>WNFR01000095.1_pt1 | contig 81188 bp, 66 predicted proteins | sample 5400221 | NCBI WGS metagenome assembly WNFR01 (sample SAMN13153357, study PRJNA577476) | soil metagenome | isolation source: 40 cm soil under Madrone tree | place: USA:California | collected 2016-06-14
ACAAACGCGCAAGGGTTGCGCGAATACGTAGTGATTTACGGCAACGCTCGTGTTACCGAAGGCGGTGCAGTGTCTCTCTTGCAACGGCTGGGTCGAATCTATTTAGGACCGAGCGTTGATTTTCCGCCAGCCGCTATGCGGAACATTCCGGGTTACATCACCCGAATCACACCTACGGCCCTCGCCGGTATCGGTTCGTGGAATGCAAAAGGCAGCGAGTAGAAAACGTTAACGATTACCCATCTAGAAAGTCTCGCAGGAGAAAAAGAGCTCTGCGTTGCTGATTCAGTTCCGCGACTGCGCACCACCGCCTCCGATCGAATCAAGATCAGCAATCACTTCGGAAGGAATCTGTAGCGTTGCAGCCTTTAGATTCTCTCGGGCTGGTGTAGAAATCGATCGCTTTCGCCGCGAGATCGTGGAACGTACCGGCGACGTTCGTAAGGCTGAGGACCTCACTGATCAGGACCTCCTCCGCGAAGTCATGAACACTGTCGGCAAGGCAGGCCAGCTTGGCGATTCCGTTCGCTGCGTCGTTTCGGTTTCGATGCTCACCGAAGGTTGGGACGCGCAGAACGTAACTCATGTTCTAGGCGTGCGTGCGTTCGGCACCCAGCTTCTTTGCGAGCAGGTGATCGGACGGGCATTGCGCCGCCAATCTTATGAACTCAACGAAGACAACCTTTTCACCGTCGAATACGCTGACGTGCTAGGGATTCCGTTCGACTTTACCGCCAAGCCGGTAGTCGCGCCGCCACAGCCGCCTCGCGAGACCATTCAAGTCAAAGCCGTCCGACCCGATCGCGATCATCTCGAGATCCGTTTCCCGCGAGTCGCAGGCTACCGAGTCGAACTACCTGAAGAGCGCCTGTCCGCTGAGTTCAATGACGACTCGGTTCTGCAACTGACGCCCGATCTTGTCGGGCCTTCGATCACAAGGAACTCCGGTATTATCGGTGAGGCGGTTGATCTGAACCTGGAACACCTCGGAGACCTGCCGCGGTCCACGCTGCTCTTCCACATAACCCAACGCTTGCTTTACACCAAATGGCGCGATCCGGGCGAAGAACCCAAACTCTATCTCTTCGGTCAACTCAAGCGCATCACCAAACAATGGCTCGACAGTTGTCTGGTCTGCAGAGGCGACACGTATCCCGCTCAACTGATGTATCAAGAACTCGCAGACATGGCTTGCGAACGCATCACGGCTGGAATCACGCGCGCTCGCAGACGCACGGCCAATCAAAGCCGTGCTCGATCCATACAACCCCACTGGCTCAACAATACATGTGAAGTTCAACACCTCAAAGACCGATCGCTGGCAGACCGATGCGCGGCGGTGTCATATCAATTGGGTCATCCTCGACAGCGATTGGGAGGCTGAGTTCTGCCGCGTAGCCGAATCACATCCAGGCGTGAAGGCTTATGTGAAGACCAACAACTCCGAGATCGGCGTCATCTGGGAGAAGTTTCAAGTCACGCTCGAACTATTGCGCGAACAACTCAACACAGCGCTCAAACAAAGTTGGCAAGAATGGAAAATCCCTCGCGACGCCGACGACAAATGGACGGACGCGAAAAAGAAGCTGCACGCGGAATGGTGGAAACAGCGCATCGCTCGTCAAAAAGAAATTGACGCTTCCATTGGCGCCAAAGCCGAGTTCGAATACCTCTATGACAAGCCTTATTCGGACAACAAGAAAGTTCGCGTGGCTGGACCATTATCGGTCGAGAGCCTGTCGCCGCATCGCGTCCTGGGCGTAGACGAGAACGACGAATTGATCGACAGTGTTGCTGATGGGCGAGACGGCTTTGGCGAACCGCAGGGCTTCGTTGAAATGATTCTCGAGAACCTCAAGACCGGAGGCGTCCAGCAAGCGCACAAGGAAGACAAGATCAACTTCACTTCGCTAACTGCCTGGCCCGGTGATCTGATCTGCGCCGAAGGCCGATACATCGAAGGCGAAGCTGAATCCGGCGCCGAGAAGCGCGCCGCTATCTTCATCGGCCCAGAGTTCGGCACCGTCTCTCGCCCCGATCTAGTGTCGGCAGCAAAAGAGGCGGGCGAAGCCGGCTTCGATGTGTTGATCACCTGCGCATTCAACTACGACGCGCATTCAACTGAATTCAATAAGCTCGGTCGCATAACCGTGCTGAAGGCTCGCATGAACGCCGACCTTCACATGGCCGACGACTTGAAGAACACCGGCAAGGGCAACTTGTTCGTCATCTTCGGTGAACCGGACATTGAGCTTCTCGACGCTGGTGCAGACGGCGAGCCGGGCCAGATCCGCGTCAAAGTCAAAGGCGTAGACGTCTTCCACCCGAACACCGGCGAGGTACGCAGCGACGGCCCCGACGGGATCGCCTGCCTGGTTTATCGACTCGGACTACAACGAAGAGAGCTTCTTCGTTCGGAATGCATATTTCCTCGGCGCGAACGATCCGTACAAAGCTCTAAAGACAACGCTGAAAGCCGAGATCAACGAAGAGGCATGGGCTACGCTCAACAGCGACACGTCCCGGCCTTTTGACAAACCGGCGTCCGGCCGGATCGCCGTGAAAGTAATCAATCATCTCGGCGACGAAGTAATGAAAGTGTTCAAAGTGAAGTGAGTGTGGCTGTTCTGATCGATACGAGGCCGCAAACGTGAGTGGAAGTGAACAGTCGATGAACTCTGATGCATGGAAAATTGGTGACCTGGTCGTGCACCCGATAAAGCCTGAGTGGGGACCTGGCAAGATCGTCAAGGTCCTGCCTGAGCGAGTGTATGTCGTCTGGCGCGACCTGCCCGACCGTGAAGCGAAACAACTAATCACTTCGGCTGTCAGACTCGCGGCAGATCAGCATGATGCTGTACTGGACAATCTGCCTCCACTGGTTGAGAAGGATGGAAAGCTGGTGCTACCGACGGAACGGATAACTTTTCTGCAAGCAGTTGAAAAGTTTCATGCGACGTTTCCGCAGGGCTTCGAGGACCCTGACTACATCGGCGATCTGAAACGGGGGGAGCGATATTACAAGTGGGCGGCCCACGAACATTACGTCGAACGTCTCGGGGGTGATAAGTTCAGAGAACTGCTTGAAAATGACTTGACTGGTTTAGTGCAAGAGGTCGAGCGCTGCATCAGCAAGGTCAATATCGTCTTCAGAACTTACGTGACGCCTTACGCGACGACGATGCAGCACGCGCGCTGTTTTCAAAACTGGCAGACATGTTGGAAGCGGACGAGATTACCGAGCAATCATTTGCCCCGTATGCGGACGCAGTCTGCAGCCTGCCCGCCAAGCGGGGTCGAGTAAAAGCCTGGCCAGTAGCCACCATCATTCCTTTTCTGGCGCAACCTGATCGTCATATGTTTCTGAAACCGGAGGTCACCAGGAACGCCGCGGCTTCACTTGCATTCGAACTTAATTACAGACCAGAACCAAATTGGCTGACTTACAAGTCTCTCTTGCGGATGGCGGAGATATATCGCGAGAAGCTTGTCGATTTGAAGCCGCAAGACCTCATAGATGTACAGTCGTTCTTCTGGGTGGCGTGCGGCGGATACAAGTGAGCACCGTACGCCCTTTGTCGAGAGGTAACTCGTGGAATTCCGCATCGCCGATACATTCACTGACAGTCTCGCGAGGCTGACTGGCGAAGAGCAGAAATCCGTCAAGACAACCGCGTTTGATCTTCAAGTGAATCATGCCAATCCGGGGATGCAATTTCACAAGCTGGAAGCTGCTCGTGATCCGCGATTCTGGTCAGTCCGTGTGACACGCGACATTCGATTGATCGTTCACAAAACCGAAGAGAGCTTCTTACTATGCTACGTCGATCATCACGACGACGCCCGGTAAGAGGCAACCCTCGTTGTTAACTTTGCTCGCCTACTCGAGGGCGAGCGGTCTCTCTATCAACGTTCTTGCTGACGACAAAGTCGAATTGCCAAAGCGTCTGTGAACTCTCTCAAAGGTTGTTTGTCCGCTACCGGTTTGCGAGGTTGACTAACGAGTTATATCCAGATCATTTCAAAGCGCGCGGCTCGAGCGGCCAAACTCCTACGGCGGTAACGAAGCAGATTTGCAAGCAATTATGAGCGTAGAGGGATGTTGAGAACTTCCGACTATTGACCTAATCGGAATTGTGCGAGCCTTTCTATGCGGCATACCTAATATGCTCAGTGGTCGAGGACTTTGGTCCTATGTCTTGAAGAACACAAGCGTATGTCGAAAACGAAGTAAAGGGTCCCGTCAGGTGCCTGTACGCTTGTGCTTTTCCTTCCCCGAGCGTTAATTGTCGGTTGTAGGTCTAAAGCGAGCGAATAATACAATTAGACACACCACGGCCATCCCCTGTGGTATTACACGATCAGCCCACGCTTTGAGCCTGTGCAATGACGTTCCTAAACGCCCGTCGTCTACGGGCTGAGTGTGGATGCGTTGTCGAATTCGATGACGTACCGTCACGCGAGCAAGCTATCAGGTGGGTCCAAAACTCATGTTTCCTTGAAGTGCTTTGGTACACTACAAACAGTTCTGATCGCGAAACAGACGGACCGCTCGAGATCACGCCTCTCGTATCGTCACAACCGAGCGGTCCTTTCAGCTCAGTCGTGTCGTAGCGTGGGTCAATCAAAACACTGCATACCAACATGCCGACTGCAGGACGAAGTACAGCAGGGACCAACGATGGCGAAGAGTGATCGGATCGCGGAACTACAGGCGATGCGACGAACCAGGTTAATGGCCCAGGCTGCTGCGTCGCTTCCGAAGACAACGCAGCGGAACAGACTCGATTGTCTAATCTACTTTCACACACGGATCTTTCCCTGGAAGGTCCGCAAGCGCGGACTCAACGCCGAAATCCAGATGTGATCCGTGATTCCCGCTTCCATAGATGGCGTAACTGGAAAGAGGCCGGACGGTGACTCCAGAATCAGGATGCGATTGGCGCGCTTGATTGAATGCTGACCGTCAGGGTAGCGGCAACTAGACGACCTGCATTGCCTCGATGGTGATTCCCTCTGACACGTTGGTGAGATCAAAACCGAATACCGAATTGGTGTTCCGTTCCAATATTGTCTCAGACGTGGGAATCCAAGTTGCAACGGTTGGCAAGTCACCGGGATTGACAAACCACTTCGAGCCATCCATCAAGGTCAATTGGAATTCCTCGTTATCGGTATCAACTTCGAGCAACATTGTATCCATTACTCCCGCTTTGAAGTCTTTTGTTGTCGAATGCTTTGTCAACGCTACGGGAACCGGAGGTAAGTCTAATGGAGCTGAGGGGATTCGAACCCCTGGCCTCGTGAATGCGAGCCACGGTACCCCGCTCTTCACCTAACGACGTGCAGTGATGCCAAACAATGTTTGCAACGAGTTGAAGCCATCAGCCGGAAGGTCAATATCACCGGATGTCCCTGTGTGTCTATAAGAATGTGTCACAACTCTGTCACAACGATTCTTTTCTAGCTCTTCACCACGTTCGCCGAACCTGCCCGTGTCTTTCAGCGCATGAATCGGCGTCTCACCGCTAAGACGAATAGGGCTGCTTGGATTGAGCCCAGGATTGCCTCTAATAGCACCGTGAACTTCGCCGCTACAGTTAAAGGCCGCGGTTCTGGTCTCTGAAGCGTAATAACCGCAAGGCTATAGGCAAAAGCCTCATTAATCGGTCTGAGAGGTGTCCCAACCTCGTCGACCGTTTCGGGGTGCTGATGATGAAGATGCAGGTGCTCGCACGAACCCGACTCGCGTATATAGGAGACCGAAGACGAGCCAGAGGGCCACGAGCATCCCGAGTGCACGACCAATCTGCTCACCATATCCGCTGAGATAACGATATAGAGTATGGAGAATTCTAACACTCAATCGACCGTGTTCTTGACGTCCCCTCTTGCGCCGAAGTTCCATTGACCAGAAGCGGAAATCGGTCGCTTCATCGTATCGGTGGTTTTCCTCAGCGTTAGCGGCGAGCTGGCGGCATGTGATGGATAGCAGATCGTGAAATGAAGCCTTTCTTTCAATTAGATTACTTTTGTCTTGCAGTGTCGCGAAGGCCTCTTCTTCTTCCATTTCCTGCTTAGCCCATTCGTCTCCCTCCATCTCAGCATTTCTGCGTCTCTCGGCATTTCGTCTCAACTCCTCCCGTTCTTCCAATTCCTTTTTTCGGATTAACTCCGCGATTTCCATCTCGATTAGTCGCGCACTCGCTATTACGGGCCACCTTACCGCTATCAATTCGAACCTTCTGGGATCTACGTTGAGAAACCAATGACGCCTAAGCGTTACAGTGTGGAAGGAAACTCGTTCTGGCCTGTCGAATCGAGCATGCTGGAAGTCACAGGAACTATCATTGGCAAATCCGCCCCTTCCGTGCTCCGCCGAAAAAACAACCGAGTCCCGGAATGTGGTCCCCCAAAAGTCTGCCTCGCCCGCGAAAGTCGTAGAGCCGAAAAGTACGTCACTGCAGAACGTGGCGAGCCTGAATTCCGCGATGGTGAAGAATTCCGCCCAACTGAAGTACGTGACATTTTCAAACGTCGCTGAGAAAAAGCTGACCTTCTTTTTGAAGGTAGCACCAAACCGTGTGTGACCAAACCGACACCAACTGAAAAAGGCTTCATCGGCGAAGGTCGCGCCGCCGAAAGTCACGCTTCTGAAGCTCGCATCGCGAAAGTAAGCTATAGAGTGGAATCTCGTGGGACTAAAGTTGGTATGGTAACTGAACTGTGCTTCATCAAAGTCGACTCGATTGACGAACGTACAGCGCCAGAAGTCGGCGTTCCCTTCGAACCTAGCCTTCCGAAACTCTGCTGGCTCTGCAAAGGTCGCTTCCGAAAACGCGACCTCTGCTGATCTTATTGTTTTTAGCACCGGTCGAGACGTACGGTGCCGGACCTGCAGCGTTTGCGATACCATTAGTTCGCTGACTGAGTGCGAAGGCGACACCGACGTAGCGAAGGGTTTGTCGACATTAGAGATCTGATTCAAGGAAGGGGTGGTCCTTGCGCTTCGACAGGGCCATGAAAGCCCACACGCAAGCGTCGCATCAAGGGCACAGGTGGCAAGGATAAGACATTCGTTTTCGGAATGGTTGAGCGCGGCGGCAACGTCTAGACTCAAGTAGTCGCGAGCCGAAAGCGTGAGGCGCTGCGACCGGAAATCAGAAGCCTGTCGAAGCGGCGCTCTTTAGAGATGCGCTTCTTTCATATCGCGGACTCGCGAGCGACTATGCGCACCAAGTGATTGACCATGCTGTTTCCTATGTCGAGAGACCGGTTCACACCAACACGATGGAAAACTATTGGGCGCTCTTGAAGTGGGGCATCAGCGGAACCTACGCGAGCGTCGAACCATTCACCTTTTTCCGCTATCTCGATCAGCAATCATTTCCGTTACAACAATCGAAAACAGATGGGCGATTTGACCGCTTCGTATTGGCCTCGCGGGAATAACCAACAAGCTGCTCACTTAAAAGATCGAACCGACCAAGAACCCCTATCGCCAACCGCACATTGAAGCGTCAGAATCGAGGCAAGCGAAAAAAATAGTTAGCCTAGCGCGCCTATTCCGCGTCCGGTTTAGGGGCCGTCAGCATCCCATTACGCTCTTGCTAAGATAAAGTCCACTTTGTAAGATACAGTTCATTTTTCTTCTTGCAACGTCCGTGTTGTTTGATACAATGCGGCACGACATACAAATATTTAGTCGCCACGAGAGCGACAAGAAATTGAATTGTCCTACTTGCTCAGGCTTTGTATCTGAGTGCGAGAAGCAGCACAGCGAATATCAAAAGCGCCTCTGAACCTAGATCGTTAGGCTTGCGGTCTTCCGGCACGGTCGCTCTGTTGCCGCCAGGGGTTTCGCCAGGGTCACAGATACAGTAATCCGGTCCACATGCGCACCATCCGCCACCCGCAATTATGTGCCCTCCAAAGGCAGGAGCACACAACAAAAGGAACGTGATGAACACGGACGCGATTAAACGTTTCCTCACGGCTCTATCCTCCACGTTGAAATCAAACGCGGCCAATTGTATCAACTCATACAGTCTGCAGAGACAAGCTATCATCTTCGCGACATAGACTCTCAACGCGAGATCGGATTGCTTCTACAGTCCTTCGGTTATCCGTTTAATCAGGTCGGGAAGTTTTACGAGAGCATTTACCTATTTCGGAGCGGCCAGTATGACAAAGCTAGAAAGCTTCTTGAATGCGTGGCAAACTCCGCGCCGTCTCGCTATAGATCGAAAGCATTGCTGTCCCTGAGCGCGGCTGAGGAACGTATCGGGCGCTTTGAAGAATCGCTTAGGTTACGACTGCAAATCTCGTCGGTTGATGATCCAGTGATTATGCTTGAGGCTCAGCGTGGCGTAGCCGCTTTGCGAAGCATGGAAGGCGATCATCGGGCTGCGCTGCGTGACCTCGAACGCCTCATGCCGCTTGCTCATATCATTGGCAGGCACGGCCATCCACAATACTTCGCCTTTTTGAACAGTTACGCTACGGAGCTTTCCGAGAGTGGGAGAATGGAAGAGGCGCTTCAAGCTATGAACGTGATAGCGGCCACTTCATTCATTGACCGTTTTCCAGAATGCCAAGAGACCTTGTCGGAGATCAAAGCGAAACGCAGGCGCACCTCTTTTGTTGCAGTCGCAGCTCCAGAGGGATACGATCTTCGCGACCCAAGAGTCCAACTTTTGATTTCCTTCATGAAGGAGAATCTTCACCGGAGTATCTCTCTAGAAGACCTGTCCGCTGTAGCAAACATTTCTCAAGCGCATCTATCACGCGAGTTCAAAGTCCGAACCGGATTTTCCCCGATAGAGTATTTGATACGGCTCAGAATGGAAAAGGCTCACGAGCTTCTGAGAAACAGTTCCCTCAGCATCAACGAGGTGATGGCGCTCGTAGGCTGCAACACCAGAAGCAATTTTAAGAAGCACTTCAAAGATACTTTGATTGCGCGCCCTCCGAATACAGAAGGCGGTTCCGTTCCCGTCGCCGTTGAATCAATCGGTTAGTTCTTCTTAGTTGGCTTTTTTCTTTTCTGCTTAGGTTTGATCCGAGACCAGGTGGTGCGACATTGCGACTATCGGCTTTTTGTGCGCTATCTCTCACTGACCTGAAACGCTCAGTTAACTTCCCCGTCTCGGCGTGTAATGAGTTTGTTGCCTGAGCCCTTTGAAGCCCTTCCTTTCCGTAATAGGAACACTAAGGTTGTGCATCGCATGCAATCTTCTCGCGGTCAATCGCGAGAAATTCGCGAGACGCAAATCTTGGCCGAATGAAATCAGTCACTTGAGATTGGCCTTCGCATTGCCTTGCAAATCCTCGAGCGGAGACACAATTGGCATTCAGAATTCAACGCTCAAAGAACGCCGAGGCGATTGTCTTCGCCCTGAGTGGAGTGATGGATAATGTGCACCTCGAACGACTCAAGAAGTTGCTCGACGCCGAGAAGCAAAGACCAATTTCCCTCGATCTGAAAGACATCACTCTCGTTGGGCGGGAAGCCGTGCAGTTGCTGGCACAGCTCGAGGCTGTTGGAATCGGAATCGTCAATTGTCCGGATTATGTTCGGACCTGGATCGACGCGGAAAAAGGTGACGAAGGTTAAGCACGTGGGAGGACATCGTTACGCGGATGAGTTGACTGGAAAAGCATGAGACTGATGATGACCGTATTTCAAGCTATTTTCTTCGCAGTCGCAATCGGCTCTTATGGCGTGTTGTCATTTGCGTTGATATTGCGACTCTTGCGTCGATTGCTGCCTCACAACCAACGTCCGGACCTCAAGAAGGAGTTTGTCGGCCATGAATTCTCAGGTCTTTTCGCGATTCGGAAGCAGCGCCGGATCGGAATAGGCTTGCTGTTACTGGTCTTATTTGTAGCTCCGACTACCGTCCTGTGCCAGCAAGACGTTTCGAACTCTGCAGAAGTGTTAACCCTGGAACGAGCGATTGTACTGGCGTTGCATGAGAATCACAGGGTAAAGAGCGCAGAGCTGGGAGTCGGCAAAGCCGAAGATGAGCTAAGCGCGACCCGCACCATACGCTTACCGTCAATGCATGTTTACTCGATCGTATCGCAGCAACTGGTACAGCACGACATCAGTGTCGAGAATCCGCTCTCGAGCCTTCTCCCGGGAGTCGGGCCCTTCTTCTCGATCAGTGCTCCTCGGAGAGCCACGACAGTTTTTGCCGGTCAGATTCTTCAGCCGATCTCTCAGCAGTACCGCATCGGACTGAACATTGAGCAAGTGAAGTTGGCGCGCTCGGTTGAAGAAGAAAGGCTGCACCAGACGCAACAGTCGGTCGTTGATGAAGTCAAACGAACTTACTACGGAATCTTGCAAACCCAAAGCGCCCTGGAGAGCGTTGTTGAAGCCATAAGGCTGTATCGCGAGCTGGACCGCGTTACTGAAGATTATGTGGCGCAACAAGTTTCGTTGAGATCAGATAGCATCGAGGTGAAAACCAGGCTCGCGAAAGCCGAATATGAGGCACTCAACCTCGCAAATAAGCTCGCGACCGAAAAGGAACAACTCAACAACCTGCTTGGCCGGGATGTGCGCGCCGATTTTAGAGTTACCGCGATAGCCGATGTGAATGGCTTTGCTGATGATCTCGCCGGTTTGAGAGTTGGCGCGCTGGAGAAAAGGCCCGAAGTCCGACAGGCGAAACTAAAGCTCACGCGAGCAGAACTGGATCGTCGGATCAAAAAGTCGGAATACATCCCCGATGTAAGCGTCGGATTTACTTATGTGACGCTTGGGAACTTCGACGAGGTCATTCCAAAGCAATTTGCCAGTCTTGGCATTGTGATGAAGTGGGAGGTTTTTGACTGGGGAAGAAAGCGAGACCAACTAGCCGAGAAGGATAAGACAATCGAACAGGCAAGGAGCGAGCTGCACGAGACGGAAAGCCTGGTCCTGATAGATGTAGGAGACAAGTTTCGCAAGTTACAACAAACCCGTCAGGTGCTGGTGGTAGCCCAACTCTCGCAGGAAACCGCGCGCGAAGCTCTCAGGGTCAATACCAACAAGTATAGATTGACCGCAGCTCTACGGTCGGACGTCTTGCAATCCCGGGCGTCGCTTGCCGAAGCCAATCACAGCTATCAGCAGGCGATTCTCGGTTACTGGACGGCGAAGGCGGAACTCGAAAAAGCAATCGGCGAAAGCAAGTAATATCTAATGAGGAGAGATGAATGGCCGACGCAGTAAACTCACCTGAGAAAACCGCGGACGTAACCGCCTCAGCGCCGAAAGAACCTGCGACGGAGCCCAAGTCGACTGATAAGTCACCTGATAGTGGCGGCTCCGTACCCGCAAAGTCCGCGGCGCCGGAGATTCAGCACTCAAGCTCGAGACTCCGTCGTTTTGTTCCGGTTCTCCTTGTTTTGTTACTTGCGGCCGTGCTTCTCGCTGTCATCACTACGAACTGGAATGCGTGGGTTGGCAGCAAGGGCAGCCAGAAAACTGATGACGCATACTTGCGCGCTGACATTACTCCGCTCAGCACTCGCGTTTCAGGCACCGTGAAGGAGGTCGCCGTTGAAGATTATCAGCGAGTGAAGGCGGGTAACTTGCTGGTGCAGCTGAAAGACGATGACTATCTTGCGCAGGTCGAGCAGTCCGAAGCGGCGGTGCAGGCGGCGCAGGCCGCCCTGGAGAATAACGCCAGTCAAAAAGCGCTGCAGGAGTCCAGGATCGCCCAAGCACAAGCAGGAGTTGAGGCCGCGAAGGCCGACATCGCACAGGCGGACGCCAATATCGAAGCAATAAAGGCCGAGATTACTAACGCACGAGCTGGCGTGGAAGCAGCTAAAGCGGATGTCGTGCGCACTGAGTTGGAAAGAAAGCGTCAGCAGGCGCTGGTTGAGTCAGCATCGGCAACTCGTCAGAAACTCGAACAGGTGACAGCGGATGAAGAGCGATTCGCGGCGCAACTCGACAGCCGCAAAGCCGATCTGTCAAGAACGCAAGCCATGCTCGCGCTCAGACATGCGCAGGCCCAACAGGCTCGCGCAGGGCTTGCAAGCCGGCAGTCGGAACTCGAGGCGCAGCGAAGACAGCGCAGCGTCCTCGATGCTCAGCAGGCACAACTCAACGCCGACCTGCGGGCGAAGCAAGCCGCGGTAACGGTCGCTCGCACTAATCTGGATTACACTCGAGTAGTCGCGCCGACCGACGGCGTCGTTGGTGAACGCAAGGTTCGAGTGGGCCAACTCGTGAGTCCAGGTACACAAGTAATCTCCCTCGTCGACAGTGAGATATGGGTGCAGGCCAACTACAAAGAGACTCAGCTTACGAATGTCAGTCAGAATGATTCCGCTGTAATCTCTGTCGATACCTTTCCCGGCCTCAAGCTGACAGGACATGTGGCGGAGATCGCTCCCGCAAGCGGCTCTCAATTCGCACTGCTTCCACCCGATAACGCTTCAGGAAATTTCACAAAAATTGTGCAGCGCATTCCGGTAAAGATTCTCATTGATCACGACTCGCGTGGGGCCGACAAGTTGAGGCCTGGAATGTCGGCGATAGTTGAAATCAACGCATCGGGTAAGAAAAGCGAGGATGCGAGGGCGAGGGAAAAACCGTGAGCGCAGTAGCGACAACCGTAGCTGACGGAAGCTCAGCATCGGTGCAGACTCTTCTCCCGTTTCGTTTGCTTGAGGTCAAACCTAATCCTTACATCGGCACGTTCGGCGTCTTTCTCGGAGCCGGTATCTCGACACTCTTTGGACGATTGTTGAGTGTGGGACTGCCGGACCTGCGTGGGGCGCTCGGGCTTGGTATGGACGAAGCGGCATGGCTGCCGACTGCGTACAGCATGGGACTCATGTTCATGGCAGCGTTTTCGGTATACCTCGGTGGCCTGCTGGGGGTCAGGCGTGTTCTCCTGTTCGCAACGCCCATCTTCATTGTAACTTCGATCCTGCTGCCGTTCTCACCAAATCTGACAGTGATGCTCGCGCTTCAAGTGATCGCGGGTATTTCAGCCGGCACTTTTTATCCGCTTACCATGACATATGCACTGCGGAGCCTGCCGTTTCGCTACACGATTTATGGAATTGGCGTGTATTCGCTGGACATCCTGCCTGCTACTTCGCTCGCAGTTCCGTTGGAAGCCTGGTTTGCAGAGCACCTGTCGTGGCGCTGGATCTTCTGGATTGGAGCGTTGCTGGCGAGCGTTATGCTGCTCTGCATTTACCGCGCTATTCCTCACCCGCCGCCGCGCACCGGAGCGAAGCCCTCTATAAATTGGCGAGGCTTTTTGTACTTCAGCGTGGGCTTGAGTCTGGCCTACGCAGCTCTTGATCAAGGCGAGCGATTGAACTGGTTGGAATCAGGAGTGATCGTAGCGATGCTCGTGACCGGTGCATTTCTGATCACTGCCGCGGGAGTTCGCCGCTGGTTATCACCAAACCCGCTGGTCAATATTCGGTATCTGAAACAGAGAAACACTCTGATCCTTGCAGCCACGCTTTTCTCCTTTCGTTTTGTCCTGCTCGCCATTGCCTTGCTGATTCCAGCCTTTCTCGGCGCTATACAGGGCTATCGACCGCTTGAAACAGGGAGTGTGCTCGCGTGGGGTGTCGCGCCCCAACTATTCGCAGGGTTTATCGCGGCGTGGCTGATGCGTAAGATTGATAACAGGTTGATAGTGGCCGCAGGTCTTGCAATCGTCGCCGTCGCCTGTTTGATGAACACTCAGCTTACAAGCGCGTGGGCGGGACAGAGTTTCTTCTATTCACAACTTGTAATCGGCGTTGGGCTGTCGGTGGCGTTTGTTGGCATGGTCGGATCGTTCGTCCAGCAAGCGGCGAACTCCGGCGCCATCTCGACGCCGATAAATGCTCTCACCTACGCAGCCTTCATTCACACTGTCAGAATACTTGGAGGTGAGGTGGGAACCGCCTTCATGCAAAGATTCATTACCTTGCGCGAGCACTTTCACTCGAATCTAATCGGGCTGCATGTCGAGGTCGGCAACTGGCTGACCGAGGAGCGCCTGCGCTTACTGACTGGCGGCGTCAGCTCGAATTCAGCGGGAATGGATGAGGCGCAGGGGCGATCCGCGGCCCTTCTTGGAGGGCAGATCAGACAACAGGCGTACACGCTGGCATACACAGACGGTTTTATGATCATCGCCTGGGTCTGCGTGGGAATAATTGTGCTGATAGCTTGCTTGAAGCCGATGAAGATTCTCTTCGATTCGCAATCACCGAATTCTCCCGGTTAGCAACACTGTCTTCTTCAAACAGTCGATAGCGCAGACTGAGGCGCAGACTCGCCAATACATAACTTCAACAGGGATGAACAGGATTCACAGGATAGGGAAAGAGGCAAAAAGACTCTCGCTTCTATCCTGTTCATCCTGTCTATCCCTGTTGATTATTCAATCTTTACAGGTTCCAACTAAGCGCAGACTGAGTATCAAGCCCGCGACTAAACATGACGCAGCCAGGTCGAGCGCCGTCGCGATATTCAATCGGGTTGCGACCGCACCCCAGGCGGCGCTGCCGATTGCTGTGCCGCCGAGCAAGATCATGGTGAACAACGACAGCACGTGTCCGCGCGCCCAAGCCGGAGCTACGGTTTAAGGAATTCGATAAGATCGAGACTAGGCAATCGGAAGCGAGAGTAGCAAGCGCAGCGGTGCCAGCAAAACAGGGAAGTCCCGCCAACTTCGCTGGCAATGTTCTTGCGGCTCTTCGTGAGAAATTCACGAGCACTCAACCGATTCAAATAGAAATCAACAACTTAGGTTTGGCCCTCGGGTTGCCCTCTCCTTGGCGAGCGTGGAGATGATGCTAAGCACACGGAATGGTGCGGAGGGACCACGATCTTCAATCAAAGGTTCAATTCGATTACAAGAATCGGATAAGCGAGAGGATCTTCAAATCATGACAATGAAGGTTGAAGAAAAAGTCGTTGAAACACTTGCCGCACCAGGTGTGAGACGCGTCGATGAAGGCGTTGTCGACTTTCTTACCGGCCTGACGGACACGGTGAAGAAGCTCGTCTGCGTTTTCGGCGTGCTCTTTTCTGTGGTTTTGCCGGCGCACGGCCAGCAAACGGACGAATTGCAGAAGCAGTTAGAACAACTGAAACAGCAGTACGAGAAGACAACTCGTGAGTTGCAGGAACGGATCGCCGTTCTTGAACAGCAGATCAAGAAGGAAAACAAAGGCAGCCAGAACCCATCAAAAAAGGAAGGGGTTGTTTCGGCAACAGAGCTTGCGATTCAAGAGGCTGGGAAGGCCGCCCTCGGAGGAAAGAATCCGCAAACACTTCAGGGGCAGCTTCCTTCGGCTCCAACTTATGACTTGTTAAGGGACGCGGAGTCCAAGATCGAGAAGCTGGAAGAGCAGGCAAAAGCCTTTGAATTCCATGGGTATTTTCGTTCCGGTTACGGTCACAACAGCAGAGGTGGTCAGCAAGTCGCTTTTCAAGCCCCCGGAGCTGACGCGAAATACCGACTGGGAAATGAAGCCGAAACATATTCGGAGCTCATCTTTGTCAACAACTGGGTGAACCCGGAACACGACACCGATAAGGCCTGGATGAAAACAGAGTTCATGGTTGAGGCCAACACCACGAACTCCGCCAGCTATCCCAATTTTCCGGGCGGCATCGGTAACGATCAATTCCGCCTGCGTGAAGCCTTCGTTCAGGTTGGCAATGTATTGGAGAGCCAACCGGGCGCGAAGTTCTGGGCCGGTGAACGTTATTACCGGCGTTATCAATCTCACATAAACGACTTCTACATTTCTGACATGAGTGGTTATGGCGGTGGGGTTGAGGATTGGGATGTTGGGATCGGCAAAATGTCTCTGGCATATCTTGCCGGCGCGCGACCCGACGTCATTACCGAAGCGGGCAACTACGCGAAGAGCAACATTGATGTGCGGCTCTATGACGTGACGGCGCCGGGTGGAAAAATCGGCGCGTGGTTCAATTTCGCGAGAGCGAAGGGCGGGACGACGCAGAACGGGACTGTAATTCCCACCGCAAACGGATACGCCTTTGGTATCGGCCATCAGCGACTGGAATGGCACGGCGGCTACAACTGGTTTTCGATCCAATATGGTAACGGAGCTGCAAGCAACTTCAGTACGGCGATTGATGACCCGACTCCGTTCATAAAGGATTCGAAGCGGTTTCGGATTGTAGAACACTTGCTGCTTCAGCCAAACGACAAGTTCGCCATCCAGCCGGTTTTCATCTATCAGCGGACACAGAGTGGCAATCCGCACGAGGGCTGGAATCAGTGGGTCTCGATTGGCGCGCGACCGCAATTCTTCTTCACTAGTCATCTCTCGCTCGCCTTCGAGAGCGGGTTCGATCACACGCGCAGCGCTAGTGGTCAATATGATGGCTGGCTGCGCAAGTTCACGATCGCACCGCAAATCGGCGCTGGCCGCCAATTCTTCAGCCGTCCGGTGCTGCGAGCCTTCTTTACCTACGGAAACTGGTCGAATGGGATCCGAGGCTTTGTTGGTGGAGTCCCGTTTCAGAATCGAACGAACGGCTTCACCTACGGCGTGCAAGCCGAGACCTGGTGGTAGTGCGTCAGTTACTGACGATTCATTATCCGAGACACAAGTCGTCTCTGATGGATGAGGTAAAAAATGGTAGCTAAAGAAATCGCAACCAGCTCCGGACCAGCGCCGAACGCCGGGGTCTCATCGGCCACCCAGAATTACATGCGCCCTTTGGTGATTGTTACCACGCTCTTTTTCATGTGGGGCTTTCTCACGAGTCTGAATGACATTCTGGTGCCACACTTGAAGTCGATTTTTGAGCTCAGTTACACGCAGGTTATGCTGGTTCAGTTTGCGTTCTTCTCGGCCTACTTCCTCTTCTCGATACCGTGGTCGAAAGTCGTCAACACGATCGGGTATCAGAAAACCATGGTCTTTGGCTTATCGACTATGGCGGTTGCTGCGGTGTTGTTCGTGCCCGCTGCATCGGTCCCTTCTTTCCCGCTGTTCCTGACAGCGCTTTTGATTCTTGCTGCCGGCATTACCGGGCTTCAGGTGGCTGCGAATCCATATGTGATCGTACTTGGGAAACCTGAAACAGCATCGAGCCGCCTGGATCTTACGCAGGCTTTCAATTCGCTCGGCACAACCCTCGCGCCCATTCTCGGGGGGTTGCTCATCTTGAGCACTGCGCCATTAGCCATCGAATCGTTGCAGCAACTCTCGCCCCAGGCATTGCACGCGTATCGTGTACAGCAAGCCGCCTCGGTCAAGCTGCCATACATCGTTATCACCCTAGCCCTGGTGTTGCTCGCGGTGGCGATCGCGAGTTCTAAGCTGCCGAGAATCGAGCGAGTAGAGGATCGCTCTGCAGAGAAGGCGAACGATTCAATCTGGAAACACCCCAATCTGCTCTTCGGCGCGCTTGGAATTTTCGCTTACGTAGGCGCGGAGGTTTCAATCGGAAGCTTTCTGGTGAGCTATTTCGGTCAGGCGGATATTGCAGGCTTCTCCCCGCAGACCGCAGCAGGTTATGTGTCGTTCTACTGGGGTGGCGCGATGGTGGGGCGCTTTATCGGCGCGGCGATTCTACGGCGAATTAAGACCGGATATCTTCTTGGGATATGCACAGTCTGTAGCGCGACGCTCGTCACGGTTTCGATGCTCACGAGCGGCCACCTGGCAATGTGGAGCATGCTCGCAGTCGGGTTGTTCAACTCCATTATGTTCCCAAGCATCTTCGCACTCGGTGTCGCTGAGCTTGGGCCGTTAACCGGAACCGGTTCAGGCGTCATGAATATGGCGATTGTAGGCGGCGCGATCATTCCGGTTATCCAGGGAGCGGTCGCCGACAGCATCGGGATTCACCACGCGTTCTTCCTGCCGGTGATTTGCTACTTGTACATATTGTTCTACGCGCTCAGAGGCTCAACGCCTAATAGCGAACGATACGCAGACTGCCTGGAAACGGCTAAAAGGAGCATCAGCCATGCTACTCGCAGGTGACATTGGTGGCACCAAAACAGACTTGGCGATCTTTTCGGTTGAGGGCGGGCCGCACGAGCCACTCACACAAACCGAGGTGTACAGCGCAGACTATCCAAGCCTGGCGGCGCTGGTGCGAGAGTTCCTGAAGAAGGTGGAGACGCCCGTCGAACGAGCCTGTTTTGATGTTGCCGGACCAGTCATCGATGGACGCGTGCAAATCACCAACCTGCCGTGGGTAATGGACGAGGCAACGCTTGCAAAGGATCTGAATTTCAAATCCGTCCGACTGATCAACGACCTGGAGGCTGTCGCTCGAGCGATCCCCACTCTGAGACCAGGCGACGTGCGGACCCTGAATGCCGGGCGACCGGTTCCGAATGGCCCCATCGGCGTAGTCGCGCCGGGTACCGGTCTGGGCGAATCGTTTCTCACCTGGGATCGATCGAAATATGTTCCTCATGGGTCCGAAGGCGGGCATTCAGATTTTGCGCCGACTGATGAACGACAGATCGGTCTGCTCCGATACGTGTTAGAACGCTTCGGTCACGCTGGTGTTGAACGTGTCTGTTCCGGCATTGGGATTCCAAATATCTATGAATACCTGCGCGATGTCGAACGGATACCGGAGAACCCACAAGTTGCTCAACTGATCGCCAGCGCGAAGGATCGCACGGCGGTCATCGCGAATTCCGCGATTGACCCAAGCCATCCGAGCAAATTGTGCACGACGACTGTCGAAACCTTTATTTCGATCCTGGCGAGTGAGGCCGCCAACCTGGCATTGAAGGTGATGGCTACCGGGGGCGTCTATCTCGGTGGCGGCATTCCGCTGCGCGTTCTGAGTGCGCTCGAAAAGCCGGGCTTCATGGAATCGTTTAAGCGCAAAGGACGATTTGCTAAACTCATGGGACGTATCCCGGTGTACGTCATCGTGAATCGCGCCGCACTGGTTGGAGCGGCCGCCTATGGGCTGGAGAGTTTTAAGAACGGAGAGTAAGAGTGACTGAAGAACTTCCAATCATCTACCTGGCGAGGCACGGCGAAACGGATTGGAGTCTCACCGGCCGGCACACCGGACTCACAGATCTACCGTTGAACGAGACCGGCGAGCGTAATGCACGAAGACTTCGAGAGAGGCTCAGTGGGCTGAGGTTCAATACTGTATTTACCAGTCCTTTGCGGCGTGCCAAACGAACTTGTGAGTTGGCCGGCTTCGGATCCCGCGCTGCAGTCCTTCCCGACTTAGTCGAGTGGGATTACGGCAACTACGAAGGCCGGACAAGCAAACAAATTCATGGGGAGTGGGCGGGCTGGCAACTGTTCCGCGACGGTTGTCCGGGCGGGGAATCACCGGAGCAGGTAGCCGCTCGCGCTGACCGGGTGGTTGAACTCGTGCGAGCAGTTTCAGGAAACGTTCTGCTTTTCTCGAGTGGACATTTTCTCCGCATGTTTGCGGCGCGCTGGTGCCAGGTCGAGCCGATAGCCAATGCGAGACCTTTTATGTTGGATACGGCGAGCGTAAGCGCGCTTGGGTATGAACACAACCTTTCGCAGCCGGTGATGCGGTTGTGGAACGATACGAACCACTTGCTCAATGAAAAAGAGCAACCTACTAACCTTCATGATTTCGAATTAGCTGAGGTAACAAGATGAAAGCGACGCAACTACTTCATGAGCTGGGCCAGAGTCTCTGGCTGGACAACATCACGCGCGATCTGCTGGACAGCGGTACGCTCAAACAATATATCAACGAACTGTCGGTGACCGGACTCACCTCGAATCCGACAATCTTCGACCACGCAATCAAAAACAGCACGGCGTATGACGCGGCGATCTCTAACAAGTTAGCGAACGGCGTGACAAATGAGGCGCTCTTCTTTGAACTCGCGTTGGAAGATCTTACGCGGGCGGCAGATCTCTTTCGACCCGTTTACGAGAAGACAAATGGCATCGACGGATGGGTGTCATTGGAAGTGTCACCGATGTTGGCGCACGACACAGCCAGCACGCTTGCCGCGGCGAAGGATTTGTTTGCGCGCGCTGCGCGCCCCAACCTCTTGATCAAAATTCCCGGAACGAGGGAGGGCTTGCCCGCGATTGAAGAAGCAATCTTTTCCGGAATCCCTGTCAATGTCACCCTGTTGTTCTCCCGTGAGCAGTATCTGGCAGCCGCCGAAGCATTCCTGCGCGGCATCGAACGACGGATCGAGGCCGATCTGGATCCCAACATCGGTTCCGTAGCATCGGTCTTCATTAGCCGCTGGGATTCTGCCGTTGCGGCTAAAACGCCTGATGAACTGCACAATCAACTCGGCATCGCCATCGCGAAGCGTACTTACAAAGCAGCTCGATCCCTGCTTGGCTCGCCGCGCTGGACGCGCGTCTATAATCTTGGCGCGCGTCCGCAACGCCTGCTGTGGGCAAGCACCGGAACCAAGGATCCGAAGGTCTCCGACATCCTTTATATCAAGAGCCTCGCCGCGCCTTTCACCGTTAACACCATGCCCGAAGGGACATTGAAAGCACTCGCCGCGCACACCGAACTAGGCGAGCTGCTGCCGGCAGACGGCGGTGACTGTGAAGAAGTGATTGCGAAGTTCAGCAAAGCAGGGATTGATGTAGACGCCCTCGCTGCGCGACTTCAAGATGAAGGGGCGGAATCGTTCGTGAAGTCCTGGAACGAGCTGATGGCGGTGATCTCATCAAAGAGCGCAACGCTGGCTGCGTCCAGTATTGCCTAAGAAGCATCAACTGAAAACAAGAGGAAGACAAACATGGCAACAGCAATCAATAACCAATCAGCGGTCAAGCTCTCATCATGGGAAGTGCTCGAGTCGCACCACAAGTACGTATCGAAGCTTCATCTGCGAGAACTTTTTTCACAGGATCCGAATCGTGGCGAGCGAATGTCGGTCGACGCTGTTGGCCTTTATCTCGACTACTCCAAAAATCGCATCACTGAAGAGACAGTATATCTTCTACTTCAGCTGGCGAAGGAAGCCGGTTTGCGCGAAAGAATCGACGCAATGTTTCGGGGGGAGAAGATCAATCTCACGGAAAAGCGGGCGGTATTGCATACGGCGCTGCGCGCGCCAAAAGGGGCTTCCATCGTTGTAGATGGAGAGGACGTTGTGCCGAAAGTGCACGCTGTGCTCAACAAGATGGCCGATTTCTCACAGCGCGTGCGTAGCGGCGCGTGGAAAGGTCACACCGGCAAACGCATTCGCAACATCGTGAACATCGGAATCGGTGGCTCCGATCTCGGGCCGGTTATGGCTTACGAGGCGCTCAGGCACTACAGCGACCGGGACCTGACATTACGCTTCGTTTCCAACATTGATGATACCGACTTCTCCGAAGCTGTGCGTGATCTCCAGCCATCGGAAACGCTTTTCATCGTCTCATCAAAAACCTTCACGACGCTGGAGACGATGACCAACGCTCACACGGCTCGGACGTGGTCGTTGGCGGGACTGGGAGGCGACGAGACATCGGTAGCGAAGCATTTTGTGGCCGTTTCCACAAATGCGACCGAAGTGGCAAAGTTCGGAATTGATACCGACAATATGTTCGGGTTCTGGGATTGGGTTGGCGGTCGCTACTCGATGGACTCAGCGATCGGCCTTTCGACGATGGTAGCCATCGGCCCGGAAAACTTCCGCGCGATGCTGGACGGCTTCCACCAGATGGATGAGCATTTCCGCACCGAACCTTTCTTTCGCAATCTGCCGGTGCTGATGGGGTTACTGGCGGTTTGGTACAACGAATTCTTCGGCGCGCAAACTGTCGCCGTCCTTCCTTACGAACAATACCTGAAGCGGTTCCCGGCGTATCTGCAGCAGTTGACGATGGAGAGCAACGGCAAGCACGTTACGCTGGAAGGAACTGAAGTCACACATCAAACCGGCCCCATCTATTGGGGTGAGCCGGGAACCAATGGGCAGCATTCGTTCTACCAGTTGATTCATCAGGGAACGAGGCTTATCCCATGCGATTTCATCGCTTTCGCGAAATCGCTCAATCCGATTGGTCCGCATCACGACATGCTCCTGGCGAATGTGTTCGCGCAGACCGAGGCGCTTGCGTTCGGTAAGACGCCCGAGCAGGTGAAGGAGGAAGGCACGCCGGATTGGCTAGTGCCTCACCGGGTCTTCGAAGGCAACCGGCCATCGAACACGATTCTTGCCGACCGGCTCACGCCGGAAACGCTCGGCAAGCTTGTTGCCCTCTACGAACACTCCGTTTTCACCCAGGGCGTCGTCTGGAACATTGATTCCTTTGACCAGTGGGGAGTCGAACTTGGAAAGATGCTGGCGAAGCGCATTATTCCAGAGCTTGAGAGCAAGGCGGAGCCTCAGCTCGATCACGACAGTTCAACCATCAATCTGATCCGCCGCTATAGAAGCATGAAAGAGGGGTCAGCATCATGAGAACAATTGGCTATAACAAACCGCTTTACATCCTGCCCTTCGACCATCGCGGCTCATTCAAGACCAAGATGTTTGGCTGGCACGGTGATTTGACTGCCGCGCAGACCGCTGAAATCGCCGCCGCCAAGCAGGTGATTTACGACGGCTTCAAGGCAGCGGTCGAAGCCGGTGTGCCGAAGGAGAATGCCGGCATTCTGGTTGATGAGCAATTCGGGGCGGCGATCCTTCGTGATGCAGCGGCGAATGGCTATGCGAGCGCGTGCCCCGCCGAGAAGAGCGGTCAAGATGAGTTCGATTTCGAGTACGGCGAAGACTTCGCCTCACATATCGAAGCCTTTCAACCGACCTTCTGCAAGGTATTGGTGCGGTACAACCCGGAAGGTGACCAGACCCTGAATCGGTGGCAAGCAGCTCGGCTCAAGCAACTGTCGGATTATTTGCACAACAAACAGGAGAGCCTATTCATGTTCGAGCTGCTGGTGCCGGCGGAGCGGAAGCAACTCGATTTCGTCGGGGGAAACAAGAAAGCCTACGATCTAGGACTGCGCCCCAAGTTGATGGTGCAGACAATCCTCGAGCTTCAGGATGCGGGCGTCGAACCGGATGTCTGGAAGATCGAAGGCCTGGATCGACGCGAGGACTGCGAGAAGATCGTGACCGCGGCGCGCCGCGCGGGCCGCGAACAAGTTGGGTGCATCGTTCTCGGTCGCGGCGAAGACGACCGGAAGGTGCACGAATGGCTGGCGACGGCGGCCGGAGTTTCGGGGTTCATTGGCTTCGCTGTTGGCCGGACTGACTTCTGGCAACCGCTTGTTGACTTCAGGGCGAAGAAGATCACACGCGAAGCTGCGGTCGCCGAAATTGCTCGTCGCTATCGAGAGTTTGTGGATACCTTCGAGAGCGCTCGCGCTAAGAGCAGTGCCGCATAACAAAGAAAGAGAAGTCTGGGAAATGGAAGACAAGATCGTGAAATTGGCGCCATCAATTCTGGCCGCGGACTTTGCGCGCCTTGGCGAGCAAGTGGCTGAAGCGGAGCTGGCCGGCGCCGATCGAATTCACGTCGACATCATGGATGGCCATTTTGTGCCCAACATTACGATGGGGGCGACGATCGTAAAGTCTCTTCGACGAGTCACCTGCCTGCATCTTGAGATGCACATGATGATTTCGGATCCAGACTTTTTCATTCCGGACTTTGTCGAGGCTGGCTCTGATTCGTTTCTCGTCCACTGGGAAGGTAACAACAATTTGCATCGCACCGTGCAACGGATCAAAGCGCTTGGCAAGCGAGCCGGAGTAGCCATCAATCCGGCGACCCCGGCAACTGTGTTGGAAGAGATCCTGCCGGATCTGGATCAAGTACTGGTGATGACTGTCAATCCGGGGTTCGGACATCAGCCGTTCATCCATAACACGCTGCCCAAGATCGAGTGGGTGAACCAGATGATCGAGCGGCTAAAGCCCGAATGCGACTTAGAGGTGGATGGAGGTATCGATGAAGCGACCGCTCAGTTGACGGTTGATGCGGGAGCGAACGTGCTCGTGGCCGGATCATCGATCTTTGATGCAAACGGAGGAGTGTGCGCCGCGATGCAGCGGCTGCGCCACGCGGCAAAATCCAGTGGTCTAATCTGAGAAATGGGCAACCACTTCATTCGAAGAAGGAGTACTTATGCAACTTGGAATGATAGGACTTGGCAGGATGGGCGCCAACATGGTGCGGCGCCTAATTAAGAATGGCCATACCTGCGTCGTATTCGATCGTTCGCCGCAAGCTGTGAGCAAGCTCGCCGCGGACAAGGCGACTGGAGCTGCGTCGCTGGCGGACCTGGTAAAGAAGCTCGACACGCCGCGGGCGGTCTGGTTGATGGTTCCCGCAGCGGTGGTCGACGACACCATCGCTGACCTTCTACCGCTGCTCGATGAAGGAGACATTCTTATTGACGGTGGGAATTCTTATTACGTTGATGACATTCGGCGCGCGAAAGAACTCGCGTCGAAGCGCATCCACTATGTCGACGTTGGAACAAGCGGCGGCGTGTGGGGACTCGAGCGTGGGTACTGCATGATGATCGGCGGCGAGACGGATGTGGTTAAGCACATGGATCCGATCTTCGCGACACTGGCGCCAGGCGCTGGCGACATTCTGCGAACGCCTGGGCGAGAGAAGTCAGACGGTACAGCAGAAAACGGTTATCTGCACTGCGGTCCGAACGGCGCCGGCCACTTCGTGAAGATGGTGCATAACGGTATCGAGTACGGAATCATGGCCGCGTACGCCGAAGGCATGGGCATACTGCATTCCGCCAATATCGGCAATCAGGTTCATGGAATCGACGCCGAGACCACACCGTTGCGCGATCCCGAGCATTATCAGTACGACCTCAATCTACGTGACATCGCCGAGGTATGGCGTCGAGGCAGCGTAGTCGCATCGTGGTTGCTGGACCTGACAGCGACGGCTCTCCACGAAAATCCGACTCTCTCGAATTTCGCGGGCCGCGTATCTGACTCGGGCGAGGGCCGCTGGACGATCAAGGCGGCGATTGATGAAGCAGTGCCGGTGCCTGTGCTCACCACTGCTTTATTCGAGCGATTCGAGTCACGCGGTGAAGCGGCGTTTGCAGACAAACTCCTATCTGCGATGCGCTATCAGTTTGGCGGACACCTGGAGAAGGCAGCCGAAAAGTCATAGGAGGGATCATGCAGAATCAACAATCAGATGCGCTGGTGTTCTTCGGCGCGACGGGCGATTTGGCTTACAAAAAGATCTTTCCAGCACTACAGGGCATGGTGAAGCGTGGACATCTCAGTGTACCGGTCATCGGCGTGGCCAAAGCTGGCTGGAACCTGGAACAGTTCCGAGCGCGAGCGCTTGACAGCCTCGAGAAACACGGCGGGGTTGATCAGGCGGCTTTCGAGAAATTGCGCGGGTTGTTGCGCTACGTTGACGGCGACTACCAGGAGCGAGCGACGTTTGAGGCACTCAGCAAGGAGCTCAAGGGGGCCGAACGGCCCGCGCACTACCTGGCAATCCCACCGCTCTTGTTCGGAGCAGTGGTGGAACAGCTGGCGCAATCCGGCTGCGCCAACGGAGCCCGCATCATCGTCGAAAAACCTTTCGGACATGATCTTGAATCCGCGCGAGAGCTTAACCAGATTCTGCTTGGGTCCTTCGACGAGGCAAATATCTTTCGAATCGATCACTATCTGGGAAAGCGGCCAGTAAACAATCTTCTGGTCTTTCGTTTCGCGAATACGTTTGTCGAGTCGTTCTGGAATCGTAATTACATCGAGAGTGTGCAGATCACGATGGCAGAAGACTTCGGCGTCCAGGGCCGGGGAGCTTTCTACGACAAGACCGGCGCCATTCGCGATGTTGTTCAGAATCATCTTCTTCAGGTTCTGTCGAATCTGGCGATGGAGCAGCCGGCCAGGCTCGACAGCGAATCCATACGCGACGAAAAGGTCAAGGTTCTGAAAGCGATTCAGCCGATAACCGAGAAGGAGCTGGTTCGCGGCCAATTCCGGGGCTACCGCGACGAAACCGGAGTAGCCAGCGATTCGCAGACGGAAACATTCGCCGCGTTGAAGCTCCAGATCAACTCATGGCGCTGGAAAGGAGTTCCTTTCTACATTCGGGCCGGGAAATGCTTGCCGGCGACATGCACCGAAATCGTAGGGAAGTTTCACAAGCCTCCATCACTGATTCCTGCTGAGGTCCTCAAGGAAAACCACGTGCGGCTCCGTCTCAATCCTGAGGTCACAATCGCGCTGGGCATGATGGCCTTAGCTCCGGGTGAGGAGTTAGCCGGTCAGACGGTTGAGATGATCGCGAGCCGATCCCCGCTCGCTGGCCAGATAGATGCTTACGAGCGTGTGCTGGGCGCGGCGATGGAAGGAGACGCAACGTTGTTCGCGCGCGAGGATTACGTTGAAGAGGCATGGCGCATCGTCGATCCGGTGTTGACGGCGGGGACCCCAATCTACGAATACGACAAGAATACCTGGGGACCGAGCGAGGTTGAGCGAGTGTCACCGGCGGGAGGCTGGAGCAATCCAACCATCGGTGAAAAGGAGCCCACGGTTACAAGCCAGGCCGCGTGAGAATTGATCGTACTAGCCAGGACGGAGAAGCTGTCATGAAGGTTGAAGTATTTCCCGATGCCGGCACGGTTGCTCGCGAGGCTGCCGCCATTGTCGCTGTGGATGCCAGAGCGGCGATAGCTGAGTGTGGCCGCTTCGTCATGGCCGTGAGCGGCGGCCGCACGCCGTGGCTTATGCTTCGTGCCCTGTCAGATGAAGACCTACCGTGGAACAACGTGCACCTCGTGCAGGTAGATGAGCGAATCGCACCGGGTGGAGACGCTGATAGAAACCTGACGCACTTGCGTGAGAGCTTGCTTGGACAAGTAGAGTTGCGACCTGAGCAGATTCACGCGATGCCGGTTGAAGCGTCCGACCTGACTCTGGCAGCCGCTCAATATTCGGCAGCTCTCCGTCAGCTTGCAGGTTCGCCGCCTGTTCTCGATCTAGTTCATTTGGGACTCGGGCCTGACGGGCATACCGCATCTCTGGTACCCGGAGATCCAGTTCTGACAGTCGATGATGCGGACGTCGCACTCACCGGAGATTATAAGGGAAGACGCCGGATGACGTTGACTTATCCGATTCTCAACCGCGCGCGTCGTGTGCTGTGGCTCGTCACTGGTAATGATAAAGCTGAAATGCTTGGACGCCTCTACGCTGGCGATACTTCGATTCCAGCCGGGCAGATTGAAAGGGATCGTGCCATGGTGCTCGCGGATCGCGCGGCAGCGGGAAAGATAAATAGCAACCTGAAGGCGGAAGGTGCCTGAGTAAATCCAGAGTCGGGATGAAAAGCACCGCTGAGTGATTCATTGTTCCGGCTCACATTGATAAGGAGTCATTATGCATATCGGAATCGCCACCGATCACGGTGGATTTGGACTCAAGCAAGAATTGCTTGCACGTCTCAACGCGGCGGGTCACGAGGTTCGAGACTTCGGCGCGCACAGCCTGAGTCCAGGCGATGATTATCCTGATTTTGTTTTCCCTCTCGCTCGGGCGGTGGCGGCCGGTGAGGTGGAGCGCGGAGTGGCGGTTTGCGGGAGCGGTGTTGGCGCATCAGTATGCGCCAACAAAGTTCCGGGTGTGCGAGCCGGTCTGATCCTCGACCATTTCTCTGCGCGGCAAGGGGTCGAGGATGATCACATGAACATCATTTGTATGGGCGGTCGCATCGTCGGGCCCGAGGCTGCCTGGGATCTTGTCGAAGCCTTCCTGGCGGCTGAGTTCAGTCAGGCTGAACGCCATCTGCGCCGGTTGGGAAAAGTCGCGTCATTGGAAACAAAGGCCGTCAGTAATATCGCGAAATCATAACGAGGAGAATCTTATGAGCTCAAAACCTGTCACTTCATTAACCGATTCAAAGCTCGATCAACTGTGCATCAATACTATTCGCACTCTTTCGATCGACGCAGTGCAGCAGGCCAAGTCGGGACACCCGGGTACTCCTATGGCCCTGGCGCCATTGGTTTACACGATCTGGAATCGAGTGCTGCGGTTCGATCCGCAGGATCCGATCTGGCCCAACCGGGATCGCTTCGTTCTATCGAACGGCCATGCTTCGATGTTGCTCTGGTCGGCGCTTCATCTCAGCGGCACGCGAGCGGTGAACGCCGACTATGAAAGACTGGGTGCGCCTTCGGTGACGCTCGACGACATTCGACGATTCCGCCAGATCGACAGCAAGGCCCCCGGTCACCCTGAGTACCACTGGGTGTCGGGCGTCGAGACCACGACTGGGCCTCTTGGCCAGGGCATCGCTACCAGCGTCGGCATGGCCGTTGCGGAGAAGTGGCTCGCCAGTCGCTACAACCAACCCGGCTTCGAGATTTTCGACTACAACATCTATGCCGTGTGCGGAGACGGCTGCCTGATGGAGGGAATTGGTTCCGAGGCGGCGTCGCTGGCCGGTCATCTCGGCCTCGACAATCTTTGCTGGATCTACGACAACAACCACATCACGATCGAAGGAAACACGAAGCTCGCGTTTACTGAGGATGTCGCGGCGCGTTTTCTCGCTTATGGATGGAACGTGCTGAGAGTCGGAGACGCAAACGATATCGAGCGCATCGAACACGCCCTCGACATCTTCCGACAGACAAAGAGTCGTCCGACATTCATCGTGTTGGACAGTCACATCGGCTATGGCTCGCCGAACAAACAGGACACTGCGGCAGCTCATGGTGAACCGCTGGGCGATGACGAGATCCGGCTCGTAAAACGCAGCTACGAATGGCCGGAGGATGAAAAGTTTCTGGTGCCCGATGGAGTGTACGAACATTTCGCGTCTGGCGTCGGCGCGCGCGGCTCGAGTTCCCGGCGTGACTGGACATCGCTGTTGGAAGCCTATCGCGAAAAGCATCCCGAACTGGCAAACGAAATCGAGCTCATGCAGCGCCGCGAACTCCCGGTTGATTGGGACCGTAGTCTCCCTGTTTTTCTGCCCGACGCCAAGGGCATTGCCGGGCGGGACGCTTCGGGCAAGGTGTTGAATGTCCTGGCACAAAGCATTCCGTGGTTCTTAGGCGGCTCTGCCGACCTCGGGCCATCGAATAAAACTACTCTGACGTTTGCCGGCGCGGGAGGTTTTCAGGCTGAGAGCCCGGGTGGGAAAAACCTGCATTTCGGGATTCGCGAACACGCGATGGCTGCGATTGTGAACGGACTCTCGCTGTCCAAACTCCGGCCCTTCGGCGCGAGCTTCTTCATCTTCAGCGACTACGCGCGCCCCGGGATCCGCCTCGCGGCGCTAATGGAACTGCCCGCTCTCTTTGTGTTCACGCACGACGCGATGGGCGACGGAGAAGACGGGCCCACGCACCAACCGATTGAGCAACTTATCTCTCTGCGCGCGATCCCCGGCCTGATCACATTGCGACCGGGTGATGCGAATGAGGTGGTCGAGGCTTATCGCTTTCTCTTGCGGTTGAAACATCAGCCTGCGGTGTTGGCACTGTCGCGCCAACCTCTGCCGACGCTCGATCGCAACAAGTATGCACCGGCCTCCGGCGTCGCACGTGGCGCCTACGTGCTCGGCGATGCGCCGGGCGGAGATCCTGAAGTAATCATCATCGCGTCGGGCAGCGAAGTCAGCCTTGCAGTCGAGGCCCACGAGAAGCTCCTCGCCGAAGGCATCCGCTCGCGACTGGTGTCGATGCCGTCGTGGGAGCTCTTCGAGCACCAGACTGAGGAGTACCGCGGAAGCGTGCTGCCATCGGCCGTGAAGGCTCGCGTCGCTGTAGAGCAAGGCTCAACGCTTGGATGGGAGCGATACGTTGGCGCCACCGGTGAGGTCATCGGCATGAAGACATTCGGGGCTTCAGCGCCGCTCAAGGAGTTGCAGAGAAAGTTCGGGTTCGAACCAGACCAGGTAGTCGCGGCAGCCAGGAAGCAACTGGGTAGGGCATGAATTTGTTTTAGAAAGTAGGTCAACAAAGGAACACCAATGGCCATTTCGCCACTTGCAGGCAAGCCTGCCGACCCATCGTTGCTGATCAATGTCCCTCGGCTGATGACCGCGTATTACACGAGGCGACCCGATCCGGCAATACCCGCGCAACGCGTCTCGTTTGGAACTTCCGGTCATCGCGGCTCCGCGCTCGATGGAGCTTTCAACGAAGCGCACATTCTTGCAATGACGCAGGCGATTTGCCTCTATCGTAAGCAGCAACGCATCGACGGACCGCTCTATATAGGCATGGATACGCACGCGCTTTCCGAGCCGGCGTTTGCCAGCGCCTTGGAGGTGCTGGCAGCGAATGGCGTCGAGGTGATGGTCGATGCTGATAATGGCTACACTCCGACACCGGTAATCTCACACGCTATTCTTAGATACAACCGCGGTCGAAAGCATGGGCTCGCGGACGGCATCGTCATCACACCGTCACATAATCCGCCGCGATTCGGAGGCTTCAAATACGATCCGCCCCATGGTGGACCCGCGGACACTCACGTCACTCAGTGGATAGAACAGCAGGCGAATACATTAATTGCCGAAGACTTGTGTGGTGTGGTGAGAATACCTTTTGAACGTGCTCGGAACGCTTCCAACGTCCATCCCTTTCAGTACCTCGACAATTATGTTCGCGATCTCCCTTCGGTGATCGATCTTGAGGCAATCCGCGAGAGCAAAGTTCGGATTGGTGTGGATCCGTTGGGCGGCGCGAGTGTGGCTTACTGGGATGCCATCGGCAACAACTATGGGCTCAATCTGGAGGTCGTGAACCACGCCGTGGATCCCACCTTTCGTTTCATGACCGTCGATTGGGATGGGCAAATCAGGATGGATCCTTCATCGGTGTATGCGATGGCAAGGATGGTCGATCTCAAAGAACGATTCGACGTAGCTTTCGCCAGCGACACGGATGCGGATCGTCACGGAGTTGTAAGTCGGAGCCACGGGCTTCTCGTGCCAAACCACTATCTCTCAGTTGCTATCTCATACTTGTTTGCTAACCGGCCAGAATGGTCCCAGACGGTCGCCGTCGGCAAGACTGTCGTCAGCAGCAGCATGATCGATCGAGTCGTGAAAAAGTTAGGCCGATCACTGGTCGAAGTTCCGGTAGGTTTCAAGTGGTTCGTGGATGGACTCATTAACGGCTCACTCGGTTTCGGCGGCGAAGAAAGTTCTGGCGCAACATTCCTGCGCCGTGATGGCACGGTTTGGACAACGGATAAAGACGGCATTGTTCCGAACTTGTTGGCGGCGGAGATCACTGCGCGGACGAACAAAGACCCGGGCGAGCACTATAAAGAACTAACCGAAGAGTTCGGCGCCGCATACTACACACGTATTGATGCGCCGGCAACTCCAGATGAAAAGGAGAAGCTGGCTAAACTCTCGCCCGAAGCAGTTGCGACTGCCAGCCTCGCTGGAGAGCCGATCACAGCAAAATTAACTGTGGCTCCAGGTGATGGCGCCCCGATCGGCGGTCTCAAGGTAACGACTGCGAATGGTTGGTTCGCTGCCCGACCTTCCGGAACCGAGAGTATCTACAAGATCTATGCCGAGAGTTTTAAGGATCAAGGCCACCTGGACACAATTGTGAGCGAAGCTCAAGAGATCGTGAACGATGCACTGAAGGCAGATGCTTCAGCGAAAGGAGCACCTTGAGGCTCAGCGTTAGGAGGATGGATCAGTGAGCAACACCAGATCTTCGCCGGCTTCGGTTCGCCGACAGATGATTCCGATGTCCGATGAACCAAAAGTGAGATCGGAGCGCGCAGTGACGCTGCTCTCCAACGGCTCTTACCACGTGATGGTCACGAGCGCGTACGGAGGCTACAGCACGTGGCGCGATCTGGATGTAACTCGCTGGCGCGAAGATACCACGCGCGACTGTTGGGGCCAGCTCTGTTATGTCCGTGACTTAAGTGAGGAAAGCGCATGGACGATTGGCATGCACCTGTTGTCTGAGGCTGCTGATGAAAGTGCATTTGAGTTTCATCCCGGCTGCGCCGAGTTTCGTCGACAGCACGGTGACCTGGAGGTTCAAGCTGCCGTTTATGTCGTACCCGATGCGGATGCAGAGGTACGTGTGTTGACGCTAATCAATCACGGTGATCACCAACGCGAAATCGAACTGACGAGTTATCTGGAGGTGTGTCTGAATGATCGTCGCGCTGATCAATCCCATCCTGCATTCGCGAAGCTGTTCCTGGAGACGGAATTCGATCCCCATTGCGGTGCGCTTTTGGCCCGACGCCGGCCCCGCGGTGTGAAGGAAAATCCGGTTTGGGCAGTTCACACTTCGACAGCAAGTGTTCCGACATCTGAGATTGAATACGAGACGGATCGAATGAGATTTCTGGGACGCGGCCGCACGCCTGCCAATCCCGTCGCGCTGGACTCGGGCTCGTGCTTATCGCACACGACCGGCCCAGTGCTCGATCCGGTCTTCAGCCTTCGCCGTCGCGTCAGCCTCGAAGCGGGAATGACGGCTCGCATTGCATTTGTGACAGGGGCGGCGGATACGCGTGAAATTGCCATCGCAATTGCCGAACGATTCCGCAAATTTGAAGTGATAGACCAGGCATTTGCAGACGCCAAAGCCAACTGCCACACCGAACTGCTTGTGCTTGGACTCACACCAGATGAGCTCGCCCTGTTCAACCGTCTCGCGACAGCAGTTATCTTTACGAACTCCGGACTTCGCGACCTTGATGCCGTAGCCGCAAACCGGCTTGGGCAGTCGCGTCTTTGGCCGTACTCCATTTCAGGTGATCTGCCAATCGTGCTGGTTCGGGTCACATCGATCGATGATGAGACGGTGGTTCGTCAACTTATTCAGTGGCGTATATACACTCGGCGACAGGGATTGAAATTAGATCTGGTGATTCTGGACGACCGCCCTGGCGAACCCTCTCAACGGTTGCAAGAGGAACTACAGACCGGAGTCGCTCGCGAGATATTCGGGGAGCCAGGCGGTGTGTTCTTTCTGACTGCGGAAAAGGTGCCGGCCGATGACCAGGTCCTGCTCGCAGCCGTCGCGCGAGCGGTACTCGGTGGTGATCGCGGGTCATTGAGCGAGCAGGTCGATCGTGGCCTCGGCTCGCCTCCGGCTCTGTCGCCACAACTCACTCCTTCGGGAGCAGCAGTCGAGTTTGACGCGTCGCCAGTCCAACCGTCAGAAGTATTGAGTTTTTGGAACGGATTCGGAGGTTTCACCCGTGACGGCAGAGAGTACGTAATAGTTGTGGACGACAGTTCACAGAGGGTACCGCACTTGCCCCCATCTCCATGGACCAATGTGCTGGCGAATCCGCAATTCGGATGTTTAGTTACAGAGGCTGGTCTCGGCTACAGTTGGGCGTACAACAGTCAAATGAACCGGCTTACTCCCTGGTCCAATGATCCAACTTCCGATCAACCAAGTGAAGTAGTCTACCTACGCGACGAGGAAACCGGTGAATTCTGGACTCCTACGCCCTTGCCGTTGGGAGCGCGTTCAACTGTGATTGTGCGCCACGGTCAAGGCTACACTCGCTATTCACATGTCAGTCATGATCTCAAACAGGAGTTCCTGATTCTCGTCCCAACAGATGATCCAATTAAGTTAGTGTGTCTCACAGTCCAAAATGACAGCGATCGGCAGCGTCGCTTGTCAGCTACGTACTATGCCGAATGGGTTCTTGGAACGCTTCGAGAAAACGCTCCGCTAAATGTCGTGTGTGAATGCGACCAGGAGAGCTCGGCCATATTGGCGCGTAATGCCTGGGGCGGGGAATTCGCCGAAAAGATTGCCTTCGCGGCCTGCGATTCCGCGGTGCATTCGTTCACCGCCGATCGTCTGGAATTCCTCGGTGAGCATGGCTCAATTTCAATGCCTGACGCTATGAGGCGAGTTGGGCTGTCTGATCGCGCTGGCCCCGCTCTTGATCCGTGCGCCGCAATCATGACCGAACTGACGCTCGCGCCTAATGAGACGAGAGAAGTGGTTTTTATCCTGGGTCAAGCGAACACTTTGCAGGACGTTCGGCAACTCGTGAACAAATACACACAATCCCATTCAACTGACGCGGCACTGATGCAGTTGCGACTGCAATGGGACCGCCACTTGACCGCATTGCAGGTCACCACGCCCGATCCGGGTATGGACCTAATGATAAACCGCTGGCTTGTTTACCAGGTTTTGGCTTGCCGCGTTTGGGCCCGCTCCGCGTTTTATCAATCCGGCGGAGCCTATGGTTTTCGGGACCAACTCCAGGATGTAATGGCACTGGTGTACAGCGCCCCAGTAGAAGCTCGATCGCAGATCTTGCGATCCGCGGCACGCCAATTCGAAGAAGGTGACGTCCAGCATTGGTGGCACCCGCCTTCCGGGATCGGAGTTCGGACACGCATCACTGACGACCTTTATTTCCTGCCACTCGTGGTTCACCATTATGTTGTGGCAACAGGCGACACCGAGCTGTTAGATGAGGTCGTGCCGTTCATCGCGGCGCCATTAATTCCTGAGGGCAAGGACGAAGACTTCAACTTACCCGCAGTGAGTGAGCAAACTGGCACCGTTTACGACCACTGCGTTCGCGCGTTAAGGCACGGCTACCGGCTAGGTTCCCACGGATTGCCCCTCATGGGCACCGGTGACTGGAACGATGGCATGAATAGGGTCGGAGTCGAGGGAAAGGGCGAGAGCGTTTGGAACGGGTGGTTCTTCGTTACCGTATTGAATGCATTTGCGAATTTGGCTGAGGAGCGCAACCAGATCGCTGATGCCACTTGGTGCCGGAAATCCTCGGAGCAACTGCGAGTTGCATTGGAGTCAAACGCCTGGGACGGCGCGTGGTACCGCCGCGCGTATTTCGACGACGGCACTCCGTTGGGCTCTGCTCAAAACGATGAATGCCAAATTGACGCCATCCCACAGGCTTGGGCAGTCATTTCAGGGAAAGCCGACCCGGCAAGGGCTCAATCGGCAATGGACGCCGTTGAAAACCGATTGGTGCGGGTCAAAGACAGACTGATCCAATTGTTTGATCCCCCGTTCGACAAAGGGGTTCTTCAACCTGGTTACATCAAAGGATATGTGCCAGGTATCCGGGAAAATGGCGGTCAATATACTCACGCTGCTACCTGGGTAGCGCTGGCAACAGCCTTGCAGGGTCACGGCGATCGCGCCGTGGAACTTTGGAATCTTATCAACCCGATCTACCATTCCACTACGGCCGAGCAGGCTCACCAATACAAAGTTGAACCTTACGTGGTTTGCGCTGATGTGTACGGCGCGCCGCCACACACCGGCCGCGGGGGCTGGACGTGGTATACCGGCTCGGCGGGTTGGCTCTACCGAGTTGCAGTTGAAGCGATCCTGGGGTTCCGATTGCAGGGGAGTACACTTCGTTTCGAGCCGTGCATCCCAACTGCGTGGTCAGGATTTGAAGTGAGTTATCGACATCGTTCCACGACCTATCGGATTGTAGTGGAAAACTCCGGCAGCGGTCACGGAGTCCGATCAGTCGAGCTCGACGGGCAACGATTGCCGAGCGATGCTGTGCACTTAAGCGACGACGCGGGAACTCACCACGTACGCGTGCAGTTGGGCTGAGGGAGCGCAACTGAACACATGTCGAACACATTCCGTCCTGTCGCCCTTGATGAACTGCCCTTTGATGAGGTCCTGGGGCTGCTCCAGTTTGAGACCGTTCTCTATTATCTTCACGAAACCAACCCGGATAATGGACTGGTCCGCGATAAAACTGATCCGAAAGCTCCAGTAAGTATTGCTGCCTGCGGCATGGCGCTGGCCACAATTCCGGTAACCGTTGAGCGCGGCGTCATCTTTCGAGATTTCGCTGCAAAGATCGCTCGGACGCGACTTCGCTTTTTGTTTCAATGCCCGCAAGGTCCCGAACCGAACGCTTCTGGCTACAAAGGCTTCTTCTACCATTTCCTGGACATCGAAACTGGCCGCCGCGTCTGGCAGTGCGAGCTTTCGACGATCGACTCGGCTTTTCTGTTTGCGGGTGCGCTTACGGTCGCCACTTATTTTGATCGCGATACACCTGACGAGATTGAGATTAGAAAATTAGCGAATGCACTTTACGAACGAGCCGACTGGAATTGGGCCACCAACGGGGCAGCGACCATAACTAATGGCTGGTTTCCGGAAACGGGTTTTATCAAGAATCGCTACGAAGGTTACGACGAGGGTTTGCTGCTGTACATTCTCGGGCTTGGTTCACCAACCCACCCGCTGCCGTCTGAGAGCTATCGCGCCTTTTGCTCTACCTATCAGTGGAAGAAAATCTACGATCGTGAACTGCTTTACTCCGGCCCGCTCTTCACACATCAGCTCTCGCATCTTTGGATCGACTTTCGCGATGTTCGAGACGAATTCATGCGCGCTCACAACAGCGACTACTTCGAGAATAGTCGCCAAGCGACATTTGTGCACCAAGAATATGCCATCCGCAACCCCATGGAATTCGTCGGCTATGGCGAACACTGTTGGGGATTCACCGCGTGCGATGGGCCCGGTTGGGTTAAACGCAAAGTGAATGGCATCGAACGCGAGTTTTTCGACTATTTCGCTCGAGGTGCTCCATTCGGCCCTGACGATGGTACCGTCGCTCCGTGGGTAGTAATCGCCTCGTTGCCCTTTGCTCCTGAAATTGTCATCCCAACGGTGCGCCACTTTGCGGAAATGAATTTGCGCTGGACCAAAAAATATGGTTTCAGACCATCATTCAATCAATCATTCGACGTGCCGGATAGCAAAACTGGCTGGTGGGTTACGCCCTATCATTTCGGAGTCGATCAGGGGCCAGTCGTGCTCATGATTGAGAACTATCGGACTGGTCTGCTCTGGAACATTATGCGTCGTTGTCCGGCGATTGTTACTGGACTAAGACGAGCTGGTTTCACCGGGGGCTGGCTCTAGCAAGAAGCCGTTTCGGCGTTTGGTCCAGTGCTTGAACTTTGGTCTCTGCTCGCCGAGCACATGATAACGTAAAAGTGTACGAGCTTCTAAGTTAATGCTGGCAACCTTCTCGCGCTCCTTCGTGAGAAATTAACGAGCTCCCGCCTCTTACAAATAAGAATCAACCACTTACCGTTGGCTCCCGACTTGCCGTCTTCCTTGACGAGCCTGGCGGCGGCTGCGCTTCAAGCTGCTCATTTGAAAGTCAACTCAAGCAATCGCATCGCGGCTTAGAACACTCGCTTAATAGAGTAGCCGTCAGAGGCGAAGACGCACGCCTGAGGATTGAAGATCATGTCGAAACATCAATTGCCACACGTGGTGATCGTGGGCGGCGGGTTCGGGGGACTTGCTGCCGCTCGCGACTTACGCAACGCGCCCGTACGAGTGACACTGATTGACCGGTCGAATCACCATCTCTTTCAGCCTTTGCTGTATCAGGTCGCGACTGCGATGCTGGCGGCCGGCGACATTGCCGCGCCCATTCGTCATCTGCTTCGCAAACAATGCAATGTGACTGTTGCTATGGCAGAAGTCACCGGCGTCGATGTCGCAAACAGTCGAGTGCTGGTTGATTACCTTGGCCAACCGGACACGCCCTTTGACTACGACTATCTGATCCTGGCAACCGGCGCTTCGCATAGTTATTTCGGTCACAACGAATTTGCGCCTTTCGCGCCTGGCATCAAAACACTCGCGGATGCTGAGTCGGTACGCGCAAAAGTACTGAAGGCCTTCGAGACGGCGGAGATCGAAGAAGACCCAACCAGGCACGAGGACCTGCTCACCTTCGTGTTAGTCGGCGCGGGGCCGACCGGTGTGGAGATGGCGGGAGCCTTGGCCGAATTGCGACGGTTCACCTTGAAGTCCGATTTCCGCCGGATCGATCCGCAACGAGCACGAATAATCCTTGCACAAGCAGGGCCGCGCATCCTCGAGACTTTTCCCGAAGAGCTTTCGCGTCGAGCCCAGGCTCGTCTTGAGAGCGTTGGCGTGGAGGTGCGGCTCGGAAAGCCAGTCAAGGCGATTGATGACGAAAGCGTTGTGATAGGTGACGAACGCATTCCTTGCCGCACTGTGATCTGGACGGCGGGCGTAACACCTTCGCCAGCCGGCAAATGGCTAAGCGCACCCGTTGATAAGGCCGGACGTGTTCGAGTTGAAAAAGATTGCGCTGTTCCAGGTCATCCGCAGGTTTTTGTCATTGGCGACACAGCCTCGCTCGATCAAGACGGCAAACCGCTTCCGGGCGTTGCGCAGGTTGCGATGCAGCAAGGTCGTTACGTCAGCAAGGTAATCAAGAACCGTGAGGGTGGTCGCGCAGCGCCGCCGCCATTTCGATATTTTGACAAGGGAACTATGGCGGTGATCGGACGGGGGTACGCGCTTGTCGACTCGCGTGCGTTGAAGCTAAGCGGGCTTTTCGCATGGCTTGCATGGGCTTTCATCCACCTGCTTTATCTGCCGGCATCCGGGAACAGGGTGCGCGTGTGGACGCAGGCGATGTGGTCCTTCTTCACGCGTCAGCGCAGCTCCCAGCTTATTGTGGAGCCGCGCAGCCAAACCGAAGCTTCTCGGAATAAGCGACCACGCTCGGAAGAACCAGGCAAGATTTATGAAAGCGTAACCGCATCGAGTTAGGCGCAGAGAGACCGCCGCTCAAATTTGAGAATCAACACGATGGAGATCGAATGACGCTCAACCTATCAAAATGTCCAGGCCCTTTGGTAATGCGTCCTACGCGCTGCTTGATAAGAAGAACGATGTTCACGCTTTTCGCGGTTGCGTTGTCGGCCAGTTATGTCTTCGCCGATGACGCGAGCGGAGTGACCAACATCTTCAAACCGAATGGAGCACCGGCCCGCGCGATTGTCGACTACACGATGCTAATTCTCGCTGTATGCGCGGTAATCTTTGTCATCGTTGTCGCCCTGCTTGTCTACACGGTTGTGCGCTTTCGACAACGGCGCGAAGACGCGGAGCATGAGCCGCCGCAGGTTTACGGCAGCAATCAAATCGAGCTTGCCTGGACGGTCATTCCTATTCTGATCGTGTTTGTGTTGACCCTTGGTGACCGCACGCAGTATTGCCGAAGTTCAAAACGCGGCCCCGCCTTCAAAGGCATTGAACGTCACAGTCGTAGGTCACCAGTGGTGGTGGGAGATTCGCTATCCGGACCAGGGTGTCGTGACCGCTAACGAACTCCACGTTCCAGTTAGCGATCCCGAGCACCGCACACCCACATTTCTGAAGCTTGAATCGGCCGACGTCGCGCACAGTTTCTGGGTTCCTCAGCTTGCAGGAAAGACCGACCTCATTCCGAATCGATCTACTACTGGTATCCAAAGGCCACCGGGCGAATGTTGAACAAGAAGCTCGGCCTCTGGCATGTCGCTCTCTTTTTTATCGGATTCCATCTGACGTTCGACACGATGCACATACCCGGGCTGTTGGGCATGCCGCGACGCATCTACACCTACGACCCCGGACGCGGGTGGGAGATATTGAATCTGATTACTTCCATTGGGGTCATTTTTCAAATCGCCGGTGTTGCATGTCTGGCATGGAACATTATCAGGTCTGCACGCAGGGGCGAGAAGGCGGGGGATGACCCCTGGGATGCGTGGACACTCGAGTGGGCTACGACTTCTCCGCCGCCGGAATACAACTTTGAAACGGTGCCCGCCGTGCGCAGCGCTCGTCCGCTGTGGGACTTGAAACACCCTGAAGATCCGGACTGGAAGTACGAATGAACTGGAGAACTAGACGATGATCAATGCTGATCAATTGAATTTGCCTGCGACATCCATTGAGTGGACTCTGCCGTCGAGCCGCAAGGTGGCAATCGTCTGCCTCATAGTGACCGAAACGGCGATGTTCGCGATCTTCGTAGTGGCTTACCTATTTTACATCGGCAAGAGCCTGGTCGGGCCGTATCCGTCAGAAGTGCTTGAGACGCCCATTCTTTCTACAATCTGTCTGCTTGCAAGCAGTCTCACCATTGTGATGGCTGAGCGCTCGTTCAAACGAGAAAGCTTCGGCGCCTTCCGGCTCTGGTGGTCGACGACGATCCTGCTTGCTGCGATTTTCCTGGGCTCAACCGCTGCCGAGTGGAAGAGCCTGATCGTTGATCATCACCTGACTATCAAAACGAATCTGTTCGGCACAACCTTTTATTCGCTGGTCGGATTGCATGCGAGCCACGTCATCGTCGGCCTTTCGCTGCTGACACTGGTTTTGGTTTTCAGTCTGAAGAACAAGATCAGGCGAGCAGACGGCGAGCGTATCGAAATGCTCTCCTGGTATTGGCATTTTGTGGACGCGGTGTGGGTCGTTGTCTTTACCGTCGTTTATGTTGTAGGTCGCTAACCCATCAGGAGTAAAGTGGTCGTCAATACAAAACCCATGCTTCAAGAGGCACATCACGGAGGAACTCATGTCATCTGAGGAAGAAAGAAACTCGCCTGGCGGGATGATCGAAGTTCCGGCCCCAACAGCGTGGCCGATGATCACTGCCCTCGGCCTCGCCTTGCTCGCCGCGGGACTTGTCACTCATCTGGTCGTGAGCGCGGTGGGACTTATTCTGGCTTTGCGCGGCGCAGTGGGATGGTTCCGCGAAGACCTGCCGGTCCAACGTGTCGAGTTGGTGCCGGTTCGCGCCGCGATCGAGCGAGCGAAACCAGTGAAGGCATCTTCTCGAAGTGTGGTTCATCTCACTGCGGGACAAGCCAGTCACCGCGTCCGCATCCCGGCTGAGATTCATCCTTATTCTTCGGGTTTGAAGGGAGGACTCGCCGGCGGAGTTGCAATGGCAGTTGTGGCGCTCGCTTATGGACTGATCGCCCACAGCAGCGTTTGGTATCCCATCAACCTGCTTGCCGCTGCAGCACTACCATCGCTGGCTCGGGCAGCCGCTTCTCAACTGGAAGCTTTCAATGGCCTCGCCTTCATCATTGCGTTAATCAGCCACGGCGCGATCTCCCTGCTTGTCGGTCTTCTGTTTGCGGTGCTGCTGCCAATGCTTCCGTCAAAACGCGCGGCTTTCTGGGGAAGCTTTATGGCCCCGGTGATGTGGACCGGGCTCGTATGGGCGACGCTCAGGGCAGTCAATCCGTTGCTCGACGCTCGCATTGATTGGGTCTGGTTCATCGTCTCGCAGATTGTCTTTGGCATGACCGCGGGCTACATCGTCCATCACTCGGGAACCGTTGAGACCATGCAGACCTGGCCGCTTGCGGCAAGAGCGGGTCTCGAGGCGCCAGGGTTCATCGATGAAAAGGAAGAAGAATAATGACAACAAAACACTTCGCCCCGGTCATCTTCATTCTGGTCTTCTCCTTTGCATCCGGCTGCAGTCGTTTTCCTGGGAAGCCTTCGGAGGCGGACAAGTGGATCGCTCCGTCTGAGGTACTCAATTTTGATCAGCTCTATGGTGAGAATTGCGCCGGCTGTCACGGTTCAGCCGGAAGATTCGGCGCCGGCCGATCAATGAATGATCCGTTCTTTTTGCATTTGATCGACCTGGACAATTTGCGCCGGGTAATTCGCGAAGGGGTGCCCTCTACGAGCATGCCCGCATTCGCGCAAAAGTTCGGCGGCCAGCTCACCGACTCGCAGGTTGATTTCCTGGCGGATCAAATAAAATCACAGTGGGGTAACCCCGAGGGATTCAACCCGGTGCCTCAGCCGGCTTACAGAGAGCAGGACGCCGTCGGCGATTCGCAGCGCGGAGCGGTCGCCTACAACAGCTACTGCAGCGAGTGTCATGGCGCCGCTGGACGCGGCGGTGAAAAGGCTGGATCGATTGTCGATCCGGACTTTCTGAAACTGGTCAGCGATCAATCATTGCGTACGACTGTCATCGTTGGCAGACGATACATCGGAAAAACGGACTGTCGCGCGACCACGAACGGTCAGCCGATCTCAGCGCAGGAAGTTTCTGATCTGGTGGCCTGGTTGGTCTCACAACGCCCGCCGGCACTGGGGTCTGAATCAGCACTGTCATCCAGTCAATCGGCTATCACACCTTGATTGGCGACAACTGGAGAAACTCAAAATGTGTCCTAGCGAACAACAATCTCAACCCACTTCGCCTGCAGCGTCTTCTCGCCGAAGTTTTCTGTTAAAGCTTGGAGCCGCGCTCAACGTGGTTGCCGCATCGTTCATAGGCATCCCGGTTATTGGCTTTGTCTTTTCAAGCTTCCGCAGACGAGGTCCTTATCAATCGTGGGTCTCGCTTGGCGCGCTTGAAGGTTTTCCCGCCGGTCAGACAAGGCTCGTGACCTACCGCAATCCATACACGCGGCCTTGGGATGGTCCCACTGCTGATATTCCTTGCTGGGTGCGGCGAATTGAAGGCGAGAAGTTCCAGGTCTTTGCCATCAACTGTACACATCTCGGTTGCCCGGTGCGTTGGTTCCAGGAGTCGCACCTGTTTATGTGCCCGTGCCATGGCGGGGCCTTTTACGAAGATGGATCGCATGCGTCGGGCCCGCCGCCGCGCGGACTCTATGAGTATCAGTACAAAATCGAGAACAATCAGCTGGTGATTAAAGGCGGACAGCTGCCGACTCTGGCACAGCCTGTGTGAGACGAGCGACGAAAGCGGCTTTGAAATCAGATGGAGCTTGATATGTTGAGAAAGATCGCATTATGGATTGATGACCGCGTGCATCTGAGCAAACTGTACGCTTCAACTGCAGGGCACTCGGTGCCGCGAAACGCGGAGAGTTGGTTTTATGTCTTCGGCAGCGGCACGTTGCTTTGCTTCATTCTTCAGGTCGTGACGGGCACCTGTTTGGCGTTTGTTTACACTCCCTCGGCAAACGAGGCCTACTCGAGTCTCGAATACCTCAATTATCAACAGCAGCTTGGTTGGCTTCTGCGCGCGATGCACAACTGGGGTTCGAACTTCATGCTTGCGATCATGATCTTGCACCTCGCGCAGGTCTTTCTTTTCGGCGCCTTCAAGTACCCGCGCGAGATGACATGGATCTCGGGCGTAGTGTTGCTGCTTTGCACGCTCGGCATGGCTTTCACTGGTCAGGTCCTGCGCTTCGATCAAGATGCCTATTGGGGGCTCGGAATTGGCGCAGCGATGATGGGGCGTGTGCCGGTGATTGGAGCTGATCTCGTTCACTTTGTGCTGGCTGGTCCGATTATAGCGGGCGAGACTCTATCGCGTTTCTTCACCCTTCACGTTTTTATCATCCCGGGCACGATCATTGCGCTTGTGAGTCTTCACCTGCGGCTGGTGCTCACTAAAGGTATCAACGAATACCCGGTGCCGGGAAAGGCGGTCGTAAAAGAAACATATCAAAAAGAGTATGAAAACCTACTTAAGAAAGACGGCGTGCCTTTCTTCCCGAAGGCAATCAGCAAAGATCTGATCTTCAGCGCGGTGGTGATGCTGGGCATCCTTGGGTGCGCGCTCTATTTTGGACCCGAGGGACCGCACGGCGTCCCTGATCCCACACAGATCAACAGCCTTCCGAAGCCGGATTTCTTCTTTCTCTGGCTATACGCGGTGCTGGCTCTGTTGCCTGACTATCTGGAGACGATCTTGATCCTGACGGTGCCGGTGATCGTCATCGGGCTTCTGATTGCGCTCCCATTCATATCCGGCACCGGTGAAAAAAGCGCTCGACGAAGGCCCGTGGCGGTGCTGTCGGTTCTTATCATTTTCCTGAGCCTTGGGACGCTGAACTATCTAGGCACCTTTGCACCGTGGTCGCCTCAGATGTCGGCGTGGAGCGCCGAACCGACGCCCGTCAATTATGTCGAAGGGCGAACACCGCTCGAACGGCAAGGCGCGGTCGTGTTGCAGAACAAGCAATGTCGTAATTGTCACAGCATCGGCGGTGGCGGAGGACTGCGCGGGCCCGCTCTGGACGGCGTCGCAACGCGGCTGACCGGCGATCAGCTTACGAGGCAAGTGATACAGGGAGGCGGAAACATGCCGGCGTACAGCAAGAACCTTAGCCCAGCCGAAGTCGCCGCGCTGGTTGCGTTCATGAAGACCCTGCGCGAGTCGAACGAGCTGCCGGCTCTGGATTCGACTTCACCTGAGCAGCCTTCGCCTCAAAAGAAGATCGCTCGAGCCGAGCGCTAGGGTGTGGGGTTTCGGATAGACAAAAGCGATCGTCATGCACCTCACAGAAGAGTAAGCAAAAAGAAGGGGTTATGAATTCGAGCATTGATGGAAACAAATCGCGTGGTCATTTTGCAGAGTTGAGTTCGCAATCGGGTTTGATGAGGCATGATGGACAGAGGCACGGGACCCAAACAAACAGGTTTGAGACCCCTCAGACCCACCTGCCTGCCTGGCTGATGGACTTCGTCAGCCTCATCAAACCCGAAGTCTTATTGCTGGTTTTGATTACTACCGGCGCAGGCTGCTTGATGGCCTCAGTTTCGCTCGATGCGCCGACTCTCTTCAATGCGCTGATTGGAACCGCACTTGTCGCCGGAGGAACCGCCGCACTTAATCACTACGCCGAGCGAGCGCACGATGCCAAAATGCGCCGGACAGCCAACAGGCCTTTGCCGTCGGGTCGGCTGACACCCCGAGCGGTCCTGGGTTTTGGAGTATTGCTGTCAGTCATTGGAACCATCTATCTCGCGGTGAACTGCAATCTGCTGACAAGCGCGATTGGGTTAGCGGCGCTTCTCAGCTACCTGTTCCTTTACACGCCGCTCAAACGCCGGTCCGATTTGTGCACACTGATCGGCGCCTTTCCCGGAGCCGCGCCTATCCTGATGGGATGGACGGCTGTTCGCGGCGATATTTCGCTTGGTGGCTGGATCCTCTACGCCATTCTCTTCTTCTGGCAGTTCCCACACTTCCTGGCAATCGGCTGGATGTACCGGGACGATTATGCTCGCGCTCGAATGTTTATGATCCCGAAGAACGATGACAATGGCGTCGTTGCTTTCCGCCAGGTCTGGATCATGTCAGCTGCGTTGCTAGTGATGAGCTTGTTTCCGGCTGTGCTCGGCATGGCGGGAAGCGTTTATATACTGGCTGCTCTTATTCTGGGGATAGGACTCCTTATAGCAGTCCATCGCGCAGCATCGCATCACACAAATCTTGCCGCGAAGGAGTTACTTCACGCAACGGTCATTTATCTCCCGGTACTCCTCTTGATGATGGTGTTGGATAAGATCGCCTTGATCTACATGTAGCGAGTAAACAGGGAATGAGGTAACCAGGGGTGTTCAATGAATTCAGTAGCCGAGGCGGCTCTAAAGTCCTGGATGCTGGATCCTGCGCTTATCGGCGCAATGACTCTGACTGGGTTGATCTACCTGCGAGGCTGGCTCAGGCTGCGTCAACAGATGCCGGAACGGTTCGGCGCAGGCCGGCCGCTGTCATTTTTCGCTTGCCTCACAAGCATCTTCCTGGCGATCTCTTCACCCCTTGATGCCTTCGCTAATCTTCTGTTGATCGCGCATATGATTCAGCACTTGCTGCTGATGATGGTTGCGCCGCCGCTCCTGTTGTTGAGTGATCCGTTCCTGCCGATCCTGCGCGGATTGCCGGCCGGCGTCTCGAAACATTGGGTGGGGCCATTTCTTTCCTGGGGTACGCTGTCGAGATTCGGCCGCAGACTTACACACCCCGTCGTCTGCTGTCTTGGGTTCGTGTGTACAACTATCGGCTGGCATTTGCCGCCGATGTATGAGCTGGCGTTGCGATCGCAGACAGTCCACACGGTGGAGCACGCTTGCTTTATCGCAACTGGGGTCTTGTTCTGGTGGCCGGTGATTCAGCCCTGGCCGAGCAAAGCGCAATGGCCGCGCTGGGCTATGATCCCGTACCTTTTTCTCGCCGACTTTCAGAATACTGCGCTTTCGGCTTATTTGATCTTCTGCGACCGAGTTGTTTATCCAACCTACGCCGCGGCTCCGCGATTGTCAGGGATGTCGGCGCTCGAAGATCAGGCGGCAGCGGGCGCGATAATGTGGGTACCCGGCTCGATTATTTTTCTGGTCGCAGTCGGCATCGTCACCATCAATGTGCTGAGTTCAAGACGCCGCGCCGTGCGACCTTCAAGCTTTCAGCTTGCACTGCCGGTATTGAATCTTTCGCTCAAGCTCAAATCACCATCGATTCTGAAGAAAGGTTTGTCACGACAGGCAGGCCGTGACCTTTTGACAATTCCCTTCGTCGGAGCGGTGTTTAGGTGGCGATACCTTCGCCGGACCGCGCAAACCGTGATGCTCCTGTTGGCGGTGATCACCATCGCTGACGGTCTATTCGGACACCAGATGAGTTCGATGAATCTGGCGGGCGTTCTGCCGTGGACCCATTGGCGTGGCTTATCAATCATTGCGATTTTGATCGCCGGTAACTTCTTTTGCATGGCGTGTCCTTTTATGCTGACTCGAGACCTCGGGCGTCGCTTGCTGCCCGCGCGATGGCGTTGGCCGAAAAGGATGCGGTCGAAGTGGCTCGCGGTCGGATTGCTTGCGGTTTATTTGTGGGCTTATGAGGCGTTCAGCCTCTGGGACAACCCCTGGCTGACCGCGTGGCTGGTGATCGGCTACTTCGTGGCATCGTTTGTTGTTGACGGATTATTCAGGGGAGCGAGCTTCTGCAAGTATGTCTGCCCGATCGGTCAGTTCAATTTTGTACAGTCGCTTGTCTCCCCATTGGAAGTGAAGGCCCGCAATTTGGATGTATGCGCCTCGTGCACGACACATGAATGCATTCGGGGAAGCAACGTACAGAGAGGATGCGAGCTGCAACTGTTCGTGCCGAGAAAGTCGAGCAACCTGGATTGCACTCTATGCCTTGACTGCATTCACGCTTGCCCTCATGAAAACGTCGGCCTCATCTCAAGTTCCCCAGCGAGCCAGCTAATACCAGATCGCTCTCGCAAATCTTTTGGAAGACTTGCTCGCCGGCGGGATGTAGCTGTGTTGACGCTGTTGCTAGTCGTTGGCGCTTTCGTAAATGCGGCAGGAATGGTTGCTCCAGTAGTGACCTGGGAACAACAACTGCAGAGTAGGTTTGGACTCAGTTCATCACTGCCGGTGGTCACGGTCTTATTTACGGTTGCTATGTTGCTTGTGCCTGCCGTTGTTGCAACTTCGTGCGGCGTCGTGTCCCGATCTCTTGGCGGCTCCTCGGTTCAGTGGCAGAAACTCACTAGCAGCTTCGTGATGGGATTGGTGCCACTGGGATTCAGCATGTGGGTAGCTCACTTTGCATACCACCTATTCACTGGAGCCAGCGCTATCGTGCCTGTCTTACGGCGCGTTGCAGGTGACGTCGGAATCAGTTTGCTTGGCAAACCGGAGTGGTCGTCCACTGGTGCGATGCTTCCACTCGAATGGCTAACGTCTATACAGATTTTGCTGTTGGGCGCGGGATTATTGCTGACGCTGTATGTTTGCTGGCGCACAGCTTCCAGTTTCGCGAGCAAGCCTCAAAGGGCGTTCGGATTGCTCCTGCCGTGGGCGGTTTTCGCAGTGGCTCTTTATGCTGCAGGGATTTGGATTCTGCTTCAACCCATGCAGATGCGCGGAATGGTGATGTGATCACGGAGACTCTTTTTTGATGCGCCAATACGCAAAGAGATTTACCGCCAACATTAAGGCTAATGCGATTGGAATAGTTCTCTTGTCGGGCGCTTGTGTTCTTTGGACAAAAGGTGCGCTCGCTGATGGAGGAACCGTGCAATTCACAAAGGCGGCAGGTCCGTTCGTCGTGACTGTATTTGCCACCCCGAGCCCCCTGCGAGCCGGCCCGGTTGACATCAGCCTGATGATCCAGCAAAGCAATAATCAGCAGCCCTTGCTTGATTGTGATGTCGAGATTGAACTGCGCTAGGAAGGTGAGTCGACTATAAGTTCCGCGGCAACACACGAAGCTGCGCAGAACAAATTATTCTATGCAGCGCAGGTGAGGATCCCGGAACCTGGTGTCTGGGAAGTTGAAGCAGCGATCAGACGTGGAGAGGACTCCGCAAAAGTCTCCGGACCGATCATGCTGGCCGCCTCAAGTCCTGTTCTTCTCTCCTACTGGCGGAGCGTCGCGATACCCCCAGTCTTCATCTCGTTGTTTGCTTTGAATCAGTGGTTGAAGCGACGAAGAACGAAAGGTCAGAAGCGAGAACACCGTTCCAACTGAAGCGTCTGGTGATCGGCTGAATAGATTAAAACGTTTCAACAAAGAGAGGTGGCGATCTTGAAAGCTAAAGAAAGTATCGATGAACTTAACAGGGCAGGAATCAATCGCCGACTACATCGGCTATTGATACTTCTCGCATCGATGACGGTGGTCCTTCTGGTGGCCGGAGCCCTCGTTACAAGCAACGAAGCGGGCGATTCAGTTCCAGATTGGCCGCTGTCGTTTGGGCGTTGGGTAATAAACTCCAATTACTTTGTAGCAAACGTTCGCTTTGAATACTCGCACCGGGTCATTGCATTTTTTGTGGGTGCGACGACTCTGGTATTGGCAATTCGAGCGTTGATAAAAGGAGCAAAGCCGTTAATTCGGAATCTCGCACTAGCCGCCTTCGCTGGTGTTGTGATGCAGGCTCTCATAGGCGGCGCCCGAGTTTCGTTTCCTGCTTATAAGCCCCTGATTGCAATCGCTCACGCCTTGGTTGCTCAGAGTTTTTTAGCGTTGATCGTAGGTCTTGTGGTGATTACCTCAGCAAGATGGCGCGAGGATAAATCATTGACGGAGGACTCCGCACATCCGTCCGCGCGTTGGCTGGTGATACTTACCATTTGCGCAGTACTTGCCCAGGCAGCTCTTGGCGCAGGATTCAGGCATGGAGCCTTCGGTGTGATTCCTCACATGGCCGGGGCCGCCGTAGTCTTCTTGCTCATAGTCTGGACGTCATTAACCATAGTTCACTATCACGGTCGCGACGCTTATCTGCGAAGACCGGCGCTTGCGTTGCTGACGTTGTTGTCTTTTCAGTTAATCCTGGGGCTTCTTGCTTACGCGGCTCGACTGCAGTCGCACAACGACCCGCAACCACTCGAGCCGATGATCACTCTCACGCTAGCTCACGTAGTGGTCGGAGCACTGACCCTGGCAAGCGTAGTCGTGTTGGCCCTAAGGTGTTGGGGAACCCTCAGTCCGGCGAATCAAGACGACGTGCAGGTTAGAGTCTCTTTGAGAGCTCAAGCAGGGCAATCGTGTGGTTATCCTGTGTAATCGTTAATCCGCACGTCGCAGAATCCCAATTGCGCCAGCGCGGTCGCCGCAGCTCTCAGCGCCTGTCAGCGCTTTGGCTCGGTCACCCGGAAATCTAAGAGCGACTCCTAATCGAACTGTGCGCGCTGGTTATCGCCGTGTAAAATACAGCAACCGCCGGAGGGGACTGATGGCTTCTACCGCACCCTGGTCCGTTGCTGACGTCGAATCGTTTATCCACGAGTACTACGATGCGTGGGGAGGAACGGACTTGGATCGCATCATGTCTTACTACACGGACGATGTGGTGCTTCAAATTCCGGGGTTGCTCATGAAGGGGAATGAAGCCGTCCGTGATCAGTTCGTGCGGCCTTTCATCACCGCGTTCCCGGGAAACCACCACCTGGTGAAGAACATGGTCTTTGGCCCAGGAGTGGTTACCGTTGAATTCAGTTTTGAAGCCCACCACAAGGGGCCATTCGCCGGCCATGCTGCGACCGGTGCGCTGGTCAAACTTCCGGGTTGTGGGGTCTATGAGTACGATTCGGCGAAACGGCAGATCACCGCGGGTCGCATTTACTTCGATGTCGGGACACTACTTCAAACCATTACGGAGCTGCCGGCAAATGATCCCCAAAAAGCTGCAGAAGCTCTGCACTTGAACGAGCGCAATCTGAGCCTGATTATCAACACGATTCCCACGAACTATTTTTTTGGACGAGGTCGGCGAACTGCCGCCAGAAATTCAGGTTGCCCTGCTGCGAGTGTTACAGGAGCGCGAGTTCGAGCGCGTCGGCGGCACCCGCCCGATACGAGCGAACGTCCGAGTGATTGCGGCGACTAACCGGGATCTCGAGGCCGCAATCGAGAACAATACCTGCAGGTCCGATTTGTATTACCGGCTGAACGTGTTTCCGCTTCGGGTGCCTCCATTGCGCGAAAGAGATGACGACATCCGCCTGCTTGTTGAGTATTTTGCTTTTCGGTTTGCAAAGCGCGCTGGCAAGAAGATCAAGAGAATCGGCGTGACAACCTTGAAGCTGCCCCAATCATATGACTGGCCGGGCAACGTTCGAGAGCTGCAGAACGTTGTCGAGCGGGCGGTCATACTTTCCGAGTCGGACGAGCTATACGTTGACGAGCGATGGCTCCCTCGGATGCGTCCGAAGCTCCATGTCGTCGCAGTGTCTGCACCCCGCACGCTGGCAACCCAGCAGAAAGAAATTATTGAAGCGACGTTGATGGAAACTATGGGTAGAGTATCGGGACCGTTCGGCGCGGCCGCACATCTGGGCGTTCCTTCATCAACTCTCGAATCTAAGATCAAGGCGTTGAATATTGATAAGCGTCGTTTCAGACAGTAATAGTGGCCGCCCGCACCGGCACTAAGCCGGCGGAGCGAGATGAGCGGGTTGCGACGACGGATCAACGGGCGCGCCGCTTACCCCGATTCATGTGAACCGTGATCCTGCCCGCGTAGGCACTCTGTCCCAAAAGGCGTAGAATGTTGCAAGCAGCGTAGACACTCGCCGCAGAGTTAATAGGGAGTGCTTCCTCGGAGAACGCAATTGACCGCAAAGGAATCCAATTCAGACCCTCATGAATTTGAGGATAGGCGCGCTCTGGTAACCGGCGGCACAAAAGGCATCGGCCAGTCATTAGCTGCGCGATTGCGTGAGGGCGGCGCGATCGTGCTCGCCACTGCCCGCGAGCGTCCAGACAATCTCACCGAAACCGACTTATTCGTCGCCACAGACATAACCACTGCCGAAGGCTGCTCTAAAGTTGCCGATGCTGTCCTGAAGCGCCTCGGTGGTATCGACATCATCATTCATGTGGTCGGTGGCTCGTCTGCGCCAGCCGGCGGCTTTGCTGTAATCGACGATGACGAATGGCGACGGGCATTCGACTTGAATCTTCTTCCTGCAGTTCGACTGGACCGCGCGCTGTTGCCAATGATGCTTGCGCAAGGTTCGGGAGTGATCATTCACGTCACGTCTATCCAGAGTGTAATGCCGCTGCACGAAGCCACACTCGCTTATGCATCCGCGAAAGCGGCGCTCGCAAACTACAGCAAGGGTTTGTCAAAGGAGGTCGGTCCGAAAGGCATTCGCGTACTGCGCGTTTCTCCCGGCTGGGTTGAGACAGAAGCGGCAGTAGGGCTTGTTAACGAATTGGCCGCGGCCAAGGGCACGGATTATGACAGCGCGCGTAAGGCTTTGATGGATTCGCTCGGCGGAATTCCGATTGGACGGCCCGCGCAGCCGCGAGAGGTAGCGGAACTCATCGCCTTTCTCGCCTCACCCCGAGCAGCCTCCATAACCGGCGCGGAATACATCATCGATGGAGGCACAGTACCGACGGTATGACATTTTTGAGTACCGTGGTTTGGCGCAAATGCAGGGCGTTTGCCCGGATCCCTGAATGAAGACGACTGCTACGAGTCATGGTCACGCCAGGGTTGCTCAGCCGAAGAAAGAAGCTGTGACCGCACTGGCGGCTTTGAGTCCCAGTCTTCCGTGCGCTTTGGATTGCGACGGTCGCGTCCAATCTCGGGTCGTGGATGCATGACGTCGGTGAGTCATGGCTAATGGTCTCGCTGACCGCCTCTCCCATCCTTATTGCACTGGTTGAAACGGCAGGCAGACTGCCCATGGCTTTGCTCGCTGCTGTTCACTGCCGCACCAAGACCGAGTGTAAAAGTTTACTGGAGGACCTTCGCCTAAATGAAATGCGAATACTCGCTGAGCCAGGCTTGACTCACTTTCAATCGCGGAAGCAAGACAGGTTATTGCCGGTCGGAATATTCATTGTTCATTTCTCGCCTCAGACGAAGGTAATTGCTTGGTCGTCATTGACCGTCGAATCCTGTGTGCCAGCCTCGCCTCGCTCGGCCGATAAAAGGCAAGGTGAGGCCAATCATAAATTGTTGTTTTTGTTGAAAGAGAAATCTAGGTCGCGAATTTCTCGCGAAGGGCCGCGAGAACATTGCTTTTGGGTGGTAGCCGAGAATTTCATACTTACATCGCAGGGCTGCGAAGTTATAAGATGTGCGCGTTATGAAGAAAGCCGGCGGACCAGGACGAACGTTTTTCGCACCCGGCATAGTGATGGCTTTCATACTGCTGGGTTGGTGTCCGCCAGCGCTCGCATTGAATCCATCGCTGGACGTCAGTCAGTACGCGCACACGGCGTGGAAGATTCGCGATGGCTTTACAAAAGGCCAGATCACTTCAATTGCTCAAACGCCCGATGGCTATCTCTGGCTTGGTACGGAGTTCGGTTTGCTACGCTTCGACGGTGTTCGGAACGTCCCTTGGCAGCCGCCGACGGGTCAGCAGCTCTCATCCAGTTTCATTTGCAGCCTGCTGGCCTCGCGCGACGGGACTCTTTGGATTGGCACATTGAAGGGCCTCGCAAGTTGGAGGGACGGCAAGCTCACTCAGTACCCAGAGCTCGCAGACAAAGGTGTCTTCAATCTATTCGAGGATCACGAGGGAACGATGTGGATTGCCGGACGCGCGGTTACCGTTGGAAGGCTTTGTGCGATCCGGAATGGCAGCGTTCAATGCTACGGAGATGACGGTGCTCTCGGCCGAGGCCCATTCAGTTTGTTTGAGGACAGCAAGGGGAATCTGTGGGCGGGAGTGAAGGATGGGTTCTGGCATTGGAAACCTGGTCCGCCAAAACTCTATCCGCTACCAGGGGAGGCGGATGGCATCCAGGGTCTGGGTGAAGACACTGACGGCATTCTCTTGATCGGATGGAATGGCGGAATCCATCGGTTCATTGACGGAAAACCCGAAACGTCCCCCGTATCGCCCGCCGTGCGACCGTTCACGGCGACGAGGCTTCTCCGCGATCGGGACGGCGGTCTGTGGATCGGGAGTGTGGGCCGGGGCCTTGTGCATTTACACCAAGGAAGGACGGATGTGTTTACTCTCTCTGACGGCCTCTCAGGCGAAGCGGTTTACGCTCTGTTTGAGGATCGTGAAGGCAGTATTTGGACTGCTACAAATGGCGGCCTCGACCGCTTTCGCGACTTTTCCGTCGCAACATTCACTGTGAACCAGGGCTTGTCGAGCACTAACGTATACTCCGTTCTAGCAGCCGCGGACGGAGCCGTTTGGCTGAGCAGCTTCGGTGGCTTGAACAAATGGAATAACGGACAAATGACGGTGTATCGCGCGCGTAGCGAACTTGCTCTGAAAGGTGTGAACCAGATTGCCGGCGGACTACGAGGTCAAGCCGTCGAGTCTCTCTTTCAGGATGATCGCGGGCGAATCTGGGTCGCTACGCGCCGCGGCATCGGCTATATCGAAAATGACCGCATTATTTTCGTGAGCAGCGTTCCCGGCGGAAACACGCTCTCAATAAGTGAGGACAACGCGGGGAATCTCTGGGTCGCGAACGAACAGTTCGGTCTCTTTCAATTGTTCCGCGGAGGTGAGGTTAGGCAGGTTCCGTGGGCGTCGCTTGGACATAAAGACCATGCCAGTGTTCTTGCTGCTGATACGGTGCAAGGCGGCTTATGGCTTGGATTTCATCTTGGCGGCATCGCCTATTTCACGGACGGCCAGGTTCGCGCATCCTACAATGCCTCCGACGGACTGGGCGGCGGTCGCGTCAACCAATTGCAGGTTGATCGACAAGGTACGCTCTGGGTCGCCACCGAAGGCGGGCTCAGCCGGCTAAGAAACGGTCGATTCGCCACGCTTACCAGCAAGAACGGATTGCCCTGCGACGCGATTCACTGGGCGATGGAGGACAACGCCCACGCGTTCTGGCTCTACACGGGCTGCGGCCTCGTGCGCATTGCGAGTTCCGAGTTGGACGCGTGGACCGCTGCGGTAGACAAAGATGGAGATGCGAAGCCAATAATCGAAGCCACAGTTTTCGATCGTGCTGATGGAGTAAAGATCCTTGCCGGCGCTACTCACTACAGTCCGCAGGTGGCCAAGTCCTCGGATGGAAGATTGTGGTTCTTGCCGTGGGACGGCGTCAGCGTCGTCGATCCCGCTCACCTTCCATTCAACCGCCTTCCGCCGCCTGTACACGTCGAGCAGATTACTGCTGACCGAAAGTCCTACGATGCGACATCTGGTGAACTCGGACGGTTGCAACTGCCTTCGCTGATCCGTGATCTGCAGATCAATTACACGGCGCTCAGTCTCGTCGCGCCGGAAAGGATACTCTTTCGCTACATGCTGGAAGGCCGCGATCGCGATTGGCAGGAGGCCGGTGATCGCCGCCAGGCATTCTATACCGATCTTCCTCCCGGCGACTATCGCTTCCGCGTGATGGCTTGCAACAACAGTGGTGTGTGGAGTGAGGCCGGCACGTTCCTGGATTTCAACATCGCGCCGGCTTATTACCAAACCACATGGTTTCGTGTGTCAGTCTTAGCTGTTTTTCTCATCGTGCTCGGCACTCTTTATCAACTGCGCCTGCAACAGGTCGCAAGGCATGTGCGAGGGCGCATGGAGGAGCGGCTTAAAGAGCGGGAGCGGATTGCCCGAGATTTGCACGACACTCTTTTGCAGGGCGTTCAGGGACTGATCTTGAAATTTGATGCAGTTGTGAAACGAATACGCCGCGACGATCCCGCCTACGACGACCTCGTCAAAACACTCGACCGAGCCGACCAGATCATGGCGGAGGGACGAGATCGAGTTCGAAATCTGCGCGTCGATTCAGAAACACTGAGCGATTTGCCGGCAGCCTTCCAGCGCGTTGCTGAAGATATTTTACAAGTCCGCAAAGCGACACTCAAAACCGTAATAGAAGGGGGTGTGCGAGAGTTGCACCCAATGGTTCTGCACGAATCTTATTCGATTGGACGCGAAGCGCTCATCAACGCTTTCACACACTCCGACGGCCAGCACGTCGAAGTTGAGATCACCTACGATTCGCGTCAGTTTCGTGTGCGGGTCCGCGACGATGGACGCGGCTTCGATCCTGAGATCGTTGAAGACGGTGGACGCCCCGGGCACTGGGGTCTACAGGGAATGAGGGAGCGCGCGCAAAAGATTGGCGCGCAATTGAAGTTTTGGAGTGGCGCCGAAACAGGCACGGAAATTGAACTGACTGTTCCAGGGGCCACCGCGTACAAAACGACCGGCGACAAATCAAAATCGTCGTGGTTTTCGCGGATCTCGCATCGTTGAGTAACGACCGCCGGACAGTCACATGGCTTGGATGTCGACAAACCTCGGCCCAGCGTCAGTAAGTTTGTGTGTGTGTTTTCAGACTTGGGCGGGGTCGCATTCACTGCTATTGCCATAGCAATGCGAGCCAACCCGCCCAGTCCTCTTTCTGATATGCCAGGTTAATCCTGCGCGAATTCGAAGTCCGCCGCGGACTTCCATGGATAGTCATCGCCATTGAACAAGGTGCCCAAGACGACTTCCTCTGCTTCACCGATCACGGTCAGTTCAGGAGCCTCGTATCTTGTCTCCATTGGATTTTCCTCCTTTCTAATATTTTGACAATCAAGTCTTAGAGTCGCTCGTTCATGCTGCCAGGAGCAATTGCCCAGACTGCAGGGCATCCGCGCGACTACGGAGCCACAACTCAAGTATGACGATCTGCCGCAACTGGGAGTCGTTGCACTCTTGCCCGACACAAAGGCGCTCGAGGCGCGAAAGCACACTTGTGCGATCCACAAATCCTCGCTCCACTGAGTACAACTGCTTCGCGTTCAGGAGGGCGCGAGCCACCGGCCGCAGCGCCTCGTGCCAGGGTTCGTTAAACAACCCCTTGGATCGCCGCTCGCGCAACTTGAGCGGCCATAGATCTGATAACGCCGCGCGCATCAACCGACGCGGTTCACCGGCCCGGCAAACAACGTCTGCCGGAACGGTCATTAGAAACTCAACCAGAGGCCGGTGCGCGAACGGGTGTGTGTAGTCCAGGTGCTGTAACGGCTCGGCTGGTTGTAGCTGGCGCAGTTCCAGCATCGACGACAAGGCGTGAAAGTATTTCCGTCGCTCGGGCTGCGCTTGCATCCATTCGGTCGAGAAAAAGCTCCCGGATTCGAAGAGGCCAGTCCGGTCACTAAGGCCAGGGACAATCGATGTATCAGAGCTCTTCGGCGAGTATGACCCGTCCGCGGCTGCGTAGATCGCTGCAGGCGACACTGCCGGTGGAAGAGCCGCTCGAAACGCCTGACAGAGAATCCGGTAGATCGGAAGCCGAAGAATCTTGCTCCAGGCGAGAGCTTCTTCGCACGCCTGGCCGATCCGAAAGCGTCGAAGCGAAGCTGCTACCTGAAGACTATCGTCAAACCAGTTCCCGTTCATTAGGTCGCCGTTCTGTCCAGTCAGAATAGTCTTGACGCCGAGCCGGCGCGCGGTTGCCGCAACGGATTTTCGCAGCGGTTGAAATGGTTCAGGCATTACATTGCCTGCCTGCGTTTCTGCGATGAGCGGATCATCGTGTGTCGAAAGATGAACTCCCTCGATCCCGCAGTACGACTCGACTTCGCGAATGAAGGGCTCGTCAAGCGAGTTCCGCCACGTGAAGCTTAGACCTGTGAGCCGTGAAGTTCTCGCGGCACCGCTTCGAATTAGATGATTTGCCATGCACACTACAGACGACGAATCAAGACCGCCGCTGAGCTCGGCAAGAACCGGTGATTCAGTTTGGAGCCGAACGGCCACGGCCTCGCGAAAAAGCGCGCGAAGTTGCTCGACATATCTGTGCTCGCTTTGGTAACGGATCGTATCGCCGATCGGCATCGACCAGAACCGGTGAACACTCGTCTCCTCTGACGACACGCATACCGCGTGACCAGGGGGAACGGAGTAGATGCTCTTATACGGAGTACGGTTCGGGCATCCGCTATAAATCAAGAACCCAGCGATGTAGTGCTCGTCAAGATCAGAGATAAGAGTCGCATCCACAAGAGACTGCAATCGACTGGACCAGATAACGCATCCTGATTGCACGTGATAGTAAAGAGGACGCACGCCTGCGAAGTCGCTCGCGAGAATAGTGGTGCGATTGACACGATCGCGAATGACCAGGCTCCAATCGCCGATCAGATGAATGAAACCGCTCGTTCCCCAGCACTCGTAGGCGGCGGCCGCGATTGACTCGTTGCTTGTATCACCGTACAGCCAATCACTCAGCCGAAGTAGCAAATCGTCTCGGTTGTCGAGCCGCCCGTCCCAGTGCAGGACTTGGATTCGGCTTTGGCCGCTCTGGCGATCCATCACAATCAGGTTTTGAGTCTTCGATAGCATTTTCATTTCCTCCGACTATGCAACGTCGAGCACCAGTAGTCGCTTCTGGTAGGCTGACGAGCCGTACACAACACGGCCTTCTACTTCCACCCACGCGTGAGAGAAAAATGGCGATGGGCGATAACCGATTACGAGCCGCGCAAGAATGCCGTACCTTCTGAGTAATCGAACTGTACAGACTGATCGTTGCAGGCAAAGCACCGGCTTCCAGTAGAAGCACGTTGCCAGGAGCACCGCATCGCAAATCGTTCGTTCCAATTCGTGGTCGGTTGGCTTCACAGTTATTGATTGCAGCTTCAACCGCGACAGAATGTGTCCGGAGCCGCGCAACGAAATGATCGCTTCATAGAGGGCGAGCTGGAGAATCGCGTTCAGCAAAAGCCAGGTGTACGTTGCCCTTTTCATAGACCGACCTCCCTCTGTATCAGCGTATGTCGCTCGAGCGCGGCCACGAAGCTGAGCGTGTGTTCGCGGGCTGTGGTTGGCGCGATTTGAAACTCGCCGCTGATTTCCTTTGCGATAGCTTCCAATGACAATTGCTGCTCGAGGCCGCGCCAGATGCGAGCGCCGGTTCCATTGGAACTGAACAAGCGGCCCTTAGCGGTATGCAAGATGACTATTCCGTCGTCATGAAAAGAAGCAGCGGCCTCGGGATTCACGGAAAAACTAAAATGGTTGATTTGGTTCGGCATACGCTGTCTTAATCCTCCTCCCAATGAACATCCACTCATGTTTGCAACGCCTCCTTGTGACTTCCTGTCACGGTTAGAGAAGGCGAAAAAGCGGTAGGCCTATTACCACGATGCGATGGAACATTTTTTTCGGCGGAGACAGCGGTCAGTTTCGTCTGCTCAAGGAAGAAAAAACAGATGAATCCGCTACGGTGTTTGCGGCTTTGATAGTGTAGGATTGCGAAGGCAGGCAGCTTGCATCGGCTGCCGAAGATCAAACAACTCTCCTCGGAGGTGATCTTATGCGCTCTACTCATACTGGTCGATTAGGGAGTGTCATCCTGGCCTGCCTTCTGTTCTCTTCAGCACTAGCTCAAGACGAATCGCGAAAGGAGCGCCCCGCCTCCTCCGCAGCGGCTGATGAAGTTGCTTTGCGAGCGCTCGCGCAGGAATTCTACGCCGGTTATGCGAAGAAAGATTTGGATGGCTTGTTCCGGCTGTGGAGCGCGAAAGCGCCGGGGCTTGCGGCGCGCCGGCAGACAATGCAGAAATTCTTCGCCGATAACGAAAAGATCGAGGTCAAGGGGCTGGTGATCCGCCAACTGGCGGTTGAGGGTGAAAAGGCGAAGCTGCGCATCGAGGTTGAGCTTAACGCCCTTGAAGTGAAGACGGGCAAGCCTACGGCCGGCTTGGGGAAAATGATGCGCGCGCTGGAAGTCGTGAAAGAAGGTGAGGCATGGAAGGTCTGGCGCGAGGCGTCGGCGGAGGAAGATCTGGCCGCCGCGCTGGCATTGCTCAAAACCGAGGATGAGCGATCAGCACTCCTGACAGCGGAGAAGGAGTTGGTAACAGGAAGATTTGTTCAAGCGCTGAACCGACAGGGCGCTAGTCTGCGATTGCAAGGCAATTATCCAGAGGCGCTCGCCAGGTTTCGCCTCGCACAGAATATTGCGGAACAAATCGGCGACAAGGCCGGGATCGCATCTACGCTGATCGGCATCGGAATTGTTCATTCCAGCCAAGGGGACTACGCGCAGGCCTTGGAGCATTACCGGAAAAGCCTGGCGATGAGCGAGGCTTTGGGGGACAAGGTTGGGATTGCCCGAGCGCTGAACGGCATCGGAATTGTTCATTCCAGCCAAGGCAACTACGCGCAGGCCCTGGAGCATTACCAGCAGAGCCTGGCGATGAGCGAGGCTTTGGGGGACAAGAATAAAATCAGCGTGCCGCTGAACAACATCGGGAATGTCTATGCCAACCAAGGCAACTACGCGCAAGCGCTGGAGCATTACCAGAAGAGCCTGGCGATTAGCGAGGCTCTGGAGGACAAGGTTGCCGTCAGCACAACGCTGAACAACATTGGGAGTGTTCATCTCAGCCAACGCAACTACGCGCAGGCTCTGGAGTATTACCAGAAGAGCCTGATGCAGAGGGAAGCTCTGGGGGATAAGGCCGGGGTTAGGAGCTCGCTGAACAACATCGGGAAGGTCCATACCAGGCAAGGCAATTTCGCACAAGCGCTGGAGCATTACCAGAAGAGCCTGGCGATGAGCGAGGCTTTGGGGGACAAGGTCACGGTCAGCCGCACGCTGGCCGATATGGGAAATGCCAGCCGATTACAGGGAAACTATGCTCAGGCCTTAGATTTCGCCGGCCGTGCCACGGTTTTGGCCAAACAGTTCGGTTATCCTGTTGAGTTCTGGCTCGCTCAGAACGAGGCAGGCCAGTCTTATCGCGCCCTCAACCAACTCATCCCTGCTCGCCAGGCCTTTGAAGAAGCCATCGCCACCATCGAGGCGCTGCGCGCTCAGGTCGCTGGCGGTGAGCAAGAGCAGCAGCGCTTGTTTGAAGATAAACTCGTTCCCTACCAGGCTATGGTCGAATTGCTCGTAGCTCAGAACCAATCCAGCGCGGCGCTCGCCTACGCTGAACGCGCCAAAGCCCGCGTGCTGCTCGACGTGCTGCACAGTGGCCGCATCAACGTCAACAAAGCCATGAATACAGCGGAGCAGGAGCGTGAACGAGAACTCAATAATCATCTCGTCTCGCTCAACACCCAGATCACACTCGAGAATCTGCGCCAGCAGCCTGATCCCGCTCGTCTCAACGATCTCAAAGCTCAATTGCAAAAAGTGCGGCTGGATTACGAGGCATTCCAGATCAGCCTTTACGCTGAGCATCCTGAACTGAAGGCGCAGCGAGGCGAGGTAGAAACGCTGACGCCGGAACAGGCGCGCGCGCTGCTGCCTGATGCGCGGAGCGCGCTGCTGGAGTATGTGGTGACTGACAAGCGGACTTATCTCTTTGCGCTAACCGCAAACGCCGGCGGGGCGACGACTGAGTTAAAGGTTTACCCGCTGGAGATCAAACGCAAGGAACTGGACGAGCGCGCCGAACGGTTCCGGGAAACGCTGGCCAGTGGCAGTGCGGGATTTCGCCAACCGGCGCGTGAGCTTTACGACCTCTTGCTCAAACCGGCCGCCGCACAGTTGCGGGGCCGAACCTCACTCGTCATCGTTCCGGATGGCTCACTCTGGGAACTGCCGTTTCAAGCATTGCAGCCTACCCCGACCCGCTACCTGATTGAAGACTGCGCGATCGCTTATGCGCCGTCGCTGACGGCGTTGCGCGAAATGATCAAGCTGCGTGACGGAAGAAAGGATTCAGCCGGTTCTCCGACGCTGTTGGCTTTCGGCAATCCGGCGCTGGGGAAGCAAACCATCGTGCATGCCAGGTCGGGGCTGATGGATGAAAAGCTCGATCCGCTGCCCGAAGCTGAGCGACAGGTCAACGTCATAAAGCAGATCTACGGCGCGGCAAATAGCAAAGTCTACATTGGTGCTGAAGCCAGCGAGGAACGAGCCAAATCTGAAGCGGGAGGTTACCGCATTCTGCACCTCGCCACCCACGGAATTCTGAACAACAGCAGCCCGATGTATTCACATCTGGTGCTTGCGCAGGCTGAAGGCGACACCAATGAAGACGGGTTGCTTGAAGCGTGGGAGATAATGAAGATGGATTTGAGGGCTGACTTGACAGTGCTCTCCGCGTGCGAGACCGCGCGTGGGCGTGTGGGAGAAGGCGAAGGAATGATCGGGTTATCGTGGGCGTTATTTGTCGCCGGATGCCCGACCAGCGTTGTCAGCCAGTGGAAAGTCGAATCGGCCAGCACCACTGAGCTGATGCTGGAATTTCATCGCCAGCTCAAATCGCAGTTCGCAAACCCAGCCGGCGGCCTCAGCGCCGCGCGCGCGTTACGCGAAGCTGCGTTGAAGTTACAGAGGAGCAGTCAATATCGCCATCCGTTTTACTGGGCGGGCTTCGTGGTCGAAGGAAAGGGTTTTTAGAAACCGCTCAATAGGCGTTTCCAGGTCTCGGTTGATTCGGTAAATAGGCCTGGTTGTCTAGGATTGCGAAGGCAGGCAGCTTGCATCGGCTGCCGAAGATCAAACAACTTTCCCGGAGGTGATCTTATGCGCTCTACTCATACAGGTCGATTAGGGAGTGTCATCCTGGCCTGCTTTCTGTTCTCTTCAGCACTAGCTCAAGACGAATCGCGAAAGGAGCGCCCGGCCTCCGCCGCAGCGGCTGATGAAGTTGCTTTGCGCGCGCTTGCCGAGGAGTTCTACACCTGTTATGCGACGAAGGATTTGGATGGCTTTCTAAAGTTGTGGAGCGCCAAGGCGCCTGAGCTTGCGGCGCGCCGGCAGATACAGCAGAGATACTTCGCCGACTTCGAAAAGATCGAAGTCAAAGGTTTGGTGATCCGCGAATTGGAGGTTAAGGCTGAGAAGGCGAGGTTGCGCGTCAGCCTTGAGGTGAATCCCATTGAAGCAAGGACGGGCAAGCCCGCATCTGGTTTTGGGAAAACGATTCGCGTGCTGGAAGGCGTGAAGGAAGAAGGAGCCTGGAAGGTCTGGCGCGAGGCGCCGGCGGAGGAAGATCTCGCCAATGCGTTGGCATCGCTCAAAACCGACGATGAGCGATCAGCGCTCCTGATAACGGAGAAGGAGCTGGTAACAGAGAGACTAGTCAAAGCCTTCATCCGACAGGGAGCTAGTCTGCGTTCGCAAGGCAAATATCCGGAGGCACTCGCCAGGTTTCGCCTCGCTCAGAACATTGCAGAACGAATTGGCTATAAGGCCGGGATCGCATCTGCGCTGAACAACTTCGGGAATATTGACTATTCGCAAAGTAACTTCGCGCAGGCCTTGGAGCATTACCAGAAAAGCCTGGCGATGAGCGAAGCTATAGGGGATAAGGCTGGTATTACACTCACGCTGAACAACATCGGAAATGTTCATGGCATGCAGGGCAACTACACCGCAGCAATTGAACAATATCAGAAGAGTCTGGCGGTGAGCGAGGCAAGGGGGGAGAAATCTGGGATCGCACGCACGCTGAACAACATCGGGCTTGTTCACGCTTTGCAAGGCAACTACGCGCAGGCACTGGAGCATTATCAGAAGAGCCTGACGATAAACGAGGCTTTGGGTGACAAGATTGGGATCAGCAACACGCTGAATAACATCGGTAATGTTCACTATCCACAAGGCAACTATGCGCAGGCTCTGGAGTATTACCAGAAGAGCCTGGCGCTGAGCGAGGCTATCGGAGACAAGGCTGGGAGTATGCGCACGCTGAACAACATTGGGAGTGTTCACAATTCTCAAGGCAACTACGCGCTGGCCCTGGAGTATTACCAGAAGAGCATTGCGCTGAGCGAGGCTATCGGAGACAAGGCTGGGGCCGGCAGCCCGCTGCACAACATCGGGAATATCTACAAATCTCAAGGCAACTACGCGCAGGCCCTGGAGTATTACCAGAAGAGCCTGATGCAGAGGGAAGCTGTGGGGGATAAGGCCGGGATCGCATCTGCGCTGAACGCCATCGGGGATGTTCACAATTATCAAGGCGACTACGCGCAGGCCCGGGAGTATTACCAGAAGAGCCTGGTACAGAGGGAAGCTTTGGGGGATAAGGCTGGGGTTAGCAGCGGGCTGAACGACCTGGGAAATGTGAGCAGATTACAGGGAAACTATGCTCAGGCGCTGGACTTCACCGACCGCGCCACGGTTCTGGCTAAACAGTTTGGTTATCCTGTTGAGTTCTACCGCGCTCGGAACGAGGCAGGTTTGTCTTATCGCGCTCTCAACCAACTCACTGCTGCCCGTCAGGCCTTTGAAGAAGCCATCGCCACCACCGAGACCCTTCGCGCTCAGGTCGCAGGCGGGGAACAAGAGCAGGAGCGCTTCTTTGAAGATAAACTCGATCCCTACCGTGCCATGGTCGAGTTGCTCGTGGCCGAGAACCAATCGGGCGAGGCGCTCGCCTACGCTGAACGCGCCAAAGCCCGCGTGCTGCTCGACGTGCTGCACAGTGGCCGCGTCAACGTCAACAAAGCCATGAACACAGCCGAGCAGGAGCGGGAACGAGGACTCAATAATCAGCTCGTCTCGCTCAACACCCAGATCACACGCGAGAAGCTACGCCCGCAGCCTGATCCTGCTCGTCTCAATGATCTCAAAGCTCAATTGCAAAAAGCGCGTCTTGATTATGAGGCGTTCCAGATTGGTCTCTACGCCGCGCATCCTGAACTGAAGGCGCAGCGAGGCGAAGCGCAACCGCTGACCGTGGAACAGGCGCGCGCGCTGCTGCCTGATACACGGAGCGCGCTGCTCGAGTACGTGGTCACTGACGAGCGGACTTATCTCTTTGCGCTGACCGTAAACGCAGCCGGGACAACGACTGAGTTAAAGGTCTACTCGATGGCGATCAAAGGCAAGGAATTGAACGATCGCGTCGAACGGTTCCGGGAAACGCTGGCCCAGGGCAGTCCGGGATTTCGCCAACCGGCGCGTGAGCTTTACGACCTCTTGCTCAAACCGGCCGCCGCGCAGCTGCAGGGCCGAACATCACTCGTCATCGTACCGGATGGCACGCTCTGGGAACTGCCCTTTCAAGCTTTGCAGCCTGATCCAAACCGCTATGTGATTGAAGACTGCGCCATCGCTTATGCGCCGTCGCTGACGGCGTTGCGCGAAATGCTCAAGCTGCGTGACGGAAGAAAGGATTCAGCCGGTTCTCCGACGCTGTTGGCTTTCGGCAATCCGGCGTTGGGGAAGCAAACCATCGCGCGCGCCAAGTCGGCGCTGATGGACGAAAAGCTCGATCCGCTGCCCGAAGCCGAGCGACAGGTCAACGGCATGAGGCAGATTTACGGTCCGGCGAACAGCAAAGTCTACATAGGCGCGGAGGCACGAGAGGAACGAGCCAAAGCCGAAGCTGGAAGTTATCGCATCCTGCACCTGGCTACCCACGGAATCCTGAACAACAGCAGCCCGATGTATTCGCACCTGGTGCTGGCACAAGCTGAAGGCGATACGAATGAAGATGGGCTGCTTGAAGCTTGGGAAATCATGAAACTGGATTTGAAAGCTGACCTGACAGTGCTCTCGGCTTGCGAGACCGCGCGTGGGCGGGTCGGAGCGGGCGAAGGAATGATCGGGTTATCGTGGGCGCTGTTCGTCGCCGGATGCCCGACCAGCGTCGTCAGCCAGTGGAAAGTCGAATCGGCCAGCACGACGGAGCTGATGCTGGAATTTCACCGCCAGCTCAAATCGCAGTTGGCAAACCCAGCCGGCGGCCTCAGCGCCGCGCGCGCGTTGCGCGAAGCTGCATTGAAGTTACAGAGGAGCAGTCAATATCGCCATCCTTTTTACTGGGCGAGCTTCGTGGTCGCCGGCAAGGGGTTTTAAGATGGTTGCCTCTTCTCTCTGACGCTGCGCAGCAGCTTCTGGACCAATGGGGATTGCGGGTTTGCGCGCAACAGAGCCTGGAACTCGCGCTCGGCGTCATCCAGCAATCCTGCCTGTGCGTAAAGAATGCCGAGGGTCAAATGTGAATTGCCGCCGGCATTTTTTGCATGGATTAGATCATTCGACTTCGCATGGTTCAGGACCATTAACCTTGCGTCAGGCGCGGGCTTTACGGGAGAGATGACTTGCTTTCCATCCACTCGCGCGGTCACCTGCCAGGAATAAGTTCGCCCGCGCTGGAGTGCGAGTGTCGCGGTCCACACGGTTCGGGAAAGCAGCGGGCTTGCTGCTACTTCATTGAAGTCCGCATCATAAATCTTGACCACATAACCATCGGCGCCGTCGAGTGCGCGCCAACGAAAAACCGGACGATCGCTTAGCACCACGGTGCCGACAGGACTCAGCAGAGCGATCGGATGTCCCTCATCGGCAGGCCCCATCAAGACGCCTGATTTTCCGATCAACTCAGAGAGCATCTGAGGGGTGCCGATTTGCTGTGCTGTCAGCGTCCGCTTAACTGTCTCTTGGTATTCTGGCGGCACACCCTCTATGTTGCCTTCCTTGTCCAGCGTTACTTGCCCCGGCCCGTCATTCAGCGCCACGACAATTGACGACGAGGGCAGGACCTCGGATTTGAGTTGCGCCAGTTCGTTCTGAAGCTCTGTTACCGATACGCTTGCGGTTTGATAATCCTGCTTGAGCTTTTCGTTCTCCTGCCGCGCACCCTCGAGCGTCGTCCGCAATTGAGAGTTCCGCGAGTTCAATAAGGCCACCCACAGCAACAGCGCGACGATCAGCCCGACACTGGCCAGCCGGACAGGAAGCGAGAGAGCAGGCGAGCGCCAGAATCCTTCAGAACCTTCCCGCAAGCCTTTCACAAACGACCGTATTTTCTGGCCGAGCGATCGTGGCGCCGCAGGCGCATATTCTCTGGCCGCATAGGCATCCATCTCCGTTGTAAACGCGCGCAGCTCACCAAGTTCGCCGGCGCACTGCTCACATAGCTCCAAATGGCTATCTGCGATTTCCCGATCTAACTGATCGAGCGTGCCTTCGACGTAAGATTCCAGTTCTTCATAGTCAAGGTGAGTCAATCCGGTTGCTGCCAGCTCACTGCGGACTGATCGACCCGCGGCTTGCACACGGGCCTCGTCGCCGGCATGCTGACGGCAGATTTCGCACGCAGTAAGATGATCGTCAGCGTCGAGCAATTCCGCCGGCGGGAGCGACCCCTGGCGGTATCGTTCGATAATCTGCGCGGATAGATGTCCGTTCATTCCAGCGCCTCACAATTGGCCGAATCAATACTGCGCGTTGCGAGCGAGTGTGAGTCGGCCAACGGTCCTGACTGCGGTGGCAGCCGCAGTAATGAAACTTTGCTCTGACGGAAGACGGAGGCGGCGATCAGATATTACCAGTCTCGAAAAATTACTTCTTTTCATTGATCGCTTTCATTCTTCGCGCCAGACGTTCGCGCGCGCATTTGCGCAAATTGATGACCTGCTGCCGGGTGATGTTGAGCAATTCGGCGATGCCCGCATCGTCGAGCGGTAGTCGAGACCACAGGCTCGCGAAGTCCTCGTCCGGCATCTCCAGCGCCTTCGCGATCTGACGCACCGTAGCAATGCCCGTAATAGGCAGCAACGAAGCAACGCCACCCCCTTGCTGGTCCCTGAGATTCAGCAGCAGCGCCATCCGCTGGCGCAGCGGCAACTTGCAAATCTCTTCCCACAGCCATTTCAGGAAAAGACGCTGGTCAACTTCCTCCGACAAGTCGGGGCGTCGCATGGCTCTGTGAGCAAATGAATCCAAATCCTCATCTCGCGAGATTGACTCCGCCTGCCGGTCCTTGATTCCCCACAGCATGGCGACAATGCCAACTAATTCGTCCAACTCAACCGGATGGCTCGTATGGTTGAAAACTGCGGCTACGAGGTCCCCGGCTTTCAGGCGCTGAAAATCTCCGGGCGGCTGCATGGATTGCAGTGCCTTATGTGGGTCATCCAGCAGTTGCTGTAATCGATGGCTGCCGGTCTGCACATTGATCGTTTCGCGCCAATGTGAAAACCCGCCTATCAGATTACCGCTTTCATTTTCCCACAGTGCCAGGCTCGGTTGATGATTCAGAAGGTAGCGCAGCTTGTTTTTCAGATTATGACGCTGAGGGTATTTTAGCCGCAGATACTCGTAGCAGGTGTGATAGGAAGTGACAGCGACATAGCTCCGAAGGTTGCCGATCGATTTATCATTTGGGCTGTCCTTGCATTCTTTCAACCGGGCCAGTAGTTGAACGAGCGTTTCACTATAGAGATCTTCGGCATCAGGGTTGTCCGAGGTGGGTCCCGAATGATCGAAATACAAGTGCAGCTTGGACCTGATAACCTTTTTGATCACCGGCTCGATACATTCCGATACGAGCGCGCCAAGGAGACGATCTGAATCTGCTTGAGACGTTGCGTGAACGTAAGGCAGCAGCTGCGCATCTATTTGTAAAGAGTTCATACGCCAAACCCGGCAGTGTCATGGTACCGATGGCGCACGGTTTCGCAACCATTCTTGGCTGAAACGTGACAGTTGTTTTCGCGATCGCCAGTTGAGCCGCAATTTGTATTTTAAGATAGCGTTTGCGAATGAGCCTGGGCTATCGTGCACAAAGCCGCGCTGCGAAGGATCTCTGCGAAGGGTGGTCGTCGAGGAGGCATACTCGAGCTGCTCGTCTGCACCGACGTTTATGAATGGCAAAGCAGCAAGTGGAGACATCGGTCGGGAGCTTGTTGGATGGAGGGCAGGGTTTCATAACAGCTCACACAATAATTTTCTCCAGTACAGAGCGGGGTTCGGGGTTCAGAGTTCAGCCTTTAGGCCGCTGAGTTCGGGCAAGCTGAAGCTTGTACTCTAAACGAGTAAATCACAGAAGCGTGAATTTGAATTCGAGAGTTAAGCGGACACTGACGATGTGGCCGTCCTTCTGTGCGGGGACGAAACGCAATGCCTTGGCGGCTTCAATGGCTTTTTCGTTGAGGCCATACCCGAGGCCCGCGGTCACTCTGATGTCCGAGACTGTGCCGTTGGAATTCAGGATTACCGATAGTCTTACGGCTCCTTCAACCTGAGCGCGTCGCGCTTCTTCGGTGTATCCCGGAACAGGCCGCGCCAACATTTGAGGGCGAGTTGTAACTTTACTAACAGCGAAGACGTCGCTGTAGTTTACTTCGGCGCTCGAGGCGCGCCCGCCTTCCGAGGCCGTGCCGACACCGTTTCTTATTGGGCCGCGGGCGGCGCCATCCGATGCCGGCCGGGAAGTGGTCTCACCCTCGGGTGAGTATGGCGCGGTAGCCATAGTGGGGGTTGTGGTTGGTTCAGTCTTGGCTAGTGTCTGATTGGGGGAGCGCGGTGTCGGCTTGGCCTCCGGCAACTCAGCCCTGGGCTGTTCTGCCGGTCTAACCGGAGCGGTCAACTGATCTTTGATTGACGCCAAACCTTTTAGAGGCGGCGGGGTCTTTGTAACAGGTATCACTGGAGCAGCGACGTATGTGATTTGAAGACGATGGGCCGCTGGAACAGTCGTTTTCGCTGGGTGAAAAATGACAGACGACGCATAGATTCCCGAAAGAACTAGTGCATAGAAGGAAACAGCGACAATGACTCCGGTACGGGTCCACCTTCTTTTCCCACTCGAGATCGGGCCCCTATCGAGTAGCGATTCTATGAACACCATTGGGTTTTGTCTTATCGTACGAGCGGCTTCCGCCACCTCGCGGCCGAGTCGTACTGAAAAGGGGGCAGGGGAGTTCGATCTTAGAAACCTGAAAGCAACATCAGCCGCTACGCCGGCGCCAGTCATTGTTTCGCAGTTCCCATTTGCTTCGAGCGCCACGCGGCCAGTTCGGTCAATCGAACTCCACCCGCTTGCCGGTTGCAAGATGGCCTTAAGATGATCGACTGCTTCCATTTCGATTCGAACCTCCTTGTTTCAGAAGGCAAGCGCTCTACTCAGCTCCCGAGTAGTACCCGCTCCGAGTAAAAGCCTTCAGGTTGGGCCCCTTTACCTTGATTGCAATTCTGTGAAAGCTGCGCGCCGAACTTCCGGATTGAAACTGATAGGCAATTGAATATTGGCTTCGCATCTCGCTCTCCAACCCAGCGAAGAATTCCGCAAGCCGGCTCTTGTCACCATCAAAGTGGATCTGCCGTCCGCCGGTCGCCTCTGTCAGCCGATCGAGTACCGGTCTTCCGCGCAGATCTCGCACGTTTAGCGAATTCTCATCGGGTAATCGAAGCGCATAGATCGTCACATTATTCTTTAGGGCCATCTCAACGGCCTGCGAGATGGTAGCGCGGCTCGTGGTATCGTCGCCGTCCGTTATCAGCAGGATGACCCGGCGGGCTTCGTCGGTCCCGGACAACTTGTCCCGTGAAGTTTTATAGATTGCATCAAACAACGATGTCCCGCCCGCCGCGGTCAGCCCTGAGACCGTGTTTGCTAGTACATTCGCGTCGTCCGTGAAGTCTTGCGCTAAGTATGCGCCTGAATCGAACGCCACGACGCAAGCGCGATCTTTGCCTGGCCTGAGTAACGAACTGAAAAAATTACGTGCGGCGATTTGTGCCAGGGCCAGGGCCTTTTCCACGCTGCGGCTCCTGTCTACAACGAGAGCCAATCGGAGCGGCTGGTTTGATTCCTGGCTGAAGTAGATGATGGGCTGTTGTTTGCCTTCGTCGAGCACAGTGAAATCATCTTTAGTAAGCCCTGAAACAGAGTGTCCGCGTGAATCACGCACCGACACATGGGTATTCACCAAAGCAGCGTCAATCGTGATCGTATCGTCTTCATCTTGCCGCGCCTTGGTGTTCTGTGTCGGCGCTGCTGACTGTTGAGCTGCCTGCGCGGCGACTAACTGCGCCGCTATGATCACCATTGCCGTAATAAAGATTGCCCGTTTCATCTCAGTCACCTCTGTGTTCATTTCACCGAAGCTGCGACGCGACGAGTCACCTGATCTACAAGGCCGTCAGCCACTCCGCTGAGCGCATCACGAGGAGATAAAGGACCGAGCAGGCTTGATCCGTCTGACCGCCCGGAGATTATTTGCCGACCGATCTCTTGCCCGGTCATCTTGTCGTAATATCGAAGCCGAACGGTAAGGATTGACTTGCCGAGGTCAAGCGGGAGCAGTTGTTTGAGCCGGCTTCCTTTTGCGTAATCCAGCACCTCGATGACGGTCACAAGCGTCCGGCTTCTAGGCTGTTCGAGGTCGTGTTCCGCGACTGCCCCCTGTCGATCTCGGGTTTCCATGTCTGCAAGGCTGCCGATCGGCGCTTCGAGCGGATCGTCCTCCGCGCGATGCGCGCTGTTTGGCGCAGTCTCTAATTGGTTCTGCTGCCGGGCGTAGAACGCCGGGTTGTAGGAATCAATAACTGTGACCGAGTCAAAGATCTTCTTCGATTCGAACTGAGATTTGATCCTGGCACTCTGCGTGTTCGAAACAGCGCCGCTCAATGCCTTACCAACAAGGCTAACGGGCTTCGCAATCTCAAGTTGATTGTAATCGGCCACATTGCCCTTGAAGGGAACGACTGTGGTCACGCGAAACTCTCCGCCCAGGACAAGCGTCTTCATGCTCAGGATTCCGTTCTGGCCTTTGTAAGTCTCTAGGTTTCGCCGCGCAATCCTGGACGCCGCGACGTCGGCGGATTTTTCCACGACTTCTTGCTTCGACTGGTCCTGAATGGATTGGGCGACGCAATGCTTCGATAGCGAAAGCAGTGATAGAACCGAGAGAAGCGAAATGCTCAGGAGTTTGCCAGCTCTTTCATTACTGAACATGAGCCGTCACCTCCTTATTGTTGCTATGTCGAGTCGTACTTCGATCCACGAATGTGACCACCTCCGCAGCAGCCTTCTCGACCATTCTTTCGACGTTGCTCGTAATGCGAGTGTTTTCAACCGTGATGTTCATCTCACCCAGGACCTTCGACGTCTGTTTGTCCTTGAGTGCCACGCGAATGGTCAGCACCGCGTGATTGTTGCCTTGCTCGATGTAACGCAGCTTGGGTATCCCAGGTGTGTAATCATCGATGTACCCTTCGAGCACTAGTTTGGATTGTCGACTATCGGTTCTGACTTCGGGGTGTGACTGATCGACCGAGGCGCCCTGCAGACTTGCCGATTCGTCAACCTCGGCAACGTTGTCTAAGTTCTTCAGCAAGCGTAGTCCTTTTGCGATCGCCAGATCTAGTTGCTTGACCGAGGACTCAGGAATCTGGTCGAGCATCAGATTCTCAAGGTGATGGACCTCGATTGCTCCGTAGAAGTGAAGGTCATCAGTCACCGGTGTGATCTGATATGAACGTACTCGCAACCCATGCACTTCACGGAATATTCTCGGCGGTACCGATGTGGCAACGCCGCGTAGAGAGCAGCCAAGACTTATAGTTGCCAGAATAATGCTCAGACTTAAGGTGATCAGTTTCATGGTCTGCCTCACGGTTACGTCTGCTGTTCTTAGTTAGAACCCACGGGTGATCGAAAAGTAGATCAGGTTCCTTTCGTGACTGTGGCCGATCTCAACTCGCCCGGCGAAACTCTTCGAATAGCGATACTGCAATCCGCCACCGACCGAGCCTCTCCAGTTACTCGATTCGAATTCATGATTCGCCAGAATCGCCGGATCAGTTTGTGACCTGTTATCTCCCCACACCTGGCCGGCGTCACCGAATCCGAAAACATCAAGGCCTCGATCTTCACTCTGAGTCCACACGGTCTGGCGCAACTCAGCCGAACCTAAGGCAAGGTTGTTTCCGTGGTACCTGAAGTTCTTGAAGCCGCGACCGTACATGCGACCCCCAAGAAAGGAGAGATCATAGAAAGGTATCTGGCTGCCGCCGCGAGGGTCCTTGAGAGTTGCGTAACCTCGCAATGCCAGTGAAGTCTTATCGCTTCCGAGTGGAATGTAACCTCGCGCATCAAGCTCAGCCTCGAGCCAGCCATAATCGGAAAAGGCTGTCTTATCACTGAGGCCCTGTGACGAACCTGCGCGACCGTAGAAGTACGCTCCGCGTGTCAAGCCGCGCGAGTTGTTTCGCACATCGTATTGTGCGAAGCCTCCGTAGGAAAGAATCTTTGTGTTGGTAAGTAATCCCGGCGCCCATTGTGAGATAGGGACTGTACTCGGATCACCGGAGAACAGACGATCGATTGGAATGTCCTTATCTTTCTGTCCTCTGTAGATCGCTGAATTGGATACGCTGAAATATCCGCCTACCTGCAAGCGCTCGGTGAAGCCGTGGTACAGCGATGCGTTATAGCTCCGTTGCTCCAGATCAAAACTGGTCTGTGACGTATTCGGAATGAGCGGACCGACGCCGAAGAAGTTATCTTTTGTGCGCCTGAGATAGTCGAACCAGATGTCGGCGTGCGTCTTCTCGTCAAATACTCGAGGAAGATAAGCCTCAGCCTGGAAGCGCCGGTAGAGATTTGCCGAGGTCAATGCAGTGGCGCGGAATTCAACGAAACGAAATTTGTCTGCCGTGGTCAATTGAACACCGAAGCCAATCAACGCACCTTGATCGAATCCGCCCACAACCGCACGGAGATACTTGCTGCCGAGGTCGATCGTATTCCAGCTATCACGCGTTGGCGCGTTGCGATTGAAGACCTTCACTCGGGCTGCGAGACCTGTGATACCGCCCTGGGTGCCGCCGGTTTGCGGGGGCGACGGTGGCGTCGTCTCATCTGCGGCGTTTGCTTCTTTGCCCTGGGCCGGTGGCGAATCGCTTGTTTGGGATGACGCCAGCGCCGCCGCTGAAGATTGAGAGCAATCAGCGATTTGTGCTAGACAAGGCCTTGTCATTGAGACAAAAGCCATTAACCCTACCGCAAACACGCAACCTGACAGCAAGTTTTTCAATGTGTTGTTCACCGCTTTATCTCCTTTGTCGCTTGTCCTGACTGTCTGTCTCTCTACCGCGCAGTGTGCGGCATCAAGTTAAGAGACGCATCACAAGATAGAGTGAGTTTCGCTAACACTTTCGACCATAATTTGCTTACCACTATTGAGGTAACAGACCTCGTTGAAGCCTCGCATTCTCTATCGTCTCTGCGCTCGATCTAGAGAAGAGCAACGTGAGGGCCAGCCTCAAGTTGTTGTTGTTGTTCGCGGGCTAAGCTGTGCGCGTTAATTTCTATTGAAGAGCCGCAAGAAATTTCCTCGTTATTAGCCCAGCGCGTGACGCGCAAATGTGCTTTGTCGTCCAGTCAATGATTTAGGAAAAGTGGAGGAATACGGGCTACGTACCACGCGTTCTTTAAGCTTGGCTGTAGGTTGATCGAGCGGTCCAGTCGATGAGTCGCGGTTTGAAGCGGCGCTTGTCGATGTTCATCATCTTAATCTTCGATTCAAGCGTCGAGGAAGGGATGCCCAGCCGCGATGCCGCACCAAACGGCCCGGCTACTCGGCCCATGCTCTCCATTAACGCAGCCTCAATGGCATCTTTCTGGTGAGAGGCCAGTGTGAGTGGCTGCGCCATGCCTGATTGCGATGGGACACGAGCTCTCGACCGCGATACCGAGAGCCAGTGCTCTTCAATATCGAGCGAACCCGCTTCGGAGAAGATGACCGCCCGTTCCACCATGTTTTGCAACTCTCGAACATTGCCCGGCCAGTCATATGACTGCAGCAGGTTCAACGACTTCCTGCTGATTCGGTTGATATTCTTGCCGGCGGACTTGGCGAACCGCTGAGAAAAATACTCGACAAGAAGCGGAACGTCCTCGAGCCGTTCGCGCAGAGGAGGCACCACGGCTGGAAACACATTCAGTCGATAAAACAAATCAGATCGAAATGACTTGTCCTTGACGGCACTTTCGAGGTCCCGGTTTGTAGCTGCAATCACTCTGACATTCGTTCGTGTCGGCAGGCCGCTGCCCACCCGCTCGAACTCACGCTCCTGTAGGACTCTCAACAGCGTAACTTGAATCTCGGCCGGAAGCTCGCCAACCTCGTCCAGGAAAATCGTCCCGCCGTTCGCCAATTCGAAGCGACCTTGACGCCGCTGCACGGCTCCAGTAAACGCACCCTTTTCGTGACCGAATAGTTCAGAAGCAATGAGCGACGACGGAATCGCCGCACAGTTGACGCTGACGAACGCCCGAGACGATCTGCGTGATCGGTTGTGGATCGCTCGAGCTACGAGCTCCTTGCCCGTGCCGGTTTCTCCTGTAATGAGGACTGTTGAATCAGTCGGAGCGACCTTCGACACATCGGCTAATAGCGCGCGCAACGCCGCCGATGCGCCTACAAGTTCTTCGAACAGGGAACTCCTGTCGATCTCCGGACGGAGTACTATGTTCTCTTGCTGAAGCCTGTCCCGATTAACGCATTGATCGTACATCGAACTGTGCTCCTTTTCTCTTTTGGTGTAGCGACAGTTTGCTCTTCGTGGGCTCTCGACGAAACCCTTAATAGTGCAAGGGGAGTATCCCTCAATCGTGGTAGCGAAACCCTACTCCCACGAGTGGCCAGTAGAATCAAATCTTTGAAGCGTTAGGATTGAAGCGCTTGTGAGTTCGATTCAGGATCGCTTCTTATCCGTTCGTGAAGCAACGACGGTAACGCGCCGGCCGAACAGTCTCGCATCCACCGAATATGCGCCGGGCCCCAAAAGCGCAAGCGCAGCAGCATCCAATATCATGAAGACGTAAATGAGGTTGCTTGAGTTGAAACCAATCAGTAGATTCGCGGCGCCGAACGTGCAGGCAATCACGGATACGATCGGTATTAGGAACCCAATACAGAGCAGGATCGCGCTCAATGCGATCGCGGCGAAAAGCCAGGGGTGCGCATTCACACCAAAGCGATTCGCGAAGGTGATGAGGAGCGTCGCGGCTACGGAGATCCTAAGGAGCAATAATGCGACACCTGGACCACCTTGCGGAAACATCGCAAATAGTCGCTGCACAGCTTTAGCCTAACGGGTTTCACTAATGCCTAATACCCGAAATGAGGTTATGGTTTCATAACTCTTTTGAGGGATTCAAGGTTATTTCGAACACACAACGATGGTTCGACGAAGGTGCGGAATGAACGGTGTCTTGATTCGCATTCATCCTGATGGACATGTAGGGGCCGCCCCTACATGTCCATCAGGATGAATGTAACTGACTACTGTTCATGCAGGGGAACCATGGAAAGCGGTTTCTTCAAAACTGGAGCTTGACTGCCAATTGGATTGAACGCGGCCCGCCAATCTGATACACAGGATTCAAACCGCCGTTAGCGCCCCCGGAGCCCAAACTGTTCGCCAGCGTTTGCGTCGACCGTCCGAATAGAGGACTCGTCAGTAGGTTGTTAGGATTGCCAAAGTTCGGATGGTTGAACATGTTGAAGAACTCCGCTCGGAAACGAAGCCCTACCGTCTCGGTGAAGTGAAATTGCCGCTGCAATCCCATATCTGCTTGCCATGCTCCGAAACCCCGCAGCACGTTCCGACCGAAATTACCTTGTCGTCCTGCGGGCGCGGCACTAAACGCCGCGGGATTGAAAATCTTCCCGCCAGGATATTGCGAACCGTGAAACTCAAGAGGTACTCCGGGGTTTACGTTTGGCCGGGAAGCGAGGGCAATGCCTGCGGCAATCGATGTTCCTCCAACAACGTTCACGGGCGGGGCAGATCTAGCCAGGACAAAACCGTCGAGCGACCAGCCACTCAATATGGCATGGATAACTTCTTTCGATATTGGAGAGGGCAGATCGTAGGTCACGCCGGCCGTGAATGAATGCCGGATGTCGAAGTCCGAATTCCCGCGGTCCACTTTCGGTCCGGAGGTCGCGCCCGGTGTGCTTTGGTTCGTAGATAGGATGTCTGTCGACGAAGAATCGATCGAATGGGAGAAGCCATACGATGCTAAGGCTTGCAACCCGCGTGACAGACGCCGCTCGAACTTGAGTTGCAATGCGTGGTAATCGGACGTCGCCGTATTGTTGGTTAGCGCGACAAGAAGAAAATTCGGATTGGGGTTAAACAAACTAGTTACGCGCAGCAACTCGCGCCCAATAGAACCGATGTAGGTTAAGGATAGACTCTGGCTAGTGCCCATCGACTGCTCCAACGCTACATTCCACTGATAGGTGCGCGGAAGCTTCAAGTGCGGGTCGGCTACGGCAAGAGTGTTAACCGGTGGATTAAGGTTAAAGGCCGGAGGAGCAGCGTTCTGAGGGCTCAGTGGAAAGGGCGCCAGCGAAAGGTTCCTGGCGATGAGATATGGGAAAAAGCTGGACACTGCTCCCAGCGATCCTTGACCGAGATCGTAGAACACTCCAAAGCCGGCGCGAAGGGTAGCGCCCCAGTTGGGGCTTGCTCTGAATTGATAAGCCAGTCCCAATCTGGGTGCCACATTTCCATAGGTTGTCTTGTAGATAGGAGTACCGCGGGGCGCCAAAGTCATCGTCGCTGGATTGTTCAAGCCCACGACCGTAAATGGATTGTTGTCGGAGTTCTTGCCTTTCAACGGTGGATCGATCTCCCACCTCAAGCCATACATCACCGTCAATCGCGGCGTGATTTTCCAAGTGTCCTGCCCATAGACAGATAGGTTTTGCGACAATAGCGCATTACCTTGATAGGAAGCTGGTTGGGCAAATAGAGCAGTTCCGGAAAGCGCTCCTCCGGGCGAACTCGTCACTCCCGAGAATTGCACAAACGGTCGATAGGAGAAGGGGCTTGTGAAAGGGGAGAGCCAGCGATAGTCAACGCCAAACTTTAGTGTGTGGCTTGCCGCGGTCACCGAGAGATTGTCGAGGAGATTGACCTGGCGTTGTTCGTTCAGGCCTTGCTTGCCCTGAGCGTATTCTCCAACGCCTGAGATGACCAACAAGAAAAGGCTATTCGCCGATGAGAATCCGGGTGGAAACAACATTGAGTCGGTAAGTGGGACAGCTCCGCCGAACGTATCCATTAGGTAGTCAATACGAATTCTTTGGTTGCTGTAATTCGCTCTTACTTCGTTGCTGATTGCCGGCGTTATCAGTTGACTGAGTCCAACTGTAAAGGTGTGGATGGACGATGACACAGAATTCGTCACACTGAGCACTGAGCCGGAAAAGAAGAACGGTCCTCGTTGGTCTGTGCTCGAAGGTGAGTGGTTATACCGGCCAAACACGCTGAGCTTCGGCGTCAGGACGTGATCTACCCGAATGCTGTAGGCGTCCAGCGTCGAAGGATTCGAATAGCCGGCGTTTAATTGCGCCAAGCCTGTTCCAAGCGCGGGCCCATTGGACACAGGGTATGCGTTCAAATATGGACGCATAGACGCGGGAGCCTGCTGGCGCGCCACAGCATCTGGGACGACCGTCTGTTGGGTAGCTGGTTGGCGCAGCCGCAGTCCCTCATATGAGAAGAAGAAGAAAGTTCGATCTTTGAAGATTGGGCCGCCGAATACACCGCCAAAGTCGTTCTGCCGTTCTTCAGGTTTCGCCAGGCCATTCAAATTCACAAACCAGCTTCTGGCGTCCAGTACGCTGTTCCTGAAATATTCGAACAGCGTTCCATGAAAGACATTACTTCCAGAGCGCGTCACGATCGAGATTTGTCCACCAGGAGTGCGCCCGAACTCAGGCGCAAACGAAGACGTTTGAATGCGAAATTCCTGCATCGCGTCCACCGATACGAGGCTGTTGGTCCCACCTGAGGCGCTGAGCGCGGGTAAAGAACCTCCGGCGGTTTGAACCAGCGTAGTGTTGCCGATGACGCCAAAATTGGCGCTTGCCCCGTCGACCGTAAAATAGTTCGCATCCGCGCGTTGTCCATTCACGCTGAATTGTCCCTGGTCGCTGGAAGAGGTAGCGGTCAGTACGACTCCCGGAGTCAGCGCGATCAGTGTCTGGAAGGTCCTGCCGTTGAGGGGAAGATTCTCGACGAACATGCGGTCAACCATCGTGCTGACCGTCGCTGATTCCGTATTCACAAGCGGCGCCCCGGCATCCACGGTGATGGTCTCGGATACGGAACCAACTGGCATCTCGAAGTTGATTTCGAGAGCGTCCTGAACATGAAGGCTCACATCCGCCTTGACCAGCTTTTTGAACCCGGGCTTTTCGATTTCAATTCGATAAGAGCTCGGAGGAAGATTTGAGAGGTGGTACTCACCTGAGCCATTCGTCGTGGTTTCGTAACGGCTGTTCGTTGCCATGTTGATTGCGGCGACTCTTGCGTCAACAATCAGTGCCTTCGACGGATCGGTTATGCGACCGCTGAGCAAGGCACTTGTGGATTGCGCATGAAGAACAGCAGTGAACGAAAGAAGGAGGGCGAAAGCGAACGCGGGAACTCTGCTCATAGAAGAATCTCAACTGTACGCGACGGCGTGGCCCTACTTTCTCGCTCATTGGCCGCAGTGTCAATACCCAAATAGAGTGATATGCGCATGCCTAAATAGAGTGATGATCTTGCCAGAGTTGTTGGCAAGAATGGGTTCGCCAATCACCTCACTCGATCGTTATTAGGTTTGTTGAGTGTCGGGCATTCAGCGCCGATTCGTATTTCTGCGGGAAGGGAGGACCGTAACGCGGCGTCCAAACAACCTCGCATCCACCGAATACGCCCCCGGCCCGAGAAGCGCCAGCGCCGCAGCGTCGCAAATTGGAAACACATAGGTAAGGTTGCCCAAGCCAAAACCGATGAGCAAATTTGCGACGGCAAACACCAAGGCAATAGTGGACAGATACGGAGTCAGAAAGCCGATGCTGAGGGACAAGGATATTAGTAAGGTACCCGGCCAAAGCAGATTGATTGAAGATGCGCCTGAGCGATTTGCGGTGTTGATCGCGCTGACAAAGAAGATCCCGGCCACGGAGATCCGTAAGAGCAGCAACGCGAGGCCGGGACCTCCTTGCGGAAACATTGAAAACAATCTTTGCACGTCGATGAGTGTAGCCACGTCGAAGCGTGCGGAATACCCAAAATAAGGCTATGCTTCTCTAGCTCTTTTGGGGGATTCCCTATGACTCCGACATCCAGCAACCTGCGAATGTTACCAAAGAACGCAGACAAAGTGGTAGATCATACAGTTGCCTCTCCGACAATGCTTTGGTTTCGCCGGTCTTTCGGCAGCGATGGTGAGTAACTATGGAAACAAGCACTCCGATTCGAATTCTCACTGTAGACGACCATCCTGTGTTGCGCGAAGGGATCGCCGCTGTGCTCGACGGCGAGACGGACATGGTTCTCGTGGCGGAAGCCAGTGATGGACATGAAGCGGTCGAGCAATTCCGCGCGCACCGGCCGGACATAACTCTTATGGATCTGCAGATGCCAGTAATGAATGGCACCGAAGCGATTCTCGCCATACGTAGGGATTTTCCCGAAGCCCGCATCATTGTGCTAACAACGTACAGTGGTGACGCGCAGGCGGTTCGCGCTTTCGATGCCGGCGCTTCGGGATATCTGCTCAAGAGCATGCTGCGGAAGGAATTGGTCGAGACCATTCGGAGCGTCCACGCGGGCAGAAAAAGAATACCACCCGAGATCGCCATTGAAATGGCGGAGCACCATTCGGACGATGCGCTGACTGTCCGCGAAATCGAAGTGTTGCGAGAGGTAGCCGCTGGGAATGCAAACAAGATAGTTGCCGATCACCTCACAATCTCGGAAGAGACCGTGAAGGCTCACATGCGCAGCATTCTTTCGAAACTTGGAGCGAACGACCGCACGCATGCTGTGACCATCGCGCTGAAGCGCGGCATAATCGACATCTAAGGGGGACACCTTTTTGTGAGGTGAGGCGGATCAAGAGTCTGGGGCGCTAAGTCTTACAATGCGAGCAAGGCTACAATTTCACAATAGGGAAGCACAGCAGAGCCGGAAGTATTCTGTAGGCCTCTATTCGTACGGACCATTAATGTTCATATTCAACGAGGTACCTTCTACCACATACCCTACCCTACCGGCCGTAGAACTGAAAGTGAAATTGCCATTTGAAGAGCCAGTATATCCGAGGACAATGGTGACCTCGATCCAGCAAGTGGCGCCTTCACGAATCCTTCCCTGGTTGAAATAATCCAGCAGCTCGATAGTACCGCTAGAACCCGAGTTAATGCCCATCTTTTCTTCTGTGAATTGGTTTGGACTACCATCCCCGTTATTCCAGCCAACACGGAATTGTATCACCGCCAACGTCACGTTGTTATCGACGCTCACATATCGTCCAGCCATATCTCTCTCCTTTTATCAATCATGCAGAGTCCAGCGTACGACGCAGGTAGAAGTTGAATTCTGCGTTGTCGTCTGAGCGCGTTATATACGCTTTGTTACAAATGGTCAAGCGGACAGAGGAACGATCACGCCCTAACCGTTCTAGGTACTAATCACTTACACAAAAGACCAGTCTGAATCCTACTCTTATGGGTGTATCGCTAGTCTCTGAGGAGGTCTATCCTATGCCCGTCGATCATGGTTGATGGATAAGCAACGCATCGCGATTTCAATCAAGGCAAAAGGAAGGTCAACGAAGGAGAACATAATGTACACCAAAGCCATTTTGATAGCCGCTATTATCTTAAACCCCGTCCTGCCAGGCGTGCCGGGCCACGGCAAGATCGGTCCCGCGGGCGAAGATAGCTCAATCCGACCGTTCCGCGTGAACGTTCCGGAAGCGGCACTTGTCGAACTCCGTCGGCGGATCGCCGCGACACGTTGGCCTGAGCAGGAAACGGTCACCGATCAATCGCAAGGCGTCCAGTTGGCGACGATGAAGAAGTTGGCGAGTTACTGGCAGACAGATTACGACTGGCGAAAGGTGGAAGCGAAACTGAATAGCCTGCCCCAATTCGTCACAACGATCGACGGTCTCGACATTCATTTCATTCACGTGAAATCTCGTCAGCCTAATGCCTTGCCGCTTATCATCACGCACGGATGGCCTGGCTCGATCATCGAGCAGTTGAAGATCATCGATCCACTGACGAACCCCACGGCGAATGGCGGGAGCGCATCGGACGCTTTCGATGTCGTGATTCCGTCGCTGCCGGGCTACGGATTCTCGGGCAAGCCGACGCAGCCAGGATGGAACCCCGTTAGCATAGCGAGAGCGTGGGCGACGCTAATGCAACGCCTCGGCTACACCAGGTACGTGGCGCAGGGTGGCGACTGGGGCAATGCCATTTCCGAGGTGATGGCCCTGCAGCAGCCTCCGGGATTGCTCGGCATTCACACCAACATGGCAGCCACCGTTCCCCCCGAGGTGTCGAAGGCCCTTGCGATGGGCGGCCCGCCGCCTGCCGGCCTCTCGGCTGATGAAAAACGCGCGTGGGATCAACTCGATGACTTCTACAAGAACGGTTTGGGCTACGCGCTGGAGATGAACAACCGGCCGCAGACGCT
>WNFR01000097.1_pt1 | contig 80607 bp, 77 predicted proteins | sample 5400221 | NCBI WGS metagenome assembly WNFR01 (sample SAMN13153357, study PRJNA577476) | soil metagenome | isolation source: 40 cm soil under Madrone tree | place: USA:California | collected 2016-06-14
TGACCAGGGTGCTGCTATTATGCTGGCCGGTGGCGGTGATGATTGCTGGCGTGGCGGTCTCGCGCAGATCGTGTTGAGGAAGTTCGCGGTGAGCGAATTGAGGAGCTAGATGGACAGCGGAGAAAAATACGGTCGCGACTTAGCTGAGAGAATCAAGTCGCGCGTGAACGACAGGATCAGGAATGGCGGTCACCACCGCGGCGGTCGCTACGGCGGGCTAGTTCCCGGCGCCGTGATTTTGGCCATTGGCGCGATTTTCTTGCTGGACAATTTGGGAATCGTGCGAGCCGGGCACTTCCTCCAGTTCTGGCCGCTGATTCTGATCTTTGCGGGAATTGTAAAACTTGCTGATCCGTGCCGGCGGGCCTGGGGCGCGATGCTGTTAGTGTTCGGCGGGCTCCTGCAAATGAATGAACTGGGATTCGGACATTTTTCCTGGGGCGAGCTGTGGCCGATTGTGCTGATTGCGGGCGGTGCCTTTGCGATGTGGAGCGCGCTACAAGCGCGAAAAATGACCGAAGCGGTTGGCGCGAACAATGGCGATCCGCTCACAACGTTGAATGAAAGCGCAATCTTTGGCGGTGTGCAAAAGCGCGTGAACGCGAAAGAGTTTCGCGGCGGGCAATTGCAATCGCTCTTCGGCGGAATAGAGATTGACCTGCGCGACGCGGACATTGCGGAAAACGAGGCTGTGCTGCATGCGAATGCGCTCTTTGGCGGAATCGAATTGCGCGTTCCGGAAACCTGGTTTGTGGCAGCGCGAGGCCAGGGAGTCTTTGGCGGATATTCGGATTCGACACGCTATACCGGGCCGGCCGACCCGGACAAGCCGAAGAAAACTTTGATCGTGGTGGGCACGGCGATTTTTGGAGGCGTGGAGATCCGCAACTGAGGACGCCATGACGAACTTCGCGGACCGGCCAAAATCAAAAGTAGGAGGCGTGAACAAGTACACCTGGATCCCCGTGGCGGTGGTGCTGGTTCCCGCACTGGCCACGCTGGGAAAACTTTCCTGGACCAGTAGTATTTTGCTGGGCGCGCCGCTGGCGATGATTTCTTTGTTCATCCCGATTGATGCGGCGTATATCTGCCGCTTTGCTCCGCTCGGCAAAGCGCAAATGTGGCGAATTGTTCTGACGCACTTCGCCGCCGCGCAAGTGTTGAGCCTGCTGTGGCTGCTCATCGCGGGGCCGTATTCGCGGGCGCTGGCTTACATTCCGCAATTGCACGGAATTGATCGCGATTTTGCGCCCGACCGCTGGATTGTTTATCTGACGGGTTGTTTCTTTTATGTAATTTCCGTGGCCTATCATTATGTGGCGATGGCGCAAGCCGCAGCACGCGCCGTGGAAATGCAGGTGATGCAGACCAGCGTGCTGGCGCGCGATGCGGAGTTGCGCGCGCTGCGTGCGCAAATCAATCCGCATTTTCTGTTTAACAGCTTGAATTCGATCAGCGCGCTGACCAGCATTGACGGCGCGCGCGCCAGGGAAATGTGTTTGCTGCTGGCGGATTTCCTGCGCTTGACGCTGGGCATGGGCGAAAAAACCGTAATTCCCTTTTCCGACGAATTGGATTTGCTGGAAAAATTCATGGCGATTGAGAAGGTACGTTTTGGCGCGCGTTTGCGCATGGAAGAACAGATCGATGACGAAGCCAAGCGCTGCATTATTCCGGCGCTGCTGTTGCAACCGTTGCTGGAGAATGCAGTGAGCCACGGAATTGCTTCGATGGAGGATGGCGGAATGATTCGCCTGGAAGCCAGCGTGCGCGATGGGCGGCTGGCAATACTGGTGGAGAATGATCGCGACGAGGAAGCGCCGGTGCGGAAACGCAATGGGGTGGGGCTGAAAAATGTGCGTAGCCGCCTGGAAGCGCGGTATGGAAAAGAAGCGACGTTTCGCGCAGATGCAGACGAAGATAAGTTTCGCGTGACCATGTCGTTGCCTGCGGAATTTGGCCCAGCAGAATCTGCGCCAGCGGAAAGCGGGCCAACAAAGTTAGCGCGAGCAGAGGATGCCGCCGCCGAAATTGGATCAGCAAGATCTGGGGAGCCAAAGTGAGTAAGGCTGAAACCAAGAAACTGCGCACGATTGTTGTGGATGACGAAGAGCTGGCGCGGCAAGTGTTGCGCGAATTGTTGCGCGCGCATGAAGAAATTGAAGTCATCACGGAATGTAGAAACGGTTTGGAAGCGGTGAAGGCTGTTGCGGAAAATAAGCCAGACCTGCTTTTTCTGGATGTGCAGATGCCGAAGTTGACTGGCTTCGACGTGCTGGAATTGATTGGTCCGGATGTACCGGTAGTTTTTGTTACTGCGTATGACGAATACGCGATGAAAGCGTTTGAAGTTCATGCCGTGGATTATTTGCTGAAGCCTGTCGGCAAAGACCGGCTCGCGGCCGCGTTGCGACGGGTGAAAATGCGTGCCGCCGAAAGCCGGCCGGCTGCGGCGGAGTTGGCAATTGCCGCGCGACCCGCAGGACAATTTGCCGAGCGCTTGGTGGTGAAGGACGGAACGCGGGTCACGCTGATTCCGGTCGGGAAACTCGACTACGCGGAAGCTCAGGACGATTACGTGGCGCTGGCGAGCGAAGGAAAAAAACATTTAAAGCAGCAGACGATTGCGAGCTTGGAAGCGGCGCTGGATCCAAAATTATTTGTGCGGATTCACCGATCGTATGTGGTGAACCTGGAACGCGTCGCGCGGATTGAGCCGTACGGCAAGGAAAGTCGCGTGGCAGTGTTGTCGAATGGAACAAAGCTGCCGGTGAGCCGCGCGGGGTATGCGAGGTTGCAGGCGCTTCTGGATGAGCGCGCTTAATTTTCTCACCACTTTTTTCTGGTGAGCGAGTTCTGAGTCATAGCCGGTCACTTCGCGGCGCGGATCGACGAAACTTCCAGAACCATGTACTCGCCGCGCTCCATGCCGGTGTGATGCGCGAGCGTTCCCTCAACGCGAACGCGCTGGTCCTTCAGCTTTTGCAGTTCTTCGGCGGGGCCGGAGACTTCGACGGAGCGCATCTTCTTCCCTCCCACCGTCTTTCCGTGCTTAAACTCCAGCGACCAACCTGAAGTCTCGCCGCCGATGGCCACGACGCGAGTGAGCTTCCCGGTGATGGTGATTTTTTTCGTTGTAGGAGCTTCCTGCGGCAGGGCCTGCGCAGAAATGAATGTGAATGCCAGAACACAAAGCAGGAGTCGAGCGGTTCCCATGTGACGCACTCCCTTCCATTAGTACAGCGAAGTCTACTTTGCGAGGGACGGGGAGCGCTAGCTTTCCGGGTACTTTTTTTTTCGAGCCTGCAGATTCCAGTGGACTTGTGTGCGCGGAGCGAGCGGCGGCGAACAGTCTGTGCGGCCGGGGGGATCCCTGTCGAAACCCCACCCCCTCCTCCCATTTTTTGTAAGTATGAGAAACAAAGCGTAGGGTTCAAGCGGTTTATAACGCCGTTCCGCTTCCGTCCTGCAAAAATGTTAATTGGTCCACTGCCGGCTCACAGGAATTTCAGCCAGCCCTCGAAAATGTCGGGCCGACTGCGGATGTTGAGAACTACTGGCCGGATGGAGGTGGTGAGGAATGCTCGGCAGTCGCGCCAGCCGGCGGATAGACAAGAATAACCAGCTTGGAAGATTCTTCCGTGGATTTGGTTTTGCCGAGTCCGATGATTTTGACGCGTTTATCGTCCAACTTGAAATTCTGTGTCAGGTACTCGCGAACCACTTTTGCGCGAGCCTCGGTCAGCAGACGCAGCTTGTCGCTATCGCCCTTGTCGCCCGAACAGGCAATGATGCTGAGGCCAAACTGATTTTCTTCGAGGTACTTTCCAGCATCGTACAGCGGTTTCTTATTCTTCAGCTTGGCGTTATCAGGCTTATCGAAAATTTCTTTGGCGTCATAGTCAAATTCCTTGGCGGGCTTCCGGCTGGGAAGGTGCGAGATGGAGTGCTGAGTCAATTCGCTGGTGTCATGGTATCCGCGTTTCTCGAAGAAACCGCGTAAAAGGAAATTGTGTTGCAAGGCGTCCATGTTGTCCCGGAACGCAGTCAGGCCCTCGTGGGCCTCGTTGGTGAGAGCGCGCGTCTCTTCGGTGACGTCTTTGGGTGTCTCGCTGGCGATGGTGTCGTCGTTCCCGACAGGCTCTGCCATGGGCGAACCAAAGGAAATCTCCACGTACTTATCTCCCAGCAGTCCTTCTGTTTTGATCGCGGCACGCGAATCCTTCTTGATGAGATTGCGGGTTGGACTGCGCAGATTCATGACCACCGTAACTTTACCGTCGGGCTGGGATGGCAAGTCGATCTCTTTAACCGTGCCTTGATGAATTCCGCCGATGCGAACCTCAGCGCCGTTGTTCAGACCGGCGACACTTTGGAAATCAGCCTTTAAGCGATAGGTTGAACTGAAAAGAAAATCTTTGTCGCCGATCAAAAAGATCCCGGCGGAGAGGCACAGCAACGCCAGGACAACCACAACACCGACCCTGAATGCCGTAGACATAATTCGTCCCCTAAGAGCCGTTCAGAAACCGCACCACAAATGGTTCGCGGCTCTTTTGCAAATCCGCAAACGTTCCTTCGATCAGAATTTCGCCGTCGCGCAGCAAAGCCAGACGGTCAGAAACGGCGCGTGCACCGTGAATATCGTGGGTCACGACAACCGAAGCCATGTGACGTTCTTTCTGCAAACGTAAAATTAAATCGTCGGTTTCGGCGGCGGTGATCGGATCAAGGCCGGCGGTCGGTTCGTCGAAGAGCAGGATAGCGGGCTCCAGAGCCAAGGCACGCGCCAAACCGACGCGTTTTTGCATTCCGCCGGAGAGTTGGGCGGGCAGTTTGTGAGAGTCCTTTTCCATGCCCACGCTAGCCAGGAGTTCTCGCACGCGCTTGTTTCGCTGGGCGTTGGACATTTTCGAGTGGCGGCGCAAGGGAAAAGCAACGTTTTCCTCGACGGTCAGTGAATCGTAAAGGGCAGCTTGCTGAAACAGAAAGCCCACCGTTTTTCGCACTTCGTTTAGTTCCTTGAGCTGCAGTTTTGTTACGTCTTCTCCGTTAACGCGAATAGAACCCGAATCCGGCTTGTACAAGCCGATTAGCAATTTGAGCAAGACGCTTTTACCGGTACCACTGCGGCCGAGAACGGAGAGCGTTTCGCCTCGCGCGACTTGCAGGTTGATGCCTTTCAGGACAGTCTGCTTGCCGAAGGATTTGCTGAGCGACTGCACCTGGATCGGCGGCGCCGTTTGCTCGCCGTTCGCTTGTTTGCTGGTGGTCTCGGACGGTTGTTTGCTTGGCATTTGTTTGTCCACCATTGTTTGCGCACCACAGGCGCGGCCTCTCAAGAAAAAAATGCGAGAATCAAGCGAACCAGCAACACGTCGGCCAGGATGATAAAGAGCGCGGCCAGGACCACGGAATTTGTTGCAGCACGCTCAACGCCTACAGTGCCGCCACTGGCACGCATTCCCTGGAAGCAGGAAATCACGCCAATGATCAATCCGAACACAACGGTCTTCAGAGTCGCCGGCAGAAAGTCGTTGAAAGTTACGACCTTGAAACCATTATGGATGAACAGCTGCAAGGAGATCGGTTCTGCCGCGGTATTCGCGACCCAGCCCATCAGGATGCCGCAGATATCTGAGACTAAAGTGAGAAGCGGAAGCATCAACATGCATGCCAGGACGCGCGTCGCCACTAAAAATTTGTACGGGTTTACGGCCGAAGCCTCCATCGCGTCGATCTGCTCGCTGACTCGCATCGCGCCGAGCTCTGCGCCAATGCCGGCAGCTGCGCGGCCACTGACAACGAGCGCCGTAATGATCGGACCGCTTTCTTTGATGATCGAGAAAATCACGACGGCGGGCAGAAGAGACTTCGCGCCAAAGCGGATCAGACTATCGCGCGTCGAGAGAGTGAGAACGACGCCGGTTGCCGCGCCTGCGATGGCCACCAACGGCAGAGACTTCGAACCGAGTTCGTCGAATTGACGAAGGAACTCCCGGAACTCGTACGGTGGAGAAAGGGCTGTCCAAAAAGACCGCGCCCAGAAGATGCCGATGTTTCCGAACCATTCGAAGAAGTTAACGACCAGGTCTCCGGTGGCGGAGAGATTTTTTGCGCCGTTGATCTTTGCAGCAGAGTTTGCCATCACGAGAACGAATACGAAAAGTGTGTCGTCGCCGTAGAAACCGGTGTCCACACGAAATCTTCGCGCCTCCGGCCTATTGTTAGAGCAAGAACCATTCCAGCAGCGTGCCCTACATGTTCCATACATTCAAAGAGATAGCGACGCCTACACAGTTCGCTGCAGGGAAAAGATTGCGATGCTCGCACGACGCGGGGTACTAGCCAGGAGGTACGGGTTAGGAGGAACGTTTGGCGATGATCAGGGTGATGTCGTCGTGCTGCTCGTGAGGGGAGAAGGCGCGAACGTCTGCGACCACGGAAGTGAGGAGGGATTGCGAACAGAGTTCTCGGTGACGGCGGAGAGACTCGACCAAGCGATCTTCGCCGAATTCTTCGGCAGAGTGGTCCATGGATTCGGTTACGCCGTCGGTGTAGAGGGCCAGTAGATCACCGCGACGGAGAGATGACTCGCCGACGGCGCATTCCCAGGTTTTGAAGATGCCGAGCACGGTGGAAGTGGATTCCAGGCGATCGAAGGAGCCGTCTCTACGCAGAAGCAAAGCGCAGAGATGGCCGCAGTTGACGTAGCGCAGGTATCCGGAGGAATCGTCGTAATCACCGAAAAACAGTGTGGCGAAGGCGCCATCGGGTGTATTGTCGCAAAAAAGCCGGTTTACTTTTTGCAGCATGCGTTGCGGTTGCTCCAGCGCGAGGGCAAACTGGCTGCGAAGGTTAGCCTGAAGATTGGCCATCAAGAGCGCGGCGGCAATTCCCTTTCCGGCGACATCGGCGATGACGAAGCCGAGACGATCGGGGCCGAGACTGAGGAAGTCGTAGTAGTCGCCACCGACGGCGCGCGCGGGAATGCAGGCTCCTGCGTATTCGAGAGACTTGAGTTGAGGCATGGATTGCGGAAAAAGTCTGGAATGAACTTGCGTGGCGATGACAAGTTCTTGCGCTGCGCGGCGTTCGGCTTCCAATTTTTCCTCGGCCACGCGGCGCTGCGATTCGACGGCGTGAGTGAGTTCATCGAAGCTGACCAGAGAAAACGTGTTGCCGTCAATATCACGAAAGCGCACGGAAACACTGCCCCAGACGGGAGTTTCTTGTCCGAGTAATTTTGCGCCAGGCGTCGGAGCGGAGGAAGCTGACGCTGAATCCGCCGGTGGAGACACATACTTGATGCGGCGCAGACGCGGCGTGCCGATGAAGCGCACGCCGTTCCTGGACCATTGTTGGAATTTTGCGGCGACGTCGGAAGTGCACAGGACGACTTGCGTCGAGCGGCCAATCAGTTTGTATTCAGCGGTGTTGGTCTTGGGAGCAACGAGCGTGAGGATGGTGGTGCCATCGGGCGGAGACACGGCGACCCAGCGTTCACCGGACTGCAGCCGGGTGTCAATGACGAGACGGAAGGCGAGCTGCTCTACGTAGAAGCGCAGGCTGCGATCGAGATCGCGTACGTAGACGCGAACGGCGTGGATGCTGAGGAAGGGATCCGCAGGGGTTGTGTGCGCCATATCCATGGCCGAAATTATAGAGCGAACCATGGGGTTAAGGCAGACTTTGGTGCGTGCCAGCGACGGCGGAGTGCAGCAGCAACCGCGCTCATGGTTCGGCAACGCGGTTTAATGGGGCCAGGCAGAAAGAAGTATGGATACAATCGAGGCCAGGGTGATCGCCATGATCCTCTTGCTGAGTGTTTGGCCGTTCGTGATACCTGTATGCGTCGCGTTTTATATGTTCTGGCTATGCTGGACCAGAGGCGGCGACCCGGGACGGGATTCGGCCATTGTTCAGTACGAGCCACCGGAGAAATTCAGTCCGGCCGAATGTGGCGGGCTACTGGAAAACGCACTGACGCCACGGGGCATTTCGGCGACCATCGCGGATCTTTCCGTACGCGGCTATTTAACGATTGAGAAGAACGGCGGCGATACACTGTCCGGGCCCAAGCACCGGCAGGATTACATTTTTCGACTGACCACACCGCAGATCGACTGGAATAATTTGAAACCGCACGAACGTGGCGTGCTCAGCGCGATTTTCGTCCCGACGAATCCTCTGCGAATGTTGAACGAAGCGATGGCACAACTGCAAGGTGCCGCCAGGAATCCCGCGTTGGCCTCGGTGTTTGCGGGAGTGCAAGCCATGACAGAGGATGACCCGAGGTTCAAAGCACTTGCGGAGGCGGGAGGCAATGCTGCTCGGGACACCGTTGCCCTGTCAGAATCGCAAAATCATTTCTATCTGCACAAGACGGCGATGGGCGATGCGGTGTTCGACGCCATGGTTGCGGGCGGGTATTACGCGAGGCGTCCGGACAGAGTGCGGATATTCTATGTGGGGCTTGGACTTGTGGTTGGCGTCCTGCTGGCTACAGCGGGAACAGTGGTGATAGCGAACGGCACCCCGTGGTTTACCTGGACATTGAGCGGCGCGCTGACTGGATTAATTGTTTCGGGATTCGGCTGGCATATGCCTGCGAGGACACTATTGGGAGTACGGGCGCTGGCTAAGGTGCGCGGCTTTCAGGATTTCCTGGGGCGGGTTGCAAAGGATCGCATCAAGCGCCTGGAGCAGACGCCAGCGCTCTTTGAAAAATATTTGCCGTATGCGATGGCCCTGGGCGTGGAGAGCAGGTGGGCTGAAGCCTTTGGCAGCATTGCGGTGCCGGCGCCGCAGTGGTATGGAAAGCGAGACGCTGACTTCTTTCCAGTGGAGCTTACGAGCGAATTGAGCGCGATGTCGAACCGGACCGGGCTGGCTATGAAGGCCGATGGCGGCATAGAGGAGTGACGGACGGGGATTAGCGCGCTCCCAGGAAGGGCGAGATCTGAACGCGAACCGGAACTGACTGGGATTGTGAAAAATGTTGCGAGCGCGCTAAGCGGATAGTCGGCGCACCCAGATGCGGGAGGTGGCGGGTTTGCCGAGGTGCAGAGTGCGATTCGAAGAGCGGAGCGTGAGGGTTTCATCGTATTCGCGGCGGGCGATCGAGAGTTGCGTACCAGGATGGAGATGGAGTCCGTCGAGGAATTCGAGGAACTTGCCGTCCTTTTCGTAGACGCAGACGATTTCGGCTCGTTCGTTGGCTTGCAGATCAGAGAGCAGAACGGCGCCCTGTTTGCGAAGTTGCGCGAACCCGCCGCGCAGAGGCACTCCATGCGGGCAGGATTTTTTATCGGCGAAGCGTTTCAGAAGAAGAGCTTCGACTTCGGGAGAGATGGCGTGCTCGAGGCGTTCGGCTTCGTCGTGGGCTTTGGACCAGGTGAGGCCGATGACGTCAGTAAGCAGCATTTCGGCGAGTTGATGGCGGAGGGCCATGCGCTCGGCTACGGCACGGCCTTTGCGGGTGAGATCAATGTGGCCGTCGCGAGCGACGGATACTAAATCGTCGCGGCGCATGCGTTTGAGCGCGGCAGTGACGGCGGGCGGAGTGACGTCCAACTCTTCAGCCAGGCGCGCGCTGATGGGCGGTTGGCCTTCTTCGACAAGTTCCCAGATAGCTTTGAGGTAGTCTTCCTGGGAGACGCTGGTTTTTGTTCGCATCTTGATCGATGAACCTGTCCCGGCCGAAGAGAAAGAAAACAGCCGGGCTGAAGCCCGGCACTACGAACGCGAGAAGCAAACCAAAGCGTCAGGGACGGCTTTACTGATGGCCGTCGCGGAGGCGCGCGGTTAACGATTCTATTCTATTCCGGATGTCGTCGAAAATTCTTTGATAGACGATGGGGTCGGAGCCGTACGGGTCTTCGACGTTCCAGTCTTCGACTTTGTGCCATTCGGAGTCGGGAAAGACGCGTTGTTTCGGGTAGCCGCTCATGTTGATGACGAGGTTTGCGGCAGCCCATTCGTTGTTCCGGATTGCGTTCGAGGATAAATTTTCTGCGGGATAGCCGTTGTGTGCCAAAGTTTCGATAGTCTGTTTCTGCACTACGCCGAGTGGCGTCAGCCCGGCGCTGCTGGAATCGAAGATATGCGATGAATCGCGTCGCGCAATGGACTCGGCCATGGGGCTACGGCAGGAATTCCCGATACAGACGAAGAGGACGCGCGGTTTTGGTTTGCTGTTTGGCATTGCAGACTGGTTGGTGACAGGCATTATTTCTTGTAAGTTGAGTGGGATTTTTTGTGCGTTCGCGATTTCGGTTCTGAAGAGTGCGACTGCGTTGAAGCTGAATTATTGTTGGAATGATTGTTGATCAAGGCGAGGAAGTGTCGATGGACGGTGGGGTCGTGAGTCAGTTCCGGATGGAAAGTTGCGGCGAGTACGTTGTCTTTTTGGACCAGCGCGGGTTTGCCGGCGAATTCGGCGAGGATTTTTACGCCTGGACCGACACTGTCGATGATCGGGGCGCGGATGAACACCATCTCCATCGGCTCGGATTTAAGTTTGGAGTTGCCAGAGGAGACTTCGCTGGCTAGCTGACGGCCGTAGGCGTTTCTCAAGACCGTCATGTCGAGAAGTCCCAGCGAATCCTGGTGAGGATTATTCACGTTTGTGGCGAGGAGAATTGCTCCTGCGCAAGTGCCGAAAACAGGATGATGGTTGGCGACGAATTTCTTTATGGCTTCGGCGAGACCTTCTTCCTGAAGGAATTGCAGTTGCGTGGTGGATTCGCCGCCCGGAAGAATCAACGCGTCGCATTCTTGGAGATCCGCTACGGTGCGGACTTCCTTGGTTTCGGCGCCGAGCGAGTGCAGCATGGCGGCGTGTGCGGCGAAGTCGCCTTGGATGGCGAGGATTCCGATTTTGGGTTTTACAGTGTTTCTCATTCCTTAGGTCATCCGGCGTTGCACGAAAAGAGAGAAGCATCGGTCTAAAGACCGGCCGCTACAACGGCCTAATGCAAAACCGCCCGCGACTTGGTCGGGCTGCTACAACTGGCAAATCAAATGCGCCCGCCACAAAATTGGCTCGCGGGATCGGCGCGTTTGCCATCGTGTTGCGCGAAAAATCGTAACGCGCGGAAAAGCGGCAGCGGTCGTCCCGATAAATCGGGATGCTCACCAGCCACGGGTGGAGAGAAGATCTTTCTCCTGCATCTGGCGAACGTCGAGGCCGGGCATGGCTTCGCCCAGTTCTTCACTGGCTTCGAGGACGGCTTTGGGATCTTCGAAGTGCGTGGTGGCTTTTACCACAGCTTTGGCGCGAGCTTCGGGATCGCTGGATTTGAAAATGCCGGAACCTACGAAGACCGCTTCCGCGCCGAGTTTGCGCACGAGAGCAGCGTCGGCGGGAGTGGCAATTCCGCCCGCTGAAAAATTCGGCACAGGGAGTTTGCCTGCCTTCGCCACCTGGCGGATTAGTTCCATCGGCGCGCCTAGCTCTTTGGCTTCGCGCATGAGTTCGTCGTCGCGCATGGTGGTGAGTTTCTTCATCTGGCCGACGATGGTGCGCATGTGGCGCACGGCTTCGACCACGTTGCCGGAGCCGGCTTCGCCCTTGGTGCGGATCATAGCAGCGCCTTCGCCGATGCGGCGAAGCGCTTCACCCAGATTGCGCGCGCCACAGACGAAGGGAATGCGGTAGTCGTGCTTCCAGATGTGATTTTCTTCGTCGGCCGGCGTGAGCACTTCGCTCTCGTCGATGAAATCGACTTCGAGCGCTTGCAGGACTTCCGCTTCGGCGAAGTGGCCGATGCGCACTTTGGCCATCACTGGAATAGTGACGGTCTGCATGATTTCGCGGATCACTTTGATGTTGGCCATGCGCGCGACGCCGCCTTCTTTGCGGATGTCGGAGGGAACCCGTTCCAGGGCCATCACGGCACAGGCGCCAGCTTTTTCCGCGATGCGGGCTTGCTCGGCGTTGGTGACGTCCATGATGACGCCGCCTTTCAACATTTCGGCCAGGCCGACTTTTACGCGCCAGTCGTTGGATGCGGAACCGTTGCCGCTGCCGTTTGCTTCTTTGTTGCTCATGATGCTCTCCTCAAAATAAAACTCGTTGTTGGTGCCGGCGTTGAGATCCTTTGCCCGCTGCCAAGCAGGCTCAGGGTGACAACTACTGTCGTGCTACGAAAATCGCCGGGCTGAAGCCCGGCACTACGAAACCCTTGAAAAAAGACACCGGTCTAAAGCGGCCAGTACAACAACAGGAGCTACATTGCGCCAGTCTGGCCTGCAGCGACGGGCTGGGCTACTACTACGAAGCGTCCCCGGCCTCTTGCCAGCAAGTTGCCTTGCGCATCGTGAATTTCTCCGATGCGAAAACGGTTGCGGCCTTTTTCTTCTTCTTGCCAGCCAGTGACGACGATTTCGGCGTCAACCGGAACTGGCTTGCGATACTCGATGTTTAGTTCGGCGGTGACGGCGCGTTCGTCGGTTAATTTGGAAATTTTGCCCATGGCTTCATCGAGCAGAACGGCGATGATGCCTCCATGTGCGAACCCCGCGCCTCCGCCATAGCGAGACCCGAGAATAAATTTGCCGGTGCAGCGTTGTGCATCCTGATCCAGTTCGAACGTCAGCTTCATGCCGGCAGCGTTCGCTCCGCCACAACCGAAGCAATGGTTGGCCGGATTGGGTTCGAGCATGAGTTTCGCGCACATTCTATTCGGACTTCCCTCTAACTTTTCAAGCCTAGGACTCTTGTCTCCGTCATTCCGGGCCGCGCAAGAGCCCTTTTTTGGTCATTCCGAGCAACAATGCCGTCATTCCGAGCGAGGCGAGGAATCTCCCTGCGGTCGCTCCGGCGAGCAACTCGCCAGCCATTGCCGCCACTGAAGGAGCTCAGACCAGTGCCACTCGGCTGCGTTCCGCCCTGCGAACTCCGCGCTGGCGCTTGCGCATTTCTATCCGCAGAAGATCGGCGAGCGTGGCAGCGCCGCGCAGCAATTCTTTTTCGTTCAGATTCGCGAAGCCGAGGCGCAGCGTGTTGGGCAGATGCGACTGCACGTAAAAGTATCGACCTGGCGCGAAGAGCAGGCTGCGCTCTTTTGCATGGATCAAAAGCTCGCTGGCGTCGAAACCCGCCGGAAGTTCCAGCCACAGGCACATGCCACCTTCCGGACGTGTCCAGCGCGTTTCCTCCGGCATGTGCTTGCGAAGAGCTTCATCGAGCGCGGCCAAACGCGTGGCATAAAGTTTGCGCATCTTCGAAAGATGCTTGGAAAAATAGCCGCGGCGCAGAAATTCCGCGAGTGTGGCTTGCGCCAGCTGATCGGTGTGCAGGTCTGTGGTCTGTTTGACTAAGCGAAGTCGCTCGATGGCAGCGGCAGGAGCGACAATCCAGCCCACGCGAAGCCCGGGAAATGCCACCTTGGAAAAACTGTCAATGTGAATGACCAGGTTCGAACGATCCATTTGTTTGAGCGAGGGGACGCGTTCCTCGCGAGCGTGCAGCCGTGCATAGATATGATCTTCGACGACGGGAACCTGATGGCGCGAAGCCAGTTCGAGAAGTTTGCGGCGCGAAGCCAGCGGCATGGAAGTGCCAGTTGGATTGTGAAAATCGGGCGTCAGCACAATCAGTTTGACGCGATTGGCGGCGAGCGTGGCTTCGAGGGCTTCAAGGTCAACGCCCAAAGGTTTGCCCGGCTCGGCGTGAGTGTTTACGGGAACTCCCAGGCAGCGCGCGCGAGCACCGTTGAAAATCGCGCACGCGCCAGGATAAGTGGGATTTTCGATAACCACGCAATCGCCGGGACGCACGAACGCTTTGCTGATCAGGTCGAGCGCTTGCTGGCAGCCGTCGGTGATTAGCAGGTTTTCGTCTTTGGCGGCGATGCCATCGGAGCTTAAGAGTTCGAGCAGCGCTTCCTTGAGGGGAGCATAGCCATCAGAGGATCCGAGATTGAGCACGTCTGTCGCTTCGCGGCGCAGCACAGTGTTGACGCAGATTTGCAATTCCTCTACTGGAAAATGATCGACTGCTGGGCGCGCCATTACGAAAGAGAGCGCGTCATCCGGCGCGCTGGCTGTCAGGCGACTGAGAATTTCGTCGCCGCGTTCGTCGGCGAAGAGCAACTCCCAGCGCAGGCCGTTGCCATTTCCATTGCCGAGCATCGGCGGAGGTGGTGGAGTTAATTTCAGGCCGTTGCCGTTGCCTTGGATGAAAGTGCCGCGGCCGACGTGACCTTGAATTAGTCCTTCGGATTCCAGTTCGGCGTAGGCGTTGGCGACGGTGGTGCGATGGACGCCAAGCACGGTGGCGAGTTCGCGGCTGGCGGGAATGCGGTCACCGGGGCGGAGATCGCCGGCGTGGACTAACGCGCGAAGTTGGTCTCTCAGTTGGATATAGAGAGGAACGTGACTTTCGGGTTGGAGATGTACTGGCAGCATTGTCTCTCCCCAAAAGCCAATTCTAGCAGATATTGGACTGACGCAAGAGCCAATTTGTCTTTTTGTTTAAGTTTACGATTCAGCCCGAAAAACAGCTGCGGTGAACTGTCCCTTACGAAGGAGAAAAACGCATTAGTTTTCGGGTTGCTGGTCGGGCGCGTCTGAAGCGGGTTGCGGGACGGGCTCGGATTCTGGGTCTTCGGTCTTCTGCCCTGCCCTGAGGGGGAGAGCGCACAACTGGGTGAAATCGGCCTCATCGCACTGAAAGATCGAGGTCAGCGGCAGGTCTTCCTTTTTCACGATGTAGTCGCCGCTGGACATGTCGTCGGATTGGTCGACGGAGGTGGTCACAACGTGGTTGCCCGGAAGTGCACGGATGCGGAACTGGAGAGAAGAGGGCTCGTAGTTGGCGAAACTGAAACAGCGGCCGATGCAGGCGCGCTCGATGGAATGGTGGACGAACTGGATGCGCCAATCGTCTGGGGGATTGGCTACCGCTACAATGCGCGTTCCCACCGGCAGCGATCGGATGACGTTGCGAGCGTTGTCTTCCATGCGATCGAGTTTGCCGGTGTCCCGATAAAGAAGAATGAAAAATAACAGGGCGCAAACAATATTGCCGTGAACGGACCAGCGCGGCAGACGAAGACAAGCAAGAACCAGCAAACCGAAGATGGCGGTAACCAGAGTTAAGCGCGAGACGAGTAGGCCGATCCATCCTGCGTACAGGCCAACGCGAAAATTTTCGGGCAAGCAGAACGTTGCGATGACGGCGAGAGCGTAGAGTTCAATCGCCAAGCGAAGAGCCGGCGGCGGCGAGTTCGCTCGGAAGATCCAATCGTAAATTGCACCCAGGGCGACGATAATTCCCCAAGTCAGGACCGCCCATGAAAGAACTACGTAGCGGTGGCCGAAAAGATCGAGCTGATCCTGGCCGAGGAGCTGAAAAAATCCTGTCGAACGCCAAGTCGCTTCAAGTGCTTCATGAGCTGCGAAGTAGAATTTCATTGCGACGACGGAAATGATGGCCATCGCCGTAAGAGCGAGGCGCGTCCGGCGCAACAACCGCCGCCATAGTGAAACGTAGGCTGCGATGGTCACAAACAATACGAAGCCGATGGGATGGGCGATCAGGCTTATCGCAGAGACGGCGGCAGCGCTGAGCCAATTCCCTGCCCCGCCGCGCCACGCCACCGCCAGCGCAAAAAAAGCAAAGCCGATGGAAAGATAGTAGTTCATGAATCCCATGTGAAAGGCGTAGCCGTAGGCGAGAAGAAACAGAAGTGGGGCTAGCTTCCACGGCGGACCGCCAGATGCTGCAGCGAGGAAGGAAAAGCATCCCCAGAAAAAAACCAGTACCGCGAAGGAGACTACGATTCTCTCAGCAGCGACAAAACCGACAAGATTGGCGGCGTGCAGAAGAAGGAGATCGAAGAGCATATTGCTCCATTGGCGGGCGATCGTCAGACCGGAAATTTGGTGGTATCCGATCAGCCGGGTGAGCCAGGCGTTGTAAACGTGGCTGCCGAGGTCGCCGGCCTGGATGCGGGAGTGCCAGAAGCAAGGTACGACGAGAAGCACGGAGGTTAGGACGACCGCGAGGATATTTTTGCGAAGAAAGTTGGCGGCGGTGCGGAGCACAAACCGAGACGAACGTCTGTCGGAAGACTCGAGGGGCATTCAGGTGGCGGCTCCGCGAGCATTTTACACGGGTCGCTGGAGGGGTCGTGAGAAATTCAGGTTAGCGGATGGCGTGATTTTCGCCGAGGCGCTTGAGGCGTTCGCGGAGGCGGCGCTGTAGCGGGCTTGGCGTATTCGGATTGAATGCGACGAGATACCACAGCGGCTGGCTGCGGTCTTTACTCAGATACGTCAGCGTATTCGCGTCTGCGTTGGGATGACGAGCAACGTTTTCGCGGATTGCGCCGTAGGGATGACGGCCGAGCTTTTGCAAAGTTTTCGCGTTCGAACGGGGATGCTCACTGATCAGGCGGAGCAAATAATAATCGCTTTCGGGAGCTTGCTTGACGAGCTTCTCCAGCATTTCGGGCTTGGCATCGGCGCTGAGCACCAGGCCAATTTTTTCGTCCCATGCGGTGTTGATCTGATTGAGCTCGCGAGTGCGCGCGTGTATCAGTTCTTCCAATGCGCGACGCTCCTGTTGAGCGCGCGCCAGTGGCAAGTCGGTGCCTTCCAGTGAATCGAGCACACGCAAGAGGTGCTGCCGTTCGCCAAAAACAATCTGCGAAGTGCGCGTGTTGGTGGCTTTTTCTTTTTCCTTGTGCTGAACCAGATCCGAACGTCGCATGTCACGCTGCTCCAGCCCGATTCTCCAAAGAGACGCGAAACGGGCAAATCCCGGATAAAGAGAACGAAAACTCCGTTGGCAGAGAAAAATCTTCGGGCGAGAGTAATTATGTTCCGCGGAAACGGTGGGGTAAAGTTTAGAGGAGTGACGCTGTGCCCGATGCGGCACGGCCTGTATTTGGCGCTGTGCGAATACAGCGTGCGCAGTAGATCGCGAGGGGACGGAAAGATGTCCGCATTTACAGAACACCAGGACGAATTAGAGCACTACGAACAAATGTTTGGTAAAGAGCGCGGCAGGCTGGCGGTGGGACTGGACCGGTTGACGAATGCGCTGGTTCTGGTTGGGCAGCACGGCGTGTACTGCACCAGCCAGAGAAATCCTACGCTGCCGGCGATGGATATTCGGATGATTACGCAGGAACTGGTGCATGCGAAAGAGTTGGTGCAATCGGTGATGGAAGAGATTCGTTTGGGGAAAGAGGCGCGGAGTAGTTGACGGCTTGAGTTGTGCCACGTGTTAAATCGAAGAGAGATTCCTCACTGCGCTTCGCTTCGCTCGGAATGACGATGTTTTGCTAATACTGAATCGGAATGACGGCTTTTTAGGCTTCCTGCAAACACTTTTCCACAACAAACTCGTGAATTATTTTTCTACTAAGAAGGGATTGCTTTGGCGTTCTTCGCCGATGGTAGTGGTTAAACCGTGGCCGGGGTAGACGACGGTATCGTCCGGGAGCGCGAGGAGTTTGTGGACCAGCGAGTCCATCATTTTTTCCATTGAGCCGCCCCACAAATCTGTGCGGCCAATGCTACCGGCAAAAAGCGTGTCTCCGGCGAAGAGTTGCGGCGCGGCGACGATGACTTTTCCTGAGTCGGCGGGAAGAAAAAGGCACGAACTGCCGGGCGTGTGTCCGGGAGTGTGAATGACTTGCGCTTGCAAGCTGCCCCACTGCAGCTTGTCGCCTTCGCGCAAGAATTGGTGGACTTCGGTAAGCGGCGGCGGATCGACGCCGAGGAATGCGGCTTGCATGTCCATAGATTGATAGAGCGGAACGTCATCGCGATGCATCAAAACAGGAGCACCGGTGTAGTCGTGTAGTTTTTTGAGGCCGCCGACATGATCAATGTGCGCATGAGTGCTGACGATCGCTTTTACGGTGAGTTTGTGGCGGCCGAGCAGGTCCATGATGCGATGGATTTCGTCTCCAGGATCGAGGACCAAAGCCTCGCGCGCGATCGGGTCGGCGATGATCGAGCAATTGCATTGCAGCAGGCCCACCGGAATCGTGAAGTGAAGAAAGTTTTGCGGAGTTTGCGACACAGGGACGTTCGCCATATGTGTCAGTATAACATTCGCTGGAAAATCGTTCGCACTCGGCCACGGGCACTGGCAGCTCCAATGTAAGGTTCCGGCAGGCCCGCATGCGCGTTTGCTACACTTGGGGTACAAAACGATGAGCGAGGCAACCGCAAAATCAGTGATCGAAACGCCTCTGTTGGAAGTTCATAAAAACTCGGGCGCAACGATCGGAACGTGGTTCAGGTGTGCGCTGCCGGACAATTTTAGCGGCGACTGGCTGAGCGAATACCGCGCGGCGCGCGAGAGCGTCGCGCTGATCGACAAAAATTATCGGATGTACGTGCGATTCACCGGGCCGGACCGTGTGCGCTACCTGAACGCGATTCTCACCAACAATATTAAGGATCTGGCGGCGGGTAACGGTATTGTGTCGCTGTTCTTGAATCCGCAAGGAAGAATTCAGGCGGAGATCGAAACTTACGCCACGCCCGATAGTCTTTTTTGCGTTTCGTACGCAATGATTCGCGAGACGCTGGTTCCGGCGCTGGACAAATTCATCATCATGGACGACGCCACGCTAACGGATGAAACGGAGATATTTGGCACGCTGGCGCTCGAAGGTCCAAGAGCGACGGAAGTCGTGAAACAACTGACGTCGATCGAGCTCGCAACGCTTGGTGAGCTTTCGTTTCAGGAGACTTCGGTCGCCGGAATTTCATGCAAATTGACGAAACGCTCGCCGGGCGGCGCGGCTGGCGCAGAATTTCTTGCGGCTCGCGAGGATTTACCCCGACTGTGGCAGACGCTACGCCACGCGGCAGGAACCGCCGGAGGCCGCGCGATGGGATATCAGGCTCTGAATGCGCTGCGGCTGGAGCAAGGGACTCCGTGGTTTGGCTACGACTTCAGCGATAAGCAGATTCCGCACGAAGCGGGCTTGGAGCACTCGCATCTGAGTTACACGAAAGGCTGCTACACCGGGCAGGAGATTGTGGAGCGCGTGCGTTCGCGCGGACAGGTGAACCGCGTGCGTGTGCTGGTGAAATTCGACACCAACGAGCTGCCTGCCGCAGGAGCTGTGTTGACGGCCGACGGAAAAGAAGTTGGGCACGTTACCCGAACTGCATTTTCGCCAGCGTTGCAAACAGCAATCGGCATGGCCTACGTCCGCCGAGAGAACAGTGCAGTCGGTAGCGAGCTCAGTTCCGCGTCGGGTAGAGCGACTGTTATCACGCCACCGAACACGCATTACTAAAACCGCAAAACGCAGCGCCCGAAAAGCCGCTGCTGTTTCTTCGTTGTCGCGATGCGTCGTGAAGTTATACCCTTCCAGCATGTTTGAACGCTTCACAGAAAAAGCGCGACGGGCCGTATTCTTCGCTCGATATGAAGCGAGCCAGTACGGGAACCCGTCTATCGAGACAGAACATCTGCTGCTAGGGCTGTGGCGAGAGGACCCCGCACTTAGACTCGCGCTGAACGATACTGGTGTCGTGCAGCAGGGGGAGCGCCTGTGGGCAGCGGATTCGGAGATTCGTGCTGCAATCGAGCAGGCGATCGGGCAGCACGTTGGCCAACGTGCGCCGATCAGCACTTCGATTGAGTTGCCCCTTTCCGCCGACTCCAAGAAGGCCTTGCTTTTTGCCACCGGGGAAGCCGACAGGCTGGGTCAGCGTCAAGTTGGGACCGAGCATGTGCTTCTCGGCCTTCTAAGACTAGAAGGCTCGCTGGCCGCTCAAATCGTGCGGGGCCGGGGCCTGAAGACAGAAGAGTTGAGAGAACGGATTGCAAAAAGGCACCGACCGGTGATTAGAAAGCCGTCACTTCCGATACTGGAAGATTTCCTGACGGGACTGAAGTGCCGCAGCGCCGAGGATTTGATGCCGTCTTTCGCCAAGAATGTACAACTCGTGGACGTTCACGGGAAACGATGGAATTACAAAGAAATTGCCGAGAATTTTTCGACGCTGTTCGTCCCTTATGCCAAGAAAAACGCCAACTACACCATTGAAGAAACGCTCGTTAGCTCGAACGACCATCTAGTAGCGATGGTGCTGTGGAGGAACGCGCTTGTTGCCAGCATGGAGCGGGTTTGGATGCACCGAATGACCGTGATTCTTATTCCTGACGGAGACGACTGGGCCATCGTGTCGATGCACGTAACGCCCGTGCAGCCCTAATCTGATGCCAGGCTTTTCACCGAGCTGTGTACCCTGCCCTGTGCCACTTAAGAGCAGCGGCATAAAGCCGCCGCTACATGGAGAGAAGAGGTTAGGCGATGTTCAGTGCGCGTTTGAAGGAGCCCTTTTCGCTGTCGATCTTTTTTTGTAGTTGCAAGATCGAGTAGAGGAGAGCTTCGGGACGTGGCGGGCAGCCGGGGACGTAAACGTCGACGGGAATGACTTGATTACAGCCTTGCACGATGGCGTAGTTGTTGAAGACTCCGCCGGAGGTGGCGCAGGCGCCCATGGAGATGACCCACTTGGGTTCGGGCATTTGATCGTAGAGTTGGCGCACTACTGGAGCCATTTTTTGCGAGAGGCGTCCGGCGACGATCATCAGGTCCGCTTGACGCGGAGAAGGGCGAAAGACTTCGGCGCCGAAGCGTGCAACGTCAAAACGCGCAGCGGCCATGGACATCATCTCGATGGCGCAGCAGGCCAGACCAAATCCGAGCGGCCAGATCGAGCTTCTGCGCGCCCAGTTCACCGCTTTATCGAGCGTGGTGAAGATAATGCCTTCGTCTTCGAGCAGCTTGCCGAAGTCGTTGGGCTTGGTCAGTGTGACGTGTTTGCCGAGAGATACGCTCATCGTGGCCTCGAGGGTATTTTCGCACACAGCGAGTGGCGTGTCCACGAAGGGACCATTTCGGCTTTGGTGGACGGCCGAAAACATCCCGGCAGTTAGCCCGCACAAGTACGATCGCGACCATCATTTCGCTTGGCCCGAGCCCGAACTCGCCCCTTTCTTCGAGTGGTGTCACGCTCAATTCACAAACCCACAGTCGGGACGGCTCGGTTGGTTTGTATTCCGGAGGAAGAGCGAAAGAGACTGAAGGAAAAACTCTCAGGTATACAGTTTGTATCCACTTGCTCCTTTCCCGCGCTCCGCGAGAAAGAGCTCGCCAGAAATTAGCCGTAATCCACCACGAGGACAACTTTGCCGAACTGTTCGCCGGATTCGAGATACTCGTGTGCGAGACGGCATTCGGATAGCGGAAACGTGCGGTCGATTACCGGCTTGAGGCGGCCGGCGGCGACGAGTTTGAGTACCGTGGCGAATTCGGACTTGGTGCCCATGTAGGAGCCGAGAATGGAGAGCTGGCGGCTGAAGAGGAAGCGCAGATCGATCTTGGCGTCGTAGCCGGTGGTGGCTCCGCAGGTGACCAGGCGGCCGCCGCGTGCGAGGCTGGATACGCTGTCGTCCCAGGTGGCCATGCCCACGTGTTCGAAGACTACGTCCACTCCGCGCTTCCCTGTCAGGCGGCGGACTTCGTCCTTAATTTTTTGCGTTTTGTGATTGATTACTTCGTCCGCGCCGAGTTCGAGGGCCTTGGCGAGCTTGGCGTCGTTGCCGCCGGTGGCGATGACGCGGCAGCCGAACATTTTTGCGATTTGAATCGCGGCGGAGCCTACGCCGCTGCCCGCTCCGAGAATGAGCACTTCTTCCGCAGGCTGAAGCTGTGCGCGCGTAACGAGCATGTGCCAAGCGGTCTGAAAAACCAGTGGGACTGCGGCGGCTTGTTCGAACGAAAGATTTTCCGGATAAGGGAAGCAATTCACTTCCGGGCAGCGGACGAATTCCGCGCAACCGCCATCGATCAGGTACCCCAGATTCGTGAATTGCGAACACTGGTTATCGCGACCGGCGCGGCAGGCCGCGCATTTTCCGCAGCTAACGCCAGGCGCAAGCAAAACCTTTTGGCCAAGCTTTAGCGTGGTTACATTTGGCCCGATTTTGCCGATTACGCCAGCGATATCGCTGCCGGGAATGTGCGGCAACGGAAAATTGATACCCGGAATTCCCTGCCGCACCCAGAGGTCGAGATGATTCAGCGCGCAGGCGTGTACGCGAACGAGGACTTCGCCGGAGCGGAGTTCTGGTTCCGGTGCGTCCCTGTAACGCAAAACTTCCGGTCCGCCGTGATGGTCGAAGAGGATGGCCTGCATGCGGTACTCCTGATACTGCGAAGCGCTATAGTAGTCAAGCATCAAAGGCTTGTGGAGAGGCGCTTCGGCCGACGCAAGCAGGTAGTTGCGTTGACAGGAACGAACGCACGCTCTACGCTGAATCGGAATCTGACTATGGACTTGTTCGAAGAGATTGTGCACATGAGGAAAGCCGGCCTGCGTGGCGCGCTGGCCACGATTGTGCACACCAATGGCTCGATTCCGAGCTATGAAAGTTCGCGCATGCTGGTGCGCGAAGACGGTTCGATCGCCGGAACCATCGGTGGAGGATGCGTCGAAGCGGATGTGTGGGCTGCGGCGCGCGAAGTGATGAGCAAGGAAACGCCGCGCAAAATGGTTTTTCAGTTGAACAACGAAGCCAGCTATGACAACGGGCTGATCTGCGGCGGCACGCTGGAAGTTTTTGTCGAGCCGATCTTGCCGCAACCGCTTGCCTATATTTTTGGTGGCGGGCACATTTCGATGGCGCTGGCAAAGTCGGCGAGCGCGGCTGGATTCGGCATCGTGGTGATTGACGATCGCGAACAGTTCGCGAATAAAGAACGATTCCCGATGGCGCAGGAACTTTACACCAGTTACGCGGATGCCTTTGCGCGGATCCAGCCGAATGCTTCGTCGTACCTTGTTATTGTCACGCGCGGGCATCGCGACGACATGCGCGTGCTGGCCTGGGCGGTGCGCACCGCCGCGCGTTACGTGGGAATGATTGGCAGTAAGCGTAAGGTTTTATCCGTATATCAGGCACTGGAGAAGGAAGGTTACGCTCCGGAAGAATTCGCGCGCGTGTTTGCTCCGATGGGACTGGAAATCGGCGCGCTGTCTCCGGAAGAGATCGCCATCAGTATCGCTGCTGAACTGGTCGCGGTGCGGCGCAACACGCTAGGCGCGCAGCACAAAAAAATACAACACGAGCGCCGCGAGGCAATTGCTTCGGGCGCGACGACGCAGGGGTGACCGGAGATTTATGCTGGCCGCCGTAATTTTATCGGGCGGTGCCTCGAGTCGCATGGGATCGCCGAAAGCTCTGGTGTCCTACCAGGGCCATCCGTTTCTTGAACACCTTATTTCTGTGACCAATCACCCGGCGATTGGAGTGCGTCGCGTTGTGCTTGGGCCCCACGCGGAGGCCATCACAAAAGGCATTGCCTTGGCTCCAGAGGAAATTGTCATTAATCATGAATGGGAAAAAGGCCAGCTCAGCTCCGTCCATGCGGCGTTGCGAAGTCTGCCGCCTGATACGGATGGCATGCTGCTCTGCCCTGTCGATCATCCGCTGGTAAGCGCGGCGCTGGTCGGCGGACTAATCGACGCTTTCGCCGCTACGCGCGCGCCAGTCGTAGTCCCGAGCTACTGGGGCCGTCGCGGGCACCCGGTTATTTTTTCCGCTACGGTTTATGACGAGCTTCTGAACGCACCGCTGGAACAAGGCGCCCGCGCGGTAGTTTGGGCGCACAAAGGAGAAGTACACGAAGTCTCTACAGTAGAAGAAGGCTGTGTACTCAACCTGAACGATCCGCGCGCGATGAAAAAAATAACCGGTAAACAATTCAGCGACTGATGAGATCCGCTGTTGACGATTAGCTATCGCGCGGCGCTGAGCTTCGCTGCCAGTGCCTGTGCGGCGTCCGCAGCCAAATATGCGCCGTGAATTGTTTCGGGAGGCAATTCCCCGAACACAGCGCTCAAAATATCCGTCGTAATTTCATGAAGCTTCCCGATCTGTCTTCCGATAAGCAATTCCGTCAATCGCGAAGCGCAAGCAATCGACGTCGTGCAGCCTCGGCACAAAAATCGCGCTTCGATAATCCGCTGACCCTCCACGCGAACCGCGACCTTCAAAATATCTCCGCACACTGGGTTACTGACGTCGACGGTCGCCGTGGCATCCTTCAGTTCCCCGGTGTTGCGCGCATTCTGGAAATGGTCCAGCAGTTCCTTGGAAAACATGAGTCGAGTATGCAGGCGCTTCGCTGTGTCCGGCAAGCGCGCCCAATATTTAGCCGGCGAGACAAAAACTAAAAGTTTTGCGGCTTCTGGCACTTGACGGCAGAAATTTGGCTTGCGCTGGCAGTGACTTCTTTGCGCGGCGGAACGCGCAACCGGGCCTCCCGGACGAACTTCGAGAAGCGCAGCGCCAATTCGTGAATCCGCTTGGCCTGGCGTTTTTCAATCGATTCCGTCGGAATTAACTGCGTGCCGACTCCGATGGCGGTGGCTCCTGCCAAAATAAAGGCCTCCGCGTTCTGCTGGTTAACTCCACCGGAGGCGATCAGTGAAATCTGCGGCAGCGAACGACTTAGCGCGCGCACGTAGCCGTCGCCGCCGACTTGAAGGGCGGGAAAAACTTTCACGAAGTCGGCTCCCGCGCGCCACGCGGTCACCACTTCGGTTGGAGTTAACGCTCCAGGCATGGAAACGATATTGCGCTCGGCCGCAAAGGTGACAATGTCGCAATCGAATCCGGGAGCCGTGAGGAAGTGCGCTCCGGCATCCGCGCACTGTCGCGCGGTTTCCACGTCCAGAACAGTTCCCGCGCCCACGAGCATCTTTGGATGATGCTTCACAAGATGCGCGATCACGTCCATCGCGCCGGGGACGGTCATGGTGATTTCGACGATTGGAATTCCGCCGCTGGCCACGGCTTCCGCGGCAAAATGCGCGTCATCCGCCGTCAACACTCGAATCGCAGGTACGATTCCGACGTTCTCAATGACAGCCGCGATTTCCCTACGCTTCATACTGCCGTTCCTCCGCCAACTCCCCACGATCTTGCAGTGTGGATCTCATGCGATATTCTAGAGCTCCTCGCCCTCCGCCGCTGGCAACAGGTCACCTTCGCGCGCGATCCAGACGTATAAGGTCGGCAGTAAGAAAATGCTCAACAGCAGCGCACCTACAAGTCCGCCGACGATGACGATGGCAAATGGCCGCTGGGAATCAGAGCCAATTCCGTGTGACAGCGCCGCGGGCAGCAATCCAAGCGTCGCTACCAGCATGGTCGTCATAATCGGACGAAGCCGCAACACCGCGCCTTCAATCGCGGCTTCTTCAATCGAATAGCCGCGCGCCCGCAACTGGTTGATGCATTCCAACATGATGACACCAGTTTGCACCGAGACCCCAAACAACGCCAGAAACCCAACGCCTGAGGATACGCTGAAATTCGTTCCAGTCAGCAACAGCGCCACCGTCCCGCCAACCGGCGCCAGCGCAACGCTCGACAAAATCAAAAGCGCCCACTTGAACGATTTGAACATGGTGTAGAGAATTATGAAAATCAGCAGAATTGTGAGAGGCAACAACACCAGCAACCGTCGTTGCGATCGCTTTGCGCTCTCATATTCACCTGCCCAATCAATGGTGTAGCCGGTAGGAAGCTTAACCGAGGCGTCGACTTTTCTGGTTGCTTCCTCAACGGTACTTCCCAGGTCCCTGCCACGCACGCTGAACTTCACGGCCACATATCGGGAATTTGCTTCGCGGTAGATTTCTGAGCCGCCGTCCAGCACCTTGACTTTCGTTAGTTGCGCCAGTGAAACGCGTTCGCCCGACGGTGCCGATAAACGTATCTTCCCGATGGCCTCCTTCGTATCGCGATATTGCGGCAAGTAGCGCAAGACGAGATCGTATCGCTGCTCCCCGATCAGCACCTGGCTGAGAGCATTGCCTCCAACCGCTGTCTGAATCGCATCCTGCACATCGGAAACGTTGATGCCGTACCGCGAAGCCTGATCGCGGTCGACTGTGAAGTTGAGGTTGGGTTGGCCGATGACCCGGAACACACCAAGATCCGCCACGCCGCGAATGGGCCGCATGACCGCCACGATCTCGTCGGCCTTCGCTTCAAGGGTTCGAAGATCATCTCCGTAGATTTTTACTGCCAGAGCCCCTTTTACACCGCTCACCGCTTCTTCCAGGTTGTCGGAAATCGGTTGCGAGAAGCCCCAGGTCACTCCGGGAATTTTTTCGAGCTCGCGATCCATCGCCGCAATCAGACGCTCTTTGTTCTGGTGAAAGACGGGCCGCCATTTCTCCCTCGGCAAGAGATCCACGAAGAATTCCGTATCGAAGAAACCAGTTGTATCTGTCCCATCGTCTGGGCGTCCTATTTGATTGACAACTCGCGGCACCTCTGGAAACGAACAAAGGACCTGACGTGCCCTCTCGGCAACGCGGGCACTCTCCGTCGGTCCCACACTGGGTGCCAGGGTGCCGCGGACCCAGATGGCGCCTTCATCCAAATGCGGGAGGAATTCCGATCCGATCACACCGCTAAAGGCAAGGAATGCCGAAACCAGCAGGGCGAACATTGCTCCGCCCGCGGTCAGCCAGCGGTTGCGGATCGCCCAGCGAACGTTACTTCTGTAACTTGCCGCCAGAAAGGCCATCACCGGGTTTTGCCATTGTTTCGCGCTAGGCCGGAAGAACAAGCTCGCCAGAGCTGGCGCAATCAACATCGAAAAGATCAACGCTCCAAGCAACGCAAAAGCCACTGTCCATGCCATCGGCTTGAACAACTTTCCCTCGACGCGTTGCAGAGTGAAGATCGGAAGGTACGCCGTAATGATAATGGCGATGGCGTAAAAAACGGGCCGCTGCACCTCGTGCGCAGCCGTGCGGATCCGGTCAACCAGTGTGCGCGAAGCTTCTTCGGGACGGTTCAGGTGGCGCACGATATTTTCGACCATCACGACCGCTCCGTCGACGACCATACCGAAGTCCAGCGCACCGAGAGAGAGCAGATTCGCTGAGATGTGCCGCAGGTCCAGACAGATCGAGGCAAAAAGCAACGCAAACGGAATGGTCAACGAAACAATAAGCGCGCCGCGAGCATTCCCCAGAAAGATGAAGAGGATAATGACCACCAAGATCATGCCTTCTGCAAGGTTGTGCAACACCGTGTGAGTGGTGTAGTGCACCAGATCATCCCGGTCAAGATAGGGGACAACCTTCACGCCTGGAGGCAATATGTGATCATTGAGCCGTTTGACCATGACGTGGAGCCCTTCCAGCATGGCCGCCGTATCCGCTCCTTTGCGGAGAAAGACAATTCCTTCGACCACATCGTTGTCGTCCTCAACGACCCCGTCGGCCCGATGGTACGCTCTTCCAATCTGGCCCAAGCGAATCTTCGGCCCTTGTGTAACCGCGGCAATATCTTTTATTCGCAAGGGAGTGCCGTTTTGAGCTTTGATCACCGTCTTCTCGATGTCATCTACATCGCTGACGAGTCCTACTCCGCGCACGTTGATCTGTTGCGAACCTTGTTCGATGAAACTGCCGCCGACGTTTGCGTTGCTGTTTGATAGCTGTTGCTCAATTTGAGCCAAGCTCAGACCGTAGGCGATCAGCTTTTCGGGATCCACGCGAACCTGATATTCGCGAGTAACGCCCCCGAATGACGAGTCGTCGACCACGTCCGGGACAGAGCGGATGTACTTGCTGACGACCCAGTCCTGAAGGGACTTCAATTCCATCAAGTCATAGGCAGGATTCGAACTCTTCAGCGTGTACCAATAGACCGATCCAATCGGGCTGAAATCGGGGCCGATCCCTCCGGCCACGCCAGGGGGAAACGTGACTTGCGAAAGCCGCTCCAATGCTTTCTGGCGGTCCCAATCGTTGTCGGAATTGTCGTCGAAAATCAGATTCACGACGGAGAGTCCCGCCAACGACGCTGAACGCACATGCTGAAGATGTGGAATTCCGTTCATCTGGATTTCCACTGGAATCGTGACCTGCTGCTCAACTTCCTCTGCGGCCCGCCCCGGCCACTGCGTAATTACTTGAACCCAGGTATTTGCAACGTCTGGATAGGCTTCCACGGGCAGGTTGTGGAATGAAATCATGCCCCAAATAAAGAGAAGGACCGCCATACTCAGGACGATAAAGCGGCTATTTAAGGCAAAATCGACGAGGGCGCGAATCATTGCTGCTCAGCTGAGTTTTGGAATTCCAGCGCGTTCGCAACCACCTTTTGTCCAGCACTCACTCCTTTAAGGATTCCCTGCATGCCGCCCGGCAGCATCTCGCCGCCAGTCACTTGCACCCGACGAAATTTCTCCCCTCCGAGCGGCACATATACCCAATCCCGGTCATGCAGGTGCAACACAGCCGTCGCGGGAATAGCTGCGTGCGCTTCTTTCTTGTTGCCGTGGAAAATCGCCGTCACGAACATGCCCGGGCGCATCAAACCTGGATTGCGAATTTCGATGCGGACCTTTGCGGTTCGAATGTTCGGGTCAAGAATTGGACCAATGTTGCTGATCACTCCGCTGAAAGTTTTCTCGGGATAGGCGTTCAGACGGATTTCTGCTTTTTCCCCAAGTCGAACATTGCCCAGATCGTTTTCATAAACGTCGCAAAGAATCCACACATGACTAAGATCGGAAATCGTAAACGGATTCGGCGATCCCAAGCCCGCAACACCAGCCGCGTTCGTAACCTGTTGGTCTGTAATCACTCCGCCAACCGGGGCGTGAATCTCCACCACCGCGGCAGGATGGTCTACGTTTCCGCCCAGCACGCGAAGCCGTTCGGTGGTGTTTTCCACGTCAACCTTCGCCTTGTTCTCTGTATCCTCGGAAACCTGCAGGTCGTTCAGCGAAACGGCGCCCTTGTCGTACAGCAGCTTCGAGCGCTCCAATTGAATGCTCGCTAACTTTTCATCAGCGACCGCTTTTCGATAATCGGAAAACGCGGCGGACATATCCGCGCTTTGCACGCGCAGCAACACTTGCCCCTTGCTCACCGTATCTCCCAGGCGAGCGCCAATGGAAACCACGCGGCCAGTGGCCAACGAAATGACGGGCACACTACGCGAAATATCCGGACTCACAGTCCCGGTAGCTCTGAGTTGCGGAGTAGAAATATGCTCCTCCGCTGTGGCAAGCGTGAACTGTTCCGGCCGATCCACTTCGAAAATGTCGCGATCTTGAACGGACTCGACCTTGAGCGGCGGCGGAGCTTCGGCCTTAGGGTCACTCTTGCTTTGGCCGCATCCGCAGCTCCCCCAAATCGCGACACTGCCAAGAATCAGCGTCAGAGACCTTGTGCGTGTCATGGAATGACCTCTCGTCCCACCGCAAGATTCAATTGATTTGCTGCGTCGAGGTAGGAGGCAACCAGGTTCAGGTAATTTACCTGCACACTGCGGTAGTCGGCCTGCGCATTCAAAAAATCCAGAAGCGAGGCCGCGCCATGCTCGTAAGAAAAGGCGATGGTGTCCCGCACGCTCAAGGCCTGCTTCAGGTACCGTTCCTTGTAGGGCTGAAGAAGAATCACGGTGCTATTGACCGCAGCATAGGCGGAATCCACGTCGCTGAAGACTTGCGCCCTGGTAGCATCCAGCATTTTCTGATTGCGGTCGACGTCCAGCTGCGTGCGCAGTTTCTCTCCCTGATTGCGGTCGAAAATACGCAACGGAATGTTCACGCTGAATCCGAGGTATTGGTCAATCGGCGGATTCCTTCCGACATCGAAACCTAAGGTCGGGTCCGTCGAACCATTCGCTACCGCGAGACGGTGATCGGTTTTGGCTTTATCTACCGATTGCAGGGCGGCCTTGAGGTCCGGGCGGGCCTCCAGCGCGGTTTGCCGCACTTCCTCTAACGGAGCGATTTGCGTCGAGTATTCAAAGGGGCCGGTAACGTCAAACTGATCCACTGGTGTTCGATCGTTCAGCAATGTGAGTAACTGAATTTTAGCCGTGCGTAGGGTTACCTCCGCCGTTTGTACGTCGGATTCATATAGCACCCGTTGCAATTCCAGGCGGTCCAGATCCACGCGCGCAATCGCTCCCGCCCTGAAACGGTCGCCATTCACGCCAAGCACATGGTCGTAATATTTCAGGTTTTCCTTGGCCAGGTCGAGAACCGCTTTCTCCTGCAGCGTCTGCACAAATGCCATCCGCAACGTGAATACAAGGCTTCTCTCCAAGTCCGCTTGACTGGATTGCGCAATTCCCGTTCCCTTCTGCGCGCTCTCCAAACGCAGTTCCCGTTTATGCTGCCGTTCGTGAAGATAGTTCAGGGTTGCTACCGAAAGCAAGAAAGCGAAAGGGCCATGCGAAGGGCCTCCGGGGAAGGGATCGATCTGATCGAAGGTTACACCAAGGGTCGGATTGGGCCGCAGAAATGCCGTGACCTCTTGCGCGCGGGACTCCTCGATGGCAATCTGTCCCGCCTGCAGCGTCGGATTTGCCAATTGAAACTCGGCGCGAACCTGTTGCCAGGTTAGTGTCTTCTGAGCGTGAGCCGTGTCCGCAAAATACACGAGAAGGAGGACCGCCGTACAACATCGCTTGAACATCCGTTGCATGAGTCTACCTTCCGGCCTGGCTTCCGCGTGTTTCTGCCTGCGTACGCGCCCGTTATTCCATCACGCCAACATGAATGCCAGATGACGCTTGCTTTCTATACTATACCCAGTATAGTATGTCAACGGGAGGTTTTAATGGCCCACACCGTTCAGGAGCAGCGTAAACTTCTCGCCCGCGTCAATCGCATCGAAGGACAGGTCAAAAGCATCCGCACCGCGCTCGAACAAGAACGTGAATGCGCCACGGTGCTGCAGCAAATCGCGGCCTGCCGTGGCGCTATCAACAGCTTACTGGTCGAAATTGTTGACGGCGAAATCCGTTACCACGTCCTCAGCAAAACCGCCAAAGTAGATTCGCGCGAAGCTCGCGCCGCCGAAGACCTGGTTGAAATTCTTCATCGTTACATCAAGTAGCCGCCGATCGTTTTCTCTTCGGTACCCGCCTGGATCGTCACATCTTTGCTATTCTCCTGAATTATGGCCTCTGGCCGCATTTCGAAGCGCTCAACTGCATTGCGCATCGTCTCGCTCGCTCCCTCCTGCACCTCGATCCTCTGCGCACTCGGCGCCAAACGCCATCTGGTCGCCGTAACGCCGTGGTGCGCGGATGTTTGCTCGGTTCCTGGCTTGCCTGCGGTAGGGGACTGTTGGCGCAATGAGTCCATCGAGAAAATCGCCCGTCTTCGCCCAACTCTGATTGTCGGCTCGGTTCCCTTCCATCCGGAAACGGTCGGGCGTATTCTAACCATTCCCGGGCAATTCCTGGCGTTGAATCCTCGCTCGCTCGTCGATATCGAATCGGACATACAGACTTTGGCTGGCATAACGAATCGCTCGGCGCAAGGCTCTCGCCTGACTGCCAGCATGCGCAGCGAGTTTGCGCAGGTTGCACGTCGGGCCACCAAATTCTCTCGCCGTCCGCGAATTTATTGCGAAGCATGGCCCAATCCCAGGATTAGTTCCCCGCCCTGGGTTGCCGAACTGATCGCGCTTTGTGGCGGCAAAATGGTCATCAAACCCGGTGCGCGCGTTTCCGACCAAGAAATCGCGGCGGCCCGTCCGGACATCATCCTGCTGGCCTGGACCGCCACCGGAAATCGTGCCAATCCACGAATGACGTTCGCGAACGCTCTCTGGAAAGATGTTCCTGCCATCCGTCACAAGCGCGTTTTTGTTCTGCAGGACGAACTTCTCAATACGCCAGGGCCGCCACTCATCCCGGGCGCCCGCGAAATTTCCCGTATCCTGAAGGAGTTCGCCGGAGAGTCTACGTGAGCACTCAGGTTGTTACCGCGGTGATCGAGCGCGAAGATCGTCGCATCTTGATCGGCCAGCGCCGTCGTGGAGACTCTTCTCCGCTTAAATGGGAATTTCCCGGTGGAAAGGTAAAAACAGGCGAATCGCTCGAACAAGCTCTGGCCCGTGAACTTCGCGAAGAACTCGACGTAACCCTGTTGCGCGCAGTACCCATTTCGCGCGTCGAACACGAGTATGGCGGCAGCGTGGGCTCGCTCACGATCATTTTCTTTGCCGTCGCCATTTTGGAGGCAGAACTCCGTCCCGGCCCGTTTGAGCGAGTCGCCTGGGTTCTCCCCCGGGAACTCGGCCAGTACGACTTCCTCGCCGCCAACGGCCGGCTCATCGCAGAGCTCGCCACTGGCCGCATTAAACCTGCTGAACTTCTGGCTTCAGTTCCGTCCGATTGGCCGCCAAATTCGCCGCCCCCAGACAGCCATTAGCGGACTCGCAACGTCATACTGCACAGCGCTTGCAGGTATCGCTCCACCGTATTATTTTAGGGTTTCGAGGGTTGGTCCCTGGAGCGCCCGCGAGGCCTAGTGGCTAGCTGTGACTCCGGACTCTGCTAAAGCCTCGACTTAGCCCAGTCTCATATGCTCAACGGAAAACGCATTCTCGTCGTAATGCCGGCCTATAATGCCTCGAAGACCCTCGAGCAGACTTATGGCGAGATCCCGAAAGACTTCGTGGATGAAATTATTCTTGTGGACGACGGCAGCAACGACTCCACCGCGAAAGTCGCCGCCGAACTCGGTCTCACAACCTTCGTCCATCGCCAGAATTTAGGGTATGGCCGCAACCAGAAGACCTGCTACCGTGAAGCTCTACGGCGCGGCGCGGACATCGTCATTATGCTGCACCCTGACTATCAGTATTCCCCGCATCTCATCGTCTCCTTGGCCGGAATGATCGCTTTTGGCGAATACGATGTTGCGCTCGGTTCGCGGATTCTCGGCGTCGGTGCTTTGAAGGGCGGGATGCCGCTTTACAAATACATTTCCAATCGCGGCTTAACCTTCTTCCAGAATCTTCTGCTGAAGTACAAACTTTCCGAATACCACACCGGCTATCGCGCTTTCTCGCGTACCGTGCTTGATGCCTTGCCCCTCGAAGCCAATACCGACGATTTCGCATTCGACAATCAAATGCTCGCGCAAATCATTTTCTTCGGCTATCGCATGGGCGAAGTCTCCTGCCCCACCCGGTATTTCCCTGAAGCCTCCAGCATCAGTTTCTGGCGCAGCGTAAAATATGGATTCGGCGTCCTAGCTACCTCGTTCCAGTTCCGTCTGCAAAAGTGGGGACTGGCCAGCTTCCGCATCTTCAGCAATGAAGGCCACAAACTGCTGCCGGACTACTACGTAATGGTGAAAGAGTGAGTTCTTCGGCCCTCTCCCTCGAGACCGCCTCCGACCCGCCCAAAGAGTTATCTGCCGCGCACGCCGACGACTCCACCTCGCCCTGGCTGCTGGCTCTACTGCTTGTCGCGATTACTCTATTTTCCTACTGGCCCACCTTTTCCAATGGGTTTATCAATTACGACGACAATGGCTACATCACCGAAAATACTCATCTTCAGCCGGGCTTAACCGCCGCCAATGTTTCCTGGGCTTTTCGCGCCACCATCATGGCCAACTGGCATCCGCTTACCTGGATTTGCCATATGGCCGACGTGCAGATGTTCAGCCTGCATCCAGCAGGTCATCACGCCACCAGCCTGATTCTGCATTGTCTCAACGCGGTGCTCCTGTTTTTCCTGTTGCGCGCCGCCACCGGTTTCCTTTGGCGTAGCGCCTTCGTCGCCGCGCTTTTCGCGGTGCATCCCTTCAACGTCGAGTGCGTCGCCTGGGTTTCCGAGCGCAAAAGTCTCCTGTGCACGCTCTTTACGTTCCTGGCGCTTTTTGCCTACGGCTGGTACGTCCGCAAACCCGGTATCGGCAGGCATGCTCTGGTGGCTTTACTATTTGCGTTGGGCTTGGCGTCCAAACCTATGATCATCACTCTCCCCTTCGCGCTTCTGCTCCTGGACTACTGGCCGCTCAATCGTCTTCCGGTTCCTGATGACGCGGAATCCTCTTCGCTTTTTTTCAAAAAGTTATGGCCGCTTGTTATTGAGAAGCTTCCGCTTCTGCTTTTATCCGCAGCCAGTGCTTACATCACCGTGGTCGCCCAGGCCCGTTCCAATTCCATCGCCGCCAATCAACTCATTTCGCCAGCCGTTCGAACCGCCAACGCGCTCTGGTCCTATCTCCTCTATATCCTCAAAGGTTTTTGGCCGCTTCACCTGGCAATTTTTTATCCCCATCCGGAGAACACTCTCGCGCTGTGGAAACCATTCTTAGGTCTGGCCTTTATTCTCGCGTTCACGTTTTTCTGCGTGCGACATCTTCGCCAACGTTATCTGATTGCCGGATGGCTGTGGTACCTCGGTTGCCTGGTGCCGGTGATTGGATTTGTTCAGGTTGGTCGTCAGGCAATGGCCGATCGCTACGCCTACACGCCGCTGCTGGGAATTTTTGTGATGGTTGTATGGTGGGTCGCGGACCATTCCGATTTGCTTCCGCATCGCTCTGAAGTACTTGCGGGAGTCGCCACGATTTTCCTCCTTTTCTTTGGCGCGCTCAGCTGGCGGCAAACCACCTACTGGAAGGACAGCTTCACGCTCTTCAGCCACGCCCTCGAAATTGCGCCCGTGAATTTCATCGCTGAAAATAATTTGGGCGAAGCGTACGTGCAGATCGGCCGGCCCGATCTCGCGTCCGCTCACTTCCTGCGTTCGACACAGGAAAAGCCGCGCTTCGGCCTCGCGCACTATAATCTTGGCATCGTACTGGTAAGCGAAAATCGCATGGCCGAGGCGCGCAAGGAATTCGAAACCGCTATTCAGTACGGCCAGGAGACATCCGAAATAGCCTCGTCCTACCAAAATCTGGGCGTGGTGCTGCTGCAAGAGAATCAGTTGACAGATGCGATAAAAATGTTTTCGCAGGCACTGCAACTTGTACCAGGCAAACAATCGAGCCTGCTGGCCAGGGGCATGGCCGAATTCCGGCTCAACAATTTTGCCGCTGCGGAATCCGACTTCATCGCCGGAGCAAATATCTCCCCGGACCCGGCCGCCTGCTACTGGGTAGGGCGTTCGCGCGAAGCGCAAGGCAACGCCAGTGGAGCCATCCAAGCCTATCGCAGAACTCTAGCGTTGGAACCCGACATGCGCGACGCCAAGCAGCACCTCGACGCGCTTCTCTCAGGCCGCGTCATGCCATTCAGCAAATCAGAAAATTAAATCGGACGTTTGTTTTTGTGTGGAGGTTCCCGTAGGGGCGCAGCACGCTGCGCCCTTTCTTGTGATGCCCAACTCTTCAGATTGTTCTTTCGAAGCGACCACAACACGTTATATAAACAAATTCCCGCCGCGTCACGAAACCACGGGATTCGGTTTGCTCTTCACAATCCCTAAATCCCCGATCGCCTGATCGACAACCTTGGCGTCAATCTTTCCATCAGCGCTCAACTCGTGCAGCGTCGCCAACACAATAAACTTGGCATCCACTTCGAAGAAGTCACGCAAAGACGTGCGCCCTTCGCTGCGTCCGAAACCGTCCGTGCCCAGCGCCGCCAATCTGCGCGGCATCCACTTGGCAACCATATTGGGCAGAGTCTTCAAATAATCCGAAGCCGCCACCAGCACACCTTGCGAATCTGCCAGGCACCGGGAAACGTACGGCACGCGGGGCTTCTCGCCGGGATTCAGGCGGTTCCAGCGCTCGGTCTCGATCGCGTCCACGTACAACTCTTTGTAACTGGTCACGCTCCACACATCCGCGGCCACGCTGTATTTCTGTTCCAGAATTTCCTGCGCACGCATCGCTTCGTTCAAGATCGCTCCGCTGCCAAACAACTGCGCCTTCAGCTTGGCTTTCTTGTTTACCGAAGCGCGGTACTTGTACATGCCCTTCAGAATTCCTTCGCGCACTCCCGCTGGCATCGGCGGCATCGCATATTGCTCGTTCATCACCGTGATGTAGTAGAACCAGTTCTCGCCGTCCTTATACATCCGGCGAATTCCGTCCTGAATGATGACCGCGATCTCGTAAGCAAACGCCGGATCGTAGGCCTTCAGATTCGGCACCGACAGTGCCAGGATGTGGCTGTTTCCGTCCTGATGCTGCAGTCCTTCTCCCGAAAGTGTTGTCCTTCCCGCGGTTCCACCCAGCAAAAATCCCCGCGTACGCATATCCGCCGCGGCCCAGATGAAATCGCCGATGCGCTGGAATCCAAACATCGAGTAATAAATAAAAAACGGAATGGTATTGATTCCGTGCGTCGCATAAGCGCTGCCCGCCGCAATGAACGACGCCATGGATCCCGCTTCCGTAATACCCTCTTCCAGGATCTGCCCGTCCTTGGCCTCGCGATAAAGCAACAGCGTATTCATGTCGACCGGGTCATACTTCTGCCCGCCGCTGGCATAAATTCCAACCGTCCTGAACAGCGACTCCATACCAAATGTTCGCGCTTCGTCGGGCACGATGGGCACAATCAATTTGCCGATTTCCTGATCCTTCAGCATTTTTCGCAGCATCGCTACGAACGCCATGGTCGTAGAAACCTCGCGCTCGTCGCTGCCTTCCGTAAATTCCTTGAACAGTTCATCGTGTACGGCCGCAATGGGCTTCGAACGAATGCTGCGCTTCGGGGTATATCCTCCCAACGCTTCGCGCCGCGCCCGCAGATATTGAATCTCAACGCTATCTTCCGCTGGCCGGTAAAACGGCACCGTCGCGCAATCTTCATCGTTCAGCGGAATTCCAAATCGCGAACGAAACTCCCGCAATTCATCCTCATTCAATTTTTTCTGTTGATGGGTAACGTTTTTGCCTTCGCCCGCCTCGCCCAATCCATAGCCTTTAATTGTTCGAGCCAAAATTACAGTCGGCCCGCCCTTGTGTTCCACCGCAGCTTTATAAGCCGCATACACCTTGCGCGGATCATGCCCGCCCAGCCGCAAACGCCGCAGCGCTTCATCCGGCAGCGGCTCCACCAGTTTCAGCAGCCGCTCGTCATTTCCAAAAAAATGTTGCCGCACATACGCGCCCGACGACACCACCAGCTTCTGGTATTCGCCGTCCACCAACTCGCCCATGCGCTTGACCAGCAGGCCCTCCGTATCACGCTCCAGAATTGGATCCCACTCGCTGCCCCACAAAACTTTAATGACGTTCCAACGCGCGCCGCGAAACGCCGATTCCAGCTCCTGAATAATCTGCCCGTTGCCGCGCACCGGACCGTCCAGCCGCTGCAAATTGCAATTCACCACAAAAATCAAATTGTCCAGATTCTCGCGGGAAGCCAAAGTGATCGCACCCAGTGATTCCGGCTCATCCGTTTCGCCATCACCCAAAAACGCCCACACCTTCGCGTCCGTCGGCGGCTTCAGCCCGCGATTCTCCAGATAACGGCTGAACCGCGCCTGATAAATCGCCATCAGCGGGCTCAATCCCATGGACACCGTGGGAAATTCCCAGAAGTCCGGCATCAGCCACGGATGTGGATATGAAGACAGGCCTCCGCCCGGCTTCAATTCACGCCGGAAATTTTCCAGTTGCTGTGTGCTGAGTCTTCCTTCCATGAACGCGCGCGCATAGATCCCCGGCGCTGCGTGTCCCTGGAAATAAACCGTGTCGCCTTCGAACTCCGCCGTCCTCGCCCGGAAAAAATGATTGAATCCCACTTCATAGAGCGTCGCTGCCGAAGCGTACGTCGAAATGTGTCCGCCAATGTTGTGCTCTTCGCGGTTCGCGCGTACCACCATCGCCAGCGCGTTCCAGCGAATTAACGACTTAATTCGCCGTTCCAGTTCCTGATCGCCGGGAAATAGCGGCTCCAGCCGCACCGGAATCGTATTCGCATACGGGGTATTCGCCGTAAACGGCAAATCAATCCCGCTCACCGTCGCATGCGCGCGCAGGCGTTCCAAAATTTCTGTCGCCACTTCCGTCCCGCTCGACTCCAGCACCGAATCCAGCGACTCGAGCCACTCCTGAATCTCCACATCCTCGATGTGGTGCGGCTGAGTGTAAGTCTCGTTATCCATTTTTACGTTGTCCCTCGTAGGAATTGCCCTATTGTGAGCAGCCATCTTCGTCTTCCTTGTTGCTTTCGCAAAAAATCTTCCTTATCGCATCATAAGCTAATTAGAATACACCGCCGCGCGTCGTCGCGCACTTCACGATTTGCTTTTGTCGCATGTAACGACGGCTCGATGCCGTCGTTCTTCCATTTACAATTTCCTATTTTCCAGTGCCTTTTCGCGGCTGCCTCTAAGCTACGCGCCCGCCATCCACCACCAACGTATGCCCCGTCAAAAACTCCGCCGTAGCCAAATAAATCACCGCATCCGCAATGTCCGATGGCCTACCCGTTCTCCGCAGCGGAGCCAACTTCACAAATTCCTGCTCCCACTCCGGCGGATCGCCCGGCATAGTGATCGTCCCCGGAGCAATCGCATTCACACGCACATCCGGCGCCAGCGCCTTCGCCAGACATTTCGTCAACATCACCACTCCCGCCTTCGACACCGAGTGCGAAATGTACCCCGGCCAGCCCAGCAATCCACCGGTATCCGCAAAATTCACAATCGAACCCTTCGACCGCCGCAACATCGGAGCCGCGGCCTGCACACAAAAAAATGGCGCTTTCACATTCGTATTCAGCGAAGCGTCCCAAATCTCCTCAGTAGTAGAAATCACGCTCCCCGGCAAAAAGTTCGCCGCGCTGTTCACCAACAAATCCAGCCGCCCAAGCTCGTTGCCCGTCTCCAAAAAAAGTTTGCGTATCTCATCCACACTCCGCAAATCCGCGCGAATCGCAACCGCCCTCTGCCCCATCTCCTCGATCTTGCCTACAACTTCTGCGGCATCCTTCGCCGAGTCATGATAATGCACCGCCACGTCCGCGCCCTCTTCCGCCAAACGCAGCGCCACCGCCCGCCCAAGCCTCTTCCCTGCGCCCGTCACCAGCGCCACTTTGCCCGGCAATTTTCCGCTCATCGTTTCACAAGGTAGCACAATCACATGAGCCGTGACTGGTGACTAGTGACTGGCGTAGTGACCGGTCTTTAGACCGGTTCTTTTCCCTCGCGTTTGTAACGGCGGTCTTCGTTTACCTTGTGCTCGGAAGGGCTACCGCTCTCGCCGTCGCGCCTTCTTTCGACTGTCAACTGCCGACCGTCAACTCGTCTTCTCACGCGTCACTAGTCACAAGTCACAGGTCACATTTACAATCTCTCTGCACCACATGAGGCAAACATGACCCTCGACCTTCTGGCCATCGCCGCGCATCCCGACGACGTCGAACTCACCTGCGGCGGCACGCTCCTTAAGTCCCACGCGCTAGGCTACAAAACAGGCATACTCGATCTCACCGCAGGCGAAATGGGCACTCGCGGTACTCCGGAAATCCGCGCCAAAGAAGCCGGAGCAGCCGCAAAAATCCTGAAAGTTTCCTGGCGCGGCACCATCAACGTCCCTGACTCCGACGTGCAACCTTCCCGCCAACACAAACTTTCCCTCGCTCGAGTCATTCGCGAACTCCGTCCCCGCACCGTTATCCTTCCCTACTGGGAAGCGCGCCATCCCGATCACTATCACGCCTCGACTCTCGGCTACGAAGGCTGCTTTCTCGCGGGCCTGAAACAACTTGTGCTCGAAGGAGAGCCTTATCGTCCGTTCAAAATTCTCTACTGCACTTCATTCGAAGGCATGCCGCCAACTTTCATCGTGGACATCACCAAACAATACGACACTCGCCGCCGCGCGATTCTCGCCTATCGTTCGCAATTCCGCCCCGCCAAAAGCGAACGCAGGCAGCGGGTCTTCCTGGCCATCGATGAACTGGATAATAGAATGGATCTTCTAGCCCGCCACTACGGCGCACTAATCGGTGTGAAGTACGGTGAACCCTTCCTGCAAAAAGAACCCATGCAAGTGGAAGACGTGGTCAATCTCCCCGTCCGCTCAATCTAGCGTCGAACCTCGACCCCACCGCGCCATTCCATCGCGGCCTCGCCATTAGGAGAGCGATCGTCATCCTGAGTCCGCCAACGGCGGGCGAAGGATCTCAACTTCAACACCATCAAAGCGTCGACTACGCCGCTTCTCCAAACGCTTTCAACTTTCGACGGTCGACTGTCAACCTCTTCTCCTGGCCACGCCATCGCCACAAAAAAACGCGGCGATCTTGGCCCCGCCCAAAAAGATCCAATCGCCCCTCGTACTTTGTACTCTTACACCCTTACACTCTTAGACTGCTGAACGTCTTTCTCCTCAGAATCTCTCATCCTCCTGCGCCGGCGAAAACCCCACCAACGTCTGCCCTTCCGCAGTCCTCTCCACTTTCACCCGAACCAGCGCCTCAGTCTCCGAACCCGATTTCCGCAGCGTCGCCATCGTACTCAACGCCTCTGAATACACCCGCGTCACTAGATAGGTGTCGCCAGTCCCATCCTTCTTCCACAACTGCCCAATCTGTATTTTCGATACGCTGTTTGCCATCTTACAGACTCTATTGTCCTCGCAGACCACTGTCAATCGCATCGCTCGGTGCCGTTGTGACAAGCTAACTTCAAGACACTGCACCTCAAGACGCTTGCCGTACAGGCGCAATTCGCCGGTGTCGGTTTCCGATAAGCCGACGAATCAAGTACTCAAACCGATTCATGCTAAATTCGAGCGGCCATGCCAACTACCGTGCCCGCCCGTTCACGCAAGCACTTGTTCTTCCGATGGATGCGTTATCTACTGACTGGCTTCTTGAGTCTTCTTATCGCTCTCGTTTGCGCCGGAGCCATCTATGAAGGGATAGAGAGTCATCGTGACCGGTTGCGATTTCATCCTCCCGGGCGTCTGGTGGACATCGGCGGCTATCGTCTGCATCTTTATTGCACCGGCGAAGGCTCTCCCGCCGTGATTCTGGAGGCCGGCGGGGGAAATCCGTGGCTATCCTGGTACAAAGTCCAGCCACAAGCCGCGCAGTTCACTCGCGTGTGCTCCTATGATCGCGCAGGACTCGGATGGAGCGACCCCAGTCCCAAGCCCCGCACCATCAAAGTGATTGCCGAGGAGTTGCACACCCTGCTGCACAACGCCGGAATCGCAGGGCCGATCGTGCTGCTTGGGCACTCCCTGGGCGGGATGGACGTGCGAATGTTTGCCAGCCAATATCCCTCCGAAGTGGTTGGCATGGTGCTGGTGGACTCTTCGCATCCCGACCAGGACGACCGTTTCCCGCCAGAGGCCAAGAAACTCGCTGCGGCCACTAAATACGTAATTCGCGCAATGCAAATCACGTTACCCATCGGCTTGCCTCGCTTTTTGGCGTCGCGATCGGTCCCGAAGCAGGTCCAGCTTGAGTTTTGCGCAGTCTTCTGCAGGCCACAGTTCATTGCGGCGGTGCGAGCCGAGGCCGCCGCTCAAGACGAAAATTCCGCGCAGGTTCGAGCGCTTGGATCCCTGGGCAATATGCCCCTGATTGTACTTTCCCATGATCCCGAAAAGGTGCATTTTCCAGGGAATCTGACCGGACCTGTGAACCGCGAGTGGGGCAAGATGCAGGAAGAGCTGGCACAACTCTCATCGAACGGCTCTCACTTGGTCGTCAAGGGCAGCGGACACGACATACAAATCGACAAGCCCGAGGCCGTAGTCAATGCCATTCGCAAAGTGGTCAGCCAAGCCAAAGCAGCTGACTCGCTGCCCGGCAAACCGTCAGAAAGATAATAGAGGAGACGCCCACCCCCCCTCACTGGCTCTTGAGATAAAGCCGCTACCGGGAAACAGGTTCTCAAATGTTTGGTAACACGACTCACCAAGGCAGTTAGAAGAAATCTCGCACGCCACCGATTTAATAAAGTCGGGGTTCCACTTTGGGCGGCTGCACATCGACTGTAAAGATGCGGCCGACAGAACGGTCGTGGCAGGATTTGTCGTTGAAGCCGCTGGTTACCTGCAACGGAATCGTCGTGCTGAAATTGTTGCTCTCGATGCGCAGCCAGTACCAGCCCTTGGTAAACGCGGCGGTAATCGGAAACGGTCCATTTTACCCGCAATTCCCGTGAATTGACGACACACGCTGCCTCCTGTAATTTGAATGAACTGTGCGGCTTCCGCATTCGGCAAGCCCAAATCGGGTTTCAGGGTTTGTACTTACAAACCCTGAGCTAACAAGGAGATCGTTCCCATGGGTTTTGCCACCAACGCCATCCACGTAGGCCAGGAGCCTGACTCCGCCACAGGCTCCATCGTTCTCCCCATCTACCAGACTTCCACCTACGTCCAGGAAGAACTCGGCAAAGACAAAGGCTTCGACTACGCGCGCACCAACCACCCCAATCGCAAAGCGCTGGAAAAAACTCTGACGAAATTAGAAGGCGGCCACGCGGCCTACGTCTTCACCTCCGGCATGGCTGCCATCGACTCCGTTTTCCGGCTGTTGCGACCCGGCGATCACGTAGTCCTTTCCGAAGCAGTTTACGGCGGCGTCTATCGCATCGCCACACAACTTCTCGTCCATTTCGGCCTCGAATTCAGTTTCGTCGATAGTTCCTCTCCCGATCTCGTACTAGCCGCCATGCGCGCCAACACTCGCATGCTCTATGTTGAAACTCCCACCAATCCCACGCTGCGCATCACCGACATCGCCGCCATGGCCAAGGTCGCCACCGAGCGCAATACCATGCTCGTCGTGGACAACACCTTTCTGACGCCTTACCTTCAAAGCCCCATCGCTCTAGGCGCTCACATCGTCGTTCATTCCATGACCAAATATCTCAACGGCCACAGCGACTGCACCGGCGGCTGCGTAGTCGTCACGCGCCCCGAAGACGCCGAAAAAATTTATTTCATCCAGCGTTCCGCCGGAGCCGGCTTGTCTCCCATGGATTGTTTTCTGGTTTCCCGCGGACTCAAAACTCTTGCCGTGCGCATGCTGCAGCACAACGCCAACGGCATCGCGGTCGCGCGTCATCTCGACGCCCACGCCAAAATCCGCAAAGTCTACTACCCAGGCCTCGCATCCCACCCGCAACACGATATCGCCCGCAAACAACAGCGCGGCCCCGGCGCCATGCTCAGCTTCGATCTAGGTAACCTCGAAGCCGCCCGCCGCTTCCTCAATCAAGTAAAAATTTGCGCGCTCGCGGAAAGCCTAGGCGGCGTAGAATCCCTAATCTCGTTACCCGCTCTAATGACCCACGCGTCGATGCCAAAAGAGGTGCAAGAACGCATCGGCATCAGCGAAGGCCTGGTCCGCCTCTCCGTAGGCATCGAAGACGTCGAAGACATCATCGCCGACCTGGATCAGGCCCTCCTGTACGTCTGATTGTTTTGGATAAATCGCGTCAGAAAAAAAGCTCAGGCGACACGTGGAATCGCGCAGCCAGTCGCCTGATGTGTTCCTTGTTCAATCCTCTCTTGCCACTCATCACTTCGGACACAAAGCTCGGCGTGCCGAAAATGTCGACGAGATCTTTTTGCAGAAGCTCGCGTTGTTCCATTAAGAATCTCAGTACATCAACAGGCTTCGTGCGCGGCAACTGATAATTCTTCTCCTCAAAATCCTCAATCAACAGTGTCAGCAGCTCCGCTAACCCTTTTCCGCCGCCGAAAGTCCCTTGCCGCGCTGATCAAGCTCATAAAGCACCTCGACGTAGGCTTGACTCTCTTTTTGCGTCCGAATTACTCTGCGGGAAACTTTCTTCAGAAGCGCGCCATATTCTGAACTCACTATAGGCCTACTCATTTCCTCTGCCCTTCCGATTCTCTCGCCAGCCACTCAAGATAATATTCCGAGCCGCCATCCACTCTCAGCACCAAGAACTCCGGCACGTCATAGCTATGAAGCCGCGCAATTTCCCTCTCCAACTCTTTCAATCGTCGCGCCGTAGTCTTAGCGATCAGCAAAAATTCCCTCGCCTCCTCGACTTTCCCTTTCCACCGATAAATCGATTCCACTGGCACCGAGACAATATTCACGCAGGCCGCCAACCGCTTCGTCACCACCGCCCGAGCAATCTTCCTTCCCTCAGACAAGCTCCCACACGTCACCAACACGATTCTCGCGCTCGTTCCTTTTGCCATTTTCCCCGCATCTCCCCTTTGCACATCACTCGGCCCGGTCTACACTACACGTCGGGTTTCAGGGTTTGTACTTACAAACCCTGAGGTGAAAATATGAGCGCTTCTCCGTCTGTCTCCGCTTCCCCAATAAAATTTGGCACCTCTGGCTGGCGTGGACTCATCGCCGACGATTTCACCTTCGCCGCCGTGCGGCTAGCCGTCACCGCCATCGCCGAACACGTCAAAGGCAAAAGCACCCACCCCACCATCCTCGTCGCCTACGATACTCGCTTTTACTCCGAAGAATTTTCCGCGCTCGCCGTCTCTATCCTGCAACAACATGGCATCCGCGCCATCCTCTGCGACACCTTCACTCCCACTCCCGCCGTAGCTTACGAAATTCAGCGCGCCAAACTCGATGGCGCCGTTAATTTCACCGCCAGCCACAACCCTGCGCAATATCACGGACTAAAATTCTCTTCTGCGGACGCCGGCCCCGCGCTCCCCGAAGTCACCAAGGACATTGAAGGCCGTGCGGCAAGACTCTTAGCCGCCGGTGGCGTTCCTCCGCTCAAAGTCCAAGCCCAGCCCGCCGAAACCACCAATCTCCGCGAAAATTATCTCAAGCGACTGGAGCAACTGGTAAAGTTCGACGTCCTAGCCAATTCCAAAAAGAAATTTGTTGTAGACGCGCTGCACGGCTGCGGCGCTGGATATCTCAACAAAATTCTTGCCGACCACGGCGTCCCCGTAGAGACCATTCGCGCTGATCGCGACGTGCTCTTCGACGGCACCGGCCCCGACGTCAGCGAAGAAAATCTCGCTCCTCTCCGCAACCTCGTTCTCTCCTGCAAAGCCACCGTCGGCCTCGCCACTGACGGCGACGCCGATCGCTTCGGCATCGTAGATTCCGACGGCGCCTGGATTCAGCCCAACCTGATCCTGGCGCTGGTCTACGACTACTTGGTCGAATCACGGGGCTGGAAAATGCCCGCCGCTCGCAGCGTGGCTACATCTGAGCTCGTCGACGCGGCGGCAAAATTCCACGGCCAAACCGTCCACCAGACTCCCGTCGGTTTCAAATATATCGGCCAGCTAATCCGCGAAGATAAAATCGCCCTCGGCGGCGAAGAAAGCGCCGGCCTCACCATTCGCGGCCACATCCCGGAAAAAGACGGCATCCTCGCCTGCCTCCTCGTAGCCGAAATGATCGCCGCCCGCAACGCTTCCATCAGCGAACAAATTCAGCAGCTCTTTAAAAAAGTCGGCCGCTCCTTCGCTCCGGTGCGCGAAAATCTTCATCTCACCGACGAACAAAAATCCGTCGCCATCCAGAAATCCAAGACCGAATCCCCAACGCTCCTCGGCCGCAAAATCAAATCCATCGACCGCACCGACGGCGCAAAATTCGCCTTCGAAGACGGTTCCTGGATGCTCATGCGCCTCTCCGGCACCGAACCCCTTCTCCGCCTCTACGTAGAAGCCGAAACCCCCGCCGCCTCCGCCAAACTAGTCCGCGAAGCCACCGACTGGATTCTCTCTTCATAGCGCAGCCACTCCTGACTTTGCGCGCAACGCTCGCCGGACACCGCCTCATGATTTCTTCTCTGCGAACTCTGCCGCCCCTGCGTTAAAACAAGCCTTCAGATCTGAAGCCAACGTTGACGCCACCAAAGTATTTCCCGCTAACCCGAAACCGCATCCAGATCTGCACTTGACTCCGCCCGGAATATCTTTTTAACTTCAACTATCAATCGCATGCCCGAGCAAACAAAACTCGCCGCCATCTGGACCCAATACGGACGCTCCATACTCATACTCTGCGTGTTCGCTCTTTTCCTGCACGACATTTTCGGCACTCACGGCTATCTCGCCATGCGCCGCACCAAACAGGAAATCGAACGCGTCCAGTCCGACATCAATCGCCTCGCAAAAGAAAACGCCGCCCTCTCCGAAGAAGTAAAATCGCTCAAGACCGATCCCCACAAAATCGAATCCATAGCCCGCGACGAACTAGGCCTGGCCAAGCCCAACGAAGTCATCATCAAAATCCCCCAATCCCAACAACCCAAGCCATAACTGTAGTGACCGACCTTCAAGTCGGTTCATTTGCCTTTTGCCTTTCTTTCCTTCCTCTCTTACTCCTCACTCTTTTCTCCGCGAGCCTCTGCGTACTCAGCGTCTGTGCGTTATCTTTTTCCTCGTCTTTTTCCCCGCCTTTTTCCCCGCCTTTTCTTCCGGGCGCCTCTCACTCACCCCACCAACTCTCTCCGCGAACTCCATCGCGTCCGCGCCACCGACAATCCCAGCATCGCCACAAATATCACGCACAGCCCCGCCGTAGCCGCCGCAATGCCGCACCTCCCCTTCGGCAAGATCGACAGTCTTCCATACACGAATTCAATATGCACCCAATACACCAGCAACGAAGTCCTGCCCAGCTGCTCCACCGGGCTGAATCCCACTTGCCCCCATCCCCACCGGCACCACGCATAAACCAAACTCAAAATCATCACGATCACTCCGCAACGCGCCAGAAAAAAATTCGGACTCGTATGCCAGTAGTCGTATACCGCATACACAGCCGGCCCCCAGCGATCCAGCGCCAGCGAGGCACAAAATGCCGCAGCCCCAGCCAACGCCAGCGCCAAAAATCCCAACTCTTCCCGCCGTTGCGCAAAATCCGTAAACAACCAAAATCCAACCGCCAGTCCCACAAACGCGAATGCCGCCCACGGAAATATCGGAAACAGCCACACTTGCGGCTTATCAGAAATATGCACGCCGTTCACATACGATTCCACTGGCCACGGCAAAAATCGCAGCCACCAGGTAGTCCACATCACCGGAGTGGCCAAAGCCAGCGCCGTGGCCGCCGCCAGCGCCAAAACCAAATTCCGCGTGCGCACCACAGTCGCCGCAGCAACCGAACCACCGCCTCCCGCCAACCAGCACAAAACTCCCAGCAAAATCATAGACAGCCCAAGAATGTTCAGCACGTCCACTCGCAACAAATCCGTCCAGGGCGAAATCGGTATCCCCAAAATAAATTCCTGCACGCGAAACAATATCCCCAACCCGAACACCTCCGCCCCGCGCCACATCACCTGCTTCGCAATCGCCCCTCGCGCAACTCCCTTCCCGCGCAGCTTTTCCGTCACCAACGCCACCGATACTCCCGCCAAAAATATAAACAGCGGCGCAGGCAGCGTCCCACCCATCTGCGAATACCGGAAAAATTCCGTTTTCTTCGCCTCCGCGTTCAGCCACGAGTCATAGCAATGCGTCTCAAACATCAACACGCAAGCCAACCCGCGCATCCAGTCAATGTAAACAATCCGCTTCACTCGCACCTCACGAGTTCATCACCCCAATCGCCGCCTTACCTGCCCCTTTGCAATAACTCAACGCCGACCACCCAATGGCGCCTAGCTTGTACTTTATACTTTTGTGCTCTTATACTTTTTTTTGCCTTCCACGCGCCAACTCGGCATTTTCCCAACCCTCGCTCTCTGGTCCGCACTGGTCGTAATCTTCATCCTCGTCGCGGTCTTCACCCTACACGGCTCCGCCCACGGCCGCGCCTTCATCGCCACGACTTTGACCTTCTCCTTTTTTCTCGCTGTAATGTTGCTCTTCGCCGCGCGCGATATCCCCGATCGCCTTACCGCTTTAGTCGGCCCCTCGTCCGGCTGGCTGCTGGGCGTAATTATTTTTTTGATTTTCCTCGTCTACGCTCTCGGCACCGGCACCGCATCTTTCGCGCGCCTGGGCGCCATCGCCGCATTCATCTTTCTTCCCCTCGCTCTTCTCTCCAGCGCACACTCCGCCGCCCCCGGTTCCTGGCAAGACCTCTTCATCCTCGTCGTCATCTGGGTCACCGTAAAATTCGGCCCCTCGCACTGGTTCTGGCCCTATCCCGGAGGCCATCTCGCCTACGTTCTCACCGTGATGCTCGCCGTCAACATCGCCATCGCCGGATTTTTTCTCCTTCGCCGCACCAAAGGCGTCGGCTACAACATCGGCTGGGGCTCCAACTGGACTCTCTACATTCTCAGCGCGCTTACGCTCATCGCCTGCATCGTCATTCCGCTAGGCCTGAAACTCCATTTCCTCATCTACTCCCCGCACCTCTCGCAATGGAGATCCTTCCTCCCACTCTCCGTCGCAATTCTTTTCTTCACCGCCTTCCCCGAAGAACTCCTCTTCCGCGGCCTCCTGCAAAATCTTCTCTCCCGCGCCTCCAACAACGATACCGCCGGTTGGATCGCCGCCTCCATCCTCTTCGGCTTCTCGCACATCACCAACCTGGGTTTTCCCAACTGGCGTTACGTCCTCTTAGCCTCCATCGCCGGCCTCGTCTATGGCTGGACCTGGCGCAAAACCAACTCCATCTTCGCCTCCGCACTGGTCCACGCCGGCGTAGACATCCTCTGGCACATCCTTTTCCTAACCCCTTGATCCCAACCTATTGATCCCAACTATCGAGCCGAAGCACGCCGCGAAGCATTTGTCCCACTTATCTTCTCTTTGTTTCTAGTCTTCGTAACGGCCGACCTTCAGGTCGGTTCTTTTGCCTTTTGCTTTTTGCCGTCATTCCGAACAGAGCGAAGCGCAGTGAGGAATCTCTCTTCTCTTTTCTGTTGACGTGCGTACCGTCGAGCGGTCTCCGCTCCGGTCCCCGTTCCCTATACTCCCCACGATCGTCTCCAATTCGTCACGCAAACACCCGGAAACAACGAGAAGGAAAATACCTTTTCCTGACCTCCCCGTGACAACAACTTTCGCCCGTAGCGTTACCTTCTACCGAAAGGAGTCCTCGCATGGACATACAATCCGCAACTTCTTCACCCAGGAGTAGGCACTCAGTAACCAAAGGCTTCGTGCGCCTCGCTCTAAGTCTTTCATTCGTTTTAGTTGCTGCCGTTCAGGTTTCCGCGCAATACGGCGGCGGAGGCGGCATGACCGGCGGCGCCGGCACACCCGGCATGCCCGGATACGTGGCTCCCAGCAGCGGCTACGGCTCCGGAAAAGCGATTGGCATCGGCGTAGGCGCGGCGGCCGGCGGCGCGGGTGTGCTCTTTCTCGCGCTCCATCACCGCGGCGTGGTTTCTGGCTGCGTACAGCCCGCCGACGACGGTCTGCGTTTGGTGGACGAAAAAAACAAGAAGTCCTACGTCCTCGCCACCAATGCACTCATTCTAAAGCCGGGTCAGCGCGTCGAACTCAAAGGTCAGAAATCGAAAAATGAATCCGGCGTTCAAACCTTTGAAGCCAAAAAACTCGTCAAGGACCTCGGCTCCTGCGGCGCATCGGCGTCTGTAGCCAAAACTCAGCCCGCCGGCAATTAGAGCGCACGACTTGACAGAAACCGGAAATCAAGCCGATTTCCGGTTTCCGGTTCCCGTTTTTGCTCAAACGTCTCCGGACCCGCTCTTGGTCTCCGGTCTCTGATTACACTGATCACAGCTCGCTGATCACTACTCGCTCATCACTAGACGTCAGCCACCGCTTATGGCACTCTACTGCACATGGGAAACCGAGACAGACGTGGCCGCGAAAAGAAAAAGCCAAAGAAACAAGCCCCGAAAATAATCCAAGCTCCACCCAGGCGCGAAACCCATCAAGTCACCACGCCTCCATCCACCCCACGCACCCCAGAAAACCAATAGCTCGCGCAGTTTCAAATGCCACCAGTGGCACAGCCTTCAGCCTGTGTCCCCTTCGTCGCTCCGACGGGATCCGGTTCTCACCATTCCGACCGCAGTCGGGAGAGCGAGGAAGCTCTCTTCGTCTTCCGGCGTGAGCCGCTGCCTAAGTCTCGGCTTTACACCTGACTCTTCGCTCCGCTTCCCTACACTTCCCGCCCAATCTCCCAATGATGCCCGAACGGATCCACCACTCTCCCAACTCTCCACCCGTGCATTTCACTAACGGCATGCACCGCGTTCGCCCCAGCTTTCACCGCCCGCGCAAATATCGCATCCGGACCAGCCACCGTCAGCACCATTCGCACCGATCCCCCGCCAATCGTCTCCGGACTAAAATTCTTATGCTCAGGCGATTCATCCCCTACCCAGAATTCCGCTCCGTCCACTGACAGCCGCGCCACTACACTCCCCTCAGGCCCATCCAGCCGAAACGCCTCCGTCGCCCCAAACGCCGCCTTATAAAACTCCACCGCCTTCGTGCTCCCGCGCACCGACAACCACGGCGCAATCGTGCATCGCACCGTTGCGTTTCCGCCCGCAGCAGTTCCCATATTTCCTCCTCCGCTATGCATCTTATACGAGCACTCCTACAAGTACTTCGCCGCGAGTCCACGTTCTTCCCGTAGGGCACGGCTTGCCGTGCCCGCTCTTTCCCTGGCTGAAGTACTGACTGGTTTTAGCACCGGTTCTGGCTCTTTTCCTAGCTTTCGTGTGGCGGGTGCAACACCTGAGTCTCCGCTTTGGATTTGTCGTCTCTCGACGTGGTCGTATTTTCCGGTTTCTTCCGTCTTTTTTCTCTGCGATTCCTCAGCGCTCTCTGCGTCTCAGCGTTATCTTTTTTCCTTTTTTCCACCGCCCGTTCGAACCTTAACAACCCAACACTCACATTTTGCTTGACTTCCCTTAACTCTTGTGTTATCTTATCCCATGAGTACTCGGTGGGCGTCCTTACAAGAGCTCACTGCCGCTCCATTGCTCTCGTGTCTCCCGCTAACTCCCGCATTTTCTTCCTCTTCTGCTTTTTCCTCACTCTTTGCAAATCACAATCCGCTAACTCCGTTCTTTTCAGTCCGCCGCATTCACTCTTTCTCGTTCTTTTTCACTCTTAAACCTGTAAGTCCTGCAGTTGCCACTGATACGAAAAGTACCCCGGGTACACACCCTATCTCAAATATCGGAGTCCCAAAATGGAACGCACTCACCAGTCTGTTGAACTCGTCGATTCTCTTCCACTCTGCACCCAACCTTCCCCAAGTGCCGCCGCCATTGCCGTCAATCGGTGGTCAAACCGGGTGGCCTCCTCTGCGCCACTCACGCCAAACAGCTCGCTCTCTCCGCTCCTCCTGCCGATCTCCTTGCCGAAATCGCTGCCGAACTCGGCGACCTCTCCGAAATTTCCGAGGTCAGCCAGTTCCTGGCCAAAATCGTAAAACTCGCCTGCCAAGACCGAATCAGCATCTCTCGCACCACCGCTCTCACCTTCATCGCCAACTCGCTTTTCAACTCTCTCCGCCTACTCAATGCCGAAGATCGCATCGCCGCCCAAAGAACCTGCTGAGCTCGGCATCGATTGGACCGGCGTGCCTCGCCCCGAGTGCGACTAGCCCGCATCCGCGCGCAAAAGCCTATCTCGGATTCCACCCACTCCCCTGTCCCTGCATGACTCCACTTCGGAGTAGAATTCACCCCGATGATTCCTCGCCGGAATTCTGAATAGCTGGCTTCAGGGGCTGTACTTACAGCCCCTGAGGTAAGAAGTCGTACTTACAAACCCTGTGCTAACAAAGGAGATTCACCATGGTTGACATGACTCCCGAACAAGGACACTTCCTGCTCCACAACTTTTTTCTCGGCTCGTTGAAAACGGAAAGCCGCACCACTAAAAAAATCCTCGAAGCCGTCCCGGCAGACAAAGTGAACTATCAACCGGACTCCTGCGCCAAAACCGCCAACGAACTTCTTCGCCACATTGCGGTCGCCGACAACATGTTTCTCGTAACCGTCATCAATGGCGTCTTTAACCCCACTGCCGTGGCGATTCCAGAAAACGTGAAAACGTCGCTCGAAGTCGCTTCCTGGTACGAACAAACATACGCCAAAAATTTCGACGCCCTCACCAAGCTCACCGGCGAACAGCTCGTCAAAATCGTGGACTTCCGCGGCATGCTCCAGCAGCCCGCCGTCCTCTTTCTCCAGGTCGGCCTCGCCCACACCATTCATCATCGCGGCCAACTCTCCACTTATCTCCGCCCCATGGGCAGCAAAGTCCCCGCCATCTACGGCGAAAGCTACGACTCCGCCCAAGCCAAAAAAGCCGCTCAGGCCCAAGCGTAGGCACGCAACTTTGCAGCAACCAATTTCGGATGGAACAGAGAGGAGGCGGGCATTGAGATTGAAATTATCACTAGCCATCGCCATCCTCTTCCCCTGTCTCGTCGTTGCTTCGGTGTCCGCGCAAACGCCAACTCCGTTGCCAGCTCCAATCCCGGGCTCGTTTCTCAATGTCGAGAACGAGAAAATTTATTACGAAGAATGCGGCGCCGGCTCACAAACTGTGGTTCTTGTCCATGACGGCATCGTGCACTCTGCGGTCTGGGACGCCATCTGGCCGGCATTCTGCAAATCGTTTCGCGCCATTCGCTACGACCGTCGTGGCTACGGCCGCTCTCCCGAACCCACAACCTGGTATACCGAAACCGAAGATCTCGCAGCTCTCTTGCGGCACCTGAAAGTTTCCAAAACGGTCTTGGTCGGCAGCTCACACGGTGGCGAACTCTCCATAGATTTCACTTTGCAGTATCCACAGATGGTGCAACAACTCGTTCTCGTCGGCGCCGTCGTCAGCGGTATGCCCTACAGCGACCATTTCCTGAATCGCGGAATGGAGAATTCCAAACCGTTCGAGAAAAACGATAAAATCGCTGGCATCGCAAACTGGGCCAACGATAAGTACGTCCTGGGCACCGGGCGTGATGCAGCCCGGAAAAAGTTATTGGAACTTCTGACAGCCAATCCGCAGGATTTGACCCACAACGATTATGCTCGACCAACCCAAGTCGCGCTTCCTCGCCTTCACGAAATCGAGATTCCCGCCTTGATCCTCACCGGCGATGCCGATATCCCCGACGTTCACGCTCACGCCGGAGCCATCGAAGCCGGCATTCGCGGTTCGCGCAGAATCGTCCTCAACAACGCCGGCCATCTTCCCTATCTGGAATTGCCAGACGAATTTACAAAAGTCGTAATCGGATTTATTCAGGCTAATAATGTTTCAACGATCACAAACTAAACCATCTCCTATATTCAGGTCATTCCGAGGAGCGAAGCGACGAGGAATCTCTCTTCCTCTTCGATGTAAGCACGGAAGATTCGTAGCGGTGCAAGAAAATTACGGATTTGAGCACAACGTTCTCGCGCGCTAACGCACAACGCCGGTGAGAGGAGACGAAGCAGAAGCGTAAAGTTTTTTCGCCATGCGTCCGGCAAGAAACGCCTTGCGACCCGCGATCGTCGCATCGCGCATCGCTTCCGCCATCAGCACAGAGTCCGCGGCCTCGGCGATGGCCGTATTCATCAGGATACCGTCGGCGCCCAGTTCCATCGCCACCGCCGCATCGGAAGCGGTTCCGACGCCCGCATCCACGATCATCGGAACTTCGGTAATCCGCTCGCGAAGAATTCGCAACGCGGCCGGATTCTGAATGCCAAGCCCCGATCCGATCGGAGCAGCCAGCGGCATCACCGCCGCGGCACCCGCATCAATCAGTTTTCGCGCCGCAATCAAATCGTCGTTGGTATAAGGCAGAACAACAAATCCTTCCTTCACCAGAACGCGCGTCGCTTCAATAAGTTGTTCCGTATCGGGATAAAGAGTTTGCTGGTCGCCAATCACTTCGAGCTTTACCCAGTTGGAGAGTCCGCATTCGCGTCCCAGTCGCGCAGCGCGAATCGCTTCCTCCGCGGTGTAACACGCCGCAGTGTTCGGCAGGATGAACATTTTGTCGCGCGGAATAAAATCGATCAACGATTCTTTCGTCTTATCTGTAAGGTTTACGCGGCGCACCGCAACCGTAACCATATCCGCACCGGACGCGGCATGCGCGCGCGCCATTTCCTGGAAACTCCGGTATTTTCCGGTGCCCACAATCAGCCGCGAAGAAAACGCGCGGCCTGCAATCACCAACTGGTCAGACATTTTGACCTCGATCACAGCGCAACCAAGGAAGATAAGTAAATTGTAGAACGCCGGAACGCAGAGAACAAATGCTCACAGAAAATCAAACCAATCGGGTGGAGCAGTCCGTGGACAAAGAATCAAACGCTGAGGTGACTTCTCCTCTACAAACCATTCACTTCTCACTATTCACTACTCGCGGTTCAGTCCTGAATCACCGGCCGCGGCTCGGCAACATCAGCGTAGAGCGATTCGATCACGTCGTGGTACTGCTCTTCCACTACGCGGCGTTTCAACTTCATGGTGAAAGTCAGCGCGCCATTGTCGAAGGTGAAATCGCCGGGCAACAACGCAAACCGTTTTATCGTTTCGTATTGCGCAAGATTTGTCGTCAGCCGCTGAATTTCCGCATGAATCAAAGTGCGGGTGAACGGATGCGCGGCGACTTCTTCGCCGGAAGAAATCGTGATTCCGTTTTCCGCGGCTTTCGCGGAAATCGTTCTGCAATTCGGCACCACCAGCGCCACGATAAATTTTTTGCGATCGCCAACCACCATCGCATTCAGAATGTACGGACTGTTCTTGAGAGAATTTTCAATCGGCTGCGGCGCGACAAATTTTCCCGCGGAGGTTTTCAGCAAATCTTTCATGCGATCGGTAATGAACAAATAATTGTCTTTGTCCACGTAGCCGATATCGCCGGTGTGAAACCAGCCGTCTTCGTCAATCGCTTCGCGCGTCGCTTCAGGTCGTTTGAAATAACCTTGCATGATCATCGGGCCGCGCACCAGAATTTCCCCGTCGTCCGCGGCCTTCACTTCGCAATTCGGAATCGGCAAACCGGAACTGCCCACGCGATTGCGTGGAAAATTACTGGAAACGATGGGCGAAGTTTCCGTCAGTCCGTAACCCTGGTAAATCGGAATGCCCACGCTCCAGAAAAATTCCGCCAGCGGCTTCGAAAGCGGAGCGCCGCCAGAAGAAACAATGCGCAATCGCCCGCCGGTCCCTTCACGAATTTTTGCGTAGACCAGTTTGTCCGCCAGCGCCCATTGCATTTTCAGCAACGGACCTGCGGGCGAATCACCGCAGCGCCATGACGCCGAGCGTTCCGCAACGCGCATAGCCCACGCAAATATCGTTCGCTTGAATCCAGAAGCAGCGCTTCCCTGCTCCATCAACTTGGCGTAGATTTTTTCGAAGACGCGCGGCACCGCCGCCATCACCGTCGGTTTAATTTCCATCAACGCCTGCGCCACGTTTTCCACCGCTTCCACGTAGGCGACCGGAACTCCCTGAAATAAATAAATGTAATCGAGCGTTCGTCCATACACATGCGCCAGCGGAAGAAACGAAATCGCCACATCCTCACCTGGATTCAAAGCGAAATCGCAACCGACATCAGTAACGTTCGAACAAAAATTCGTATGCGTCAGCATCACGCCCTTCGGCTCGCCGGTAGTTCCTGAGGTATAAATAATCGAGGCGAGTTGGCCGGGCAAAACCTGCGAAGCGCGCATGCGGTACGAGGCGACTTCCGCTCCGCCCGCCAGGGCGATCAGTGTTTCGTAGCGAAGACAATCGGGCGGCTGCTGATCTCCAGCATCCGCGACAATGATGTGTTCGAGTTGCGGAAGTTCGCTGCGGATCGCAAGCAGCGAAATCAATTGGTCGCTTCCGGCGACGAAAACTACTCTGGCTTCGGAATGTTTCAGGATGTAAGCAGCGCGTTCCGGCGACTCCTTGAAATAAACCGGAACGGTGACGCCGCCATTTCCGGTGATGGCGAAATCCGCCGCATGCCATTCCGGTCGGTTGCCTGCGAAGAGCCCAACACGATCTCCAGGCTTCACGCCGAGTTCGAACAGTGCCTGAGCCAGACCCGCGGTACGGCGCAACAATTCGTCACTGGAAATATTCCGCCATCCAGTTTGGCTATGAAACATTTGCGCGCGTGGACTGGGCCACGTATCAAGTGCATGCAGGAACTTCGAGGGAAGCGTTCCGTAGTTCATTGTCCAAGCGTCACTTTACTCTACCGCCCGTGGTGGTGCAACGAGGCATGCGCTTGGGAAACACGTCTCATAAGAAACAATTCTCAGTTCACGACAGGCGACTAACTCCAGGGAAGCCGTCAAAACCAGAATCAAAGGAGAGGATTCGTTCGATTCCATGTTGCTCCATGACCGCCAGATGCACTGCATCGCGCGCGGATACTTGTGTATGTCCCATCACAATCTCTTTGGCGCGAACGACAGTGGACCGGTCGACTACAAGCACCTCATCGGCGATGCCAAGTAAGGCGTCGAATGCCGGCTGAATAGCATCGCGTCGATTTATGGCCACATAACGGTGCAGGATTTCCTGCAAAACCTCGGCATCCGTTAGCAAGCGTTGCCGGCGGCTGATAAGGTTTTCCAGTAGTCGCTGAGCGTCGGCCTTGTGGGGATGGGGCGCGCCAACGAGGTACATCGGGATATTGGAATCGACCAGAATCAAGGATGGGGACCCGCGCCGTATCCACTCTCGATTTCCGCGAGCATACTGGCGATATCGCCCGAAGGAAATTCGTGCTGTGCCGCCGCACGAATTACTTCGAGTTTCTTGCCGGTGCCGGCGCCAGGTTCATGCCGGCGTGCCAGCTCCAGGGCCTGGCGGACCCATTGAGCGATGGACATGCGGCGAGAGCGGGCTGCCCGCTGAATTTCCCGGTATTCAGGATCTTTTAGAATCACCTGAAGGCGTTTGGCCATGGTGATGAGTCTATATGACTCATGGTGATGAGTCAACGTGGTGCACAGTGCGATACAGTGCGAGGCTAGCGACTGGCGGGAGGGATGATGCTATTCATGCGCAAGTATTCCACCATCTGGCCGTAGTGATCGAAGCAATGGCCGACGATCAGAGTGGCCATTCCGAGGCGCGTGGTCGTTCCTTCGCCGAAGGGACTTTTGATGGGTTTGAGCAGATTGCCATCATTGATGGTGCCGACGGCTTTGTGGGCATAGGCAAACGACTCCTTTAGAAATTTCACGCTTTCCGCTTTGGTTTTCACGGAATCCGGGCCATTCTCGCCGCCGAGTTCGACGGGCGGCTTTTCTTCAAGGATGGCGGCACCGACTAAGTAGTTCACTGCTGCGACATGCCTGGCTTGCTGGGCGAAGGTGCGCACGCCTTTGAATTCTCCGCTGGTGGGTGCAAATGAGTATTTGTCCTCAGGCATGGCCTCGGCCGCAGGGACGAACTCGCTCTCCACGCCGGCGACACTGCGTTCCAGCACTTGAGCGATGGAGCGAGGTTCCGCCGGCTTGGCATCCTGCGCCAGCGCGCAACCGCTACCAACCAGCAGAAGCAGAAATGCAAGAAGTCCCTTTGGCGTCTTCATCTAACAATCTCCTTAACCGCGGTGCGCATTGTAGTCCGGAATCTCCTTTTTTGACTGCAAGAATGAGGTCATCGGTGATGACGGGAAAAATGAGCGTGTTTGAGTAAGGTAGGCGGGAACCCGGCCAGGCCTATCAGGCACTCGGAAGCGAGAATTGCCAGGCAGCGGAGCGAGCGAATTTCCGATACCCATTGTTTACGCCGGAGCGTCTAATCGACAATTCGTCCGCAGCGCGTGCGCCAACGCCGCCACATGCGCGACATTAAGTTAAATCCAATAGAAAGAGAAATGGATGCAAATTCGAAGATACCGCAGTGAAGAAAAGGGGTTAGAGATGGCAGGTTCAAAGAAGACAGCAATCGTTACCGGGGCCTCACAGGGGATTGGCGCGGAACTGGTGGAAGCATTTTTGAAACGCGGTTATAACGTTGTTGCGAACTCGCGAAACATAACAAAAGCAAACCCGTTCCCCGCGTCTGCGAATCTTGCACTGGTCGATGGAGACATCGGCGATGCAAAAACAGCCGGAAAGATCGCGGATACAACCGTATCCCGATTCGGCCGGATCGATGTGCTGATCAACAATGCGGGCATTTTCATCCCGAAGCCCTTCACCGAGTACACGGCCGACGATTTCAACGCGTTGGTTTCCACGACGCTGGCGGGTTTTCTCTACATTTCACAGCTTGCGGTGAAGCAAATGTTGCAGCAGAAGAGCGGCAGCATCGTCAACGTATCAACTACTTTGGTTGACCAGCCGGTAGCAGGTGTAGGGGCGGCCGTTCAAGTTATCGCGAAGGGCGGTTTGCATGCGGTGACGCGTGCACTGGCAATTGAGTACGCAAAGGATGGCATTCGTGTAAACACGGTTGCACTGGGCATCATCAAAACTCCGATGCATAAACCCGAGACCTATGAGTTTCTCAATGGTTTGCACCCGGTTGGCAGGATGGGGGAAATCAAAGAAGTCGTAGATGCAATTTTGTTTCTGACGGAAGACGCCACCTTCACCACCGGTGAAATCTTGCACGTGGATGGCGGCGCGCACGCTGGCAAATGGTAACGCGCGAAGGCTCTCGGCCTGCCAGCGCCGAGCAGCGGTTGAATGAACTTGGCATCAAGCTCCCAGCACCGCCGAAACCCTTCGGCATGTATACGGAAGCGGTGCAGACGGGAAATCTGCTTTTTCTGACCGGCATGCTTGCTACGGAGGGCCAAACGGCGAAATTCATTGGACGCGTCGGAGCGGAGCTCGATGTGGAGGCCGGGCGCCAGGCGGCTCGCCTTGCGGCACTGAATGGCCTGGCTGTGGCGCGGCAGCATTTGGGATCGCTCGACAAATTAACGCGAATCGTGAGGTTGAGCGTGTCCATAGCCACTTCGGGAGATTTCCGCGAACACCCGAAAATAGCCGACGGCGCTTCGGAGTTGCTGCAAGACGTCTTCGGTAAGGAGAAGAACCCTTGCCGTTTGGTGTATGGCGTGGCAAGTCTTCCACTCGGAACCCCGGTCGAGCTGGAAATCATTTTCGAGGTGGCAGGGTAACAGAGGCCGCGTTTTTCAAAATTGACAGCAGAACCGCTTAGTTGCCTTACCAAGCTCAACGAAAGGAACGTCAGATGGAACACCCGACTTTTTATCGCACGATGCAAATTGATGGGCTCTCCATTTTTTACAGAGAGGCTGGCTCGAAAGATGCGCCGACGCTTCTGCTGCTGCACGGACTGCCGTCTTCCTCGCGCATGTTCGAACCGCTGTTCGCGCGGCTTTCCGATCGCTATCACCTTGTCGCGCCGGATTATCCGGGCTTCGGACATAGCGATTGGCCGGACCCGAAGAACTTCGCGTATACGTTCGATCACTGCGCCAAGATCATGAATCACTTCACGGAAGCGCTTGGGCTGCCGCGCTACACACTTTACATGCAGGACTACGGCGGCCCTGTAGGTTTTCGCATGGCTTTGGCACATCCGGAGCGGATCGAAGCTCTCATCGTGCAGGACGCGGTGGCGCATAACGAGGGCCTGGGGGCGAACTGGAAGACACGACGGGCGTTTTGGGCGGATCGCGCTGCCAACGAAAGCGTGCTTCGAACAAATCTGTTATCGCTGGCGACCACACAGACGCGCCATGTCGGGAACGATCCCAACGTGGAGCGCTATGATCCAGACCTCTGGACCGATGAGTTTAACTTTCTCAACCAGCCCGGCCAGGCTGACATTCAAAGCGACTTGTTCTATGACTACCGCATGAACGTTGAAGCGTACCCGAAGTGGCAGGCCTGGATGCGTGAGAAACAGCCTCGCCTGCTGGTTGTCTGGGGAAAGTATGACCTCTCGTTCGATCTTGGGGAGCCGGAGCGGTATCTCGAAGACGTGCCGAAGGCTGAAGTGCATGTCCTTGATGCGGGTCATTTCGCGTTGGATACGGCAGCGGATGAGATTGCGAGGTTGGTCCGAGGCTTTATGGGTTCTTCATCACATGGAGAGCTCAAGGCGCGGCACGCAGGCTGAGGCTGCTGCGGGAGCGCCGGCTTACTAAACATGGAGACCTAGCCCGGCGACGCGCATCCAACTGCTGAGGGATTTCATATGCGATCTGACATTGTTCCTGGAGCGGTATTCCCCGACTTTGAGCTTTCCGACCACACGGGGAAGCACCGAAAGCTCTCCGAACTGCAAGGTCAAAATCCGATGGTTCTCGTACTGAGCCGCGGAGGTTTCTGTCCGAAGGATCGCCGGCAGGCTGAGGGGCTTGTTCAGTTGCATCGTGAGATTGAGGTTGGCTATTGTCGCCTGGTCACGATTAGCACAGACAATATTACTCAGACGAATGAATATCGCAGTGGAGTCGATGCGCACTGGCCTTTCCTATCGGATGCCGGGCGCGTGGTGCAAAAAGATCTGGACATTGCCGAATACACGGATACCGTGAACAATCCGATGATTCCGCACGTGATTGTGCTCGAGCCGGGTCTTGTGATTCATAAGATTTACAACGGCTACTGGTTTTTTGGGCGGCCCACTATGGAAGAGCTGCGACAGGACCTGCGTGCGGTTACCAAGAAATGCCGCCCGGACTGGGACATCACAACGCCCGAACTCAAAGCGGCGTGGCAGGAAGGCCGCAAGGAACTCTTCTATCCGTACGGCAAAACGTACGCGCAAACGCTCGGTGAACAGGATTAATGCTTGAGCCTTCGCAAAACCGCGCGAGGGCGTCGAATTAGTATTTATCGAATTCCGGATTATATTTGGGGCGCGGCTTGGTGTGGACATAAGAAGACACGTCGAACGCCTGCTGTGTCGTCAGCGACCCCGGACTCGTCGGCGGCATATTCCTGAGCACAAAAGCGGCCATGTTTTCTATCCCGTTCATGCCGGCTCCGTCGTTAAATGATTCGGGGCCCCAGAGCGGAGGGAAGGTCGAGCCGACGCCGTTCCCCTCGGAGCCGTGACACGCGGCGCACTGGGCCGCGAATATCGCTCCTCCTTTCTCCGGATCGCCGCTCCGGGCTGGAAGTTCCACGAGACCACGGCCGGAAGGCTCTGCGCCGCTATCATTCTGCGGGGATAGAGATTCGACGTAGGCGACCAGCGCCATCATTTCTTTTCCGTTTTGCGGAAGCGGACGCCCATTTTCACTACGGATAAAACATTCGTTGATGCGGTCTTTCAGAGAAATCATTCGTTTAGCGCGCTGACTGAACTCTGGAAACAGCGGTGCGATTCCGGTCATGGGAGCGGCATACGGAGTGGTGCCGTCGTTTAGGTGGCAACTGTTGCAAGCCAGGCGTGCTCCAACGTAGAGCTTTGCCTCGTTCGGCGTATCGTGGAAAATGAGCTTCCCGAGCGCAGCCAAGTCTTGAGGAGATCGCCTGGCAGAAGCTGGTGACGAAGCCGAATGCGGTAACTTGCCATTAGCAATCGCCGTGTCCCACTGTGCACGAACCAAGGAGGCGACTCGGGGCATCACCAGAGTTAAAACTGCGAATCCCGCAACAGCGGGCGAGCGGCGAAACGTACTGAATGCAGCCAAAGTAGCTCTCTCAATCCCTCGCCATTACTTCCTATAAGTGTTGATGCTAAAGAAAGTCAAAATGTTTTTGTTTTGCTAGATTTGTCAGCGTGTTGAAGTTAAAAGGATGTCAGCCCACAGCGAAGAGCGAGGACGGCACGGTGCGCGACCCGAAATTCCTGATCATCGGCAAGAGCAGTGGCGGCCTCTAAAGTAAAGGTGCCACCTAGCGAGATAGCGTTGCTATTGAGCGCACTTTTGGTCTATGCTGCGACCTCGGCGTGACGTTGGCCTAATCTGTTGCCGGCCTGTGGCGTTGTACTGGAACGCGACGGGCCGTAGAAAACGCTGATCTTGGCTCACGCCTGCTCCGTCCGGCTTGATTCTGCATCGTATCTATATCTGTCGTATCTATATCTGGGGATTGGAACATTCTCCACACGCAAAGCGGATCGAACGGTATCGGCGAGAGACGCGCAAATGATATTTAGTGCGGTGTTGAGCGCGGCTCGTCGAGTTCTGTCCGGTGCCCGGATTCGGCTGCTCGCCGGGGCCAGCATTGCGGCCGTTTTTTTCTTCTTTCCCGGGTTTCTCTCCTCTGTTATGCGAGCACAGCAGACTGACCCGGCGCCGCCTGTTGTAGTGCAGCCGGGCGCGCCGGGTAAGCCGAGCAAGATGCTGCCGCCCTCGACGCGGGCCAAGCTGCCGCCACGGTCGCAAGCGGATGTCGAGTTCATGCAGGGCATGATCATGCATCACGCGCAAGCGGTGGAGATGACGGCGCTGATTGAATCGCATACGGAAAATAAGGAACTTCGGTCACTGGGGGCGCGTATCAGTAGTTCGCAGTCCGACGAAATAAAGTTTATGCAGCGGTGGCTGGCGGCGCGGGGAGAAGCAGTGTCCATGTCGATGCCAGGAATGCAGAACATGAATATGGCGGGTCATGCGATGGCTCTTATGCCTGGCATGCTTACGCCGGAGCAGATGGAGGCACTGCGGAAGGCGAAGGGCTTGGAGTTCGACCACTTGTTTTTGACCGGGATGATTCAGCACCACGATGGCGCGTTGACCATGGTGAAAGAATTGTTCGACAAAGCGGGCGCCGGTCAGGATGCCGACGTGTTTAACTTCGCCACGGATGCGGACAATACGCAACGAGCCGAGATCAAGATTATGCAGAATATGTTGGATAAGAAATCTTTAGAGGAGAAACGATGAACCGAGTGTCCAGTGTTGCTTTTCGTGTGGCGGTGGCGGCGATTTTTCTGTGTAGCGGCGTGAGCAGAATGCAGGCGCAGGGGCCAGCAGCGGCTCCGCCAAAACAAGAGACACCCAAGCAGGAGCCAGGCAAGCAGGGAGCGACTAAAGAAGAAAAGGAGGACGAAGAAGAGAACGAGAATCCATTTGCGCCGCAACCGGCTCAGCCGCTGCCGGCGGGAATGACGGGATCGGATGTGAGCGATCCGCGCTTCAATCTGACACCTGGGATGTATGACGCGGGCGAAACGTCGATGGGCTTGAAGCACCTGCAGTTGGTGAAGAAGCCAGACGCGTTTCAACTCGGGTCCGCTGACGCCGATGATCCGAAGGTGCAGAAGACGATTGCGCAGCTCGCCATAGGCGCCGCCGCGAAGATGCCGAAGCCGCTGCAGCTGGTAATCGCGCAGCTGGCTTTCGCGAACTCAGACCTTGCGTTCCAGGGTAACCACCTTTTCCAGGGTAATTTTTATGGCGTGAATATTTATGACATCTCGAATCCCGCGAACACCACGCTGCTAACTTCGATGGTGTGCCCGGGCGGGCAGGGCGATGTGTCGGTGTACAAAAACTTGTTGTTCATGTCGGTGGAGATGCCGAATGGACGCCTGGACTGCGGCGTGGAAGGGTTTCCGCCTGAGCCTCCGCCAGCTGCAGGACACGAAAAAGAACATCATCCACCAGCTGCGCAAAAGGACCGTTTCCGCGGCGTGAGGATCTTCGACATTTCAGACATCAAGAACCCGAAGCAAGTGGCGGCGGTGCAGACCTGCCGCGGGTCGCATACGCATACTTTGGTGGTGGATGCGAACGACAAGGAAAACGTTTATATCTACGTGTCGGGCACATCGTTTGTGCGGCAAGCCGAAGAACTGGCGGGATGCTCAGGCGAAAAGCCAGACAAGGATCCGAATACGGCGCTGTTTCGCATCGAAGTGATCAAGGTTCCGGTGGCCGCGCCGCAGGATGCGAAGGTGGTGTCCAGCCCGCGAGTATTTATTGATGCGCGGACGGGTGCGTTGAACGGGCTGAACAATGGCGGCACACACGGCAAGGGCGGGGAGAAACCGTCGGACACGAACCAATGCCACGACATCACGGTGTACTCGGCGATAGGGTTGGCCGCGGGGGCGTGCTCGGGAAATGGAATTGTGCTGGACATTAAGGACCCGGTACATCCGAAGCGTGTGGATGCGGTGAACGATCCGAACTATTCGTATTGGCACTCGGCTTCGTTTTCGAATGATGGAAGCAAAGTCGTATTCACGGACGAGTGGGGCGGCGGGCTGGGAGCGCGATGCCGACCAAACGACCCGAACAAGTGGGGCGCGGACGCCATCTTCAACCTGAAGGACGAGAAACTGAGTTTCGCGAACTATTACAAATTGCCGGCGGCGCAGGGCGACACCAAGAATTGCGTGGCGCACAACGGTTCGCTAATTCCGGTGCCCGGCCGCGATATCGAGGTGCAGGCCTGGTATCAGGGGGGCGTCTCCGTTGTGGACTTCACCGACGCGGCGAAACCAATCGAGATTGCCTACTTTGACCGCGGGGCGATTGATCCGAAGATGCTGGTGCTCGGCGGTGAGTGGTCAGCGTATTGGTACAACGGCAGCATTTACGGTTCGGAGATTGCGCGCGGCCTGGACGTGTTTGAACTGACGCCGACCAAATTCCTGACGCAGAATGAAATCGACGCGGCGAAGGCGGTTCGGGTGACTGAACTGAACGTGCAGAATCAGCAGAAAATCGAGTGGCCCGCGCAGTTGGTCGTAGCGAAGGCGTACGTGGACCAGTTGTCGCGCTCGCAAGCTTTGCCGGCAAACCAGATCGCAGATTTACAGAAGGCGATCACGAGCGCGGAGAGTTCGCACATGAACAAGGGTAGAGTGGCGAAGTTGCAGAAGATGGCACCGTCGTTGGAAAAGAGCGCCGCTTCAGCGAAAAGTCCGGCGGACTCGGCACGGTTACATGCTCTGGCAGATATCCTAAAGCATCCGTCAGCGTGATCTCCGTCAGCGTCGGCGTGACCAAATCGCGAACAGGACGGTTTTCCCGTTTTAGCGTCGTGATAGCTAACCAGTTGGAAGAATTGAAATAGCGAGTCCGGGCGGCCAAATAGGGACGGATGTCACCGGACGCTTGGCGGGTCAGACGGTTCTCGAAGTCACTTCTGGCAGCGGCATTTCGCGGCTGTAAATCCGGCTACCGCAAGAAGAGCAACGATACGGGCGGATTTGAAGGATGCTTAGCAGGTATCGTTCAACGATTCCACGTCGGTGAGATCGGGAAAAGTGCTGATCGCCACAAGTGGGACACGTCTTGCGGCTGAAGTGCAAGAGTTTGATGGAAGGCACCGTTACGCTACCGACTGAGAGAATGCGGCCTGATCTTGGTCTCGCAGCGCACGAATGACCGCCAGTTCCACGTCCGTAGCGTACCAGGGAGACCGGATAACGTCGAAAGCGCCCTTGGTCGTCGCTTCGAAGTAAAGCTCCCACTCTCCGGTTCGCGTAATTACCACGACGCGGGGAATTCCGTGATCACGGCCGAATGAATGAACCAACTCGCAGTACGAACCATCCGGCAAATGCTCATCGCAAAACACAATTTCAACTGCTTGCCGGGAAAGGACTTCGTCAGCTTGCGCACGCGTCGAGCATACAATCACGTCAACGGATAAGGCTTCAAGCGTGCGAAGGAGCGGACGACGAACCTCCATGTGAGGAGAGACGAGCAACGCGCGAACGTGCTGCAACCCGATGGCAGCGCTGTCATTTATTCGATTGGCAAGTACAGAGGACGGCCGAGTTTGTGCTGAAAGGGAGGGCATGGTTAAAACCTGCCTATGCTGGAACATCGGACCGGGGATTCGTTGATAAGAGACTATCACTTTGATGTCAATACAGGAATTCCTGTAGAACGCCAGGTTTGTAGGGATGTAGGTGGGCTCGCAAACTTAACTTTGCCAACTTAACTTCGCCCGCTTAGTTTGGAAACTTGCTAGGACGTTTCCGTTGGCAATTCCAGCTCGGCTTCGTCCGCTCCTTCTTCGGCTCCAACACATTCGGGATGCCCGCAGGGACAGGGGCTAGAAATTGCATCCTTCGCATTGGCGCATGCTGGACTGCAAAACTGGTCTTCGACTTCGACCAGGCACCGGCAAGACCCATGAGCGCAATTGATGAGGTTTTCCGATTGCATCGTTCCTTCGGCGGCAGGCGCTGATTGCCAATGATCAGCGATTGATGTTCGCGGTCGATAACTGCCTGCGCAGCGCAATCATCGGGGCCAAGGCAGGCAGAGTCCATACCGCTGCCGCTGTAGCGCTCGTCGAGCGATGGTCCCTGTGGTAGAATCACTTCGCGCTCGGAATCCCGGCCTCCAGCAAGGGGTGGACTCATGAGCCCGGCTGAATCCTTCTCGACCTCCATCTTCTTCAACAGTACTCCCAGACGATACGCTTTCGCGCTTGCGGCCACGTTATTTGCGTTGCTGATTGCGACCGCAATAGCGCCGCTTGCTGGCGGCCAGGTGGTTTATCTTGTTCTTCCCGCAGCTGTGGCCTTCTCGGCTGCGTACTGCGGACTGGCGCCCTCGGTCATTGCGATCATTGTCGCGTTAGTCGGCGTACGTTACTGGTTCATTAACCCTTCCCATTCGCTTAGCATTCCTGACGGCACACAATTCATTGGCATCCTCGCGTTCGTACTCGCGTCAAGCATCATTCTGGTGATTGGAGAAAATAACCGGCGGAACGCTGAAGCACTGCGCCAGTCCTTGGGAGACGTGGAAGAACGGCTGCGCGAGCGTACTGGGGAACTCGACATAGCTAACCAGGGACTCGGCGACCTCACGGCCAGGCTTCTGCAATTGCAAGACGAAGAGCGTCGCCGAATCGCTCGCGAATTGCACGACAGCGCTGGGCAATCGCTGACGGCTCTAGCGCTGAATTTGTCTAACCTGGGAACGGAGATCGAACGGCTCACGAAATCGGCCAAGACTGTATCGGATAGCGTGGTGCTGGTGAACGACATGTCCAGGGATATTCGCACCATTTCCTACCTGCTCCATCCGCCGCTGCTTGATGAAGCCGGGCTGGCATCGGCTCTCCGCTGGTACATCCGAGGATTTACGGAGCGCAGCGGAATAAAGGTGGACTTGGAACTGCCGGAAGATTTTGACCGTCTGCCGAGAGACGTGGAGACTGCGATCTTCCGGCTGGTGCAGGAATGTCTCACAAACATCCATCGTCATTCGGAAAGCCCAACCGCAGCTATCGGGATTAATCATTCGAACGGCGAGGTTCGAATTGAAGTGCAGGATCACGGTAAAGGCATACCGCCCGACAAAAAGCTTGAACTTTTGTCGGCGGGTACGCCGGGAGTGGGAATCCGCGGGATGCGGGAAAGACTTCGCCAACTCGGTGGCGCAATGGAAATTAATTCTGACGGGAACGGCAGCGGGACTCAGGTCGTGGTGCGACTGCCGGTTGCCAACATTGGCTCGTACTTGACGGTGGGAGCGAGAGCGGGTTCGACCCATTGACTTATTCCTGTTTTCGGAAACCAATCGAAAGCTAATTCTGATTGTCTCTGGGGTCGCCTTCCCCATCACTCTTACTGTTCAACTTTTGCCTTCACCAGGCGCACCGACTTTTCTCCCGCCCGCTGCGATGGACAGATCCAACTCGCCGGATGCTTCGCGGCGCGCGCGGCACCGTGCACCGCCAAGAGTGGCCGTGTTACTGGAAGAGCCGGGCTAAAGCCCGGCTCTACGAAGGGCTAAGAAAGAGCAGCGGCATAAAACCACTGCTCCATTTAAGAGCTGGTAAGATGCGTTGTGGAGAGATGGCGATGAGTACGGTGAAAACTGTGGCGGAGACAGGATTGAGCAAAGGGCCGTTTCGCGCGGCGCGCGGGACGGAGATTTCCTGCAAAGGTTGGCAGCAGGAAGCGGCGCTGCGGATGTTGATGAACAATCTCGACCCGGAGGTTGCGGAAAAACCTGAAGAATTGGTGGTGTATGGGGGGACGGGAAAAGCGGCGCGCAACTGGGAATGTTTTCACGCGATCGTGAAATCGCTGCGCGGATTGGCGAACGACGAAACGCTTTTGGTGCAGTCCGGAAGACCTGTAGGAATTTTTCGCACTCACGAATATGCGCCGCGGGTTTTGCTTTGCAATTCGAATTTAGTTGGACATTGGAATAATTGGGATAAATTTCACGAATACGACCGCGCCGGATTGATGATGTACGGGCAGATGACCGCGGGGAGCTGGATTTATATTGGGACGCAGGGAATTTTGCAGGGGACTTACGAAACGTTTGCGGCGGCAGCGACAAAACATTTTGACGGAGATTTGAAAGGAAAGTTAGTCGTCAGTGGCGGGATTGGCGGAATGGGCGGAGCGCAACCGCTAGCGGCAACCATGAACGGCGCGGCGTTTTTGGGGATTGATGTTGATCCGGAGCGAATCAAGAAGCGGCTGAAGACCGGCTACATTGACGTGATGGTGACCAGCCTGGATGAAGCGTTGCGAATTTTGAAAAACGCAGTGCGTAAGGGCGAAGCGACTTCGGTTGGACTGGTGGGAAATTGTGCGGATTTGATTCCGGAGCTGGCGAAGCGTGGCGTGGTGCCGGATTTATTGACAGATCAGACCAGCGCGCATGATCCGATTGGCGGCTATGTACCGAACAAGATGACGCTTGCGGCGGCGCTGGAGCTGCGGGCGCGCGATCCGGAAGAATATAAGAAACATTCGATGCAGGCGATGGCGGAGCACGTCCAAGGAATGCTCGCTTTGCAGAAGCTCGGCGCGGTTACCTTTGATTATGGAAATAATATTCGGACCTTTGCGTTTCAGCAGGGCGTGAAAGACGCCTATAACTTTCCGGGATTTGTGCCGGCTTATATTCGTCCCCTGTTTTGTGAGGGCAAAGGACCGTTTCGGTGGGCGGCACTTTCGGGCGAGGCGTCGGATATTGCTCGGACGGACCGGCTGGTGCTCGAAATGTTTCCGCAGAATGAGCACTTGAAGCGGTGGATTACTTTGGCGCAGAAACGCGTGAAGTTTCAGGGATTGCCTGCGCGGATTTGTTGGCTGGGTTATGGCGAGCGGGACAAGTTTGGATTGGCTCTGAATGATTTGGTGGCGAAGGGTGAATTGAAAGCGCCGGTAGTGATTGGGCGGGATCATTTGGATTGCGGGAGCGTGGCTTCGCCTTATCGCGAGACGGAATCGATGCTGGATGGGTCAGATGCGATCGCGGACTGGCCTTTGCTGAATGCGCTGGTGAATACGGCTAGCGGAGCTTCGTGGGTTTCGATTCACAACGGCGGTGGAGTGGGGATTGGTTATTCGCAGCACTCGGGGCAGGTGACGGTGGCGGATGGAACGCCAGAGATGGCGGCGCGGATTGAACGGGTGTTGACGAATGATCCGGGGATGGGCGTGATTCGGCATGTGGACGCGGGATATGCGGAGGCGATTGAGTTCGCGAAGAAGAAGGATGTGAAGGTGCCGATGAGTTCGAGTGGAAGTTGACTGTTTTTCTTAACGCAGAGGTCGCAGAGGGCACAGAGAAGAACAGAAGAAAACTGGTTCGCATCGCAGATTCAAACGACTGCTGAACATTGGGAGACGACATGCACGTGGTGCTGGGAGCGACAGGGAATACGGGATCGGTGGCGGCGAAGAAATTGTTGGAGCGGGGCGAGAAAGTACGCGCTGTGGGGCGGGATGCTGGAAAGCTGGCGCAGTTTTTTCCGTCGGGGGCGAGATTAGGGGTGGAAACTGTTACGGCTGACGCGAATGATGTGGCGGCGCTAACGAAGGCGTTCGAAGGCGCTACGGCAGCTTACGTGCTGTTGCCGCCGCGGGCGAAGGATCCGGAGTTGCTTGCGTCCGGGGACAAGATGAGTACGGCGATTACCGAGGCGATTCGGGCTTCGGGAATTTCGCATGTGGTGCTGCTGAGCAGCATTGGAGCGCAGCACGCAAACAAAACTGGGCCGATTCAGGCTTTGCATACGTTCGAGGAAAAACTGAGGCAGGTGCCGAATCTGAATGCGCTTTTTCTGCGGCCGGGTCCGTTCATGGAAAATTTTTTGCTGTTGATTCCGCTCGTACATTCGATGGGATTTCTGGCGGGTGGAATCGATCACGATGTAAAGATGCCGATGATTGCCACGCGGGATATTGGAGTGGTGGCGGCGGAAGCGCTGCAGAGAAGAGATTTTTCTGGAATGACGACGCGCGAATTGCACGGGCCGCGGGATATTTCGCAGGACGAAGTGGCAGCAGCGATTGGAGCGGCGATTGGGAAACCGAAATTGTCGTACAAACATTTTCCGGCTTTTTTGATCGAGCAGGGGATGAAGCAGATGGGGATACCAGGAAAGACGGCTGCGCTGATGAGTGCGATGAACGAAGCTGCGAATGATGGGCGGCTGAAGCCGCTGGAGGCGCGGTCGGAGAAGAATACGACGCCGACGGCGATTGAGGATTGGGCGCGGGAGGTGTTTTTGCCAGCGTACAACGCTAAAGCGGCGGCTGGGGATTAGGAATTGGGGACTGGGAATTAGGCCGCGCTCACGAGTCGTTTGGCGACGCGACTTACATCGAAGAGAGATTCCTCGCTTTGCTCGGAATGACGGTGTTGTTGCGATCGGCGACGATGCGTCAATGGCGCTTTGTGCAAAGTTAAAGGTGATTAGGCATAATACCGCGCAGTGGGCAATTCCCTTCTAATTTGCGGGGCTTCACAGATTGTTACGGTGCGGGGGCGCGGGCCTCGGCGTGGCGTTGCGCTTTCAAACATTGGCGTGATTCGAGATGGCGCGATATTGCTTCGCGATGGGATGATTGTGGCGGTTGGTCCTGCCTCGAAAGTTGAAAAATTTCCAGAAAGTAAGAAAGCGGAGAAATTGCATGTAGGCGGGCGCGTGGTGCTGCCTGGATTCGTAGACGCGCACACGCATTTGATTCATGCGGCGAGCCGAGCGGAAGAATATGACTTGAAAATTCGCGGCGCGAGTTATGAGGAGATTGCGCGCAAAGGCGGCGGGATACTGAATTCGGTGAAGAAGTTACGCGCGGCTACGGCGGAGGAGTTGAAGATTCGTGCGCGGGGGTTTCTGGCACAGTTTGCGGAGTATGGAACGACGACGATCGAGGCCAAGAGCGGATACGGGCTGGACGTAACCAGCGAATTGCGGATTTTGTCGTTGCACAAGGAACTGGATGCGGAGCAGCCTTTGGAAATTGTTTCAACTTTCTTGGGCGCGCATGTGGTACCGGAGGAGTTTCGCGGCAAGCCGGGTGGAACGCGACGATACGTGGAATTGCTTACCGAAGAGCTGATTCCGGAGGTTGCCGGGAACGCACTGGCGGAATTTTGCGATGTCTTCTGCGAGCGAGGGGCGTTTTCGGTTGCGGATTCGCGGCGGGTGCTGGAGGCAGGTAAAAAGCATGGGCTGGTGGCGCGGGTACACGCGGAACAGCTTTCGAATACCGGTGCCACGCGTATGGGAATTGATATGAACGCGGCGAGTTGCGATCACCTGGAGTATTTGAAGGCAGCGGATATTCGCGCGCTGGGAAAATCTCGCACGGCGGCGATGTTGTTGCCGGGATGCGATTTTCATTTGGGACTGGAGCGGTATGCTCCGGCGAGGGAGTTGATCGATGCGGGAGCTATTGTGGCCCTGGCGACGGATTTTAATCCGGGGACGAGCCCGACGTTGAACATGGCGATGATTTTGTCCTTGGCGTGTTCGCGGTTGCGGATGACTCCGGCGGAGGCGATTGCGGCGGCCACGATCAATGCGGCTTATTCGCTGGGGCGGGAGAAGAGGATTGGTTCGATTGAGAGTGGCAAACTGGGGGATTTGGCAGTGTTGGAAGTGGCGGACTATCGGGAAATTCCCTACTATTTTGGAGTGAATACTTGTTGGATGACGATGAAGCGCGGGGAGATTGTTTGGTTGCGGGATTGAAAGCGGGGAAAGACAAAAGCAAGAGTCAAGAGTAAAGACACCACAGAGTTACAGAGAAAAGCGAAAAGCTGGATGCGAGAAAGGCTGAAGGAAAGATAGAAAGATAACGCAGTGACGACATCAGAGATTCGCGGAGAAGTCGAAGAAAAAGAACCGGTCTGAAGACCGGCCACTAGGAAAGCGGGGAAGGGCGCAGCGGTGCTGAGCCCCTACAAAGGCAAAGCTGGAACTTACACAAAGGCAAAGCTGGAACTTACGAGGTAGAGCGACGGGGATATGAGACGACTGATTGAGTGTGTACCGAATTTTAGTGAGGGGCGCGACAAAGCGAAAGTGGATGCGCTGATTCGGACCATGAGCAGCGTGCCTGGAGTGTGGGTACTGGATCATGAGATGGACGCGGACCACAACCGCTGCGTGATTACGCTGGCGGGAGAGCCGGATGCTGTCGCTGAGGCGGCGATCCTGGGCGCGGGCAAGGCCATGGAATTGATTGACATGAATATTCACAAGGGGGCGCACCCGCGAGTGGGCGCGACCGACGTGGTGCCGTTTATTCCAGTGGAAGGCGTGACGCTGGATGACTGCGTAGCGCTGGCGCGGAACGTGGGAAACGAAATCTGGAAACGCTACCGGATTCCGATTTTCTTTTATGAAGCGGCGGCGACCAGGCCGGACCGCGCGAACCTGGAAAATGTGCGGCGCGGGCAGTTCGAAGGGATGAAGGAAGAGCTGAAGAAAAATCATGAACGGCAGCCGGATGTGGGCGAACCGAAGATGCATCCTACGGCGGGTGTGACGGTGGTGGGCGCGCGGAAATTTCTGGTGGCGTACAACGTAAACTTGAACACGTCCGATATCAGCGTGGCGAACAAGATTGCGAAGGCCATCCGATTTTCGAGCGGCGGGCTGCGCTATGTGAAATCGATGGGAGTGGAATTGAAAGCGCGGAACCTGGCGCAGGTGTCGATTAACTTGACGGACTACGAGCAGACACCGATGCATCGCGTGTATGAAATGGTGAAGCGGGAGGCGGCGCGATACGGAGCGGTTCCAGTGGGCAGCGAGATTGTTGGGCTGGTGCCGAAAAAGGCGCTAGAGATGGCCGCGGATTATTTTCTACAGCTGGAAAACTTCTCGCCATCGCAGGTTTTTGAGAATAAGTTGGCGGCGGCGCTTTCTGGCGCGGCACTGATAGAAAACAAGGAGGGAAAGCTGGCAGCGTTGGCGCGGCCGTTTGTGGAAGCGGTGGCCGAACCGGCGGCGACTCCCGGTGGCGGAAGCGTTTCCGCGCTGGCTGCGGCGCTGGGTGCCGCGCTGGGACAAATGGTAGCTGGGCTTTCGCGCAAGAAAAAATCGCAGGCTATGCACGTAGACAAACTTTCGGAGCATCTCGAGGCAATGCGCAAGGAAGCCGATGCCTTGACTGCGGCGATCGATCGAGATGCGACGTCGTACGATGCGGTGCTGGCGGCGTTCAAAATGCCGCAGTCGGACGCGGCGGAAATTGCGGCGCGCGCGGAAAGAATTCAGTCGGCTACCAAGGGCGCGGCGGACGTGCCGTTGAAAGTGGCCGAACAGGCAGTTGCACTATGCGCACGTCTGGGACAACTGCAGGCTATCGCGGCGGCATCCATGAAGTCAGACTTACAGGTAGCGAGATTGATGGCGGAGGCCGGCGCGCGCGGAGCCATCGCGAACGTGGAAATCAATCTGGACGGAATTAAGGACGAGAAGTACGTGGCGGCGAAACGGCAGGCCATCGCGGGACTGCGCGATAAGTTGAGTGCGACGGCGATTGTATGAGCAGATACGTGCTGGGCAGCGGAGTACGGAGAAATTCCTTCCGACATGGTCGGAACCTTCGGTTGCTTCGCTCGGAATGACGGACACGGTGGCTTTTGGCGAGCTCTGAAGTCGTGCCCCGCCGAAGAAAAGTAAGACATTTTAGAAAGAAAGCAGGGAGCAAGAAATGAGAAAGATGATCGGGCAGTTGGCAGGCGGCATAGCAGTGGCTGCCGCGATGTTATGCAACGCACAGATTTCCAGCGCGCAAAGCCTGGGGGCGGACACGATCGCACTTTTCCCGAAGAATGTTGGTGAATTTGCGTATGCGAACCTGAAGCAGGCGCGTTCGCAGAAATGGTTTCCGCAATTGCAGGAGCAGATGCTGCCTGAGCGGTTCAAGCAATTCGAAAAGTTTCTGGCGTCGGCGGGAGTGGATCCGAATTCGCAGGTGGAAGAACTGGCGTGGGGATTGGTGGCGGAGGGCGTGACCGACAAGACGGCAGGAACAGGTTCAACGGCGGTGCCGACCGGCGAAGAAGTGGTGGGAGTGGCGCTGGGGAGCTACAACCCGCAGTCCACGGAAGCTTATTTCAAAGCGCAAAAGTTGCCGACGTTCAAGTCGCACGGATTTACGATGTATGCTTTCGGGAGTGGAAGCGGCGCGAGCGATCTGTTCTTCTTGTTTCTGGACTCGAACACTGCGGCGTTTGGGCACCGCAGCGAACTGGAACAAATGCTGGACGTGCGCTATGGCGGAGCGGAAGGCCTGCTGCGCAACGACAAAATGTATTCGCTGATTAACGATGCCAATGGAACCGGCGTAGTGTGGGCGGTGTTGAATCCGGCGTATACGCGGCTGGCAATGCAGCAGCTGGCACCGCAGATCCAGCAATTTCCCGAAGCTGCGAAGCTGGTGACGCGCATGCAGAATTTGATTGTCGGCGTTCAAGCCAGCGGCGGAATCGACGGAAAGTTTCAAGCGATTTGCGGATCGGTGGACGACGCAAATACGCTGGCGCAATTGATGACGCTGGCGTTTGCGTACCAGCAATATCAGGCCAAGCAGCAGAATCCGGACCTAGCGGATTTGCTGGGGCACGCGCAGGTGAATCCCGCGGGTGACCGGGTGGTGCTGCGGCTGGCGCTGACGGACGATCAGATGACCTCACTAATCAAAAAGAATACGTTTGCGTTCAAGATGTAGCGACGACAGACAAAAAAATCCTCGGGGGAACGAAGGGCGGGCGATAGCTGGCCTTTTTCGTTCTTGTTTGGTTTGAAGACAGAACAGGATTTGAAGCCAGAACAGAAAAAGAAAGAGCGGAGGCATAAAACCCCCGCTACACAAGGAAAAAAGAAGAAGGCGGCCGCTATGACGCCGGGGACGCAAATCTCGATTAGCTGTGGGAATTGACCGAGCGGGTCAAGCGAATGGCGGCGCCGACGTTTGGATCTACGATGACTTCAACGCGGTCCTCGAAGCGGCAGAATTCGATGATGTGTCTCGCTGTGGGGCGCAATTGGAACGCTTCCAGGCACGCGCGAATGGTGGCGTCCTGAAATTCGCGGCAAACATCTTCGGGCATTCCGGCAAACTCGGCGAGGCAACGGACGGTGCCACCGGCAGCTGCGGCGAAGCGCGGGTCGGCATCGAGGTGAAGCTCGACGCGTTTCGGGTCAGTGGCCACGAGTATCCGCGAGGGTGACGTCGCAAGCTTCCCGGCAGTCCGGACAATAGTAAAGGCCATCCATGCAAAGTCGAACGTCCAGCATGCTCTTGCAGATGGTGCAGTACTTATCGCAAGTGCACTGATACTCGGGCTTGTCGCACTGAACGCAGAGCACCGGGCCGGCGGGCATCGCAGCCTCCTAGGACAAACTTTACCTGAGCGTGTTGCTTTGCGGCAAGTTCAGCAGCGCCGTGAATTTGCGGGCGTGTTTCCAACAAATGAACCGCATTCCTGCCGCTAAGGCGCTTCTTTGACGGGTTTGGGAGCGCGTGCTAGTATCGGTTTTCTGTCCGAGAAAACGGAATGGAATCCGTCACAACTCCCAATACAAATTCAGGCGCGACGGAGAACTCGTCAGCTTCCCGGCTGACCGCACTGCGCAAAACACCGTTAAGCGCGCTGCATCGCAAGCTGGGCGCGAGGATGGTGAATTTTGGCGGCTGGGATATGCCGGTGGAGTATCCGGCGAATGGCGGCTTGATCGCGGAACATAAGGCAGTCCGCAACGGCGTCGGCGTGTTCGACGTGAGCCATATGGGCGATATCCGGATTCGAACCGGGAATACGCCGGGCGGCGCGTTAACAGCAGTGCAGCACCTGAGCATGAACGACGCGTCGAAGCTCGCGATCGGACAGGCGCATTATTCGGCGATGCTCTATCCACAAGGCACGTTTGTGGACGACGTGATCGTGCACCGCATGGGCGAAGACGATTTTCTATTTGTGATCAATGCCGGCACGCGGGAAAAAGATGTTTCGTGGGTGCGGGAAAACACAAAAGAAATGGATTGCGTGGTCGAAGACTACAGCGACGCGTATACCCAACTGGCGATACAGGGTCCGCGAGCGGTCGACGTCGTGAAAAAGATCACCGACGCGAATGTTGATGGCATCAAGAATTATTGGTTCACGCACGGAACAGTCTGCGAACTGCCTTGCCGGTTGATTGCGCGAACCGGCTATACGGGCGAAGATGGATTTGAGATTTATGTCCCTGGCGACGTGGCGACGAGCGAAATGGTGTGGAACGCAGTGATGGAAGCGGGCAAAGAATTTGGGATTTTGCCGTGCGGGCTGGGTGCGCGAAACACGCTGCGACTGGAAGCCAAGATGGCGCTCTACGGGCACGAGATCAGCGAAACGATCAATGTATGGGAAGCAGGACTTGACCGCTATTGCAAAATGGATAAGAGAGACTTCATTGGACGCGCAGCGCTGGCGAAGGCTTCCGCGGCTGGACTGAAGCGGGAGCTGGTTGGATTGCAGATGATGGAACGCGGGATCGCGCGCGACGAATATAAAGTTTTTGATGCGGCGGGCGAAGAGGTTGGAGTGGTTACTAGTGGTTCGCCTTCACCGACGCTGCGGGTAAATATTGCGCTGGCGTACGTGCCGCCGGCACTGGCAGCCCTGGGGACGCATCTTTTTGTGGAAGTGCGCACGCAGCAGGTGAAAGCGTTAGTAGTGCCAACGCCATTTTACAAGCGCGTAAGAAAAACAGCGCCGCAGGCAGTATCGGGTTCGAACTGACTTATCAATTTCAGCGAGAGGTGGACTGATGGGATATCCAGCAAACTATCGCTACACGAAAGAACACGAATGGGTGGACGCAAAAGACGGAGTGGCCACGATCGGTATCACGGATTACGCGCAGAGCGAACTGGGCGACGTGGTATTTGTGGAACTGCCGGAAGCGGGCAAAAAACTGGAAACGGGGAAATCATTTGGAACCGTGGAATCGGTGAAAGCGGTGAGCGAAATTTACGCGCCAGTTTCCGGCGAAGTGCTGGAAGCGAACCCCGCACTGCATAATAAGCCGGAGACGATCAATAGCGATCCGCATGGGGCGGCGTGGATGGTTAGAGTCAAACTGGCGAATCCGGCGGAGCTGGAGAAATTGATGGATAGCGCGGCGTACGAAGCGTATGTCGCGGCGAAAGGCAAGGAAGCCTCGGCCTGATGCGCTACCTCCCGAAGAGCCCCGCCGAACGGCAGGAAATGCTGGCCGCGATTGGCGCAAAATCGATTGAAGAGTTGTTCGAAACGATTCCCGAAAAATACCGGCTGCGCGAAGCATTGAAACTGCCTGGGCCATTTTCCGAGGCCGAGGTGATCGACTATTTCAAGCAGCGCGCGGGAGAAAATTCGCTTGGCTATACCAGCTTTCTAGGAGCTGGCGTTTACCAGCATTTGCGATCAGTGATTACCGACACGATTTTGCTACGTGGGGAATTCCTGACTTCCTACACTCCTTATCAAGCGGAAATCACGCAAGGCACGCTGCAGGCAATTTTTGAGTTTCAAACTTTGATGTGCCAGTTAACCGGGCAGGAAGTGGCGAACGCTTCGATGTATGACGGTTCGACGGCGACGACAGAAGCAGTGTTGATGGCGGAACGGTTGACGGCACGAAGCCGGGTGCTGGTTGCGCGGTCGCTGCATCCGGAATATCGCGAAGTGCTGCAGACTTACGCGAAAAACTCCGGGCTGTATGTGGAAGAGATCGGCTACACGAAAAACGGCACAGTGGACGCAGCGGCGATCAAGAGCGCGCTAAAAGATGATGTGGCTGCGGTGGTGGTGCAATCGCCGAATTTCTTTGGTGTACTCGAAACGCTGCCGGGAATCGCGGACGCGGCGCATGGAGTCGGCGCGTTGCTGGTGGTTGCGATTGCGGAAGGCGTTTCGCTCGGCGCAGTGAAACCGCCTGCGGAAGCAGACATCGTGGCGATGGAAGCGCAGAGCTTCGGATTGCCGTCGAGCTATGGCGGGCCGTTCGCTGGAGTGATCGCTTCGCGCGATAAATTTGTGCGGCAGATGCCGGGGCGGCTTGCGGGAGAAACTACAGACACGGAGGGCAAACGCGGATTCGTGCTGACACTGGCCACACGCGAACAGCACATCCGGCGCGAGAAGGCGACCTCGAATATTTGTACCAACCAGGCGCTGTGCGCGCTGGCGGCGACGGTGCACTTGACGTTGTTGGGCAAAGAAGGTTTGCGCGAAATGGCCGAGCAGAATCTAGCCAAGGCGCAATTTGCGTTGGGCGAGTTGCAGAAAATTCCTGGAGTGAAGCGGGCATTCGACGGGCCGTTCTTCAACGAGTTCACGCTGGAGTTTCCGCGGTCCGTGCGCATCATCAACGGAGAATTGTTGAAGGAGAAAATCGCGGGGCCGCTGGCGTTGGGGACGGCGTATCCGGAATTGACCAAGCATGGACTAGTATGCGTGACCGAGACCACGCCGCGCGCGGAAATTGAACGGTTTGCGACGGCATTGCGGGGGATCTTAGACAAGTAAGGTTTAAAGCGACACACCTGGGACACGAACCGTAGGGCGCGATTTATCTTGCCCCTACAGAAGCAAGAAAACTATGGCGGAAAAGATAAAAAAAGCCACCCGGCACACCAATCAAAACGAAGGACTGATCTTCGAGAAATCGTCCCCGGGGAAACGCGCGTTCGAATTGCCCCCGCTGGACGTGCCCAAAGTGGACGTTGCGAAGACGCTGGGTGCGCAGCACCGCCGCGATGGCGTGGAAGGATTTCCCGAAGTCAGCGAGATCGAAGTGATTCGGCACTTCACGCGGCTTTCGACTTGGAATTATGCGATCGATCTCGGCATGTATCCGCTGGGCTCCTGCACCATGAAGTACAACCCGCGCGTAAACGAATTTGTGGCGCGGCTGGACGGAATTGCGACAGAACATCCTTACCAATCTCAGGAACTTTCCCAGGGTTGCCTGAAGATTCTGCAATTGCTGGAAAAGTGTTTGCTGGAAATCACCGGCATGGATTGCATCACGCTGCAACCGGCGGCGGGCGCGCAGGGCGAACTGACAGGGCTGCTGCTGATTCGCGCCTATCTTGAAAAACAAGGTAACGCGCGCAAGAAAGTCTTAATCCCAGACTCGGCACATGGAACGAATCCTGCGACGGCGGTGATCGCCGGTTACGAAGTACAAAACATCAAGTCCGAATCGCACGGCCAGATTGATGTGGATAAGCTACGCGATCTGGTGACGGAAGACGTCGCGGCGCTGATGATCACCAATCCTTCCACGCTGGGAATTTTCGAGGAGCGCATTCCCGAAATCGCGGAAATTCTCCATGCGCGGGGCGCGCTGCTGTACATGGACGGCGCCAACATGAACGCGCTGACGGGTGTTATGCGGCCCGGCGACACGGGCGTTGACGTAATGCATTTGAATTTGCACAAGACGTTCAGCACGCCGCATGGCGGAGGCGGACCGGGCGCGGGCCCGGTGGCCATGAAGAAGATTTTGGAACCGTTCCGCCCGGTCCCGATCCTGGTGGAACGCGAAGGCGGAAAGCTCGCGCTGGAACAGGTGAGGCCAGATTCGATCGGAAAAGTTCGCGCCTTCGGCGGGAACTTTGGCGTGTTAGTGCGCGCTCTGGCGTATATTCTGGCGTACGGGCCTGGAGTGCGGCAGGCAACGGAAGACGCGGTGCTCAACGCAAATTACATTCGCAAACATTTAGAAGGCGTTTACGATTTGCCCTATTCCCTGCCGTCGATGCACGAGGTGGTTTTCAGTGACGCGAAGCAAAAACGCAATGGCGTAAACACCATGGATATCGCCAAGCGGCTGATTGACTATGGATTCCATCCATACACTACGGCCTTTCCGCTGATCGTGCCCGGCGCGTTGATGATCGAGCCGACAGAATCAGAATCGAAAGAAGAATGTGATTTGTTTATTGACGCGATGAAGAGCATCGCGGAAGAAGCCGCCGCCACACCTGAATTGGTGAAGACCGCTCCGCACACCACGCGCGTGAAACGGCTGGATGAAGTTGGCGCTGCGCGTAAGCCGGTGTTGCGCTGGAAGGCTGTTTCGCGCAGCAAGGCTGCGGACTAAGTACGACTTGCGCGGCCGGCATTTCTAACCCGACACACTCAGCAGAGGAAACCCCAGCCGCGTTAAATGCGCTTGCTATCATCTACGCAGTTCCCTGTCGATAGGATCTGAGAGCTGATGTCGTCCACAGTTGATGCGTGGTTACCTAAGTCCGTAATTCTCCTGAGAAATTACGATCGACATAAATTTGTCTCTGACCTGGCAGCGGGCGTAACCGTGGGCCTGGTGGCGCTGCCGCTGGCCATGGCGTTTGCGATTTCGTCGGGCGTGTCCCCGCAAGCAGGGCTGTACTGCGCAATTGTGACGGGATTTGTGATCTCCGCGTTCGGCGGATCAAAGACGCAAATTGGCGGACCAACCGGCGCATTCGTGGTGGTGGTTGCGGGAATCATCGCCAAACACGGCCTCGATGGGTTATTCGTGTGCACGATGATGGCTGGAGTGTTGCTCGTTCTACTCGGAGTGACGGGAATGGGCACGGCGGTGAAATACTTCCCGCGGCCGGTGATCGTCGGCTTTACGAATGGAATTGCAATTCTCATCGCAAGTACGCAAATAAAGGACTTTTTCGGCTTAAGACTGGATCAGGTCCCTGGCGATTTTTTTCACCGGATGAAAGCACTTGCCGGGGCTTTTGGAACGCTGAACTGGGAAGCTACGCTTCTTGCATTGATTTCGCTGGCGGTGATGATCGTTTGCCAGAAATA
>WNFR01000321.1_pt1 | contig 79607 bp, 67 predicted proteins | sample 5400221 | NCBI WGS metagenome assembly WNFR01 (sample SAMN13153357, study PRJNA577476) | soil metagenome | isolation source: 40 cm soil under Madrone tree | place: USA:California | collected 2016-06-14
CCTTACATACTCACTCAACAAGCTCGTCTCTGACGGCATGCCGGCTCTCCTGGGGGCTGCTTTGAGGTTTGATTTGGCCAATATTCTGGTGCTCCCCTGAAAATACTAGTTGACAGCGTGCGCCGAGTGGTATTAAGATGACGCTCGCCCGAAATACTCAGCTCGCGCTCGAAATAACAGCCGGACGCGGATTAGCAGTACCGGAATCAAAACGTTGCGACTCGGAATTGTAAAGACAAATAAGAACACTGTTCTCGGTTGCGTTTCTATCATACCGGCCGAAGGCCGCTCAATGGTTTGAGAGAAAACGTACAACCGCGAATTCTCGTGCTGCGCTGCGGAACGGTTGTAGCAGCGATTCTCGGAGGATTGCCGAGAAGGTACAGACATATTGCCGAAATAATGGATCCCGACGTTTCTCCTTAGCGGTTAGAGAGGGGGCGTCTAGCGGGCGATCTCTCACCCAGGAAGGTCGACTGCCTGGCGCTCCCTCTCTTTTTAGCCGTCAAGCATGGCGAGCACAGGTTCCTCTAGACCGGGAAATCACGCCCGCCCCTTCCGGCACGATGGAAATATGCCGAAATAATCATCGACCGAGAGACTGTCTCTCATTGCTCATGGTAACTTGAACTCGATCTCCACCACGCTCAGATAAGATACTGGTTTACCATCCTTCAAAGCTGGTTTGTATCTACATTGATCAGCAGCCTGGATCGCTTGCCAACTCAACCCGAAGGGAAAGCCGCGCATAAGACTGGCCTCCTTGACCCGGTCGTCCTTGCCTACCAGCAGACGCGCTTCTTCCATGTAGCGAGGTGCCGTGCGCTCAACAGGACCGGCTTAGAGTCTACTGTTGTCGACGCGCCGAGCCTCGGGTCGCCATAGACACAAGTCCAGCTTCGATGATCAACATTACTGAGAATTTCTCGGGGACCGCACCGTCCGTTCACTCCTTCTTTAGGGTTACCGCAGGCTGAATGACTACGCTCGCCCGTGGGCGTTGCTTGTTGTCGAATGCTCTGGTGCGATAGTATCTCGCGCAATTACGAAACGCGCGCTCAAACTGAAGGGAGTCCCAGCATGAATAAATGGAAAGAGCTTTGGCACACTCGATCTCGTTTGGTTACGTTAGCTTTCATAGTTATGCTGTCCGCATCCGGATATGCGAGCGCTCAGGACGGAAACGGAGAGTTGACTGGCGATCGGTTGGTGAATGCTCGAAAAGAGCCGCAGAATTGGGCCACCTACTTTGGAGCCTATGATGCCTGGCGGTACAGCTCACTCGATCAGATCCGTGCCGACAACGTGAAGAACCTTGTTTCGGTGTGGGCTTTTCAAACCGGAAAAGTTGAAGGCGGACTCAACGCGACGCCGCTCGTCGTCGACGGGATCATGTATCTGATCGCGAGCGAGAACCGAGTGTTCGCATTGAACGCGGAGACCGGAGAGCGGCTGTGGACTTATAACTACAAGTTTGCGCGCGACCTCGTTACGCCTTACGGTAGGTTTAATCGAGGCCTCGCCGTCGGGTACGGATTGGTCTTCTTCGGAACGATGGACAATCACGTAATCGCGCTCAATGCGAGCACCGGGAAAGAAGTCTGGAATGTTGAAGTCGAAGACGTAAAGAAATGTGGCTGCAACATCAACGGCGCCCCATTCATCGTCAAGGACAAGCTGATAGTCGGTGGAACCGGCGGCGATAGCGCGCACCGCGGCTACATCAGCGCCTTCAACGCCAAGACCGGAAGGCTCGCGTGGCGCTTCTACACGATACCCGGACCTGGAGAGCCCGGACACGAAACCTGGCCCGCAACGGACATCTGGCAATATGGCGGAGGTTCGACGTGGTTGACTGGTTCTTATGATCCCGCGCAGAACTTGATCTTCTGGGGAATCGGTAATCCATCTTCCGATTTCAATAACAAGATTCGAGAAGGCGAGAACCTATACACTAACAGCATCGTTGCAATCGACGCCGACACCGGCAAGTTGAAGTGGTACTACCAGGAGATTCCTCACGACGCATGGGACTTCGATTCGGCTTATGAGTCGGTGCTGATGGACATCACTCGCAACGGCAAGACCGAAAAGCTGCTGGTTCATCCGAACAAGAGCGGCTACGTTTGGGTGATCAATCGAGAAACCGGCAAGTTCGTCAACGCGTGGCCTTATGTCGACAATGTTACCTGGGTTAAGAGTATTGACAAGGATGGCAAACTGATCGGACGCAATGAGCCCGAAGCCGGCAAACAAACTCTCGTATGTCCGCCGTGGGGCGGTGGCCGAAGCTGGAATCATTCGGCGTATAGCCCGCGCACCGGGCTCTGGTACAACGATGGAATCGAGTGGTGCGGCAACGTGAGCGTGTTTCCGCAGGAGGCGCGCGAAGGCAGGTCTTTTGTGGCCGGCAACGTTGACGTGAAGCCGCCGCCTGACGGAAAGATTCGCGCGCATCTCGACGCCTTTGATCCGGTGACCGGGCAGAAGAAATGGACGGTACCCTTCAAGTACCCGATCCTGTCTTCACTGTTGGTCACCGGCGGAGATGTAGTGTTCACCGGCGATGTCGAAGGCCGCTTTCTCGCGTTCGATGCAAAGACAGGCAAGCAGCTCTGGTCCTTCAACACCGGTTCGGGCCATCGCGGCGGACCGATAACTTATTCGGTCAGGGGCCGTCAATATATTGCCGTTCCCTCCGGGTTGGGATCGATATTCGTGAGCGGCATGCCGGCGACCTGGCCGGAGGCGGCTAACTTTCAGACCGGCTCTGCCGTGTTTGTGTTTGCGTTACCTGAACGCAAATGAGTGAGGACGACGCTCGAGTGAGCAACTACGGACTCGGAAGTGATGTGCATCGAAGCGGCACTTATCGGTTGTTTTCCTTGGCGGTCGTTCTAGCTGTAGTTGCCGGAATAGTGCTTTTCCCAATCAACCAATCACGGCGTGTCGCTTCCGCCGCGGCTCAAACCGACAAGCTCAAAGATCCACAATTCATTGCGGAGGGCGCCAAGCTGTTCGCTCCTTCCTGCGGGAACGCCTACTGTCATGGTTCCGGCGGTGTTGGAGGCGGCGCGCCACGGCTTCGCGGCAAGTCGTTCGAAGCGCCCTTCCTTTTCAAGACAATCTCGAACGGAGTTTCCGGCACGGCGATGGTGAGCTTCAAGGGAGAGTTCTCGGAGGAGCAAATATGGAAGCTCGTCGCGTTTGTGATGTCCGACGTGAAGTCTACTCCGGATACAAAGCCCGAGGCTGCCGCTGCCGGCAAACAACCAGCCCGCGCGTCACTCGGATCCGCGGAATCAACTGCATCGACGGGCAGCGTTCAAGCAGGCAGGTTTCTTTTCTTTGATTCAAGTCAGTCGAAAAGTTGCCATCAATGTCATTCGTTTCAAGGGGAAGGAACTCCAATCGGACCGGATCTTTCGAAAGTTGGAAGTCGCTCGCCGCGAGAACTGTTTGTCAGCATCGCTCTTCCTCGTGATGTAAAACAAGACTCGCGTTACGCGACACTAAAGCTCACTCTGCGAAGCGGCGATAAGGTCGTCGGGATCAAAACGGAAGAGGACGGCGAGTCAATTCGAGTCTACGACACGACTGAGTTGCCCGCGGTTCTTCGCACGATCCAGAAGACCGACGTCGTCAAACTTGAGAGCGCGAATGAATCCGTGATGCCAAAAGACTACGCCTCGATCTACACAATGAAGCAGTTTCTCGACCTGGTGACGTTCTTGAAGTCTTTCGACTCGAAATCCCCGGTCACGCTCAGAGATTTACTGGAATAGATTAAGTCAGCTTCAAGCTCAACGTTCGACTCGCAGGCTGTTGGTAACCGAGAACACACCCGGGACTCGATTGGCGGCCATGTACGCGAGCTGGCTGTCCATCTTCGTAGACACGACACCATCCAGAATAACGTGACCGCGATTGACGATAATGTGAATGCTCGGATTGGCTCCCATCGCGTACCTGTACAAGCTGCCAGAGCTGAATATCGCGCGGTAGACTTGCCGTCTGATCCTGTCGTCGGAAGAAGACGGCGACAGGACTTCGATCTTGTTTATGATGTGGTCAACGCCTTCAATACGTTTCACGCGGCGCTCGGCCTCCGAACGAGTGATCGGTCGTACGACCTGCCCGTACAAGATAACGTCATTTCCTTTTACCTCGAAGCCGAGGTTGTCGTAGACGCCGTAGCTCGGGATTTTTACCAGCTCCTTGCGAATGTGCTCGGTGAACCGATCGTTGTCGACCCTGGTCTGCCGCGCCGCCGCGAACTGAACCATCGACGCCACTAGAACGAATGCCGCTGCAGTCATTAACAGCTTTCTAAGCACGATGCACCTCCATTGTGGAAACTCGATTTACAATGGCGAGACTTTGCCGGCGTCAGAACTGTGGCGTTCTGCCCGGCTCGGTGAGCACCTAAGGCGCCCGGGCGAATTCCGTACAGATTGCGCCGCTTCGGTACGTCCACTGACGCTACGGTCCTGTCAGCAATTTGCTAAGCGAAGCGTCATTTTGCAACGCATCGGAATGCTCAACGGTTGAGCGCCGTTCATGACTTGGCAACTCGCACTGACGGTAGCTGCAAGCGCAATGCCAACGTGAGGGAGTGCCTATTCGCGGGAATCTGAAAGGGGTTTGTGAGGGCAATAAAAATGCGGCCGTCCTGCTGGGCAAACGAGGCGCCCCGGCCCAAAGTATGAGATGTTTCGAACGACCCGAGGCTAACTTCCCGGACTGACCATGTCAATAAAAAAGAAAACGCGGCGAGACCGAGAGGCTCGCCGCGTTTCATCGTTTGGGAGAATGTTCGGACTACTTCATCAGTTCGTCCGCGGCTTCGGTCGCGCCGTAGATCTTGCGCAGGGCTTCGATCATCGCACGCGAATCCACCGACACGGCGCGGTTCACCGTCTCGTCAAAAATGAAGTTCCCAACCAGTGACTGAATGTTGCCGTCGAAGATCAAACCGACGAGCTCGGCATTCTTGTTGATTACCGGCGAGCCCGAGTTGCCGCCGGTTATGTCGTTAGTCGAAACGAAATTGAATGGCGTGCTCAGATTGATAGCCGATTTTTTATCGAGCCATCGTTGCGGCAGTTCATATGGATCCTTGTTGCCGTGAGTGACCGAGTGCTTGTACATCTCCGCGAACGTAGTGAACGGCGGGACAGGCTTGCCGTTCTCCTGGTAGCCCTTCACAGCTCCGTACGCAAGTCGAAGCGTAAAGGTAGCATCGGGATAAAGCTTCGTGCCTTCGATGTCAAACAGAGCTCGGGCTATCTTTGCGTAGCTCGCTCGCTCGTTTGATTGCACTTCGGCTTCGTAGCGCTTATGCAGGCTGCGCGCCTCGGCGTCGACCGACCGGGCGAGGACGATCATTGGATCAGTCGATTCCTCGATCGCTTTGACGCCTCCTGAAGCAAGTTGCTTGCGGTAAGCTACATCGCTCAGCTTGGTGCCGGTTACCAATTCAGCTGCTCGCGCTTCAGGCGACCTGTCGCCGAGCGCTTTCTTGACGTTTGGATTTGCGGCGCCCAACTCGTCGCGCATAAACGCGAGCGATTCCGTGAGCCTTACCTTTTCGAAGTCGGGATAGATCGGCGCCGGTGAATAAAGGTTCAACTCGAACGAAGCCCGGCGGGCGTCGGTGAACTCCGGCAGGCGTTCGGCATTCGGCTTGGCGCTTTCCGCGGCGAGGCGAACGAGCGCGCGGGCGATCCCGAAGAGCTCTGAATTGAAAGCTGACCCGTTGTCCAGAAGGGACAACTCTTTGTAATAACTTTTCAGACCCTGTCGTCCTTTAGCGATGCTATCCCAGGCATCACCATAGTTCTTCTGCTTCGTGGCGTCGGCTGAGACCGTTCGCCGCAAGGCCTCTTCAGCCTTCGCCTTTTTTGCGATCAGTGACTTATCCTGCAAACCTTCAAGTTCGCCGCGAAAAGCCTTAAGACTGTTTTCAATGCCGAAATAGTCCTCCTGCGCGCGGCGGGACTGCTCTTCTCCCATCGATCTATACTTGCCAAGAGCGTCGTGCCTGCGAGTGAGCAACTTGATCGTAAACGGCAGTCCGTCATCCCGGAGATATTCAAGATGCGCTACTGTATCCAATCGCGCAGTCGAGCCGGGGTTCCCAGGCACAAAAACCAGCTCTCCGTCCTTCGCGCCCGTCCTGGACCACTTGAAATAGTTGGTAGTCTTCGCCGGTTGATTATTCTCATACACCCGAAATAACGCCATATCGAGGTCGTAGCGCGGATAGGTAAAGTTATCGGGATCACCTCCAAAGAAGGCGATCGAAAACTCCGGCGCGAACACCAGCCTTACATCAGTGTATTTTTTATAGCGATAAAGGTTGTATTGCCCGCCTTGATAGAGCGTGATCACATCGCTGCGCAAGCCTGTCTTTTCGGTTGATTCCTTTTCGATGTTTGCGGTCGCTGCCCGTCGAGCGGAGCTTGCAGCCTCACCGGACATTCCCGGTTTGACGGATGACATCACGCGATCGGTGACATCCTCGATGCTGATCAGCTGGTTCAACTCGAGATCCGGAGACTTGGCTTCCTGGTTGCGGGTGCGCGCGTAGAAGCCCTCCTTGTTGTAATCCTTCTCAGGCGTGCTGATTTTTTGCAGAGTGTCGGAAGCGATGTGATGGTTTGTAAGAACGAGGCCGTCGGCTGAAACGAATGAACCCGATCCGCCGTTGTTAAACCGCACCGAAGCCAACTGAACTTTCTTCAGCCAGTCATCGGTCACGTCGAAGCCGTAGCGCTTCTTTATTTCAGCCTTGGGCACGTTGTTGAACGTCCACATGCCTTCGTCGGCAAAGGCGACGCTCATCGTAGAAGTCGCAAAAAGCGCGATCAAAAGGATTGCGAAGTATTTTTTGAATTTCATAAGTGACCCTCGAAAGAAGTTTCCAGCAGGTGTAGGATGTCCGACCGCTGCAGTCAAAAATGAGGGCGAGCCGTTGCACTTCGCCTCGCCCTCTACCATTCCGCTCACTCTTGGAGAAGAGATGGCAGTTCTTTTGCTGCCATTCGAATTGTATCAAAAGCATCAATCGCCGTGCCAGCCCCGTGGTTGTGAAACGCTGCTGTCGATCGGGTAAGACTCAGTCGCGCCCAAAAGTTGATTGGACCAGTCGGGCGTCCCTCCGAGCGCGCCGCTGTCCCGGCCAAAGAGCTCCATAAGTAAGAGGTCGCCCACGGAGGGACTAGGTGCGGAGCATTTCGACGAGAAGTATTGAGACTGCCGCCGGGGTGACACCGGGGATTCGCGCTGCGTGGCCGATCGTGCGTGGGCGAATGCTTCCAAGCTTTTGAACCACCTCATTGGACAAGCCGGAGATGCTGCTGAAATCCACGCTGTTCGGGATTTCAAGATCATCATACCGGCCGCGGCGCCGGGCAAGCACTTCCTGATCTTTCAAGTAGCCCGAGTATCGAATGTCGTTTAACGCGACCACGATCTCCCTCTCTCGGGCCTTGTCGCCAATTGCCGCCGTGACGATACCAATCAATTTCGCAGCGCTGCAATCGGGCCGGCGCGCGAGGTAATCGAGCTTTCGGCCGCGGTAGCTGTCAGGCGAGCCTTCGAGGTGCAACTCTTCCAATTGCTCTTCGCCGATATCTTTGACCTTCGCGTTTTCCAGATAATTCTTGACCGTTTCAATATCGCGCTGACGCTTCTCGAAAGCTATGTAATCCAAATCGCCTACACAACCGATATCGTGTGCAAGAGGAGTCAGCCTTTGATCGGCGTTGTCGTACCGAAGTGACAACCGCATCTCGGCCCGTGATGTGAACATCCTGTAAGGCTCGTCCGCGCCTTTTGTAACCAGGTCGTCGATCATCACGCCGATGTAGCTTTGCGCTCGGTCAAGAACTACGGTTTCACGATCGAGCGCCGACAGCGCCGCATTGATGCCAGCGAGGATTCCCTGACCTGCAGCTTCTTCGTAGCCGGACGTGCCGTTGATCTGTCCGGCGTGGAACAGCCCGCGAATACGTTTTGTCTCGAGCGTTGCAAACAGCTCGCGAGGATCGACGAAGTCATACTCGACAGCGTAGCCGGGCCGCAGGAGCTTTACGTTTTCAAGCCCGGCGATTTTGCGAACGAACTCGTGCTGAACTTCTTCGGCCATGCTCGTAGAGATTCCGTTTGGATAAATCTCGTAGGTGTTGTAGCCCTCGGGCTCGAGAAAGATCTGGTGTCGCGACTTCTCCGAAAACTTCACAACCTTGTCTTCGATCGAGGGGCAGTAGCGCGGACCGATGCCTTTGATGTCGCCGCTGTACAAAGGAGACTTGTCCAGGTTGCACCGGATGACGTCGTGCACGGCTTCGTTGGTATAGCCGATGAAGCAATTGATCTGCTGCCGGTTGATCTCATCGGTCTTGAATGAGAACGGCACCGGCCGCTGATCGCCGGGCTGGGTGTCGAATTTTGAGTAATCAATCGTACGGCCGTCGAGTCGAGGCGGTGTTCCGGTCTTAAGCCTCCCGGTCTTGAATCCGATACCGCGAATGCAATCGGCTAGTTTGATCGATGCGGGTTCGCCGCTTCGGCCGGCTTGAAACGTCTTCTTCCCGACGTGGATCAAGCCATTCAAAAAAGTCCCGGTGGTGAGCACAACCGTGCGACCCTCGATGATCGTCCCATCGGCCAGTTCGACGCCCGACACGCGATCGCCGGTGAATTTGATCTCCGCGACTTCGCCTTCGAGGATGGATAAGCCTTCAGTATTCGCGAGCCTGCGACGCATTTCAGTCCGGTAAAGATTGCGATCGGCCTGCGCGCGAGGCGATTGAACGGCCGGCCCGCGGCTTCGATTGAGCAAGCGGAACTGAATTCCGGTGGCGTCGATGACCTCGCCCATCAACCCGCCGAGAGCATCGACTTCACGAACAAGATGACCCTTGGCGATTCCACCGATGGCGGGATTGCAGCTCATCTGGCCAATCGAGTTCGAGTCGAGCGTAACGAGAACGGTGCGCGCGCCGATGCGCGCTGCTATGTAAGCGGCCTCACACCCGGCGTGGCCGGCGCCGATTACGATGACATCGAATGTATTCTCTTGATTCACGATTTCAACCTGATTTAAGAACTCCTCGTCGCCATCTGTCTTTCATGCTTGCTGTTAATAGAGCGGACGCGCAAGCGAGGATTAGATAAATGAGACAGAGAAATAACAACGGACCCGCAAATGAGTCGGAGAGCCCGTATGCGAGCAGGGGCGCCAACGAAACTGCCGCCAGCCACCAACGATTCCTTTCGTCGAAGCAGCCAATCAGAAAACCGATCAACGTCGAGATTGCCGGCAGAAGCACAAAGACCTGGATCAGACCGGTGATAACGAACTGGTCCCTATTGTTACCCCCGCGCCCAATCGCGAAACAGTAAATGACGCAGTTCCCAAAGTAGGCCAGGGTGAAACTGAGTATCACGGCCGCAACAACTATCAAAACCGTTTTGGACATGAGTGACATCAGCATTGACCGGAAAAAACGAACATCTTCGAACATCGAAAGCGATTCACTTACCGATACAGAACGTCGAGAATATCTGACCGAGTATATCGTCTGTCAGAGTCTCGCCGGTGATCTCGCCAAGCGAAGAAAGCGCGGCGCGAAGCTTCAACAAGACAATCTCTTCAAGCTCGCCGCTTCGCATAATCACACTCGCATCGCTGAGGTTCTTGATCGCGTTTCGCACCGCAGCATGCTGGCGAGCATCGGTCAGCATTATATCATCGCGCTCCGTGGCGGCGTCACCCGTCAGCCTCCGGAATATTTTCGAGGTGAGTGACTCGAATCCTTCACCGGACAAGGCAGAAATGTTTATTACTTCACTGCCGCCGGTTTGTATCGAATTGGTCTCGAGCTTAACCGGCAAATCAGTCTTGTTAATTGCGATGATTCGTCGCTCCTGCGAAAGATGATTCAGCAGATTGACATCGTCGGCAGTCAACGGCTCGGAAGCGTCCAGAACGAGCAGCGAGATGTCGGCGTCGGCTATTGCTGTCCGGCTTCGAGTGATGCCGATGCTCTCGACAAAGTCAGTGGTCTCGCGAATACCCGCGGTGTCGATTAAGCGAACCGGAACCCCCGAGATTGAAGTGCTCTCATAGAGAGCGTCTCTTGTAGTTCCGGGCAACTCGGTCACTATTGCTCGGTCGCTGCCGATCAGCCGGTTGAACACGGAGGACTTGCCGACATTGGGACGCCCGACGATCGCAAGATCAAACCCTTCTCTCAAGAAGCGTCCGAACGAGAAGCTGCCGGCGATCGTGCTTAACGACTCAATCACTCGTTGAAGTTTCATGAGGAGCAGCGAAGAGGTCTCGGGCGAAATATCGTCCTCGACAAACTCGACTGAAGACTCGAGATGGACGATTACTTCGACGAGCGCGTCTTTGAGCGGAGTCAGCCGGATCGACAATTCGCCTTCGAGTTGCCGGGTTGCGACTCGCGCCTGGTATTGAGTCTGGGCGTTGATGACATCGCGAACTGCCTGGGCTTGTGCGAGGTCGATACGTTTGTTCAGGAAAGCGCGAAAGGTGAACTCACCGGGCTCGGCGATGCGCGCTCCGCGATCAATCGCCAGTTGAAGCACGCGCCCGAGAATGATCGGGCTGCCGTGGCAACTGATCTCCACTACGTCCTCGCCGGTGTAAGATTGAGGTGATTTGAAGAAGGTTAGAATAACCTCATCGATGATTTCGCTCGTAGCCGGATCGATGAGGCGGCCAAACTGCGCGCGGTTAGGGGTACCAGACTGAGCATCTGAGCTGGTGTGAAAGATCGATGTTGATATTCCAAGAGCGGCCCGCCCACTCAACCGCACGACTCCGATGCCGGCTCGTCCGGGCGGGGTAGAGATTGCGGCAATGGTGTCGTCGGAATACATAGTGGTTGAACGGCGAGGCGCTAGCTTTCGTCGACGCCCTCTAATGCTCGCTTTACAACGCTATCACTGAGCCAGAATCTACGCTCACTACCTCTCAAGTGCGCGATCAAAGGTTTCATCTCCGGAATGATACCCATGAGTTTGAACTCTTTGAGGAGTTCCAGAGTGCTCTTCACGTTCAAGTTGTGTTGGTGTGCGATTCTGGTTCCGGCGCGTTCATCAATGAGGACGTCAGACGCCCTGCGCTCGCTGGCCTGGACAATCGCCTCCGCCTCACCCCGGTTGATCGGAGCGTGAGGGTTCGTCCTTTTGTCATGAAGCAACTTCACTCTGGCTTCATCGCCTACTGAGCACTTCTTAAGAAAGGCATATTGCTTTAACACCCTTCGCAGTTCGTCAGGGTGATACCACTTATCGGTTACTTCGTGAATAACAAACTTGGGTATGTAGACCGTTCCATAGCGAAGAACAATTTTCGACAGAAGATTGAGATGCAGCAGGTTTAGCAGACAGGAGGTATCGATAACTGCCGTAGCTCCTGCTCTTCGACGTCTTGGCATTAGTTCTGAGTTAGCTCTTGCAGCAAGAACAGGCCGGCAATGGTGCCCGCGAGAGCAAGGATGGCATTGCGCTTTTCTTGATCCAACTTCTTCTTGCGAAGATAATCGGCGAGCATGCTCTCCATGGCGCCGGGATTGTCGGCATCAAGAACGAAGACGGGTGTGCCGGATTTCTCCAGAAGGACAGATATAAGCTTTGTGGAAACGCCACGCTCTACAATCGGGACTACTGGCTTTCCACGACCGAGCGCGTAGCGTAGTTCGTTTTCAACTTGCTTAGTAGCCTGTTTGGTCAGGAATGCAATGACCGAGTCTGCTGCATCAATTTTTTTTGTAACGGTGCTCCAATCAGCGCGCTGTTCTGGGTTCAAGACTTCCAAGTGCAGTCCCGAGGCGGCCGCAAGAGTCTGCAACCGCCATACTACGACCATCTCGTCGCGAGTCGTGTTGTAGCTAAGGAACACGCGATACATATTCGGCCTCTCGGAGGATTGTGTGCTTCTTGACGCCCAGAATCAACTTGCGCCTGAGCCTCAAGCGGGGCGAACCGTGACCTTACGATTCTCGCCGTGGCCCTGACTTTCAGTCGTGACCGAAGCGTCGTCCGCCAGTGCAAGGTGCAGGATGCGACGTTCGTTTGGGGTCATCGGATCGAAGGTGAATGGTATGCGCGAAGTTCGAACTTTCTCGGCAGCTTTTTCCGCCATCAGCCGCAACTCTTTTTCGCGGCGCGCGCGGTAGCCGCCCGAGTCAAAAACGACTTTTGCCTCTTCGCCCGACGAGCGAGCGAGGATGCGATTGCCGAGATATTCAAGAGCATCGAGAAGCTCAGCGTTGCGACCCAGCAGCAACGCGACATCATCTCCACGGACCTGAATCTTGAAACCGCTTTCGCTATCTTCAGCGACGGCGTTCAGATCGAGCCCCGAAGATCCCAGAACCCGATTCGTAAAATCGACAACCAGATTCACATCTTCTTGCGACATCGCTTGATACCTCGGTGCACTCTAAGAGTACCATAGACCATTGAGTCTGCGGACAACCTGACTGCTCGAACGGAATACACCGCAGAGCAGGACCGTCTACGGTACTATTGCCTAGAATCCTTCAGCTTCAGCGCTGCGCTTGTTCTTGCCCTTCGCGCCCTTCGTTGGGGAGGGTTTAGAGGCTCCGCGCGGGCCGCCTTTGCCACCGGATTTTAGAGCATCTGTTGCTGTCCCCGCTGTAAGCTCGGTCGTACGGCGATTGATAAACAACTGAATCAACACGCCCACCATGTTGCTGACCATCCAGTAGAGCACGAGCCCGCTGGGCGCCGAAAAGAAGAACAACCAGGTCAGCATGATCGGCATAAGCCAGGTCATCATAACGCGCTGCATTTTCATCGACGGGTCTGCCGAGGCAGGCTGCGGCGTAAGCTTCGTCGAGGCAATCATGGTGACGCACATGACAATCGGCAGTATCTTCAGTGGGTCGGATCTCGATAGGTCGTGAATCCACAACACCCAGGGCGCGTGACGAACATCCAACGACGAACCGAGGTATAGATAAACTGCCCAGAAAATCGGCAATTGTAGAATCATTGGCAGGCAACCGCCGAGCGGGTTCGCCTCCTTCATCAAGGCGAGTTGCTCCTGTTGAAGCTCCTGTAATTCGCGTTCGTGCTTTTTGGGATTCTCCTTCAGCTTCTTCATTCGGTCCTGCAACTCTTTCATTCGCGGCTGATGCTTTGCCGCCTTCTTCATTTTTTTCGAGCTGTAGAACCTTAACGGAGAGAGCACAAGATTGATCAATACCGTCACGCCAACGATCGCCCAGCCGTAGTTGCGGAACAGCCGGGCGAGCCCGTTCAGCGCCCACGCCAGCGCGGGGACGAGAGGCTTCACGGCGAACGAAAACAGCCCGTAGTCAATCAGCGCGCCAAGGTTCGCATCCAGGGACTGGCCAACGGCGGCCAAAAGCTGTCGATCCTTCGGGCCTACGAAGATGTGCGTCGCCGAACTGGAGCTTACTGAGATGGCGGCGGATGGGTAATCGACCGGCGTCTCATCAGGGTGTGGCTTGAACTGGGCATTAGTCAGCGCCATTTCGGTGATCGTTTGATCGGGAACCGCCAGCATCGCGAAGTAATGGTCGGTCACTCCAGCCCATCGATAGAAGGCCCTCAGAACGTCGACGCCCTGGGCCACACCGTGTCCCTTCGCGATGCCTCTGGGCAGTTGATCCAGGGTGAGGCGCTGGCCGTTTCCTTCGCGACTTAGCACTCGCGCGTAACCGAGAAGGGTCGCGCCCTTGTCGGCTGTGATCTTTATCTGGTTCACATCAGCCGCGAGCGGTTTATCCAGCTCTATCTGATTTGAAGTTTGATCAACGGTCGCGACGGTCGCGAATGGAGGTGTTATGCGAGATCCGAGGATTGCCTGACGCTGCCCCTCGCGTGTGTAAGCAATAACCTGAGGAGGAGTGCTGTAGCTTCCGGTTTGCTTGTCGCTTTGATCGCCGAACTTCGGGCCGAGCAGTATCTCTACCGGCTGCTCGCTGCCGTTTGACCTTACGTCCGCCGTGAGATCGAAAACAAAACCGTCGCCGTGAAACGTGAGTGTCTTGGTAGCCACCAGAGTGGGGGAAACGTAGGTGAACTTGATTACTCGCTTGTCGTTCGGCTCAATTGTGACTTCAGACTCGTTCGCTCCGATGCCTTCGATTTGGAAATTCGCATGGTTGAGTCGAGCGGCCAGCTCCGGCGACCACGGGGTCCGCACGCTCAGCGGAGCGTCCAGTTCATCGGGTATCTGTTGAGGGATGAGCTGAAGCTCGTTGCCGTCAGCGCCCGTTATGTCGCGCTCGACGCCGTCTTCCTTGTACTTACTGAGGATCCAGGAGATCGCAACGGCGCCGCGATTACTCAGTGTCGCGCGCCAATACTCCGATTTAGGTTTGATTGTTATCTCGCGCGGCGCAGCCTGTGTAGCTTGAGTCGTTGCCTGCGGCTGAGCTGCGGAAGGAGCAAGAGGTCCGGCCTTCTTTGCGGTAGGAAGCGGAGCTTGCGGGAGCACAGCTTGCGGCGAATGTTCCGTATCGCGCTGAACAGGAGCTTCTTCAATTTGGGCAGGCTCGTTGACAGGCGGAGGACCCAGGTACCTCATAATCAAGGGCCAGGACATCAGCACCACCAGGGAAAGAGCCAAAGCCGTTATGAGACGATTTCGATCCATCAAGTCACATCAGGCGGAGCGCCGCCCGTCCTTTTCGAAGCTACTTCACGGGGTCGTATCCACCCGAATGAAATGGATGACAGCGCAGCAACCGCCGAGCACCAAGGTAAGCACCGCGCAATGCGCCGTACTTCTCGATCGCCTGCATTGCATATTCGGAACAAGTGGGCGTGAATCTGCACGACGGCGGGAGTAGCGGTGAAATAAGCAACCTGTAGCCGCGTATGAAAAAAATAAGAACGACCTTCACTTCTCGACAGCCCTCTGCAGAAATGCAATGAATTCAGTTTCGAGATCGCGGTAGTGGGCTTCCACCAAAGGCCGCTTCACATTAATAACTATATCAACTCCACCAGGCGCCAGCCACTTGTTTCTCCTGAACGCTTCGCGAACCAGGCGGCGGGCTCGATTGCGCTGCACGGCGTTTCCGATCTTTCGGGTTGCGGTGATTCCGATGCGAGCTCCGTCTTCCGGTCTGGCAAGTATGAATGCCGTAAAGTATTTGAATTGTATCTTACGGCCTTGTTCATAGACGCGGCGAAAGAGACCGCGCTTCAGGATCCTGTCTGTTTTGGGAAACTCCCGGGATACTTCACTCATAGAGAAGCGATGAATGCCGACTGAGGAACGATGAATTGCGTCAGCGATTCATCACTCAGCACTCACCGTTCATCGTTGATTTTAGTAGTGCGCAGGTGTAAGTCGCACACGACCCTTGGCGCGACGTCTTTTGAGTACCAGGCGGCCGCCCTTTGTACTCATACGCACGCGAAAGCCGTGAGTCTTAGCCCGGCGGCGGTTGTTGGGCTGAAAGGTCCTCTTCATGTCTTCTATGCTCCTCTATAAACGTTTCCGCGGAAAAGAGTAAACCTATAGAAATGAGTGGGCCTTGTCAAGCTCTGGCAACGCCCCCCATTGCGTGTGCTCTGGTGGCCGGCCGGGCAATTAGGATCTCTATTCCAGGGTGTCTGTGCGTTCGTAAATCGGGGCATACCATCCATTTTGGAAGCTTGCTTGCGTTGACCTACCGATGCGGGGCATTATTATTGACAGGGTGTGGAGCTGATGTTAAGTTGCCCTCGATTCTCCAGTTGGGCATGCCCCCCTGCTGAAAACCTATGACAAAGAGAAGCGGTAACAGGTTTGACGACCGCAAACGTGAAATCCTGGCGACGATTGTGAAGGGTCATATCGCGACCGGGCAGCCGGTTGGCTCGTTTGCGCTCGCGAAGAAGTCGCGTGAGAACTTGTCGTCAGCTACGATCCGCAACATCTGCGCGGAACTTGAAGACGAGGGGTACTTGACGCATCCTCACACATCGGCGGGTCGTATGCCCACGGACATGGGTTACCGGTTTTACGTTGACAATTTCGTAAGCTCGAGGAAGCTCTCCAGGTCCGACGCAGCGCTAATCAATGAACGCCTGCTCGATGAGGAGTCGCTCTCCAATCCTGAGCTTCTGATGGAGAGAACCAGCAGTCTTCTGTCGCAGTTGTCTGGCAACGTCGGCATCGTGGTATCCGCTTCGAGCGCAAGGGACATCCTTCATCATATAGAGTTCGTAAGACTTCCAGACTCGCGGATACTCGTTATCACCGTTTCAAACGCGGGCCGAGTACAGGACAGGGTGATTCGTCTCGACGCGGAGTTCACTAAGGACGAGCTGAATTCAACTGCGCGTTACTTGATTGAGAATTTCAAAGGATGGACGCTGGCAGAGATTCGGGACGCGCTCTTGCTGCGGATGACCGAAGAGAAGGCGCTCTACGATCAGTGCCTGCGCAACGCGTTGCTGTTGTGCAGTCAGAGTTTGCAGGAGGGCGACCAGGCGGACGTTTTTATTCAGGGGGCCTCGAACATCATTGCGAAACCTGATTTCAGCGACACCGAACGCATGCGAGCGCTGTTCAAAATGTTCGAGCAGAAGAGCCGCATTGTAAAGATATTGAACGAATGCATCGAAGGCGCGCAGCTCGAGGCCGTCGCCGTGCGCATCGGGAGTGAAAACCGCTTTGCCGACTTGCGAGACTGCACCGTAATCGCGTCGCCGTGTGTCTATTCGGGTGGAGCGACGGTCGGCAGCATCGGCGTAGTAGGACCGACCAGGCTCGAATATGAACGATTGATTGCCGTCGTCGACTACGTCGCAAGACTGTTCGAGCGTACGCTGGATTCTGCAAAGGCCCTTTGAGTTTCATGGAGTAATTTGGCCGCTCAGATATGAGCAAGAATAAGAATACCAATGCCAGATAAGATGAAAGCGCCCCGCAACATACCCATAGGCTTCGACTCGACCGAAAACGTCGAGGCAAAGGTCGAAGAAGCAACGGCGGAAGAAGAGGCAAATCTCCGACCGGAGGAGCTGACGGCTGCGGAAGAGATCGAATCAGAAGATGAGCCCACCGTTGAGGAAACCGGTGAAGTTTCCGAGCCCGACACACAGGAGCCGAGCCCATTCAGCAAGCTTCGATCGCAGGTGGACGTGCTGATGTCGGAGAGAGCGTCGCTCTACGACAAGCTGCTTCGCCGGCAAGCCGAATTTGAGAATTACCGGAAACGCGTGGAGCGAGAGCGAGTCGAGCTCTATCAGCATGGAAGGGAAGATGTGTTGCTGCAGTTCCTTCCGGTAGTTGACAACTTCGAGCGCGCGCTGTCGAGCCTGGAAGAGAGCGAAGGAGACGCCGAAGCGTTGCGTCGCGGCGTTGAATTGATACACAAGCAGTTCTCGGACGCTCTTACAAAACTTGGACTCGAGACGGTTGAAGCAGTCGGTCACACGTTCGATCCGCATGTCCACGAAGCCGTAACTACAGAAGCGACCGACAAGCACAAAGAGAACACGGTGATCGAAGAGTTTCAGCGCGGATATAAGATAGGCGATCGGCTGCTGCGCCCCGCAAAGGTAAAAGTCGCCTCAACCCCCGAGAAATGATTTCGGAATTCGGATTGCGGATTGCGCATTGAAGCAACTCCGAAATCCTCAATCCGAAATTCGCAATCCGCAGATCCCCTCAGCCCCTACAGAGTAATCCAGACCCCGCTATCTGCCACGGTTTTAGTCAGAGTAGGAGGTTGTGCCATGGGCAAAGTCATCGGAATAGATCTCGGAACTACCAACTCGTGCGTTGCGATTCTGGAAGGCGGCGTCACCCAAATAGTGCCTAACAAAGAGGGCGGACGAACCACACCTTCAGTAGTGGCGTTCACGGAAAAAGGCGAGCGCTTGATCGGCCAGATCGCCAAACGGCAGGCGATTACCAATTCCGCAAACACGATCTATGCGGCAAAGCGTCTAATGGGCCGCAAGTATGATTCGCCGGAAGTCAACCGCGCGCGCCAGGTCTGCTCCTACGAAATCACCGAAGCGACGAACGGAGATTGCCGCGTGCGTGTGCGAGGCCGTGATTATTCTCCACCCGAGATTTCTGCGATTCTGCTTCAGCGTTTGAAGCTTGCCGCCGATGAATTCCTTGGCGACGAAGTGACGGAGGCGATCATAACGGTTCCGGCTTACTTCGACGACATACAGCGCCAGGCGACGAAGGATGCAGGCAAAATCGCGGGCCTGAAGGTTCAACGTATCATCAACGAGCCGACCGCTGCGGCTCTTGCGTACGGGCTAGGCAAACATGAAAATGAGCGGATTGCCGTCTTTGATCTGGGCGGCGGCACGTTCGACATATCGATAATGGAAATGGCCGACGGCGTTTTTGAGGTGCTGTCCACCTGTGGTGACTCGTTTCTCGGCGGAGAGGACTTCGATCAGCGCATCGTTGATTGGATGATCGAGACCTTCCAGCAAGAGACAAAAATAGATTTGCGCCCCGACCGGCTAGCGCTCCAGAGATTGAAAGAGGCGGCCGAGCGCGCCAAGTGTGAGCTTTCGACCGCGACGGAATCTCAACTCAATCTTCCGTTCATCGCAGCCGATTCGACGGGACCAAAGCATTTCAATAAAACATTGAGTCGCTCGAAGTTTGAAGAGCTCGTCGCCGACCTCGTCGCGCGAACAACGGAGCCGTGCCAGAAGGCGCTTGCCGATGCCAAGCTGTCGCCCGAAGACATCACTAAGGTATTGCTCGTCGGCGGCCAGACTCGCTCACCCATCATAATCAGCCGAGTGCGGGAGATTTTTAAGCGCGAGCCTTCGATCGAAATCAACCCTGACGAAGTCGTAGCTATCGGAGCAGCCATTCAAGTCGGCGTGCTGGCCGGCGATGTGAAGGACTTGATCCTTCTCGATGTGATTCCGCTGGCGCTGGGTATTGAAACGCGCGGCGGACTGTTCACAAAGCTTCTCGAACGCAACTCGACTATTCCGACCAAGAAGAGCCTGGTCTTTACAACCGTCGCGGACAATCAGCAGGTCGTCGAGGTTCACGTGCTTCAGGGTGAGCGCGAGATCGCCGCCGGCAATCGCAGCCTTGCCAAGTTTGAACTTGTAGGTATTCAACCCGCGCCCCGCGGTCTTCCACAAGTCGAAGTCACGTTCGAAGTGGATGCTGACGGAATCGTTTCGGTCTCCGCTCGCGACAAGATGACCGGGCTCGAACAGGCGATGCGCATCACGCCTTCTTCAGGTTTGTCGGCGTCCGAGATCTACGACTTGATCGAAGAAGCAAGTCGGAGCGCCGAAAACGACAAGCGAGTGAAGGAAATCATCATCGCTCGCAATCGGCTCGAGGGATTGCTTCAGAACACGGTCCGATCGTTCAGCGAGTTCGGCTGGATGTTATCGGCCGAGGATCAGGAGTTTGTGCGCAACACTGTCGAACAAGCGCGAGAGACCTTCTCCGCCGAAGACCCGACACAGATGCGATACACTCTCGAACTGCTCGAGAAAGCGGCTCGCCTGATTACCGATGCAATGTTCCGCCCGACCGGTCTTGCCTCCGGTCCGGCCCCAGGTCAGGACGAGGAGACCGCGCCATTGTCAGAGGTGTCGTAAAGTTTGCTATAATCCGCTGTCGGTTTGTGGTTTCCTGTTTCTGGTTTCCACCTGAGTTCGTTGGAACCAGAAACAAGACCAAAACCTAGAAACCAAAAACTAGAAACCAGGAACCAACAGTTGAGCAGCAAACGCGACTATTACGAAGTGCTGGCAGTTGCCCGTGAGGCAAGCGATCAGGAACTGAAGCAGGCCTATCGGCGCCTCGCTCTCAAATACCATCCCGATAAAAATCCCGGCGACCACGAATCAGAAGAACGCTTCAAGGAACTAAACGAAGCGTACCAGGTACTCTCCCAACCCGAACTCCGATCGCGGTACGATCGCTTCGGACACGCAGGAGTGGGTGCGGGAGCCGCCGCGGGAGCGGGCTTCGGTCAGGGATTCCCCGGCTTCGAAGACCTGTTCGACATGTTCGGAATGGGAGATATCTTCGGAGGCAGAACCGGCCGCAGGGCCGGGCCTCGCCGCGGGTCTGACCTCAGATATGATATCGATCTCATTCTCGAAGAGGCGGCTGTTGGACTGAAGACCAAGATTAGAGTTCCCCGCCTCGAGACGTGTGAGACCTGTCACGGAACGGGCGCGGCCGAAGGCGCGCAGCCGGTTCGCTGCACCGCGTGCTCCGGAAGTGGGCAGGTGAGGTATCAGCAAGGGTTTTTCTCAGTTGCCCGCACCTGCTCGACCTGCCGCGGAGCTGGCAAGGTGATCAAGAACGTGTGCAAGCCGTGTCGCGGCGAAGGCCGCGTCGAGCGGGAAAAGACGCTCGAAATAAAGATCCCCGCCGGCGTAGACAATGGTTCCCGTTTGCGAATAGCAGGCGAGGGTGAGGCGGGAGAGGTGGGAGCCGGGCGGGGCGACTTGTACGTAATCGTACACGTTAAAGAGCATGATGTTTTTGAGCGGCGCGATGCGAATCTCTACTGCACAGTTCCAGTGTCATTTGCTCAAGCTGCGCTCGGAGCCGATGTGAGTGTGCGAACGCTTGATGGCGAAGAGAAATTGCGTGTAGCGGAAGGTACGCAGGGCGGCAGCATGTTCAGGCTGAAAGGGAAGGGGATGCCGGTGCTCGGAGGACGCGGACGAGGAGACCTCTATGTCGGCGTCAACGTGGTAACGCCAACCAGCCTCTCACAGGATCAACGGCGGTTGCTTGAAGAGCTTGCCAAACTCGAAACCGACGGTCATCAGGAACGCGGTATTGTGGACAAGGTCAAGGACATTTTTAGTTAGCCTGCCGGACATTACGCCCCACCATAGTCTTCATTTCTTATTGCATCGATAGAAGCCAAATATCTGTTTTGGCTGAGGCCACGCTGACATAAATAGAGCGGTTGTCTTTCGAGATATCAACACTGGATACTGTGTCCGGCGCAAACGAGAATAATTCGCGAGGTTTCTTTGACTGCGCGTCCGTAACGTACACTTTATCCTCGAAACAAAATATCACTCGTTTATTATCGTTCAAAAATTTCGTTTCGAGCCCGAATTCCGAGATCATTTCATAATGTTGTGTATCGAGAGAATAAGTGAACAATCCGATATTGCTGATCCTATATCCAGACCCGCAAAGATATTTCCCGTCGGATGACCATGAGTGTGCTACGAAGTGAAAGTTAGAAGCGCCGGACGGTGTCTCGAATGGGGTTTGCTCCTTCCAGGGTCTTCGCAAATCCATGATGAACGACTTTCCACCGAACAGGCTGTAGGCCATATGAAAGCCATCGGGCGACCACACCGGAATTACGGCGCCGGGCGCGGCGACCTCCGTAATCTGTTCCGCGCCGCTTCCGTCAGGGTTGATTGTCCATATCTGATATGCGCCGCTCTTATTCGAGTAATATGCAATGCGTCTTCCGTCCGGCGACCAAACCGGGATCATTTCATTGCTATCTTCGTTTGTGATCTGGTTGAGAATCGAGCTGCCGATCTTCAGCGAGAAGATGTCCGGTTGTACTCCGACAGATTGGCAGGCCAGAACCTGACCGTCGGGCGAGATGGAAGGCGCCGTTATCTCACCGGATGAATTGATAGTCTCGGCGGTCTTGCCGATGACCTTTTCCGTTGCGGGATCGAAGTTCAGCCTTTCGATGTTCTCAGTATATCGGGCTTGAACATAGGCGAGGTGTCGCCCGTCGCCTGAGAACGAGATGTGTTTAGTATCTGATGAGGGAATTGAAACCGGTTCAGGCTCGCTCCTTACTTGCCCGCTGGTTTGATCAATCTCAACGCGCCAAAGACTCATTACGCCCTTTCGGTTGCTGATGAAGTACAGGTAATCGCCATCCGGGGACCAGACGGGATTCCAATCAATAAAAAGATCATTCGTGACTTGAACAGGATTGCTGCCGTTCACCGCGACAGTCCAGATGTCGCGTTGAGCTGCGTCATTAACCCCCCAGTATGCGATCCTCTTACCGTTCGGTGACCAGGCGGCCTGGACGGCGTCCGTTACCGCCAGGTTTCTGCTTTCGCCGGTCGTTGCGCTTATGACCCACAGCCGGCTAGGTATGTGACTTCTGTTTGGACCGTCGACGCTGTTCTCAGTGCACACGATTTCTTTTCCGTTTGGCGACCAAGCCGGATTAAACCCGAAGTCAGTAAGTTTTTTCACAGATTCTCCAGCCTCGGTCATTACGTGGATGCCGCCGCCTGCGGGAGCCGTTCGACGAAATGCGATTCGTTTTCCGTCCGGAGAGAAAGCTGGTTGGGTATCCTGCGCCTTCGAGTCCTCAGTGAGATTCGTAGTCTTTCTTGATCCGATGCGTTTAATGTAAATGTCATAGTTGCCCGAAACCGGACTTGCATAGACCAGCGATTTGCCGTCAGGCGAAAGGCTCGGAAAGTATTCGGGTCCGGCGCTCGACGTAATACGAGAGGCAACGGCTCCGAGCCAGTCTGAGGGGCGCCTGCCCAGAAGATATTTTCCGATGATGAACGTAGTGAGCGCGACGGCCGCCACTACCAGAAAAGCCACCGCGGCGCGTTTCCAACCGAGGCTGAGGCCGATAGCGGCAAGTTCGCTCTTCGAACTTGAAAAAGCATCCGCGGATGCCGTCGCCTGCGAGTCCAGTCCCTTCTGTAATTTCTTCAATTCGGCGCGAAAATCAGAGACAGTTTGGTAACGAACCTCTCGATCCTTTTCCAGGGCGCGATTGATGATTCTTTCGAGTTCGAGCGACACGTCGGGAGCGGAACTGGTTACGGGAGCCGGAGCTTTGTTCAAGATTGCGTCGAATGTTGATGCCGCGCTGGAGCCTTTGAAGGGTTGTTGCCCGGTCACCATCTCGTAAAGCACGACGCCCAGGCTGAAAATATCCGTGCGGCTGTCGACTTCCTGTCCGAGCGCCTGCTCCGGCGACATGTAGTTTATTGTTCCAAGGATCGTCCCGGCTTGAGTCGATTGATCCACGAAAGAGTGATTCGGATCGCTGTCTCCAGCCTCAGTGAGTTTTACCAGTCCGAAGTCGAGCACCTTTACGTAGCCGTCGCGACGAATCATTGTATTTTCTGGCTTTATGTCGCGGTGAACGATGCCGCCCGCTTGGGCGGCTCCAAGCGCCGAAGCAATCTGAATCGCTATCTCAACCGCTTCTTTTATCGTGATCTTGCCGCGATTGATTTTCTTTCGAAGCGTCTCGCCCTCTATAAACTCCGAGGCGATGAAATGAATACCGCGGTCCTGCCCGATCTCATAAATCGTAACGATGTTCGGATGATTGAGAGCCGAGGCTGCGCGCGACTCGCGTCCAAACCGAGCTACGCGATCCGCGGATTGAGTGAAATGCCGGGGCAGGAGCTTGAGCGCGATCTTTCGATTCATCTGGCGATCGGACGCGAGATAGACTTCGCCCATCCCGCCTTCGCCGGCCAGTGAGATGATCTCATACCGGCCAATCATCTTTCCCGTAAGCGACATGCTGGAGTCTTCCGCAAGCGATCGGGCTGCAAGGTTCATTGCCGGAGTCTCGATAAAGCGCTCGGCTTTGTGGTAAGCGTCGAGCAAAGACTGAACCTCGCGGCGCAGCTCGCCATCGCCGCCGCACGCTTCGTCGAGATAAGAATCACGTGCGCCGGGATCGACTTCGAGAGCCGCGTCCACTAGCTGGTCGATCTTCAAGTAGCGATCGGGAGTCATGAATTGTTTTTGGTTTCCGGTTTCTAGTTTTGGGTTTCCAGTCTTTGGTTTCCGGTTTCTGGTTCTCGTTTCTGGTTTCCGGTTTTTCATAACATAAGATGAGCAGGAACCAAAAACCGAAAACCAGAAACTAGAACCAGAAACCAGAAACCGGAAACTAGAAACCTAACCACTCAGTTCGCGATAGAGCCACGCCTTCGCTTTGTTCCATTCGCGCATAACGGTGACTCCGGAGATCTTTAGCGTCTCGGCTGTCTCCTCAACCGAGAGTCCGCCGAAGAACCTCAACTCAACGATGCGGCATTTGCGCTCGTCGAGTTTTCCGAGCTCGTTCAGGGCGTCGTCCAACGCAACGATGTCGGCGGTTTGGCTATCGCCGACGATCAAAGCTTCGTCGAGCGGAACGTGTCGAACCGTTCCCTCTTTGTTGTGCGGCCGCTTGCGTGCGAAGTCGACGAGTATCCGGCGCATCAGCTGCGCGGACACGCCGAAGAAGTGTGCGCGATTCTCGAACCTGGCATTCTTCCAATCGATCAGTCGAATGTAGGCTTCGTTCACCAGGGCGGTTGCTTGCAGAGGATGATCGGGACTCTGACGGCCCATGTAACGCTTGGCTAACCGGTAAAGCTCGGCGTGAATCAAAGGCACGAGCTTCTCGAGAGCAGACTCGTCTCCGTCACTCCAGGCGATCAGCAAAGCGGTGACTTCGTGCGAAGAAGCTTCCGTCATCAGAACCTTTGTGAGGTCTGCGAGTACGCGAAGAACATATCATAAACAGTCGTGTTTCTATAGCAAACTGAGAAGTTGAAGAGAAAGCTTTCTTGGCCCCTGATAGCTTTCCCAGGCCGCTTGCGTATTAAGAGAGTGACCGCGATTTCAATGTGGGAAAGAGATGATGATGGAAATGACACACCTGGACCTCAACAGCTTGCGCGCAAGCGAAGTGATATCAATACACACAGCCAACAGCGTGTATCAGTTTTCGGTTACCGATCCTGCACAGTGCGCAGGGCTGCTCAGAGGCGGATCGCTCGGAGACAAGCCCCTGCTGGCGACCTTGATCTGCTCGCTTACAGCCAGGCACAGAAGCGCTGACTGGCTCACGCTCCAACCAGGCGCAAAAGCTGTCTTCTTCTGTGCGTCGGCGAAGGGAATTCGACGCCTCGTCACCACTCGAATCCAAAAGATCGACTGCACCGAACGTGAGGGCGTCGAAGAGAGTGCGGCTCTCGATGATACTTTTCGCAGCCAAACCTCGTACTCGTGAAAAGAAACGAATGGCTGCTCGATCAGCGCCGACATAACAGTACGCCACTCAAGGTAACTTCCAAAGAAACGGCTGGATGATTGAATAAGTCATCCAGTGATCGCGACGTTGTTATAGGGAGGGGATGCTCGGCCCATGCAGAAATGCATGGGCCATTTTTTCTGCTTGGTTGCGCGCTACTTGGAAGGAGCGTAGTAAGGATTCTGCCCCGAACCGTGATCGGTGGTGTCAAGAATCTCGCGAACTTGCGGAACCTGCTCGCGAATCAATCGCTCAATCCCCATCTTCAGAGTCACGTCGGCGGCGCCGCACCCCTGACACCCGCCGCCCATTCTAATGAACACGTTGTCGTCCTGAACGTCCAACAACTCGACGAAACCTCCGTGAGCCGCGACTCCCGGATTAATCATCTCGTCCAGCACCTGTTGGACTTTCATTCTCATCTGCTCGGAAGGCAGCCGATCACCGTCAGCAACCTCGGGCATTGGATTCAGAAACGAACGGATCGCCGAGCCGACGCGCTTTCCGAGTTGACGCCAGTCTTCCGCGCCGCCTTGAGTGACGATGACGCTGTTCCCGTCCAGTTCGACTTTCATCATGCCGGGAAGTTTTAGCAACTTGTCGGCGAGATCGTTGTCTTTCGCCTCTTCGGCGGTGTAGTACTCTGCCTTTCCGTCGTGCACATTGCGGTCGACGGTGAAATGGCAGACGTGAATGTCATTCCGGTCAACTTCGGCTTTGATTTGAATCTGTAATGGTGAACTCATTGATTTCTCCTGGCCGCGTTCTGATTAGTATCGTCTTAGAAAATTGATTATAGACGATTGGCCCTGGCGTTATCCAACTGCGTCGTAGTGTTCGGATTCTGCTTTGCTTAATAACTTTCGCGTACCTTGCGGTCCTTTGCGCTGGGTATTGAAGGAGTAAGACCCAATACTCAACGCAAAGTCGCAAAGGACCGCAAAGCACGCGAAGGACTGACCAGCCGTCACAAGTCAGCAACCCAGTCGCCAGGCTGCCGCGAATTCGGCTTCCTCCGGTTGACTCTAGATTCCTGCACGTTTTTGAAGGGGACCAAACTGGTCCCGCGTGGGCTCCGCTCAGCAGAACCACGCTTCAGTGAGTCGCGGCGGGCGCAAACGCAACGGATTGAGCCGCTGCAAGTCGCGGGCAGACGGTTCATCGCCGCGTGACGAATAGGCAAGCTCACGAATTTTGAAAAAAGTCTCGACGGCGTCTTCATTACTGCCGGCGGCTTGCTCAACCAGCGCGCTCACTTGCGCGTGCAAGGCGTCCATCCGAGGGTCGGGATGCTTCCACTCATAACTGAAGGACTCCTGGGCCAACCTTCCGAGCCAGCTCTCATTGTGAGAATTCGACAAGAGCAACGATCCGGGAGGAATAAGCAATCGAATACCGTGTTGCACCGGGTCCACGTGATCGATCAAGCCTTCGGACTCTACAAACTCGAGAACGTCGATGTAGTCGTCGATCGTCGTCCATGGCGTAAACGAAACGAACGAAGGTCTCATAGCGATGCCCGCACAACGCAGAATTTCCAGGGCCTCGCGAACATCGTCGCGAGTGTGTCCTTTGACCAGGTTTTCCAGGACAGTGTCGCTGAGCGACTCAACGGCTGATACTACGAAGACGCATCCTAGCTTTCCCATCTCAGGAATCAGCTCGCGATGCTTGAGGATGTGCTCGACTTTGGCGGTGAAATCAAAGGTGAGATCCGGAAACTCTTCGTGCATTGCTTGCGTGACTCGAAGCGAGTGTCCCGGACCGTTGAGGAAATCGGGATCGCCAAAAGTTATGTGCCGGGCGCCCGCGGTTACCTGACCGCGAATGTCTTCGAGAACGACATCCGCGGGAACAACAAAAAATCTCCCGTCGTAGACAGGCGGGATCGGACAGTGCGCACATTGATGCAAGCACCCGCGGCTGGCTTCGACATAACCCACGAGCCGCTGCTCGCCTTTGATCTCGAGCCTCGCGTAGTGTTCGAGCTTTACAAGAGAGCTGCGTTCAGGAGCCGCGAAGTTCAATCGCTCAAGCACCGGCCCCGACACGCGTCCTTTTGTGCTTATGCCCGGAATGTCAATCGACGCCCCCGAGTCAACGGCTTCGACAAGCCGAACGAGGGCGGCTTCAAACTCGCCGCCGATCACTGAATCCGCGACCATATCAAGCAGGTACTCCGCATTGAGCAAAGCATATAATCCGTAGAAGCAAATGTGACAGGATGGACTGAGCTTGCGGACCTCTTCTGCGATCCTCGCTCCGAGCCGCAAAGCCGTATGCATCGGAACAGATATCCCGGCGAAGCGAGCGCCCTTAACTCTCTCCAAGTCGAACCCTTCAACAGAAACGTCCATTGTTTGAGCTTCATAACCCGCCCGCCGCAACAGCGCCATCGGCATCGCGATGCCCGCAGGCTGATGGCCCAATTCGTAGCAGGATATCAGCAGCACTGTTCCGATGTTCTCTGATTGTTCACTCATTGTTAGCTTAGGACACCGCCTATTCGATTATGAACTCTAGTCTCGCGTGCGCCTCGCGCAACGCCGCTTCAACTTTAACAGGAGTATCGGCGCGACTGAAAATGAAACCCAGATAGCTGGCTCCTTCGGGCGGCGGCAAGATTTCCTGCGTGATGTGAGACGTAATGATCACGTCTTCAACATAAGTCACACCCTTCGCCGTATCAACGCCAAGCACTTCTTTCAAGACCCCTGCGCGAGGAATAGGAATCATCATCACACCGGATGCCTGAGTCTCGCGCTGTATGCTCGCAACGTCTTCACCAAGCGCGTGACGAATAATCAGTTCTTCAAGCGACATGTCCTTGTCGAACCTCAAGGCTCGCGCGCACAGGCCGCCGATCGAGCGGGCCGCTACTTCGATCACCCACGGGCCGTGTTCGTTAACCCGAAGCTCTGCGTGCACCGTGCCTTTCGTCAAACCCATCGCGCGAACCGCCGCCGAAGTTGTTGCAACAATCTGCTGCTGAACCTCTTGAGCCAGACGCGACGGCGTCACGTAGATCGTCTCCTCGAAGAACGGGCCGTCGAGTGGATCGGGTTTATCGAAGATCGCCAGCATCCGAAACCCACCGCCGGTCACAAGCCCTTCGACGGCAACCTCAAAACCGGGAATAAACTCTTCAACGAGGGCTTCTCGCGCGAGCGCGCCTCCACGACGCGCCACCTTCGGATTGCTGACTATACGATCCAGCCGGCGCACTACTCCCGCGAATTCTTCTTCGTTATCGGCTCGCATGACGCCGCGGCTCGTCGACAGGAACACCGGCTTCACCACGCAGGGAAACGTAACTCGAGCCGCGACCTCTCGTGAATCTTCGTCCAGTGAAAAGCGCCAGAACCTCGGGACTTGCACCCCGCTTTGGCTGAGCACTTCGCGCATTCGATGCTTGTTCTTTGCAGTGATCGCGGCATCAACAGGATTGTGTCCCAAGGTCAGTGCTTCAGCGATCGATGCTGCGACGACTGCGGTGTCTTCATCCACTGGGATAACGGCGTCGACGGCAAAACGCGAAGCGAACTCCTGCGCCTGATCTCGGGCGCGGGCGGGGTCGTTGAAGTCCAAGGTCAGCAGGCCTTCAGGGTTTGTGCTGAGCAGCGTGCTTGGCTGTTCAGAGGCGGCAACGACGTCGACATCGAGTTTAAGCGCGGCTTCGACAAACGCCTTTGTTCGGTACGTCGTGGTAGGAAGAAGAAGAAGCACTCGGGGCATATCAAATTCAGTCTAACCGATGGTTGCGGGTCGGGTCGAAGCGTGTTGCTCGCTCGCGATCTTATTGCGCCTCAGCGTCCTCGGCGGTTGATTTCCGGCACAGATCAAGAAAACCGCCGAGGACGCCGAGGGCGCTGAGGACTGCGTTGCCGCCAATGCCCAAATAGGCGGTTGGTGAGAGGTTGTGCTTTCGGTATATTAAGTCGAGGAGTGACTGACCATGCGTTTAACTGAGATGGTTTCGTGCGCGGGTTGAGCGGCTAAGCTAGCGCCGAGCGCGCTCGCTCAGGTACTGAGTGAGCTACCGAAACAACCATACGACCCGAATCTGATTGTCGGCTTCGACACGGCCGACGATGCAGGAGTTTACCGTCTCCGCGACGACCTCGCGATCGTTCAGACGCTCGACTTCTTCACGCCGATAGTCGACGACCCGTTCGACTATGGCCGCATTGCGGCGCTCAACTCGATTAACGATGTGTGGGCGATGGGTGGAACCCCAATCACTGCGCTCGCGATCACTTGCTTTCCGAAGAAGGGTGTTGATTTCGCGATACTGGCCGAGATCATGCGGGGCGGACTTCACGTGCTGACGCAAAACAACGTCGCGCTGCTCGGAGGTCATAGCGTCGACAACGAGCAAATAATGTTCGGCTATTCAGTGACCGGAGTGATCGACCCAAACAAAGTCGCCACCAATGCCGGCGCTCGTCCCGGCGATGTAATTATTCTAACCAAGCCCATAGGCACAGGCGTGATCTCGACCGGAATCAAGTTCGCGAAGACCACGCCCGAAGTCGCAGCCTCATCGATTGAAATCATGTTGACCCCCGGCAGGTCAGCGGCCGAGGCAATGCGCGAATTCGATGTTAAAGGCGCGACCGACGTCACCGGCTTTGCGCTATTGGGTCACACTTGGGAGCTCGCGTGTGCGAGCAAGATCACCATCGAGATAGACTCGGCGCGAGTGCCGATCTTGCCGGGTGCATTGGATCTCGCGAGCGCCGGAATGCTTACAAGCGGCGACAGAACAAATCGCGAGTACATTGGCGAAGACATCGAATTCAGCGAGCATGTCAGCAAAGAAATGCGAAACCTGCTTTTTGATCCGCAGACAGCGGGCGGCCTGTTGATTTCGATCGCGGCAGAACGCGCCGATGCGTTGCTTGCCAGGCTTCGCGCGGACTATCCTCAGGCCGAAATCATCGGCAATGTAATCGAACGACGCACTCGTTCGATTGTTATCAAATAGACATATGCCAAACGAAGAACAATACGACGCGATTGTCATAGGCACGGGCCAGGGTGGCAAGCCCCTCTCGATCGCGCTTGCAAAAGCGGGATGGAAAACGGCGGTTATCGAGCGCGAATACATCGGAGGCACTTGCATTAACGTCGGATGCACGCCTACGAAAACGATGTACAACAGCGCTCGCGTAGCCTATTTAGCGCGTCGCGCTGCCGACTTTGGTGTGCATTCGGATCGCTTGAGCGTGAACATGGCCGAGGTCCGCGCACGAAAACAAGGTGTGGTGGACAGCTTTCGTGACGCAGGCCTGCGCGGGATAGAAAAAACGGACGGCCTTGATCTACTTCGAGGTGAAGCCAGCTTCGCCGGTCCGCACGCGCTTGAAGTTCGAATGAACGACGGCAGCCGGCTAAGGATCGTTGCTGAGAAGATATTCATCAATACCGGGGGACGCCCGGCGGTGCCTGCCATTGCCGGCCTCGAGAACATCTCTTACTTCGACTCGACTTCGATTATGGAGCTCGATCAATTGCCTGAGCACCTGCTGGTAATGGGAGGCGGCTACATCGGGTTGGAATTCGGCCAGATGTTTCGGCGATTCGGGAGTCGCGTAACGGTTGTCCAGCGCGCCGATCACTTGCTGAACCGCGAGGACCCGGATGTTGCCGACGAGGTATTCAAGATTCTTTGCGAGGATGGCCTCACGGTTTTGTTGAGTACGGAGGTTCTGCGCGTCGGCCAGGAAGCTGACGGCATCGGCTTAACCGTTCGGACTCCCGAAGGCGAACAGAGTTTGGCCGGCTCTCATCTTCTTGTGGCAGTCGGAAGGACACCGAACACCGACGTTCTCAATCTCCGAGCTGCTGGAGTTGAGACGGACAAGCGGGGCTTCGTAAAAGTAAATGACCGGCTTGAAACAAACGTGCCGGGTGTCTACGCGCTTGGTGATGTGAATGGCGGACCGCAGTTCACTCATGTCTCCTATGACGACTTTCGAATCATCCGCACGAACGTGATCGAGGGCGGGGACGCAACCACACTCGGTCGACTTGTGCCGTACACGGTTTTCATGGACCCGCAGCTGGGCCGCGTTGGGCTGACAGAGACAGAAGCTAAATCAAATAAGCTCAACATCCGGGTAGCTAAGCTGCCGATGGCTAACGTAGCTCGCGCGATTGAGATGAGCGAGACTCGCGGCTTCATCAAGGCGATCGTTGACGCGGACACGAACCAGATACTCGGCTGCACGGTGCTTGGAGTAGAAGGCGGCGAGTTGATGGCGCTCTTTCAAATGGCGATGATGGGCAAGGTTTCATACACGGTTTTGAAGGAAGCAATCTTCGCTCATCCGACGATGGCCGAGTCGCTGAACAATCTGTTTATGAAGATGGACGCGTAGCCCAATTGCAACACGACTTGTGATATTCTGGAGCTATCGTTATCGCGCCGAGGACGGACTTATGTATCAATCGACTTAGAGAAAGCCAAGTCACAAATGGAATCGTTGATTCAGGCAGCACTAGGCGGCGAAGAGGTGGTCATTACACTCGATCATGAACCCGTTGTGAAGCTAGTACCCATTCCAAAATCAAATGGCCGTCGAAAGGCCGGAAGCGCCAAAGGAATGATGTCCATGAGCGAGGACTTTGAGGAACCGTTGGAAGACTTTCGAGAGTACATGGATAACAGACGGACTAACCATGCAAGCTAAGAGAGAAGCGCCGGCCACAAATCCAAACGCCTCGGAAATGATCAACCTCTTTCAGACGGTTCGCGAACGCACGATGCGAATCGTCGAACCGCTCGAGATCGAAGACTATGTTATTCAGACCGCGCCTTACATGAGCCCCCCGCGCTGGCACCTCGGTCACACATCATGGTTCTTCGAGTTGTTGCTAAAGAAATACTCGCCCGGCTATGAGATTTATTCGGACGAGTATTTGTATTACTTCAATTCTTATTACGAGCGCTTCGGCACGCGAATCCATAAAGACAAGCGGGGCACTCGTTCGCGTCCCACTGTGAAGGATACTCTCGCGTATCGACGCAGGATCGACGATCGAATGCTCGAGCTTCTTGATAAGTCTGGCGACACTGCTGAGGCCCGCGAACTTTTGCCGCTGGTCAGGCTTGGGGCAGAGCACGAAATGCAGCATCAGGAACTTCTGGTCTACGACGTCAAGCATTTATTGGGCGATTTGTATAAACCGGCAAACATTGGCAGCCTTCCCTCGCGCGACGAAGTGACCGGGATGGCCGACGTGGAAGGCGGGTTGTTCTGGCTCGGGTATGCGGGTGATGACTTTGCTTACGATAACGAGAAGCCTTCTCACCTCGTGTACGTTCAGGATTTTGCAATTGATCGCGCGCCGGTCAGCGTCGGTGAGTATCTGGAATTCATTCGTGATGGCGGCTACACAAACTTTGAGTGGTGGTTCTCCGAAGGCTGGGACTGTGTTCATCGAGAAGCCTGGCAAGCGCCTCTATATTGGGAACAGCACGGAGCCCAGTGGATGATTCGGGAATTCTCCGGGGTTCACTCAGCGGAAGAAAAGTCGGACGAACCAGTAACTCACGTGAGTTTTTACGAAGCCTCGGCATTCGCAAAGTGGGCAGGGAAGCGATTGCCGACTGAGGCGGAATGGGAAAAGGCTGCCTGCCTGCCGCTGCAAGAAACCGCTCGGCTGAACTTTCCATGGGGAGACGACAAGCCCGATGCGTCGAAATCAAATCTGTTTGAAAAAAACCTTTGGGGTGTTGCACCGATTGGGTCATTTCCCGAAGGTCGAAGCGCATACGGCTGCTATCAGATGATCGGCGATGTCTGGGAGTGGACCACGTCTGACTATGTACCGTATCCAGGTTTCAAGCCTGAGTTTGACGAATACAACGACAAGTGGTTTGTCGGCCAGAAAGTCTTGCGAGGCGGTTCATACGCGACGCCTCAGTCTCACATTCGAACAACCTACAGGAACTTCTTTCATCCGGATGAGCGATGGATGATCTCCGGCTTTCGCTGCGCGAAGACAATCTGAAAGTAATGACCAGCAGCAACAAGCCGTCTCCAATCTCGACCCGCGAATTGATCGAGGCTCTGCGTGAAACTCGCGAGCGAACTCTTGAATTGATAGACGACTTGACCGACGAGCAACTGATGGGTCCGCGGCTCGGTATCGTCAATCCGCTACGTTGGGAGATTGGTCACATTGCATGGTTCCAGGAATACTGGGTTCTGCGGCACCTTGGCGGCTTGCAGCCGACGCTCAGTCAGGGGGACCGTCTGTATGATTCGGCTCGCGTAGCCCACGACACGCGATGGGATCTGCCGCTTCCTTCCAGAGCAGAAACTCTTGCATATATGAGTCGAGTGCTCGCGCGTGTGTGTGACCTGGATGACAGGAGATGCCGCGAACCGATCGACGGATATGATGAGCCGTACTTCCTGCATCTCGTCCTGTTTCATGAACAAATGCACGCAGAAGCAATAACCTATACGCGGCAGACTCTGAGCTATGCTCGGCCTCGTCTCTCGATTTCCTCGAACATAGGCTCGCTTACGCAAGGCGCGCTGATTAGCGGCGACGCGCACATACCTGGCGGCACATTCGCGCTCGGCGCCTCGCGTGGCGCTGTCTTTCAGTTTGATAACGAGATGCCTTCGCATGATGTCGAGGTCGCGCCCTTTGCGATTTCAAAAACAGCGGTTACCAATGGTGAGTTCGCGGCGTTCGTTGAAGATGGTGGTTACACGAAGCGGGATCTGTGGACCGATGAAGGCTGGCGGTGGAAGCACGCTGCCGGAGCTGATCATCCAGTTTACTGGCGACCTCAATCAAGTGAACAATGGCTGCGACGAGACTTTAGTGAGTGGGTGCCGCTGGCTGAACACATCGCCGTGATACACGTCAATTGGTTTGAGGCCGATGCGTACTGTCGCTGGGCGGGGAGGCGCTTGCCCACGGAAGCCGAATGGGAGATGGCGGCGAGCTGCGCGCTTTCATTTGATGGACAATCGATATCGAGTCACAGGCGTCGCTACCCCTGGGGAGATGATGCGCCGACTCCTGAGCGCGCCAATCTGGATTGGCGCAGGTTGGGCTGCATCGACGCGGAGGCATTGCCCGAGAGCGAAAGCGGCTTCGGCTGCCGCCAGCTGATCGGCAATGTATGGGAGTGGACAGCAACTACCTTCGAAGGCTATCCGGGATTCGCGCCCGGTCCCTACAAAGAATACTCGGAACCATGGTTTGGCGACCACAAAGTTCTGCGCGGCGGTTGCTGGGCGACTCGCTCGGGAATGATTCGAAGCGCGTATCGAAACTTTTACACGCCGGATCGTCGCGACGTGTTGGCAGGATTTAGAACGTGCGCGCGGTAAAGATCCGCAAGCTCGCTAACGCCTCGTAATCGTTTTCATTTTTCATTTTCCATTTGTCATCGTTCATTGATTAACCGGTGGTCATCAGATGACAAATGACAAATGACAAATGACAAATGGAAAATGAACCGGCTCTTCGGCAAGCAACATGAAAATCACCCTAATCACGCCGGCACCCCCGAACTCTCGACATGGCAACCGAGTCACCGCTATAAGATGGGCTCGCATTCTCAGAAGGCTCGGCCACTCGGTCAACGTCAAACAAGCTTATGACGGAGAACATCTTGAACTGCTGATCGCCCTGCACGCGCTCCGGAGTCATTCATCGATCGCTCGTGTTCACCGGGACCATCCTGATATTCCAATTGTAGTAGCGCTCACCGGTACCGACCTGTACCGCGATCTTCAGCGGAGCAAGCGAGCGCAACAGTCGCTCGATCTCGCCACGCGCATCATAGTTCTGCAGCCCAAAGCGCTCGAGGCCTTGCGCCCGCGATGGCGCGAGAAGACCCACGTCATTTATCAATCGGTCGAAGCCCTTACTGACAAGGCGCACACGTCGAGCGCGCGGCCGAGCGCATCCGCGGCGCCCCGGACGTTCGACGTCTGCGTGATCGGTCATTTGCGAACTGTGAAGGATCCATTCAGAGCCGCGATGGCGGCGCGCTTGTTGCCGGAGTCATCACGTATTCGCGTTATTCAAGCCGGCGCTGCGATGACGCGGCAACAAGAACTTCGAGCGCTCGCTGAAATGAAGACGAACCCTCGATATCAATGGCTGGGAGAACAAACATCGTCGCGCACACGACGAACAATGAGCCGGAGCCGTCTGAGCGTACTTTCCTCGAGATTGGAGGGAGGCGCAAACGCGCTTGGCGAGGCGATCATCGCGGGAATTCCGGTGCTGGCTTCCCGCATTCCGGGTTCGGTAGGCATTCTGGGCGAAGACTATGCGGGCTACTTTGAAACGGGTGCGACGGCCGAGCTCGCGAGACTGATGACTCGCGCCGAGACAGATCCTGTATTCCTGAGAGAATTGAAGAGGGCCTGCGATCAACTTGTTGAACTCTTTGATCCGGTCCGCGAAGAAGCATCCTGGCTGCAGCTCCTTGATGAGTTGTTGGAGGTAACGTGAGTCTCGGAGTTTTCTTGCGGTTCGCGTCGACGACACCTATCGACGGGCCGAGCCTCCGCATGCATCGCGCGTTGACAATAGAAGATTGCGGTCAGTAAAATTCAAATCACTTGGGCCGTTAGCTCAGTTGGTAGAGCAGCTGACTCTTAATCAGCGGGTCGCAGGTTCGAGCCCTGCACGGCTCACTTTAAAATCTATCACTTAAGGCTACTGAATTGGTAGCCTTTCTTTCATCTACAGTTTCATCTACAGGTACAACCAGACATCTACAGAACTGGACAGACAAACAAACAACCAAGGAAGCCTTCTTCGTGGTTTGCCTGATGGGCGACTTTCTTGTCGTGCTTGAGTGCCAGGAGGTTCTCGACGTTTTCCGCGGCGACCGCGATTGACGCAATTGAGAAAGGGTTAGTCAGTCATAGGCCCGTGTGCATCTTTCCTAGTTCCTTCTTTGTGGCGCCCGCCGCGAGGGCCGCCTGCACCAACAGATGGAGCGAGATCGTTGGGTCGCTGGCTTCACTCTTCGCCACGCGCGACTGGCTCGAATTCATTCGTATAGCTAAGGCCCTGCGACAAACGATCTTTTTCCCGTTGCTCGTTTACCCCGTCGGCAAGAGCAAGCGTTATTTCGACCAGCGTCTGCTCCTCCTCGGTGAGTTCGAGAAACTCTGCAGCAGAGCCGAAGCGCCATCCCGCTCGTTCGAGTCTTTTACGTTTTGCCGCCTTCATCATTTCTCCCCTGTTCGAGCGACAGAATCATTGGCCGTATGCCGGCGTTTACACGCCACGATGACTCCGGTGTCTTGTTGGTCGTCTTGTTACGCATCACGCAACGGCTTTGCGAATCCGTCAGTCCTCCAGTATGCGGTGCTAGCGGGCGCGGATTGATGATGGCTGCCCAGCTTCGGTTGCATTGGACGTGATCGAGCTATCAGGAACTTGTAGCCGATGCGATGTACTGTGATGATATGATGTGGTTCCGACGGGTTCTTCTCAATCTTTTGACGCAGACGAGCAATGTGGTTGTCTCGCGTACGCGTGAGCGGAAAATTGTCGTAGCCCCATACCTCGTCAAGCAACTGGTCGCGGGTGACAGTCTTTCGCGATGCTGAACAAAGTATCTAAGCATTCCGAATTCGCGCGGTGAAAGTTCAAGTGCCTGTCCTCGCTTGCGCGCTTGATACCTGCCAAAGTTTAGCTCGACATCTCCAAATCGATAGACATCAGATTCAGTGTCCTTTCCCGTCTGTCGATCTAGGGCAAAGAAAGTGCCAACACACGAGCCGATGAACACTACATCTCCCACGACCGTGGGTGAGGCGTAGACTCAGCCATCGGTGTTGTACTGCCACTGATACAAACTCAGAGAGGCGCTGGGTCAAAGACAGAATGGAGATCTTCCCTTCAGCGTTGGTACTGGCGCTATTTAGCGAGCTTGGACTGTTCGGCTGTTTTATTCTGAGCTAACAAGGTCGGTGATACGGCGAGAACCATGCTCAGCGCTGCTATGACGACTTGACCGTATCGGGCAACGAACTCTATGCCGGCACCACAAACGCTTTGTGGATTCGGTGACATAGAGTCATCGCTACCTTCTCATTGTGTTCGGAGTGTTCCTTCGTCTATGCAGCTGGACCCGCGGCAGCATAGGGTCGGGCCTACCTGATCGAAAGGATACGTCCGGCTGTGGGTTGCTCCCGCCCTTTCCGGATCTGCGCTCTTAGTCGCCGGCCTCACTCAGCGACGGCGCCTGAGCCATCGAGCCCAAAGGACCGTTCGACACCGGGATGAACTCCACTGCCCGTTCCCCCATCGCCTCGTGCGTATACGCAAACTCTCCGTGCTGCGTGAGGTCCAGTCCTATTGCCTCTTCTTGTTCAGTGACCCGCAAACCAATGATCAGATCAACCAGCTTGAGTATTGCCGTCGTGCCTGCCGCCGCGATCAACCACGAAAGTCCAACTGCGATAGCTTGATTGATAACTGTATGGGGGTTCCCGTCTATGGCTCCAAGCGGAACGGCATTTCCCGTTCCGTCTTTGAAAATCGGGTTGACCGCCATGGTGGCAAACACGCCAGTGAGAAGAGCGCCAATAGTTCCTGCGGCGCCATGGATCCCGAATACGTCTAACGAATCGTCATATCCGAGTTTCGTTTTTACCACCGCCGTCATCAAATAACAGATGGCTCCGGCAATCAAACCGAGCAGCAAGGCCGAAGCCGGGCTAACGAAACCCGAAGCCGGCGTGATCGCAACCAAACCCGCTACCGCGCCCGAAATCGCGCCAAGCATCGAAGGCTTTTTTGTTCTCGACCATTCTGCAGCCATCCACCCGAGTGCTCCGCTGGCTGCAGCGAAGTGCGTTGCGACGAACGCGCTTGTTGCAAGCGCCCCCGATGAAACCGCGCTGCCTGCATTGAAGCCGAACCAGCCAACCCAGAGCAGACACGCTCCGATGAAGCTGAGAACCAAATTGTGGGGCGGCGATTGGATCGACGGGTAGCCTGTCCGTCTGCCAATGTAAATCGCACACACAAGCGCTGACACGCCGGAACTAATGTGAACTACAGTGCCGCCAGCGAAGTCCAAGGCCGGGAATCTTCCCCCGAGCGATGCATTCAGCAACCCGCCCTTCCCCCACACCATATGAGCCAGAGGGGCATACACCAGAAGCGACCACAGCACCGTGAATGCCAGCATCGCTTTGAATTTCATGCGTTCCGCAAACGCGCCGGTTATCAACGCGGGCGTGATGATCGCGAACATCAACTGGAACATCATGTAGGTCTGATGAGGGATCGTCGGAGCGTAATCCGAATTGGGAGTGGCTCCCACACCCTTCAACAGAACGTGGCCGAAACCACCGATGATGGCGTCGCCTTCGCCAAAGCTGAGGCTATATCCGCAGATAAACCACACCACCGTAACCACCGCCATCAGCACGAAGCTCTGCATCATCGTGGCCAGGACGTTCTTGCGGTTCACCAGCCCTCCATAAAACAAGGCGAGCCCGGGCCCGGTCATCAACAGAACCAGTGCGCAAGACATCAGCATCCAGGCGTTATCCGCCGATGTCTGCGCCGAAGCTACTGCGTCTCGGAGTTTGCTGATCTGATCGTTGGCATCGTTGGTTTGAGCGTACGCTGCCAGAGGAAAGGCAATGGCGAACAGAGCACCAGCCAGAAAACTCGCTTTCTTCGTGAGCATCATCCTTCCTACCTCCAGCCTCCAGCTAAGCCTGCGGTTAACGGGCGGATCTTTACCGGCCTTTTCAAGCTCAGATCTTCGGCAACCGGCGTTCCGAAAACTACGACGCCGGCACAATCGCGGTCCGCGTCGTAAGGAGATTGGAGATTCCGGGTTTATTGAGAATTATGCCTGGAAACAACAGGCCACAACTTTGTCGGTATCGGCCCCGAATCTGACAAAATTGTTGGAACGGCAAGCTAGTGGAAGCGCTGACAATCTATGGCGTACTTCTGCACCTTGTAGCCGAGTATTCGCTCTGTGGTGTCCAGTAGCTTTGCTGCGCGAGCGCGATTCCCGCGGGCGGTTTTCAGGGCGTCCTGAATCAGATCCTTCTCATACGACTCGATCGCCGTTCTGAGGGATAATCGCGTTACCGTATCGCTGGCTGTGGCGGTCTGAAGAGTAGGAGGGAAATGGTGCCCATGAATCACATTTCCCTCGCACACCAATAGGGTGCGCTCTATGCAGTTCTCGAGTTCGCGTACGTTCCCCGGCCAGTGGTAGGACGTGAGCATATCGATGGCCGGCGTCGAGATTCGCTTGATGCGCTTGTGGTTTTGACGCGCGTACTTCTCAACGAAGTGTTCAGCCAGCTCAAGGATATCGGGCCTCCTCTCGCGGAGTGGGGGTAGATAAATCGTGAAGACGTTGAGCCGATAATAGAGGTCCTCACGGAACCCACCTTCTCGAATTGCTCTTTCGAGATCCTTGTTGGTTGCGGTAATGAGGCGTACGTTCGATTTGATGGTTTCGGTGCCGCCGAGACGTTCGTATTCCCGCTCTTGAAGCACACGAAGCAACTTGATCTGAGTCGCCTGACTCAGCTCGCCGATTTCATCCAGAAAAAGGGTTCCGCCTTCCGCCATCTCGAAGCGGCCCTTCTTGCGACTGCTCGCTCCAGTGAATGCGCCCTTCTCGTAACCGAATAGCTCAGACTCGATCAGGCTTTCGGGTAGGGCGGCGCAGGCCACCTTTACAAAGGTCTTGCCGGCGCGTGGAGAGTTGTAATGGATCGCGTGCGCGATCATTTCCTTTCCAGTGCCGGACTCGCCGCGAATCAGCGCCGTCGTGTTAGTGGGAGCAACCTGAGAGATCTGCTCGTATACCTGGCGCATCGGACCGCTGTTGCCAATGATATTTGAGAAGTCGTAACGCTGCTTGAGCTCCTGTCGCAGATGTATGTTCTCATTCAACAAACGCTGCTTCTCAAGCTCGACCATCTGATGGACTTTGAGAGTTTGAGCAATCATCGAAGAAACCACGCGCAGGAACTTGACTGCCCGGTCATAGTCGCGGTCCTTCTTATATCTCAGTACGCCCCCAAGCGCGCCGACGGTCTTGCGACTCAGAGTTATCGGCACGCAGATAAACGTGGTCTCCTGGGTGCTGAGCTTTTTGGTTTGTGCCGCGCGGCCGAGGAAGAGCGGCTCGTGACTAGCCTGTGGCACAACAACCGGTTTGCCGCTCTCGACAACTCGTCCGGTGATCCCCTCTCCCAATCGATAACGGGCTCGCCGACCCTCCACGGTGAGTCCGCAAGCGGCTTCGATGTAGATATCCTTCGAGTCCTGACGAAGCAGCATCACGACGCTGCTGACAAAGCCATGGTGATTCTCGAGCACCTCGAGTACCCGGTGGAGAGCGGATTTCTGATCGAGTGTCCCAGACAGCGCCTGGCTGATTTCAACCAGCGTCGTCAGTTTTCTTATCTCGCCAGTAGGATCATTCCTTGCCGACATTGCTTTAAGCTTATCCTCGATTCAAAGTGATTCAAATGGGTTGCGCTGTCTCTGCCTACAATTCTGTTACTCACGAATGCAACTTCGACAATTTTGTAGCTCGTCGAAAAGCTAGTCAAGTCCTATCCCGCCGCCAAACGGGCCCTGCATTGCAAGAGTAGCCGAAACACCTGCGCCGGGCGCCGCGAGGAAACAGTTTTGTCGCGCAACTTCTGTGCTCAAGAGTCTATTCCACCGATTTTTCTTCTTTAGAGGATGTGAAACCCTCTTTGAATGTAATCAACGCGATCTTTGGTACTAGCGTTGCTCAAGGCAACGAGCCTTCAGTTTATAGGCGCACGATCATGATTGCGAACGTACTGATATGTTTTTTCAGTCGCAGCAACCCGCGTTAATTGTACTCGCGGGTTTGAGAAGTCTCGCCGTTTTCAACAATCACAAGAGGGAAAATAATGCGGGAGGAATTTCCTGAAGGTCTGCTCTACGATCCACTCGATGAACACGATGCTTGTGGGGTTGGATTCGTCGCGGAGACTTCGGGACGTCCCATTCACAATATCGTCGAGAACGCGCTCGAGGCGCTTTGCAATCTAACGCACCGCGGGGCGGTCGCCGCTGACGGCCGAACCGGAGACGGCGCGGGGTTGCTCACCCAGTTGCCGCAGAGATTCTTCCAGCGAGAGGTCGAGCGCTTGGGAGAAAGGATGGACAGCGGAGACCTCGCGGTGGGCGTGTTCTTCTTGCCGCGCGATGAAGGCCTGGCAGACCAGGTTCGCCGCGTTGCAGGACAGATGAGCCAAAGCGAGAGCTTCATTCCAGTTGCCTGGAGGCCGGTGCCAGTCGATGAAGGCGTGCTCGGAACCAGGGCGCTCGCGGCAGCGCCAAGAATCGAGCAGCTCCTGGTCGGCAGGGGCCGCATGGCGAAAGGAGATTTCGAAGCGGCACTCTATCGTGTCCGTCGAGCCATAGAAGAACGGACTTCAGGCATCAAGGATTTTTACATACCGTCCTTTTCATCTCGTACAATTGTCTACAAGGGCCTGCTCGTCGGCAGTCAACTGGGGCCGTTCTATCCGGACCTGAGGGATCCCGATTTCGAAAGCGCCCTCGCTATATTTCATCAGCGCTACTCGACCAACACATTTCCAAACTGGTCGCTTGCTCAGCCCTTTCGATTTCTTGCGCACAACGGCGAGATCAACACGATTGCAGGAAATCGCAACTCGATGCGAGCCCGCGAGACTGAGGCCGCAGCATCGCGCGAGCCTTTCCCGTCCGGATCGGTCATCTGGAGCAAGGGCTCGGACTCAGCCAACCTGGATAACTCGCTGGAGCTGCTCGCGATGTCCGGCCGCGAAGTAATGGAATCGATGATGATGCTGATACCGGAGGCTTACGAGACGTCCGCCGACGTGCCCGCGGATCTGCGAGGTTTCTACGATTACGCGGCGAGCTTGACGGAGCCCTGGGATGGTCCCGCCGCGGTGACGTTCACCGATGGCCGCATCGTTGGCGCAACTCTGGACCGCAACGGTATGCGGCCCTCGCGGTACGCGGTTACAAGCGATGGCCGTTTGATAGTCGCTTCTGAAGCGGGTGTGATCCACCTTGATCCGGACATCATTGTTAAAAAGGGCCGTCTCGGTCCTGGCGAGATGATAGCGGTGGACACTGAGTTGGGAGTTTTGTTAACAGACGGCGAGATCAAGCGGCAGGCTGCGGCTCGCGAACCTTATGTGGATTGGGTGCGGCGTTCGGTGATCACACATATCGAGCGCGACAGCTATCGACCAGTATTTCGCGCTTGCGAAAACACGTTGATCAGGCGGATGAAGGCCTTTGGTTACACGGTCGAGGATGTCGAACGAATACTCGATCCGATGTTGGCTGAGGGGAAAGAGCCGATTGGTTCAATGGGTGACGACACACCACTGGCATTCTTATCGTCAAAGCCGCGATTGCTCTATTCATACTTCAAGCAGCGGTTCGCACAGGTAACCAACCCGGCAATCGATCCGATCCGTGAGCGGCTGGTAATGTCGCTGACTACCTTACTCGGCCCGCGCGGCAGTTTCACGTCCGACGAACGATCTCCCGGCATGTTGATCAAGCTACCGAGCCCGATCCTGAGCGACGCGACTGTTGAACGGCTGGAGCGCGATAGTGAAAGCCACCCTCGCTGTGCGACTCTGCCGGCGACATTTGACGTCGCAGAAGCCGAAGGCGGTTTGAAGCGGGCGATCGATGAGCTTTGCCGTCGTGCGAGTGAAGCCATCGATGCGGGCTATTCAATCGTGATTTTGGACGATCTGATAGACCGTGAATCAGAGGCGCCGATACCGATGCTGCTTGCGGTGGGCGCGGTTCACAATCATCTGATCCGCGAAGGGCAAAGATTACGTGCGAGTCTCGTGGCCCGAACCGGTGAAGCGCGCGATGACCATCAGATCTCGTGCCTTATCGGATGTGGCGCGAACGCGGTCAATCCATCGCTTGGATACGAGGTGATCGCCAGCGAGGCTCTCAAGCGAGGACTGAGCGTCACGGATGGTATGAGAAATTACAGTAAGGCGCTCGAGAACGGGCTGCTCAAGATAATGGCCAAGATGGGCATTTCAACGGTGGCAGGTTACTGCGGTAGCCAGGCGTTTGAGACCGTTGGCCTGGATGCGCATTTGGTCGAGCGGTTCTTCACCGGAACCGCCTACCGGTTGAGCGGCGTCGGGTTTTCGGAGATCGCGCGCGACGCATTGCGTTTTCACGAGGCCGCTCGCACCCAGACTCAGACTCCGCTTGAAGACGCCGGATTCTTCAGGTACAGAAACGGCGGCGAATATCACACCTTCAACCCGGCGGTCTTTCGGGCGTTGCACAGAGCTGCCAGGAGCGCCGACCCGAAGGAATACAACCGATACGTCGGCGAAGTGCTCGGGCGCACCCCAGCGGTGCTTCGCGACTTGATCGAATTTCGTCCCGGCACTCCTATGGCTCTCGACGAAGTGGAGGCGGTGGAGACAATCCTCTCCCGTTTCTCGACCTCTGGAATGTCGTTCGGGGCGCTATCAAAGAAGGCGCACGAGACGCTGGCCATAGCTATGAACCGCCTCGGAGGCCGGAGCAACAGTGGTGAGGGAGGCGAGGACAGTCTCAGGTTCAAGACCAGAGCAGGCGGCGACTCTGCATGCAGCAGAATCAAGCAAGTCGCGTCGGCGCGGTTCGGTGTGACCCCGGAGTACCTTGTTTCAGCCGACGAACTCGAGATCAAAATCGCGCAAGGCTCGAAGCCGGGAGAAGGAGGGCAATTGCCCGGCCACAAAGTCACCGCCGAAATCGCCAGAATTCGTCATTCACGGCCCGGCGTAACTTTGATTTCGCCGCCGCCTCATCATGACATTTACTCGATCGAGGACCTCGCGCAACTGGTCTATGACTTGAAGCAGATCAACCCCGGCGCCCGCATAGCAGTAAAGCTTGTGTCGGAAGCGGGAATTGGCGCGGTGGCCGCCGGCGTTGCCAAAGCTCGCGCGGACTTAATTCATATCTCAGGTCACGATGGCGGCACAGGCGCTTCCCCGCTTGGCTCGATAAAGAACGCGGGCACGCCGTGGGAGCTGGGTCTCGCGGAAACCCAGCAAGCTCTTGTTATCAACGATCTGCGTTCGCGGGTGCGATTGCGAGTCGATGGTGGACTGAAGACGGGTCGCGACGTGGTGATCGCTGCCATGCTCGGGGCGGAAGAGTTTGGGTTCGCTACAGCGGCGGTCGTCGCGCTCGGGTGCGTAATGGCCAGGCAGTGCCACCTGAACACCTGCCCGGTTGGTATTGCCACTCAAGATCCCTTTCTCCGACTTAAGTTCAGCGGAAATCCGGAGATGGTAATCACCTTCTTCAGGTCCCTGGCTGAAGATGTCAGACAGTTGCTTGCGGAACTGGGCTTCAGCTCGCTGGATGAAATCGTCGGACGTAGCGATTTACTGAAACAGAAGTCCGGTCTGAAGCTGCCCAAAAGATCGAACTTGGATCTGGGGCCGATGCTCCGCCGTGACTACGCGGGGGAATCGGTACCTCGGCGCTTCACGAGCGCGCCAATCGGCAAACCCGCCGATCCTCTGCACGACGCTCTCGATCTGGCGTGTTCGGACTCGATCCGCGATGGAACGGCGATCACTGGAACGTTTGAAATCAGTAACACCGATCGAACGATCGGCGCGAGATTGGCGGGAGCCATAGCTCGGGCTCGCAGCGGGGCAGGGCTCCATGATGGAACGATAGACTTGACCTTTATCGGTTCAGCAGGCCAGAGCTTCGGTGCGTTCAACATCGCGGGCTTAAAGCTGACTTTGATTGGCGAAGCGAACGATTACATCGGAAAGGGAATGTCCGGAGGAGAAATTGTGATCCGTCCGCCGGACGATTCTCGATTCGATTGGTCGCAGAACGTGATCATCGGCAACACAGTGATGTACGGCGCCACCGGCGGGGCGCTGTTTGCGGCGGGTCGAGCGGGGGAACGATTCTGCGTGCGGAACAGCGGCGGACTCGCGGTGGTTGAGGGGGTTGGTGACCACGGTTGCGAATACATGACCGCCGGCACGGTCGTTGTGCTCGGAGAAGTAGGCCGAAACTTCGCCGCAGGCATGACCGGAGGCGTCGCGTACGTGTTTGATGAACATGCCAACTTCCGGAACAGATTCAATCGGGAGTTGGTAGAGCTCACTGCGCTCGATGAGCAGGACTTCGAAACACTGCGCTCGCTTGTCGAGCGGCACTACGTAGCAACCACGAGCCCTCGCGCGCGCGATTTGCTGTCGAGTTGGGAGAGTTCTCATCGTCTCTTTTGGAAGGTTGTCCCGCAGGCAGCGGCTGCGCGCCGTCACAAGGTTGAACTTCCTCGCGTTGGCATTCCGACGGCTGTGTCAGCTTCTTTAGCGGCCACCGAACAAACGGACCAGAGTCGGGAATATATTGTCGAGCGAAAGGCTCTTTGATGAATGACGACGGCTATTGAATATGGTTCCCGCTTAGCTCCGGGACAACATTAACTTCAAAGTATGTCCTCTGTCTGCCATGCGTGATTATCAACAGAGCTTATGAAGTGATAAACATTCTCTATTTGCGTTTATATTGATTTCGTGATATTTGAACAACTGCATCGTAAGGGTCAAGTTACTGGACGACGGAAAATTATGAAATCCCAACCGCATCTTCTGAACTTTGGTTTGCCGCTCGGCGCGAGGGCGGCTAGCCGAAGGTGTGTGTTCGACGAGTCAAGCTCCTACCTCGAGTACGCAGGCATTGCTCTGATCGTAGTAGTTATTCTGCTAATGCGAAACGGGTGATGGCTTAACCAGCGATAAGCGAAAGGCCATCAGCCGATACCGGTTGGTGGCCTTTGAGTTTGTGGGAGCGAAGCGATGTTCAAAGTTCGATAGCTTCGAAGAGCGAGAGAGGCGCAGATATGTCGACAAGCGTGAAAGAGCAATGGATCGCCGAAGTACAACCAGCGCAGAGGGTGATGCGCGGTGCAGCGATACTGTGCGAAGCGCTGTTGCAAGAAGGCGCCGACACGATATTCGGTTACCCAGGCGGCGCTGTTCTGCATATCTACGATGAACTGACGGCCTATTCAGGGCTCATAAACCACGTGCTGGCCCGGCACGAGCAGGGCGCTGTCCACATGGCAGAGGGCTACGCGAAGGCCACCGGCAGGGTCGGCGTAGCTATCGTAACCTCGGGACCAGGCGCGACAAATGCAGTGACGGGCATAGCCGACGCTTACATGGATTCAGTTCCGCTGGTCGTCATTACAGGCCAGGTTCCGAGGAGAATGATAGGTACCGATGCGTTTCAGGAGATCGATACATTGGGCGTTACGCGACCTTGCACTAAGTACAACTACCTCGTGCAAAGTGCCGGCGAGCTTGCGGCGGTTGTCAAAGAAGCCTTCTACATCGCGAGCACCGGTCGCCCGGGTCCCGTGGTGATCGACATTCCAAAAGACGTGACCGCCGAGACCGCCCCATTCGTCTACCCGGACCGCGTCAAGCTGCCCGGCTATCGTCCAGACTTGCCCGCGGACCCCCGGCTAGTGCGGCGGGCCGTAGAGCGGCTGCTCAGCGCAAACAGGCCAATCCTCTACGTCGGCGGTGGAATCATCCACTCGAGCGCTTCAAGCGAATTAATGGAGCTTGCCGAGCGGCTTCACTTGCCGGTGACTCCAACGTTGATGGGATTGGGTTGCTTTCCGTCGGGGCACCCGCTTTGTCTGGGAATGCTCGGGATGCACGGGACCTACTGGGCGAACATGGCGATCTCGGAGGCCGATCTGATAGTCGCGATCGGCGTGCGCTTCGACGATCGCGTTACTGGGGCGCTGGACAAGTTCGCTCCGCAGGCTGAGATCATTCACGTAGACATTGACACCAGCTCACTCAACAAGAACGTGCAGGCTCACATTCCAATACTCGGCGACGCGCGCAGCGTTATTCGGCAGATGCTTGAGCTTCTGCCGGAGGAAGGCACCGATGCTCAACTGCGGCTGGCGGACTGGTGGGAGCAGATTAAGCAGTGGAGCGAGTACGCGCCGCTCAGCTACGAGCAATCCGACTCGGTGATCAAGCCGCAATACCTTGTTCAGCAACTCTATGAGCTGACCGATGGCGACGCGATCATCGCCACCGACGTGGGACAGCATCAGATGTGGCTCGCGCAGCACTACCGGTTCAACGGGCCGCGCCAATCACTGACCTCGGGCGGGCTCGGCACGATGGGATTTGGTTTTCCGGCGGCACTCGGCGCACAGTTGGCGTTTCCCGAACGCCAGGTCATAGCGTTTGTTGGAGATGGCGGATTCCAGATGACCGCGCAAGAGCTTGCCACCGCCGTTCAGTTCAGAGCCAACGTCAAGATCATCGTGATGAACAACGGCTACCTGGGTATGGTTCGCCAGTGGCAGGAAATCTTTTACGACCGCAACTACTCGTCGGTGCAGATGGGATGCCTGCCGGACCTGGTGAAACTGGCTGAGGCTTATGGCGCGGTGGGGTTGAGGGCAACCGAGCCTCGTGAGCTGCGCGGAGTGTTGGAGGCGGGGCTTGCGATTCCGGGTGTAGTGGTGATGGACATTCACGTCGCGCAGGAAGAGAACGTCTTCCCGATGGTGCCGTCGGGCGCGGGCCTTAAGGAAATGGTTCTGGGATAGGAATGAGACACACTCTCTCAATCGTCGTCGAGAACCGCTTTGGTGAGCTGTCACGCATCGTCGGGTTGTTCAGCGCGCGAGGGTTCAACATTGAAAGCCTGACCGTCGCCGAGAGCCTGACGCCGGAAATCGCTCGCGTCACGCTGGTGACCACGGGAAACGATCGCACAATCGAGCAGATCACAAGGCAGCTCGACAAACAGATACGAGTGCTGAACGTGGAGGACATGACCGCGCTCAAGCATATCGAGCGCGAGATGATGCTGATCAAAGTTAGAGCTGAGGCCGGCCCGGCGCGCCAGGAGGTGTTAAGCCTAGCCGCTGTTTTCAGAGCGAAGGTCGTGGACATTTGCGATAGCGGCTTGATTATCGAGTCGACCGGCAACTGGGAAAAGGTAAACGCTCTGCTCGAGTTGCTAAAGCGGCTTGGCGTCGTCGAGACAGTTCGGACAGGCGTAGTTGCGATGGCCCGGTTGTCACAACGCGGCTTCGATGAAGAAGCGTGCGAAGAAGAGATCGCAGTCTAGGAAGAAGAACAGGAGGAGCCATGAAAGTCTACTATGACAGAGACGCTGACGCGGCGAAGCTGAAGGACAAGACAATCTCCATAATCGGCTACGGTGCGCAGGGCTATGCCCACGCCAACAACCTTCGCGATTCGGGATTTGACGTGATCGTCGGGTTACGCCGTGACAGCCCTTCGCGTGCGAAGGCAGAAGCCGCCGGGCTTAAGGTGCAGGACACCGCCGAGGCCGCTTTCAACGGCGACGTGGTAATGATGCTGGTGCCTGACGAGCTTGCACCTTCGATTTACCGGCAAGAGATCGAGCCCAACCTGCTGGCGGGCAACTACCTCGCGTTCGCGCACGGTTTCTCGATTCACTATCGCAAGATCGCTCCGCTTCCTGAAGTAAATGTCTTCATGGTTGCGCCTAAGGGACCCGGTCACCTGTTGAGGCACGAATACACCAACGGGCGCGGAGTCCCTTGCCTGCTTGCGGTCCATCGGGACTCGACCGGCAACACCCGGGAAGTCGGGCTCGCTTACGCCGGCGGCATCGGCGGCGGCCGAGCAGGTGTCATCGAGACCACATTCAGAGAAGAGACCGAGACCGATCTGTTTGGCGAGCAGGCGGTGCTGTGTGGCGGGCTGGGCATTGCCAACATGCGCTACTCGGTGTCGAACACGGCGGAGTACGGCGACCTTACGCGCGGGCCGAGAGTGATCGATGAGTCGGTGCGCGAGGAAATGCGCCGGGTGCTGAAGGACGTTCAGTCCGGCGCATTCGCCGACGAGTGGATTGCCGAGCACGAGGCCGGCAAGTCCCGGTTCAGAGAGCTTGAACAGACCGCTCTCGGCCATCCCATTGAAGACGTCGGGCGACGCCTGCGCGCTATGATGCCGTGGCTCGGCAACGGCCGGCTCGTCGACCGCGCGAAGAACTGAAAAGAACGTGAGGGATCCTGGCACGGACGTGCCACCTTTGAGCCTGATGAAGGAGAGTCATGGGTATTTATGATTGGAGCAATGTGACGCCGGATGAGATTTCGGAGTTGTATCTGAGGAGAGTAGCTCGCGGAGAAAACATTACCGTTGCGTTGGTCGAGGTGAAGCAACGGGCAGTCACTCAACCGCACAGCCACAGCGGCGAGGAAGTCATCCTAGTGCTAAAGGGCTCGTGGAAGTTTTGCCTGCCTGAAGGAGAAGTGATCCTTAGTGCAAATCAGATGCTGCAGATTCCGCCCGGGGTCGAGCACTCGTCGGAGGTTCTTGAAGACACCACCGCCTTCGACATCTGCACGTCCAAACGCGTTGACTGGATCACGGGGGAGGACCGCTTTCTCCACAGCACTCCCGACGACAGCCTTTGGGCGGTTTAAACATGTAAGGGCGGTCGTCCGTGGCCGCCCCCCGGTGCGAAACAATCGCCTCCGTCTATCAAGAAGGGATGGCCACGGAGGACCGCCCGTTCGGGGGAGGATCAATCGATGAGAAGCAACTTGATAAAACAAGGCGCCGAACGCGCGCCGCACCGGAGTCTGCTTAAGGCTTGCGGCTTGACCGACGAGGATATGTCAAAACCGTTCATTGCGGTCTGCAACTCCTACATCGACATCATCCCCGGTCATAGGCATCTGCAAGAGTTTGGACGCATCGCAAAGGAAGCGATCCGCGAAGCCGGCGGCGTTCCGTTCGAGTTCAACACCATCGGCGTAGATGACGGCATTGCGATGGGACACATCGGCATGAAGTACAGCCTTCCCTCTCGAGAGATCATCGCCGATTCGGTTGAGACCGTTCTGGAGGCGCATCGTTTTGATGGCGTTCTCTGCATTCCGAACTGCGACAAGATTGTGCCCGGCATGCTGATGGCCGCGATGCGGGTAAATATTCCGGCCATTTTCGTCAGCGGAGGCGCAATGCGCGCCGGACGGCTTCCCGATGGCAAGCCAGTAGACCTAATGCATGTGTTCGAAGGAGTCGGCGCACTCAAAGCAGGCCGAATGACCGTGCTCGAACTTCAGACGATCGAGGACAATGCCTGCCCTACCTGTGGGTCTTGCTCAGGAATGTTCACCGCCAACTCAATGAACTGCCTGATGGAGGCGCTGGGATTCGCGCTGCCGGGCAACGGCACCCTTCTGGCAGATTCCGAGCCTCGGCGCGAGCTCGTAAGAGAAGCCGGTCACCAGATCGTGAAGCTCGTCGAAGCGGACCTGAAGCCGCGTGACTTTATCACTCTTAACGCCATCGACAACGCGTTCGCCCTCGACGTAGCGATGGGCGGTTCGACCAATACGGTTCTCCACACTCTCGCCATCGCTCGCGAAGGCGGAATCGAGTACCCGCTGGAGCGGCTCAACCAGATTTCGGCGCGCGTTCCCACACTTTGCAAGGTCAGCCCCGCGCGCCCGGATGTGCACATAGAAGACCTAAATCGCGTCGGTGGGATCAGCGTGATACTAAAGGAGCTCAGTCGTTGCGGAGCGCTCAATCTCGACGCGACGACCGTTACGATGCAATCGCTTGGAATGAATATCGCCGAAGCGCCTGCTCCAGACGGTGACGTCGTACGTTCAGTCGAGGATCCATTCTCACCTACGGGAGCCCTTGTCGTGTTGTTCGGAAATCTCGCCCCTGAAGGCGCGGTGATAAAGCGCAGCGCTTCGGATATCGACTATTTCAGCGGTCCGGTCCAGACGTTCGATTCGATGGAAGACGCGTGCGAAGCGATCCTTGGCGGCCGCATCACCAAAGGGTCGGTCATAGTGATTCGCTACGAGGGGCCGCGCGGAGGTCCGGGCATGCAGGAGATGCTCGCGCCGACGGCAAGTATTTCCGGGATGGGGCTGGGGAGGGATGTCGCGCTGATCACCGATGGCCGCTTCTCGGGAGCGACGCGAGGGTTGTCGGTTGGACATATTTCACCCGAAGCGGCTGCTGGAGGCCCCATCGCGGCGCTGCGTGACGGCGATCGAGTGACCATTGATCTGCGCCGTAATTCAATCGAGGCCGATCTCGAAGCCGATGAAATTGAGACCAGGCTCGCCGCGCTTCCTGCTTTCGAGGTGCGCGTCGCGAGCTCCTACCTGCGACGCTACGCATCGCTGGTCACGTCGGCTAACACCGGCGCCGTGCTGAGACGAATGTAACGCTGATGAAGAACAACGGCATGCGAGTCACAGTCTACGACACGACTCTGCGGGACGGCACCCAGGGCGAGGGCGTCACTTTTTCTGTCGACGATAAGTTAGCGGTCGCGCGGAAGCTTGACGAGATTGGCGTTGACTACATCGAAGGCGGCTGGCCCGGCTCAAATCCGCGGGATGCTGAGTTCTTCAGACGCGCGCGGTCTCTTAAGCTGGAGAACGCGCGGCTCTCGGCGTTTGGCAGCACCTGTCATCCGCGAAGGCGCGTCGAAGAAGATCCGAACCTGCGCGCTTTAGTTGAGGCGGAGACGCCGGCGGTCACTATTTTCGGGAAGAGCTGGGGTCTTCACGTCGAGAAAGCGCTCGGCAGTTCGTTGGACAAAAACCTCGAGACGATTGGGGCATCGGTAGCCTGGCTTCGAGATAAAGGGCGTGAGGTAATCTACGACGCCGAGCATTTCTTTGATGGATTCGCCGCCGATCCAGATTACGCGCTTGCCACGTTGCAGGCTGCTGAAGGCGCGGGCGCCAACTGGATCGTGCTCTGCGACACCAACGGCGGAACACTGACGAGCCGGCTCGCCGAAGTTTTCTCGGTGGTGAGGCGCGCCGTCAATGCCGACCTTGGCATTCACGCTCACAACGACTCGGAGCTTGCAGTTGCAAACTCGATAGCCGCTATCGAGTGTGGGGCGACTCAGGTTCAAGGGACCATCAACGGCTACGGTGAGCGCTGCGGTAATGCTAATCTCTGCTCGGTGATCCCCGCGCTCGAGCTTAAGCTCGGACGTGCGACCATTGGCCCGCGGCGGCTGGCGATGTTGACGGCTGCGTCGCGACTGGTCGCCGAGCTTGCAAACCTGCCGCATCCCAATCAACTGCCGTTCGTCGGCAGGAGCGCCTTCGCCCATAAGGGCGGCGTTCACGTCAGCGCAGTGATGCGCGATCCGGCGACTTACGAACACATCGCCCCCGAGTTGACCGGCAATTCCCGCCGCGTGCTGGTGTCTGACCTCTCAGGCAAAAGTAATATTCTGTACAAAACAGCCGAGTTGGGAATCGACGGCGCCGAAGCGGATATGCAGGGCCTCGTGACGCGCATCAAGGAACTGGAGCACCAGGGTTTCCAGTTTGAGGCGGCGGAGGGCTCACTCCGTGTGCTTATAGAACAGGCGCTTGGGAACTACCGCTCTCCGTTCGCGCTCGACGGTTATCACGTCTCGGTTGAAAGGAGTTCAGACGGCACGCAAAAGTGCGAGGCCACGGTCAGGGTCGAGCTGAGCGGCCTCTTGCGCGAGGCTTCCGCCACCGGCGGCGGACCGGTGCACGCGCTCGATCGTGCGCTGCGGCGGGTGTTGAGCAACGCGTTTTATTCGCTCAATGCGGTATATCTTACAGATTACAAGGTTCGAGTGCTGAATGGTGACAAGGCAACGGCGGCGAAAGTCCGCGTGTTAGTCGACAGTAGCGATGGCCGGCACTCGTGGAGAACGGTAGGCGTTTCCGACAACATCCTCGATGCCAGCCTCCAGGCGCTCGAGGACGCGATCAACTACAAGCTGCTTTGCGAAAGCAAGAATGCCGAGGCGCAATTTGATGAGGCAGCAACGGAGGCCACGAATGTCGTTTGAGCAGTCAAAATGGGTCTGGATGAACGGCGAGTGCATTCGCTGGAGCGACGCGCGGGTCCACGTGTCGGCGCACGCGCTTCACTACGGTACAGGAGTTTTCGAGGGAATACGGTGCTACAAGACCGTCGACGGCCCGGCCCTGTTTCGACTCGATGATCATCTCACGCGATTGTTCCTGTCAGCGGAAGTCCACGGAATCGAGCTGCCCTATTCGCCGGACGAGATCGAAGAGGCGGTGTGCACGACGGTAGCGCTGAACGAGTTTGAGTCCTGCTATGTCCGGCCGATTTGCTACTACGGCAGCGGAGGACTGGGCTTGCATCCGCGATACTGTCGCGTAGAAGTCGCAATACTTGCGTGGCCGTGGGCCGCTCTGCTGGGCGATGAGAGCCTGGTAGGCGGCGTGAGAGTCACTGTTTCGCCGTGGATGAAGTTTAACTCACGAACGCTGCCCACTACGGCGAAGGCTTGCGGGCAATACCTGAACTCGATTCTTGCAGTGCGCGACGCATCCAACCGGGGCTTCGACGAAGCGCTGCTGCTTGATGAGTGCGGAAACATAGCGGAGGGTTCCGGCGAGAACCTGTTCATCGTCAGCGACGGACGACTGATTACAAACGATGCGGCGTCCTCGATCCTGCTCGGCGTAACTCGCGACACGGTGATCGAAGTCGCACGCAATCTCGGATATGAAGTGGAAATCGCGCCGATCTCGGTTGATCGCCTTCTCGGGTCCGACGAAGCATTTCTGACCGGGACGGCCGCCGAGGTGGCGCCGATTTGCGAGGTAGACGGCAGGCTGATTCGGGACGGGCGGCGCGGGCCAATCACGGCCCGGCTTCAGCAAGCATTCTTCGCCATCACTACGGGCCGCGATCGAAGCTATAGTAGCTGGCTTCATCCGGTCCACTATAGCGTCGTCCCCGGTGTAAGCGCGGGAAGGCTGAGCCTGGCTGGCGACTAAAAAGATGATTCGGAGCAATGAATGGAGCTGATGCAACTTGAGATGTTTGTCGCGATGGTCGAGGAGCGTAATTTCCATCGCGCAGCCGAACGAGTTTGCCGCACGCAGCCTGCTTTGAGCATGGCACTGCGCAAGCTTGAAGACGAGATAGGCGCGACGTTATTGGATCGTACGACTCGCACGGCTTATACGCTGACCGACGTCGGTGAGTTACTTTACGGACGCGCGAAACGGATGCTGGAGCTGCGCGACGAGACCTCGCTCGCCCTGGAGAAGCTGCGCACACTGCGCAGCGGCAGCATTCGCATCGGCGCAAACGAAAGCGCGTGTCTTCATCTGCTGCCGCAATTCGTTCTGGCATTCCACATGCAACACCCTAATATCGAGGTCGAGATCTTCCGGCATCTGTCGCACGAGTTGATCGCTGAATTGCGGCAGCACCGAATAGACTTCGGGATACTCGCGTTCAGGCCCGACGAAGACGACCTCGAAGCGACGCCGATAATGCGTGACGAGATGACGCTTATTGCCAGTCCCGACCATCCTCTGACTCGCCGCTCCAGTGTTCACGTTCGTGATCTTGGCGCGCAGCGATTCATTGGGCTCAACTTGCGCGATGCCTTTGCGCGGCGAACGGCTGAGGCTTTCAAGAAGCACCGGACGGTGGTGAGCACTTTGATGAAGGTGGACACGTTCGAGGAAATGAAGAAACTGGTTGCGATGAATCTGGGGATCGCGCTCGCGCCGCTAATGTGCGTGCGAGAGGAGCTTGACCGCGGCGAGCTGGTGAGTGTGTCGCTTGATGGTCTTCATTACGAACGAACCCTCTGGTTGGTGCGGAGAAACACCGACGCGCATTCCTACGCCGCCGATGCGTTTGCACACCTGGCCGAGCAAGTGGCGCGTGAGCTTGCGTCGCGAGAGCTTGCGTCGCGAGAGGCGCTCCAGCAAGAACACAGTTCACCGGCTAGAGGACCGGTGCGCGTCGTGAGCCTGAACAGGCGGAGGAGCTGACCGGTTCAGGCTACTCTTGAAAGGACTACCGCGCAGGGTAAACACTCACACTGCCTTCAGCCACCGGGCCAGATTGTACGCTGCATCGAGATGCGGCAAGATGGCGTGCTCAAACCGCGTAACTTTGTCTTCCACTCGATTCTCTTCCCGCTGTTATTTCGGCCTCAACGATAAGACCGAATGAGTCAGTCTCTTATTCCCACAGTCAGGGCAGGCATTTAGATCTATTTTTATTTTGGCGCTTCTGATGAGTATTCTTCTTGAAAGCTTTGAGCAAACTCCTGTAACTCATTGATGTCGAGGTCAGAAACAGCCCAGCAGTCCATGCCCGATGTTGCCCAATAGACTAGGTTGTAACCCTGGCGCGCCATTGTTCTCTCCGTCGCGTTGGAGTAATTACCCGACGGCCAGGTGAACAGGTCGACGAAATGTTCCTGGCGCCTGTAAACCACCACCGCCACCGGGCTGTTTCTCAGGTATTCTATGCGACCGCCCTGCAAAGAGAACTCCTTATCTGCCAGGTTCTCAACGGACGGAGCGAAATCCAATCTCCGGTTGAACCAGATTGTTATTATGCCCTGATCTGAGGACACCACGTCGGTTTGATGGTTCCCCATGAACGCACGCACGTGGCTCGATACGACCTCTTGTGCCAGGAGTTCCTTGGCAGAACGGCGTTGAGAGACAAGTGTAAGGCTAAAGATGAAGATGGCGACCAGCGCGAGCGCGGATGTGGCAGTGATCCACCGCCATCTCAAACTGTGATTTGACTCAGATATGCTTTCGGCACGCAAAGCCGATCGAATCCTCGTCTGTAAGTCAAAAGAGGCCTCCTGGTAGAGAAAATCGGTCCCACTCGCGTATGGCCCCCGCTGCGCATGCGCTTGTATAACAGACCGCAGCACCTCTCGATTCCGACGGGCAGCCGAACACAGTGCACAGCCTTGTGTGGCTCCCCAATCTTTAACGTCGTGACGGCATTTGACTCACCGTCAACGAATGCGTCAATGACTTCCTGTACGTCTTCACATCTCAATTCAGGTCCCGTTCCCGACTTTGAATTCCGCACGAAACTTGAGCGCTCGCGCGCAGGCTTCCTTTCATCATGTCCTCCGAATCTTGGGTATTGTGCGCCACCTCCAGACGAAGCAACACACGGCGGCCAGGAGCGAGCAATTCTGTCCACGTGGTTTCTGGTTTGGCTATATCAGAATACCGGAGCCAGCTCCCTTTTATTCCACAGCAGACTATCCGTACACGCCCAGTGTCCGCACCGAAGGTTAGGGAGGCAGGAATATTTCTCTCCATAAAGGCGGTATGACGATGTGAATGAGAATTGATTGTTTGTAGAACAAATACTCAAAAGGGGCTTGAAATGAACTCAGCAAAAGATGGAGGCAGGACATTGCTCGACACCGATTCGAAGACCCCTCGAGTCGTGGAATTTGAGAAGGCCCTGCGATCTCTAATGATTGCGCAGGATCCTGCTATTCACAGTCTCTCGTCGCTATACCAAATCTTCGACACCGGAATGACCGGGCCGGATAGGCCGATGGGAACTTTGTTGTTTCTCGGAGCAACGGTTCGGGCAAGACGCGGATGGTCGAGGCCACCGCCGAAGTGCTATTCGGAAAGGCGAATGCGCTGCTCAAGGTGGACTGCGGCGAGTTCCAGCATTCTCATGAAATCGCAAAGCTAATCGGATCGCCTCCGGGGTATCTCGGGCATCGAGAGACTTCAGCGCTGCTAACCCAGGAAAGGCTCGATCGGCACATCACCGAACGCGATCCCTTTTCCGTGGTGCTGTTTGACGAAATCGAAAAGGCTTCGGACTCCCTCTGGCAACTATTACTCGGAATACTAGACAAGGCTACGTTGAGCCTTGGGGATAACACCCAGGTCGACCTCTCGCAGACAATTGTTTTTATTTATGACTTCAAACCTGGGCGCGAAAGAAATGAGTGAGCTTATCACCGGGCCAATCGGTTTTGCGCCGGGGTGGGCCGGGCGCGAAATAGATTACGACCTTGATCATAGTATCCATCGAGCCGCGGTCGAAGCGGCAAGACGCAGATTCTCGCCCGAGTTTATGAATCGCATTGACGAGATCGTGGTTTTCCGAAGCTTGAAGCAGGAGGAGCTCCGGCAAGTTCTGGATGTGGAACTCCGGCTCCTGCAGCGCAGGATAAACGCAGGGGCAACAGAGGAGTTTACTTTCATTCTCACGGATGAGGCGAAGGAGCTTCTGCTTTCCGAGGGAATAGACTATCGATACGGGGCGCGGCACTTGAAGCGAGCCGTCGAGCGATTGCTGGTCTACCCCCTTTCAAGTCTTTCCGCTACCAGGCAGGTGCGGCTCGGCGACGTTGTAACGATCGACGTGGACAAAGAGATCGAGAAGCTTGCCTTTTTCCGAGATCGCTCTGACGTTGGTCTGGCCGCTGCTGTTCTGGAATCCGCAAGGCGGGTTGGAGCGGAAATTGGCCGTATGGCGGCCTGATGTTAACCGACCGGGAATATTTGCGGAGCTAACCTGGTATACGTCGATGAGAGCGATAAGTCTGCCGACCACCTATTAATCGTTATTGCTACCGGCGAGTATGAGTTTGAGAGTTGTAAGAGAAACATTTCGGCCTCTGGGTCGGTAGAGTCACGGTAACGGGTTGCAAGCTTGATCTACAAGATATCTCCGAGACCAGACGCGTAGTGGCCGAAATAGACCTATGCGAGAAAGTAGGCAAAGCAGACGTCGCACTTGCGATTCCCAGCTTAACAAATCAAATTGACCCGCCGTTATTTGAGTCGGTCATATCCGATTCGAACACCAGGGACAGCACTTTCGGCTGCGAGCCCAAGCCGATCGGTGTGAAGTAAATTCAACAGACCCACGATCTCGACATACCGGGCAGCCGGTGCGAATCGGCTGCGCGGTGGACCGACTCCGAATTAGGGAAAGTTTGAGATGAGAAAATTAGTATTGGGAATTACTGTGTTGCTAGTGATCGCGCTAACGATCGGAGTCGGCGTGTTCAAACTCGGTCTGATGCCCGTGAACGCCGATGTTCCACCTTCCGGTTTGGAGACGCGATTCATCCCTATAGCAGTCCATGCTTCGGTGGCCCACCACGCCGAAGAGCAGCCCAACCCAGTGGCCCCGACTGACGAGAATCTGATTGCCGGCGCCGAAGTGTACACCGAATTGTGCGCCAGGTGCCACGGAATGCCGGGCAGAGGCCCGAGCGTCCTGGGGGCTTCCTTCTACCCGCCTGCCCCGCAATTTACCGTACAACCTTCTGGATACAGCGAGGGAGAGCTCTTCTGGATCATCAAACACGGGATCCGTAACACGGGGATGCTTGCCTGGCGTAGATTGCTCACGGACCAGGATATCTGGCAGGTGGTGGCTGTGCTACCCAGACTCAATTCGCTTCCACCGGCGGTGGAGACTTCATTGAAAGAAGGCCACAATGAAGGGAACCAATAGCGGTTTGAGATTAACTGCCGAGGTCGGTCACTGGCCCGGCGCTCCGTCTCGGTCCAGATATCAGCGACGCGCCCTGATCGGTCTAGTGGCTGGATTGATCAGCAGCGTCCTGCTCGCAGTCACACTGGGCGATATCGTTGCTGGGGTTTTCCTTGGAATCCTGATCGGAGCGGGCTACGGGATCGCGTTCCGGCCCGTTGCTCACGCCCATATCGATAGTGCGATGTCTGCTGTTGCGCTGGGCATACCACTCTGGGGTCTGCTGAGTGTGATCTTACTTCCCGTTTTGTCTGGAAGGCATCTGCAGTTAGGTATTGGAGTCGTGCTGCCGATCCTTCTGGGGTGAAAATTCTGCTGCCGGAACTTAAATCACTACAGCACCGCACAACGATATTTTGACTATGGCTGTGAGCACAAAATCCCGAAGAGAGCATATATAGCTATCATTACAATTATCAGCGCTATCGGTAGAGCGTCTCCCTTTGATTCGATAGCGATCCTTTCAGACGGCCAGTCGTGCATCATTATTAATACTCGTTTATCCACTGTTTTATTCCAGCGGCGGCTTCAAGGACCATCCGGGAATTTTTGAATGGATGGGTGGGTATTGGCAAGGCATCTGTATTCCTGTCGACCCATTCCGCTCAATCTCTTCAGTCCAGGGATGAAACCGTCGCGATCTTCCATCGCTATGGAGACCAATACTTTCTTTTTCAGCTCTGGGCGGTCGGTGACACCACCGGTTCAGAAATTCCGAAGTCGTCAATGGAACGGCAGGCCGCGCGTGGGATCGAGGCTAACAAGGGTCAGTCGGCCAGGAGCGGCGAGCCCGCCGAGGTCATCATTGCCGCAAGTCGACCGTCAAGATCAAAGTAACCGCTTGCGGACGACAAGAATGAGGATGATGAGCAGCGCGCGCAAGGCGCTACCGGCAACGGCGTGAGCACGCCTAAAGGGAAATTGAGCGAAAAAAACGAAGTTTGTTCGACCTCAGTATTTTGTTTCCGACCTTGAATCAACGCACCACCCAGGAATATTAGAGCTGCTATTTCAGTATAGCGAGGTGAAGGCTGTTGAGTTCCCGGGTGGCGCTGGGTTGAGAAGGAAGAGAGCAATTTCAACATGCGTCTTTGATGAAGAAGGTGGAGGAAATGGCAAAGAAAATGCAACCGAGAGGTAACACGCCGAGGACAACCCTGGAGTTGCTTGACCCGGAGGAGCTGAAGAGCCTGGTCCGCGATGTAATGGTCTCCATGGAGATTACAGAGCGAGAGGAGTTTATCCAGGCCCTCGATGCGGAGATGCGCCGTGCGAATTTCAACATGCGTGCATATCTGGTCCCGTTGGGCATACCGGCGCGTAACCTTGGGGATCTGACCCCTACAGAGGTCGGTCACCTTATTAGATTTCTCAAGAGGATTGTCCCGCAAGCCATGCCCGCCATTGAGCGGGTCACCGCTCGGTACAGTGTTTTTGTGGAGAAGATGGCTCATTCCAGAGACCGTCTGGCGGCTTAGCGCCAAGCGTCTTTGAGCGAATATTTGGAGGTGGCCGCGCAACGCTTTTCACAGCCTGGCGATATCGATCGCTGATAGCCGACATTCGCGCCAGCTCACCAAGAACAAGCTAAAAAGAAGGAGAAAAATAGATTGAGGTACTTTCGTAAAATGAAGTCTGAATCAATTCAACGACCGGCCATCTATCTCAAACACGAATGCGCCGCCCACGTCAGTGGGATTTGCTAACTCGGTTCTTGGGATTTCCGGCAACGGTTTCTCGGACATCAACGGCAATCCGGTTAATCCGGCTAGCGTTCGCTTTCTGGTTGATCCTGTGAATCGCACGAATATCGCAGGTCGCAACACGCTTCGAGGAGATCGGGTAAACAGCCTGGATTGTAGCGTCAACAAAGCGTTCAAGGTGCCCTTTGAAGGCCATAAGCTTGAGGTCCGAGTTGAATTCTTCAACGTGCTCAATCATCCAAACTTCACCTTTGCTGACCCGAACATTTCAAGCGACCTGAGCAATGGAGACGTGACGAACCCTTTCTTTAACAACGTGCGTCTCAATGACGGCGGCGACCGCACTGGTCGTATTCAAGTTCGTTACGTGTTCTGAAAACGAGGGATCAACAGGTGCGCCCTTTGATCTCATAGTGGGTCAGTCTCATTTAAGGCTGACCCACTAACTGCGGGCAACCCTCAATGAAAAAAACATTCGCATTTGCCTTCCCGACCGCACTATTGCTTGTAGCGCTATCGCAACTTCTTGCTGCATCTGCCGGGCAAGTCAACAAAGCTTCGTCACAAGATTCTAAGGTTAATGCCGCAAAGGCCCAACCTGCCGACAGACTCGCTCCGCATAAAGCTCCCGCTGACAAGAAAACTGCTCCGAAACCCGGCGATACCAGACCGCAAGAACCAAAGGGTGACCAAAGAATCACGCTGAACACCGACATCGTAAACGTGACCATAAGCGTGACTGATCGCTACAGCAGATTCGTAACCGGACTTGGCAAAGACCACTTCGAGATCTACGACGACAAGGTGAAGCAGGAGATCGCACACTTCACGGACGAAGATGCTCCCGTTTCTCTCGGCATCGTCTATGATGTATCCGGCTCAATGAGCGAGCGCATTAACCGGTCCATTCGCGCGCTGCACCGGTTCATCGAGACCTCTCACAATGACGATGATTTCTTCCTGATAGCATTCAACGATCACGCAAAGCTGATACAAGACTTCACCACATCGGGAGACACCGTCCTCGGCGACCTGATGTTCGCCAGTCCTCATGGTTCGACCGCGCTTTACGACGCCGCCTACATCGCCGTTGAGAAGGTTCAGCAGGGCCGCCACTCAAAGAGGGCGCTCCTGATAATCTCGGACGGTCAGGACAACAACAGCCGCTATACGTATAAGGAGCTTCGAAACATCGTCAGAGAGGCGGACGTGCAGATCTACGCGATAGGTATTACAGACCCGGCCAATGATTCGCTCGCTGGCTTCGGGCGTTCGGTACTCGAAGAGATTACGCGGATGACTGGCGGTCGCGCATTCTTCCCGAACGACTACAATGAGCCGGAGCTTGTCGAGATATGCGCGCGAATCGCATTGGAGCTTCGACACCAGTATTCTGTTGGCTTCTATCCGAGCGATGTTGCTAGCGAAGCAAAGTGGCATAAGGTTCAGGTGAAGGTGAATCCGCCCCGAGGACTCGGCCGGCTGTCGCTGAGTTACAGAGAAGGGTATCAATCGTTCAAGAAGTAGGCCGTGTTCAACTGCGACCGCATTTCCCCTCCGCTCTCATAGCGCGTTTTACCGCGAGAGCCGCGGTGAAGGCCAGAGCCTCTTACAGGATGACGGCCCGACAAGGCCAAATCTCTAGAACCATCCACATCGCGGATTCGAGCTTGTGATCTAATCAAAAGACTGCTTGGGACGGATTTGAAACCGGCGGATGGCGGCGACAGCAAGTGACAAACCATTCAACGATGTTATCCTTAGGTAGCTGAGCAAGTCCCGATGCTCCTCTCCGAAGATGTGTTAATCAGGGAAGAACGGAACGTCGTCGCTGAACTCGGATAAAAGCTACCAGCCGCAACGAGGGCCAGACGATGTTGATTGCGCGATGTTAACGAAGCGTTCTTCATAATCTTTGGCATACAAATCGATACTACGTTTGATTCTACTAAAGAGCAGGCAGCGGAAGTCGTCGGCAAATCGATCGCGAAGATAGAGCATGGCGTTTGTTTCGCCCCAATATTCACGATCTTCCCAAATCTCGACGGGCGTGGCTCCCATTCTTCGAGCCAACTCGATCAAACGCGGATCGCGAGCGTCGCGGCCGTTGCTCAAAAAGATTCGATTGTACTGAGGGATCAATTGGGTCTGAAGTTGATATAGAACGGCGTCACCCTTAGCTGTCCGGTTTACGTGGCCGAACTCGTGGGCGATCTTGGTCGCGGCCAGAGTCTCTCCGCCGACGTTGTGGGTTGTTTCGGTGGGCAACAGGGAATTCATCACGGGAAAATAAACTGGATTCGGAACGCCCTCATCAAGCCGGCAACCGAGCGTAATAGTCGCAGCCACTAATTTTCCTTTCGCGCTCCACTCATAGTGACCGGTGGTTCCGCCCTCGGGATTGTCACCAGTTATGACCACGGTTAAGGTGAAGTCCGGATTGTTTTGATAGGAAGCCCATTGCTGCCGGCCGATGTCGGTGCCAAGAAACTCCTGCTTCCAATGCTGGTAGCGTGCAGCGTATTTTTCTGGAACCTGCTCTTGAATTCCGCTCGAATTCCTGAGATGGAGGTTCTCAGCAGGCTTGGCTGAACTCGCACTCACACCGTGATAGTCGGTGACTAAACGGGGCGAGGACTCTGGCGTGATGACCACTGGAGCGGTCTCGCGCTCTAGTTGGGAAGCGGTCCGGCCTGCAGGAAAGAAGGGGAACGCGAGCAAGGTCAGCAAAATCGAAATGACCGCAACGCTTAACCATCTGACTTGACCCATTTGGCGAACCCTCTCGTGTTAACGATGTAATTATCTATTATAAGGTACATGGAACGCGTAAAATAGGAAACGAGGTTTTTCTAAACCATCCGGGGATGATAAGTCAACAGACTACTGCACAGACTACTGCACGGGCTGTCGCTAGCACATGATATGCCGAAACGCATCGAGTGATGATGTGAAAGCTGAACTGCCTCAATCTCCAAGGAAGCTTAAGCGCAGCAAACGAATCTCTAATCCACCTCTCGCCAACATTCCTGAAAAAACTTCTTGACAAAGCATCAAAGTGAGCATATTGTTCGCACGCCGAACAATATGCTTCGGTGACATGCGCAAGATAAACACCACAAACTTTAATATTGCCACCCGCACCACAGCGCGCGATATCAATCGACGTATCGCGCTCAACATCATTCGCGATCATCAACCTATTTCCCGCGCCGATCTTGCTCGTCATATGAAGATGACACGCGGCGTCGTCAGCGTCCTGGTGCAGGAATTGATCGGGCAGGGTCTGATCTACGAGGGCGCTACCGGTGCCGCGGCGCGGGGACGCAAGCCTACGTTTCTACACGTAAGAACTCAGGATCGCCTGGCTGTCGCAGTCGACGTCAGATTCACCAAGACCTATTTGATGTTGTGCGATTTTTCCGGCCGCCAACTCGGGATAGAAGTCTATGACACCGTCTTTTCGATACCGGCTTTCGTCAGGGATTTGGCCGTTCGCATTAAAAAAATGCTGAAAGGACGGGGCGCGGACGCCGCCTGTGAAGGTATTGGCATCGTTGTTCCCGGAATGGTTGACCACCGAACCGGGAGGATCCTGAATGCTCCGGCACTGGGTTGGCGGGGGGTCGATTTACGGTCCAAGCTCGAGGCGGCGACGGGCTTGCCGGTACATATCGAAAACTCAGGACGCGCTTGCGCCCTCGCGCAACTGTGGCTTGAGAAAGCTGAGACGGCCGGGCAAAGCTTCGTTTACATCAGCGTGTCAGATGGCGTTGGCACTGGAATCGTAGTGAACGGGGAACTGATTCGCGGGCGTGATCATATTGCAGGTGAGTTCGGACACATGCCAATTGATCTGGAGGGGCCGCGTTGTATGTGCGGTTCCAATGGATGTTGGGAAGCCTACACTTCCAATCTTGCTACCGTGTCACGCTACTTTGGGTGGAATTTGTCCCAACTTAGTCCAAAACAGTTGAAGGAGCTGGAAAGAAAGTCCTTCACAATTCTCGACTTGATCGCGCGCGCGCGAAGTGGCGACAGCAAAGCTCTCGCCGCAGTACGGACCAGCGGTCACTTTCTCGGTCTTGGGCTCGCCACCATCGTGAACATTATCAATCCGGACGGTATCTATCTGGCGGGAGAAATCACAAACGCGTGGGATTTAATCGAAGACACAGTGCGATCGGCGATGGCTGAGCGCACGCTGACGGATACGGCGGCGCGCACACCGCTTCGAATCACGCCGGCGCAGGAATACCCTCGCTTACGCGGAGCCGCTGCGCTGATTGCTGCGCCAACGTTTGCCGCACCGCGCGTTGCCTAGAGTTGAGAAGATTCGGTGTGGCTACACCGACCACGGGGTGCGCAGCCTTTGACGGGCAAGGGGATCGGCAGCGGCTTTATGGCCATGTTGCTTTGCGGTTTCGAATTTCTTAATTGGAGGTCGCTGACATGTTGAGCGTAAGAAACTTTGGTTTACGGAAGATTCACTTTGCCGTCATCGCGCTGCTGCTTGCCGTTCCGCTGGCAGCCATCGCGCAAGTCACAACCGCGACGATCGTCGGTACTGTCTCGGACCCGAGTGGCTCCATTGTGCCCGGCGCCCAGGTCACCGCACGAAATGTCGACACCGGGCTCACCCGGACCGTGACCTCCAGCGACGCCGGTACCTACCGGCTTGAATTTCTTCCGGTCGGCAACTACGTTCTTGAGGTCACCACTGCCGGCTTCAAGAAGTCCTACCTTAACGGAATCGTTCTGCAGGTCAACGACACCTCCCGTGTTGATGTCACCCTCACCGTTGGGCAGGTCAATGAGACCGTGACTATCGCAGATAAGGCGGCGCCCGAGGTCAACACCAGCACCGCCGAGATCGGGCGCACCATCCAGTCCGCTGAGATTGCCAAACTTCCGCTGGTTGAACGTAACGTCTACGCGCTGCTGGACCTGACGCCCGGCGTCCAGTCCAACAACAACGGCATAGCCGCTGCCTCCACGGGCACCAGTTCGCTCGTCCTCGGCTATCCCGAGCAGCGTACCCTGATTAACGGTGGGGTCGACGGTGGCACCGGATCAGTGAACTACTACCTCGACGGCGGCAGTAATATGACCGGCATACGTAACACCGGCAACATCCTGCCCAACCCGGATGCCATCCAGGAATTCCGGGTTCAGACCAACAGCTACAACGCGGAGTATGGCCGCTTTGCCAGCGGCGTCATCAACGTACTGACCAAATCCGGCGGCAATCAGTTTCACGGCTCGGCCTATGAGTTCGTGCGCAACACCGTGTTCAATGCCAATGACTGGGGCTCCCAACTGGCCAGGTCGCCCTTTCATCGCAACCAGTTCGGCGCCACCATCGGCGGCCCTATTAAGCACGACAAGACTTTTTTTTTCTTCTCTTATTCCGGGCTGCGCCAGACCACCAGCTCATTCCTGAGCGGCGCGATCGTTCCTACGGCCCTGGAGCGTATCGGCAACTTCACCGCCTCCGCGACAAAGCCCGTCGATCCCGCCACCGGCAGGGCCTTCGTCTGCAACGGCATCACCAACGTGATCTGCGCCGACCGTCTCGATCCGGTGGCGATGAAGATCATTAACACCTACATCCCCCTATCCAACGTCGCCGGCAGCAAATGGCAGGGCAACGTTCCCAGCCCGTTTGATTCCAACGAAGGGTTGGTCAAGGTAGACCATCAGCTCAACGGCGCACACAGCCTCACCTTCAGTTACTTTGATACTGGAGGAACCAACACAGTGAAGGCGGGCACCGGCAACCTGCCCTGGGCCAGCCAGCAATTCAACTGGCGCCAGCATAACGTAAATCTCAGCGACGTTTGGATCATCAGCTCCAGCAAGATCAACCAGGCCTGGGTGACTTACACCCGTAATTTTGGCGGCCGCGTGAACCTGCCCTCGACCTCGCTTACCGATCTGGGTTCGTCGGCTGTTATCCAGGGCACGCCGTCTCTGCCGCAGATTACCGTCAGCGGCTTTTTCACCCTGACAAACGCCATCGGCGGCCCTATAGCCGGCACTAACTTCTACTCCATTCGCGACGTCTTCAGTTGGAACACTGGCCGCCACTCCCTCAAGTTGGGGGGCGAACTCTCGCTCAACAAGGACATCCAGCAGACGCTGCTCAACAACTACGGCGTCTTCACTTTCAATAACGGCGCGACCAAGAACGCGCTGTCGGACTTCCTGATCGGTATTCCCAGCGCGGCCTCGCAGGACGCGCCCGTCACCGGTTATACCAATAGCTGGTACACGGCGCTCTTCGCGCAGGATGATTTCCGTGTTCACCCGCGCCTGACCCTCAACCTTGGTCTGCGCTGGGACTTTCAGACGGCTCCCACTGACCCGCTCAACCGCGTTGTCAACTATGTCCCCGGCCAGAAGTCTACCGTCAACCCGATCGCGCCTGTCGGTGCGTTGTTCTTCGGAGATCCCGGTGTGGAACGTGGCGGCATCCCGACGAATTACGGTCACGTTTCTCCCCGGTTCGGATTTGCGTGGGATCCGTTCGGCAATGGGAAGACATCGATCCGCGGCGCGATCGGGATGTTTTACGGCAGCATCTCGGGCAACGAGTGGAACACAATGACCAACTTCCCGCCTTTTTCCACCCGGCTCACGTTCTCCAACATTAATCAAAAGACAAATGCGGCCGGGGTGCCGCTGGGAGCTTCGCTGAGTAAGCCCTATAACGCCTTCGTTGGCGGCAACCCCTTCCCCTACCACGGGACATTCGTCACCGGCGGCGGCCTCTTCCCGGTTGCATCGGATTTCAATTGGCCCTATTCCTACCAGATGAACTTCTCGGTCCAGCGACAGGTGACCAAGGACCTGACTGTAGGCGCGGCTTACGTTGGCACGTCCAGCCACAACCTGCCCTTCGCACGCGACATCAACTACCCGGTCCTAACGGCCACCGCCACCAGTGCCGGAGCGAACATTCTCGCCCGTCGACCCAACCCGGCATTCGGTGCCGTGCTACAACTGCAATCGGACCAGACCGCTTCGTACCATGGCCTGCAAATTACCAGCGCGATGCGCATGAGCCACCATCTGACCTTCAACGCTTTCTACACCTATAGCAAGACCCGCGACAGCGTGCAGCTTCAGAACAGCACGACTCAGGGTTTGGCCCAGAACTACAGCAAACTTGCCGAAGATGAAGGTCGCGCCGATACCGACCAGCGCCATGTCTTCGCGATGAGTTTGAATTACCAGCCCGATTACTATAAAGGCAGTCAACGTATTCTGCGCGGTATCATAAACGGCTGGAGCATCTCGCCCATCATCAAGCTGCGTAGTGGCCTGCCGTTCAGCGTCACCAACGGCAACGTCGACGCCAACCTCGACGGCAATGCCACTACCGACCGCGCGCAGTCGATTGGCGATCCAAACATCGCCAATCCCACGGCTGCGCAGTGGTTCAACACTGCTGCCTTTGTCCAGAATAAGGTGGTTACCGGGGTCGCCACTGACGGCAACTCGGCGCGCAATCTTCTAGACGGTCCGGGTTATCGCGACGTTGACCTGGCTATCTCGCGCGACTTCCACTTGCGCGAGCGCTTCACGCTGAGCTTCCGGGCTGAAGGCACCAACGCCTTCAACATGGTGAGCCTCGGACAGCCGGGCGCGGCCGTTCCTTCTGGCGCGACCTCCACCACCTTCGGCGTTATCACCTCGGCCAACACAATGCGCAAGCTGCAGTTTGGTTTGCGGCTGACCTTCTGACATGAATCCTGTTTACCGCGGCGTTGGGATACTAGTCCTGGCGTCCTTCTTAATCGCGTCAGCAACTATCTCGGTCGCGGCCGGGCCGCGCATCAAGGTCGTGAAGGTCTCAGTCACTAATCCGACTGATAAACCGCGCCACGATGAAGACATCGTCCTAAGCGTTCCCGAGCTGAAACGCGTCGCACCCGATTTCAAGGCGGGCGACGTTATTGTGACGACAAGCGAAGCACACACGCTTGAAGAAGACGCGCGCTCGCTGCAAACGGTAGAGCTGCCTTCACAGGCCGACGATCTCGGCGGCGATAACAAATATGACGAACTGGCGTTTCAGATCGATTTGAAACCAAAAGAGACGCGCATCGTGACGATCGCTTATGGCGACCCAGCGACGATTCAGCAGTTGCGCAGCGAATATCCGAAGCGCACCGCCGCAAAGTTCACAATGAAATTTGACGGGCTCGGTTGGGAGTCGGAAGTCAACGCCTGGCGTGTTTACTTTGACAAGCGCAATGCAATCGATCTCTGGGGCAAACGCCGGCCGGGTTTGTATCTCGAAATGTTTGGCGCGCCCGAATACGTTTACCACTGGGAGTCACCGCTGGGCCGGGATATCTATAGAATCGGAGACGCAATCGGGATCGGCGCGGTCGCGGCTCTCGTGGATGGCAAGGTTGTCAAAGTTTCGGACGTGGCCGAACGCAAGTGGCGCATCATCAGTGGCGGGCCGGTGCGCGTCATCGTCGAGCTTATATATAAGAGTTGGAAAGTGGGCGGACGCGATGTAAATCTGACCAGTCGAATAACGCAGTGGGCCGGCGAGAACGGCTTCGAGCATCGGATTGCGGCTGAAGGCGCGGATGGCTTGACCTTTGTCACGGGAATCGTGCGCGAACCCGACTTACAAGAGAAGATCTTTGAGCCGACAAGTACCCAAGCAGCGTTCGTACGCGCGTGGTGGGGACATCAAGTCGAAGAAGAAGGCCCACCTGCGACGGCAACTCACATGCTTGCCGATCAGAGCCTTGGCCTGGCAATCATTGCGCCCGGCCGCGACAGCAAAGTCGCTGCTGACGATCCGCTCAACTTTCTGGTCCAACCGCAGGTCGTTAACGGAAAAGGAAGTTGGTATGTTCTCGGGGTTTGGGATCAGGAGAACAGCGAGAACCTAGCTGTGAACGCGCCGAATGCCGGAGGCCGATATCGTTACGGGACACTCGCGCCGTCGCTCTCCGCGCCCGGGACTTTCGATTCTTTCATCGGCTTTGTAAGCGAGAGAGCGCGGCGCATTACCGAACCGGCGAGAATCGAAATTCTTTCGCGCAGCGCCGCGGCGGAATCGGCCCCGCCCGATACTCAAGAACCGGCGAAGAAGAAAACTTACGCGGAAGCTCTCAGTCTCTTGAAACAGTCCGCCGAACACACAGCGCAAAAGTGGGAGCCGATAATTTCAAAGACGCCGCCTGCCGAAGCTGCGAATGACAGGGGCCTTGGCTTTTTCACGGAGGGTGACAATCAAACCGGCGAATGGAGAGAGCAGAAGGGGTTTTACTGGACGGGCAGTTTCTGGGTGGGTGAACTGTGGCGGCTTTATGCGAAGACTGGAGATGAACGCTTTCGACGTTGGGCAGAGCTGTGGAACGCGCGCCTGCTCGGAAAAGAGATGACCGAGAATCACGATACGGGCTTCATCAACTATTACTCTTCGGTGCTTGGCTATTATCAGACGAAAGATCAAAAGTATCGTGACAGCGGATTGCTTGCAGCAAAACGGTTGAGAGAACTTTATAACCCTGCTACAAAGCTGGTGACCGCGTGGGGCGTCAACGGCGACGACACAATCATCGACACAATGATGAATCTGCAAATCTGGTGGTGGGCGTCGCGAGAGACGAATGATCCGCAATGGCGCGCGCTGGGTTTGAAACATGCGATGAAGACTGCTGATTGGCTAGTTCGTCGCGACGGCTCAGTCGCCCAATCAGTTCATTACAATCCGGGCGACAACCGCCAGGAATTCAATTCGTCGCAAGGTGGCAACGACAACAAGATCAAATACCCAAACATCGCTAAACCCGGTGAAAGAGTCTTCATCCATACCCATCAGGGCTTCGCGGCCGACACCACCTGGTCGCGCGGCGCGGCGTGGGCTCTGTATGGCTTCACAGTTGGATTCTCAGAAACGAAGGATCCGCGGCTGTTGCAGACCGCGGAGAAGATTGCCGCGTACACTCTGGAACATCTGCCCGAAGATGGCGTGCCCTGGTATGACTTCGTCGATGAAGGTGTGCACTTTCGCAATCGAGATACTTCGGCTGCCGCGATTATGGCAGGCGGACTCTTGAGACTTTCCGAGGTGACACCGGATCAACCGCGCGCTGCGAGCTATCGCCGCGAGGGCGAGCGCATTGTGCAGTCACTAATTGATCGGTATCTGACGCCGGTAAATGCCGGAGACAAAACACCTCCTGGCGTCCTGCGTCATGGGTCAATCACGCGGCCCGGCGATGTCACGTTGGTGTATGGCAACTATTATTTGCTCGAAGATCTTCTGTGGCTCGATGAGCACCGGAAGAATTAGGCAGTAATACGAAAGCATGAAACGAGGGACCGTGCCCAACCGCTAGGGAGGGCTCAAAGGAGAGAACACACATGAGCACGCAAATGAAGGAAAACACTCAATTGATTTTCCGTAATACTAATTCCCGCAAGGGACGGAACATTTCGATCACGCCGGAGAACAGCGCTATGAAGCATCTTGTCTACGGCCGGATCATTCTTGACCCCGAGAAGCCGAGCGAAACGTTCTCGACCGAGCACCTGGAAACGGGCTTAATCTGCTTGTCGGGCGAATGCACCATCGAGGCTGATGGGCAGACCAATAACATCAGTCAATACGATTCCATTTACATTCCGCGCGATACCGAGGTGGCGATTACCACCGATAGCTCAGTCGACCTCGTCGAGTGTTCCGCCGAAGTAGAAAAGAAGTACCCGCTGCAGATAGTGCGCTATGCGGACGTGGCGAAGGACAGCTCACTTAGGTTCAAGACCGGTGGCGCGTCGAATTCGCGCACCGTCAACATTACGCTTGGCAAGAACGTCGAGGCTGGCCGCATTCTCGCCGGCTTTACCACTTCCGAACCGGGACACTGGACGAGCTGGCCACCGCACGAACACGCATCGATGCTGGAAGAGCTTTACGTTTACTACGACATGCCCGCGCCCGCGTTCGGTGTTCAGTTTGTCTACACAAATCCGGACGAGCCGGAATTCATAGGCGTAGTGCGCGACGGAGACGCCGTGATCATGCCGAAAGGTTTTCACCCGAACGTTTCTGTGCCGGGCCATCCGATCAACTTTGTGTGGTTAATGGCTGCGCATCGCGAAGTTGAAGATCGCCAGTTCGGTGTCGTGACCGTGCAACCCGGATTCGATCAAGGCGGCAGCGGTCTGGAAGCGAGCCGAGAATAGTCGTTCACGGTCTTAGCTGCGAAAGGTTCACGGATGCATATGAGATCTCGCGTTGTAATCAGCCTCTTCTTTATTCTTATTTCGACTGTCGCCGTTTCCGCTCAACGAAAACCAAGCGAAGCCACCCGCTCCGTCGTTGTGCTGTCTTCCCAATCGCTGGATCATCTGAAACAGAGACTACAGTCGGATAATACTGTCGAAGAGTTGATCGACAGTAGCGGCATGCAGCTACGCGTCGCTATGCAACGCGAAAAGAACAAGACCGGAGCCGCCGCCGAACTGCATGACGCTTCCGACGATGTCTACTATGTGCTCGAAGGCGCCGCGGCGCTTGTTCTCGGCGGAAAGCTTGATGCGCCAAAAGAGGTCGAGCCGGGAGAGTGGCGTAGCCCGCGCATCATCGACGGTAAGACATACGAGATTACCAAAGGCGATCTGGTCATCGTGCCACGCGGCACTCCGCATCAACGCAGCACCGCGAACAAAGACTTCACCATGATCCTGATCAAGATCTACGCTGCGCCGCTGAAAAAGAAAGCTTGAATTAATCAACTCGTAGAGCCTTTGCCATGGACCAGGTCAGCGAATCATTCAAATCAACGGGGCTCCCGAAGTCGCAATCAGGTATTGCCCTGCATGAGTCGGCCAACGCCAGCGCAACCGGCGGCGCCGCGGCAGTTTTTGGAAGTGCGGAGACGCGCATAGGTAATTACCGCTGGGTCATCTGCGCATTACTCTTCTTTGCGACAACAATCAATTACATAGATCGTCAGGTCCTTGGCATTCTGGCGACTGACGAAACTTTCAAACACGCCATCGGTTGGAACGAGGCGCAGTACGGCTACGTCAATACGGCATTTCAAGCGGCGTATGCGTTGGGGCTGCTTGTCGTCGGGCATCTAATGGACAAGTTCGGCACGCGCAAGGGCTTCTCTTTCGCCATCGTTTTCTGGTCGGTCGCGGCCATGTGCCACTCTCTAGCGCGTTCGGGCTTTGGCTTCGGCACGGCGCGCTTCGCTCTGGGCTTGGGCGAAGCAGGTAACTTCCCAGCCTGCATTAAGACGATCGCCGAATGGTTTCCAAAGAGGGAGCGCGCGCTCGCGACCGGCATCTTTAACAGTGGCTCGAACGTCGGCGCCATCGTCGCGCCGTTGGCCGTGCCGTTTATCGCCATCAACTACGGCTGGCAATGGGCGTTCATCATTACAGGGAGTCTGGGTTTCATCTGGCTCGCGTTCTGGCTCACGACCTATCGCCGCCCGGAAGAGCATCCGCGCCTATCAAGGGCCGAACTCTCATACATCCGGTCAGACCCGGCCGAGCCGGCGACAAAAATACCCTGGGCCCGACTCGTCCCGCACCGCCAGATGTGGGCGTTCGCCATCGGCAAGTTCATGACCGATCCGATCTGGTGGGTCTATCTATTCTGGATGCCGAAATTCCTGAACACAAACTATGGCTTGAACATCACGCAGGTCGGTTTGCCGCTGGTTGTGATTTACGTAGCGGCTGATGTCGGTTCTATCGGCGGCGGTTGGCTTTCATCCAGGCTCATCGATCGCAAGTGGTCTGTGAACAAAGCGCGTAAAACGGCGATGCTGGTCTGCGCGCTTGCGGTCGTGCCTGTCATGTTCGCCGCGCGCGCCTCGAACTTGTGGGTTGCAGTCGCGTTCGTTAGTTTAGCCGCGGCGGCGCATCAAGGTTGGAGCGCGAACATGTTCACGATGGCATCGGATATGTTTCCACGTCGAGCGATCGGCTCGGTCGTCGGGGTCGGTGGCATGGCCGGCGCGATTGGTGGCATGCTCATCGCCTCGTCTGTCGGATTGATACTTCAATACACGGGCTCTTATCTTCCGATCTTCATCATTGCAGGCAGTGCCTATTTAGCCGCGCTGGGAATTATCCATACGCTGGCGCCGCGTCTTGAACCAGCCCACGTCGAAGAGGCGAATGCGAAAGAATAAGGTGAGTACCGCGCTCTATATAAAACCAAAAGAGAATTGTCGCTGGGACCTGGTGAGCCTGGGCGAAGTGATGCTGCGGCTCGATCCGGGCGATGGCCGGATTTCTACCACGCGAAAGTTTCAGGTTTGGGAAGGCGGAGGCGAATACAACGTAGCACGCGGATTGAAACGCTGCTTCGGAATGGACACTGCGATCGTGACCGCGCTGGCTGATAATCCGGTCGGCCGGCTCGTGCAGGACTTAATTTATCAGGGCGGCGTGGATCAATCCCACGTTCGTTGGGTTGAATACGACGGCGTCGGGCGTGTGGTGCGCAACGGCTTGAATTTTACCGAGCGCGGCTTCGGCGTGCGCGCGGCCCTTGGCTGCTCGGATCGCGGGCACACGGCCGTTTCACAAATGAAGCCCGGTGATATTGAATGGGAAAAGATTTTTCGCAGTGAAGGCGTGCGGTGGTTTCATACGGGCGGGATTTTCTGCGCTCTATCGGACACGACGCCGCTGGTCGCCAGGGAAGCCATGCAAGCGGCAAAGCGCCATGGAGCGATTGTCTCTTATGACCTCAACTATCGTGACTCTCTTTGGAAATTGATCGGCGGCAAAGCGCGCGCTCAGGAAGTCAATCGGGAGCTCGCTCCGCTGGTCGACGTGATGCTGGGCAATGAAGAGGATTTCACTGCTTGCCTTGGCTTTGATGTAGGAGGACTGGACGAGGATCATTCGAAGCTCGAGGTGGAGAACTTTCATCGAATGATTGAAAGTGCGCGGGAACATTTTCCGAATTTCAAAGTGGTCGCAACTACGCTCAGAAATGCGAAGACCGCAACGGTGAATGACTGGGGCGCCGTCTGCTACGAGGACGGTGAGTTCTACCGGGCGGCAACGCGCGAGAATTTGGAGATCTTCGATCGCATCGGTGGCGGAGACTCGTTTGCTTCGGGATTGATTTACGGCTTTCTAACTAACAAAGGTTCGCAGTACGCGGTTGATTGCGGCGCGGCGCACGGTGCGCTGGCTATGACGACGCCGGGAGATACCACGATGGCAACGCTTGCCGAAGTGGAACGGTTAATGAAAGGCGGCGGTGCAAGAGTGGCCCGATAAGATGAAGAAGATCGAAGTCATTCAAAGGATTAAAGACGTCGGCATCATACCCGTCGTGCGCGCCTCGTCCGAAGAAGAATCCATCCTGGTCGTTGAGGCGATCAAAGCAGCCGGGCTGGCGATCCTCGAGATCACGATGACCGTGCCGCGCGCCGTGCAAGTCATCGAAACCTTATCTGCTCGCTATGGCAACGAAGCGATTGTAGGCGCGGGAACCGTTCTCGATCCCGACAGCGCGCGCGAGTGTATTCTGGCGGGAGCGCAGTTCATCGTCAGTCCCGCCCTCAATCTGGAGACCATCGCCTGCTGTCGCGAGCTCGACGTCGCAGTCTTTCCCGGCGCGCTAACCTCGACTGAGATTGTCCTTGCTTGGAAAGCGGGTGCTGATCTGGTCAAAGTTTTTCCAGCGGGTGCCATGGGAGGAGCGAGCTATATCAAATCGCTTAAGGCTCCGCTGCCGCATATCGAATTGGTTCCGACTGGCGGCGTAACGCTCGCAAAGGCGGCCGCCTTCATCGAAGCGGGCGCGGCGGCTCTCGGGGTAGGAGCGGATCTCGTGGATATAGGAGCGATTCGCTCTGGGCAACCTGAGAGAATCACACAGGCGGCGCGAGCTTTTATGGAAGCAGTGCGGGGAGCCCGGGCAGCGGGAGCAGGAAAGGGCGTGGCTAACTGACGCATCTCCACTTTAATTTCCGATTGAATCAAGGGGAAACAATAAAATGACGGCAGTTCGAGAACAACAGGGGTCGACCGGATGATGAATGCCACACTCAACGGATCGCAACATCTAAATTGGTCCATTATCCCCGTGGAACATCTGGCCGAAGGCATCGAGCGGCAGATGTTTGTAGGCGAACAGATGATGATCTGCCGATTTCGGTTCGCCCCTTTCCTCATAACGCCGGTACACGCGCACCCACACGAACAGATGTCGCTGGTGGTGAGTGGCCGCATCCGGTTTTTTATCGAAGGTGAAGAGCGCGTCGCCTCTCCCGGCGATGTCCTGCACTTTCCCGCGAATTGTGTTCATGGAGCCACGATGATGGAAGAGGAAGTTGTGCTGATCGATATTTTCACTCCGTTACGCGAAGACTTTCTCGACCCCGACTCATAAGCATCACCCGAAGGTGTCTTGCCGTGATACTCGATCAGTTCAAACTCGAAGGAAAAGCCGCGCTCGTGACCGGAGCATCGGCGGGTCTCGGCCAGGCGATCGCAATAGCTCTCGCGGAAGCGGGCGCCGACGTGGTTTGCCATGGAAATACGCGTGCGCCTGATGCCACGCTGGATGCTATCTCGCGTCTCGGCAACCAGGCATTTGGCGTCGCCGGCGATCTGGCGGAAAAAGAAACTCCGGGCGCTCTGGTCGAAGCGGCCATCAAGAAACTCGGCCGCATCGATATCCTCGTGAATAACGCGGGAACGATCCGGCGCGCTCCTGCCGTCGATTATTCCGAAGAAGATTGGCATACAGTGATGGAGGTAAACCTTTCGGCCGTGTTTCGCCTGTCGCAGTTCGCGGGACGCCGGATGCTCGAACAGGGCGGTGGCAAGATTGTCAACATCGCTTCGCTGCTCTCTTTTCAAGGCGGCATCAGCGTGCCGGCATACGCCGCTTCCAAGGGCGGCGTCATCCAGTTGACCAAAGCATTGGCAAATGAATGGGCTGGGCGGCGAATCAACGTAAACGCAATTGCGCCGGGTTACATGCGCACGGACAACACAAAGGCTTTACAGCAGGACGCTACGCGTAATCGACAGATTATCGAGCGCATCCCGGCTGCTCGTTGGGGCGAGCCTTCGGACCTCGCGGGTGCGGCCGTCTTTCTCGCTTCATCTGCAAGTGACTACGTAAACGGACACGTCCTCGTCGTTGACGGAGGCTGGATGGGTCGATGAGGCGAATGCTATTCCTAATACTGCTGGGTTCAATCTGTCTGGCTCCGAGCGCGGGACCCCGCGCTCAACCAACAACAGAATCGCATGTCGTCCGGACCGCAGACCTTGACGCAGAGGTGGTTGATTTTCTTGGCAAAGAACTCGCGCTTCATCTCGCCGATATCAAGACCTATGACCCGCCGCCTGACAAAGTGCTCGGCAGCGGCGCGACCGGCGAATACACCTGGGGTACTTTCATGAATGCGCTGGGCGCCTATGCCGCGCTTTCGAAAAACCAACGCCTCGCAGATCGTGAACTGGCTCGTGAAGTCGGGAGGATAGGCTTGCTTGAACACCGTCTTGGCGGCACTCGTTTTTCGCAGCTCTATGCCGTTTCTGCGTTGAGGTTTTTCGGACGAGACTTGAATGCGAATCCGGTCTGGCAAGGGCTGAACGAAGAAGAGCGGCAGGCCTGGCGAAAGTTGCTGGATGTTTCAGCCTTTTATGATCCGAAAACACAGCAAGTCATCAATCTGCCTGAGAACTATCTCGGCGTCGCAGCGCGAATAGCAGCTATCAGCTATCAACTCGGTCTGTTGAAGGATCGCGCTCTGCTCGAGAGCGTGATCGCGCGCGCCGCCCGCCCCTTTAATAACGGCGGGATTTATTCTGATGACGCGCCGCCGTCGGGCAGGTTCGATCGCTACTCAAACGAGTACGCGCGTTTCGTTTGGGAAGCCGCGGAAGCCGCGAGCCGGCCGGACATTCTCGAAGTGGTGTGGCCATCGCTGAAAGAGCAGATGCGCCTTTGGTGGGACCTGATTTTGCCGGACGGCTATGGCTACGCGTGGGGTCGCAGCATGGGTGTAGTCAGTTACGAAGACACGCTTGAGATCGTCGGCTTTCTCGCGCGTCACCCCGAGTTTCGTCCGGCGCCACTCGATGAGTTGGCGAGCGCATATTATCAGGCTTGGCATTGGCTGCGGCACGATTACAGTGATAAGACGCGAATGCTTTCGGTGTTCGCTTTTGGGCGCGGGAATTACTCTTACATCAAACGCGACCGCGAGTGGCAACAGACAACAAGCTTCTTTGGCAAGACCGCGTTAGCGCACGCATTACTCATGGAGGCGCTCAAGCGCGAGAACATCAAGGAGTTTTCGCCGGAGATAGTTCGCCGTGATCTTGCGCGATTCGAATTCTTCCGTCGGGGTGATCGACCGGCGGGCGTTTGGCTTGTTCGTCAGGGATCGATTTACTTTACGTTACCGATTGCAACGGGCACGAAGCCGGGCGTCGCTGATTACCTGCCCGCGCCGTATGGCTTGCCGGGGTTTGCAAATCCTGTCGAACAGGTTTACCCGTCCCTTGTTCCGTTTCTCGAGCTCGGTGACGGACGGGTGTTGGTGGCAGGCGACGCCGCCGATGAAATCTATCCCGGAACTGACGGAAAATCGTTACGGGCAATCTGGCGGCGCTGGGTATTGATTGGCGGCAAGTCTGGCCAGTTCGCCGAGCCGCGCATCACTTGTGAGGTGGTCTGGCGTTTAGAGGGAAAAACTCTCACGCGCGACGAAACTTTGACGGCAACTGAAGCAGTAACAGCGAGGCGTTGGTGGATCGCTGTGCCGACGACCGCGGCAACTAGTGAAGTTGAGTTCAAGCAAGGACAACGTTGGGATCGCATGAGGCTCGATGGGGCTGCTCTTTCAATCGCCGCCACCGCAGATTGGCCATTGATGATTTCAGTGAAAGCGACCCGCGATAGCCCACTTGGCCGGGGCGCGCGCGGTCCTCTACCACTGCATCTGATTTACGAATCTCACGATCTGGAATTTAAGCCAGATAAGCCAGCGCACTGGCGTCTTATCTTAAGCATCGAGTAAACCCCCGGAAATTCAGTTTGGAGCAACGAGGTAGAGGTCCCGTTCGGCGTGTTCGATTACCAGCGTATCCGGATCGTTCTCATAATCCACACGACGACGTCGCGGAGAGCGGTGCGTCTTCCGGAAGCCATACATCAAGGCATGAAAGGTAAGAAAGATCCTTCGGAAAAAAAATCGCTTTTGAGCCGGCTGGCAGCGAGTCCGCCGCCGGCCAGAAGGATAAGAGAGCCGAGCAGAGGGCCGAAGATTTCATTGGTTACGAAGCATTGAAACTCGTAGATATTCCAAAACCGGCACTCTCGGATGAAAGAGTTTTGCTGCGAGTGAGATTATGAAACGGCCATGACTGACTGCGAGAAACCCAACGCTACAACTCACGAAGGTGCAGTCGCCTCTCGCCAGCAAGAGTTCAGCTCCCGGCAGGACTTGGAGCGAGCCCTACGAGAATCGAGGGAGCTGGGGCGTCAGTTTACGTGGCCAGCAAGCACGCGGTGGAGGGACTAACGAAGTCGGCAGCACTCGAAGCTTCCGGGTTCGGTGTCAGAGTCAATGCGGTTGCCCCTGGTCCGATCGATACCGGCATGCTTACCAGATTTACCGGCAGCGACGAAAGGAAGTCCGGCTTGATCGCGGGAGTGCCGCTCAAACGCGTCGGTAGGCCCGAAGAAATCGCCGAGTCAATCGTATTTCTATCATCCGGCCGGGCGTCTTTCATCACGGGTGCGACGATCGCAGTCGACGGTGGCAAGACGGCCCTGTGATTCATAGAAAAAAGGGGAGAAGCAATGAGCAATACAACGACAGAGGGGAATAAGGCAATCGTTCTCGAGGCGTTCGAGACCCTGTTCAATAAACGCGATTACAAGGAGGCGGCGCGTTATTGGTCACCGAACTATATCCAGCACAGCGCTCATATTGAACCCGGCAGAGAAGGGCTCTTTAATCTTATCAAGAGCCTTCCGCCCACGTTGAGGTACGAGCCGGGAACTATTGTCGCTGAGGGTGACTTCGTGATTGTTCACGGGCGATTTTCGGGCTTCGGTGCTCCTGTGAATTGGATTGCCGCTGATATTCTGCGGATCCAAGACGGATTCCTTGTCGAGCATTGGGATGTCATTCAGGATGAAGCGACCGAAGAACAGTCGAAGAGTAAAGCTCCGATGTTTGGAACAAGTTTTCCGAAACACTCCGCTTAAACAACAACCGAAAAGAATGAAAGGGCGAAAACATGAGCAACAAACATGAAAGAAAACTGGCAGGCAAGGTTGCGCTCGTAACTGGCGGTTCACGCGGCATCGGCGCCGC
>WNFR01000100.1_pt1 | contig 79441 bp, 66 predicted proteins | sample 5400221 | NCBI WGS metagenome assembly WNFR01 (sample SAMN13153357, study PRJNA577476) | soil metagenome | isolation source: 40 cm soil under Madrone tree | place: USA:California | collected 2016-06-14
ATCGAAGCTATTCGTTGGAGACTGCGTGCAAAGCATTCGGAGTCGAACATGGAAAACAGCATGTGTCGCGCCACGGCGTCGTCACAAACAAATACATCGACTACAATCGCCGAGACGTTCAGGCCACGTCGGAATTAGCGGTAAAGCTTCTCGCCGAATATGTAAAACACCCAATAAATCTTCAACCGACAAAAGCCTATTCCCCCGCATCAATTGGCAAGGCTTACCTCGGGGCAATGCGTGTCCTTCCCATTCTTGAGCGACAACCGGATTTTCCAATGCGCCACGTCGGTTTTGCGCAGACAGCCTTCTTTGGCGGTAGAACGAGCGCTCACATCCGGAATGTTCCCGTTCCTGTTGTTTATGTGGATTTTCTTTCGATGTATCCCACTGTGAACGGATTGATGGACCTCTGGAAATTTGTTACCGCGAGGCAAATTCGCGTTGGTACTAAGTGTCAAAAGGAAATTGAGAGCTTCTTACGTGAACTAACGCCAGACAAGCTGTTTGAGCCAAGGACTTGGAAAAAGCTTCCCGCTTTTGTGAAGGTCATACCAAATGGAGACATTCTCCCATCACGTTCAAAGTACAGTCTCGTAAGCAATGATTGGCAAGTCGCAGTTAACCATCTCCATTCTGCAGATCACGCGGGCTCGGAAGGCCTCTGGTATTCCCTACCAGATGTTGCCGCTTCAGTTCTTCTTACAGGTAAAGTTCCTAAGATCAGCGATGCATTCGAGCTTGTCCCAGAAGGAAAGCATTCAGACCTAAGACAGGTATCTCTGGGTAGTGAAGTGTCCGTGAATCCTAGGACGCAGGATTTATTTCGAACCGCCATCGAACAACGCAAGTCGCTATCGAAAAGGAAACATTTGTCTCGCGAAGAAATGGAACGACTAGACAGATTTCTGAAAGTTTTTGCAAATGCGACCAGCTACGGAATTTATGCGGAGATGAACCGTCAGGAAACGGAAAAGAAAGTGAAGCTGAAATGTCAGGGAATTGACCCAGAGCCATACGAATGCTCAGTCATTCACCCGGAGAAGCCCGGGGAATTCTGTTTTCCTCCATTGGCGTCTCTCATAACTGGGGCTGCCCGCCTCATGCTTGCGCTATTGGAACATTGTGTGACGGAGTTGGGCGGAACTTATGCAATGGAAGATACCGACTCCATGGCAATCGTTGCCACAAAGCGCGGCGGATTTGTTCCTTGCCCAGGCGGAAATCTTGTCAAAAATGGCGTGGAGGGTGTCAACGCACTGACTTGGAGACAAGTCGATCAAATTGTGAAGAAGTGTGAAGCATTAAATCCGTACAACCGGCAAATCATTTCAGGCTCGGTATTGAAGATCGAGGATGACAATTTCGATCCGAAGACAGGAAAACAACGGCAGATTCACTGTCTGGCAATTTCAGCAAAACGTTATGCGCTCTTCACGCTTGCACAGAATGGGGAACCAGTTTTGTTGAGGGAAGGGCGAAATAACAAGAAAGACCGGTGGTCGAGACACGGTCTCGGCCACTTGCTGAACCCAAGCGACCCAGAGGCGTCCGACCGCAACTGGACTGCGGCCATTTGGCCATCCTGAGGGTGTCGATCCCGAGAAATTTCACCTCGTTACACCCTACGATTCCAACCCTAGAAAATGGCTAGAAAAAGTATGGATCGATCAGCACAGCAAAAAACAGTTCCGAATCACAACCCAAGGTCACCACGGATCGAGACAGACCGCCCGCGTGAAAACGTACGGCGATGTTGTGACCGAGTACCAATTTCACCCAGAGGCAAAATGCGCTGATGCCTTTGGGGCCCCGTGTGGCAGACAAACAATTGGTTTGTTGCAGCGGCGGCACGTCAAGATCGACCTAATCAAATGCATTGGCAAGGAATCGAACAGTTTGGAGAACGTTAACGAGGGGATAGTTCACTCCGAGGAGAACATGTACACCGAGTACGCTGATCCCAATCGGAGCGAGTGGATTACCAAGATTCAGCCGGCCCTGAAGAAAGCGAAATTGAAAACCATGGTCGAAGCATGTGGAAAGGGACTTTCCCGACGAGAACTCATCGAGTTGCGCGCTGGTCGAAGCAGGCCGCACCGCAAGACCGCAGACTCACTGAGCGAAATATTAAGGACACTAGGACTGCTTTGAATACCCAGGGCGAACTCATCGCGGCCTGCACGTGTTTCGCAACAGCTGAGAAGTGTTCGGCCAGAGCTCGTAACTGATGAAGTAATCGCTCTATTTTCTATCTAACAGACGTGTTATAAAGCGATTAAGTACCTGGGATGGCGTTCACATGAAAAGATACTTGCTTCTTTGCATTCTTTTGCTTGGGGCTTTCCCCGCTGGGCGTGTTGGTGCTCAGGTCACGCTAAATTCTCAGCAGAACTACAATTCATGCCTTCATGGCTACTACAGCTGCGACCAGTCAAAACTGAACGACACAGAGCGCCTTGAAGTTCAGCATGCAGCATATCTAAGGAACTACAACGCGTGCTTGCATGGCTACCACGGTTGCGATCAATCGAAACTGGCTGACGCTGAACAGGCTAAAGTTCAGAACGCAGCGCGACAAAGAAATTACAACGCTTGCCTGCATGGGCACTACGGTTGTGATCAATCGAAACTTACCGATTCACAGCAAACCGAAGCCCAACAGGCAACATCTCGGCGAAATTACAACGCCTGCTTGCGTGGCTATTATGGTTGCGACCAGTCAAAGCTTACCGATCTGGACCGAACGGAAGTCCAGCAAGCAGCCGCGCAGAGAAACTTCACCGCTTGCAAGCATGGCTATCCTAGCTGTGATCAGTCTCGGCTGACGGACCCACAAAAGGAGTCCGTTGCGAAGCCTCCTCGATCGGAACCCGCTGAACCAGCCGACCCTCCGCGTTACTACACAAACAGCGCCGGCGAGCGCGTACAATCGCCAACGTATTCGGCCACCGTCCCCGCTGGCGCAACCGCACAATGTCGCGATGGCACTTACAGCTTTAGCCGAAACCACCGCGGGACCTGTTCCCATCATGGCGGGGTTAGCAAGTGGATTGATTGAACGATTAGCTGAACTAGATTGAGGTAGCGACATGAATAACGTGCGGAACCCACTCTCCGCTCTCGTATTCCTTGCCGTCCTTTGGGGAATCATCTATTTCGCACGTCACTACGGGGATGGCAATCCAGCAGAGAGTTCGAGTTCACGGCCCATCGAAACGGATGCGGATGAGAGCAGACCAAAATTCGACGGCTATGACTGTACTGAGGACTGTTCAGGGCATGAAGCGGGCTACAGATGGGCCGAAGATCACAGTATCAGCGATGGCGATGACTGCGATGCTGCGGGCGAGCACTCGAATTCCCCTTCCTTCGCCGAAGGCTGCCGCGCCTATGTCGATGGTGATTCTGAACCCGACGACGATGTCGATAGCGACAGAGATGTTGGCTACACTCCCCATGAAGAAAACTGACCTTAATCATTCGATTTTTCGGAAGGTGTACATGAAGCGCGAGTGCTCTCCTGCGATTGATGTGCGTCAATGGACGGTTACCCATTGGCGCGTTGACGGATAGGAATAGCGCTTTTGAAACTGGTCCTCTAAAGAATGTGGGGTACCTCATAATATTTATTAGATATTCGTAATTGCTCATGCCGCGTTTGAGGTGTGAATGCGAGCGTACACTGTCTTTTTTCTGTTACTCGTTACCTATGCGTTATCCGCGAATGCACAATCTCGCGATACGGGCGATGGCTCAAGGGTCTATGAGGCTGCGGCTGATAGCGTTTTGCTGCTATACGCACAAGCTGACGACGGGACCTTTGTTGCCCAGGGTTCGGGCTTCTTGGTATCTGGCCAGCTAATCGTTACAAACGCTCACGTTGCTAACGCAGGGAAGATATTTTTGGTCCTTGGCCCGGCAAAAATACCTACTTTACAAGTCGCAATTGACAATTTCAATGATATCGCCCTGTTAAGGACCGAGGCAGAATTGGCAATCAAAGAACTTACGTTAACTACTACAAAGATAACTCCAGGGGAAAAGGTGTTTGTAATCGGAAACCCGAAAGGACTGGAAAAATCAATTAGTGAAGGACTAATCTCCGGGATCCGCGTGGTTGATAGCCGTGATCTTTTGCAACTGAGTGCTGCGATTTCTCACGGATCTTCTGGCGGCCCGGTGCTAAGCGTCAAGGGAGAGGTTGTTGGCGTAATTGTTGGAACTTTGCAGGACGGACAAAATCTCAACTTTGCTGTACCGGTCTCAACTCTCCGGCAATTTCTGACCTTGCGCAGTGTTCCGAATAACGAGAACGCTAGCGTAACTTTGGACAGAATTCGTGGCATTGAAGAAATTCAAAAAAATGAGCAGTATTCTTCCGACAACCATTCACCTTGGCAACTCCAGCAGCAAGAGATTAACAAGCTTTTAACGCAGGCTATGGATGAATCAGGATCGGATAGTGGTGGTCTTCTCCGAGTCGCTCAAGTGGCAAGTGAGGAGAATATCGATTTGAGCGTCGAAGCGGCCCAAAGGTCGATCAATATCAAGTCTTCGTCTGAAGCTCAGTTCATTTTAGCAAAGGGGCTACTATCAAACTCGATCTTTACGTCGGATGAAGGAAGCAAGAAAGAGATTTTGAATCGTGCCGAGCGCGCCGCACGAATTTCGATTTCAACCTCCAAAAAACCGAATTCGGAAATGTACTACACCTTGGCAGAGATTCTCTCCGGCGAATCATCGTTTGCTGAGGCTCAGAAAAGTTACAAGCTGGCATTATCTGTGGAAAAGGCCGTCGCAGATGAGAACTTATTTCCTAGTATTTACCGAGGTCTGATATTTTGCGCAAACAGTCTCAGTAATCCGACCGAGGCTGAACTCTGGTTCAGAAAGCTAGTTTCAACAAATAAGGCCTATTCAACGGATTGGGGTGCCGAAGCAGAGCGTTTGTATAAACAAAGCAAATTTGGCGAAGCGGCGATGGCGTATACCAAAGCTGGAGAACTCGACGGAATTTTTAACAATTGGTGTCTGGCAGCTGTGATGTATTCCTCTGCTGGCGAAGACGACTTAACGCTGGACGCGGCACGCAAATGTATCGACAAGGGCACCGGGCAGAAGAACTCTGAAGGGATGATGGGAGATGCTCATAGAGAAATCGCAGATGTTCTAAATAAGCGGGGTGTCTATTCCGAAGGCTTGGCTCATGCACGCGAATCAATCTCGTTACAACCCAACGAGCCTTGGGCCTACGATTCGATGGCAGCTGCTCTGATCGGTCTTCGACGATTTCAAGAATCAATCTCACCAGCACAGCAGGCAATCCGCTTAACTGATGGGAAGTATTCATACATGCACTTTCGGCTGGGCAGCGCATATTTCGAGTTAGAAAATTGGGAGTTCGCTCGCCAGAGTTTTCAAAAAGCCTCAGAACTCGACGTAGCAGATGGTGCTTCCACTTACAATGTCGGGCTTTGTTTGGTACGACTGCATTTCTATGTGGATGCAATAAAATGGTACCAAGAGTACCTCAGACGACGACCTACTGCCTCGGACAGGGCAGAAGTCGAACAATTGATACAAAAACTTAGGAACCAATGAGACCGGGCGAGTAATTCCTCTCTGAAGTACAAAATCCCTCCATGAACTAAACGCGAGATATTCACGGGATCAGAACGGAATTTCCCACGGTTGTCATAACAATTTCGCGCGAATGGATGTTCTCTTGAAACTTGGAGGTCACGAGGGCAGTTTCGCCCTAGCCTATCCCCTATCCCTGCCACGCGTTGACGGGCGAAGAGAAAGCGGCAATACTGGCGACCTGTGATCGGACACCTATGATTGGACAGCTGCGCGGCAGGCTTGCCGATAAACGCCCTAACCAGGTCATGGTCGATGTCGGCGGTGTGGGCTATTTGGTTGCCGTGCCGCTTTCCACCTTCGCGGCTCTCGGCGAGCTGCACACCGAAGTCACTCTGCTGATTCACACTCATGTTCGTGAAGACGCGCTTTCGCTCTATGGATTTCTTTCATCGCGCGAAAAGCATTTTTTCGAACTCCTTCTCGGCGCTTCCGGCGTGGGACCGTCGCTGGCGCTGAAAATCTTGTCCGGCATGAGCGTCGAAGAGCTCGTCCCAGCGATTCGCACTGGAGATCTTTCCCGCCTGACAAAAATTCCTGGCGTCGGGCGCAAGACCGCCGAGCGTATGGTGGTCGAACTCAAGGACAAGCTCGAAGCAGTCACCATCGCAGAAGAAAAAAGTCCCGCTTCAAAAGCCGGTGTGGAAGCGGATGTCGTCTCGGCGCTCACCAATCTCGGTTACGATGGACGCGCCGCGGAAGATGCCGTCGCGGAAGGCAAACGCTCGGTCGGAGTTTCCAGCTTTGAAAAATTGTTGAAGGCCGCGCTGCAGGAATTGAGCGGCCCGCAAGGGAAGCACGTCGCTGCCGGAAGTTGAATTTTGATCGCGGCAATCACACGGCGTGCAAACCCGGATCAGAGGATTTGTGGCGGACGGAATCGCAAAACGAATGACGTCATATAAGAATAGGGACGATTTTGCCCGCGCGGACCGCCCCGAACGCATCGTCTCCGCTGCCGCGCACGACGAAGATCTGCGCCTCGATGCCAGCGTTCGCCCTAAAACTCTCAAAGAATACATCGGGCAAAAGCGTGTGAAAGAAAATATCTCCATCGCGCTCGAAGCCGCCCGCAATCGCGGCGAAGCCCTCGATCACGTGTTGCTCTATGGCCCGCCGGGACTTGGCAAAACGACGCTGGCGCAAATCATCGCCAATGAACTGAACGTGCCAATCAAAACCAGCGCCGGGCCGCTGCTCGAACGCAAAGGTGACCTCACCGCCATCCTCACTTCGCTCGAAACGCGCGAAGTTTTCTTCCTCGACGAAATTCACCGTCTGCAAGCCGCCGTCGAAGAAGTTCTTTATCCCGCGATGGAGGATTTTCGCGTCGATCTGGTGATCGGACAGGGTCCCGGCGCGCGCATCCATCCCTTTCATCTGAATCATTTCACGCTGATCGGAGCCACTACCCGCGCGGGTCTCATCACCGCGCCGCTGCGTTCGCGCTTCGGCATTGTGCACCGCCTCGATTTTTACGAGCCGGAAGATTTGCTGATCATCATCAACCGTTCCGCAAAAATTCTGAACATCCAGATGGAAGAAGGCGGCGCAGAAGAAATCGCCCGCCGTTGCCGCGGCACGCCCCGCATCGCCAATCGTCTGCTTCGCCGCGCTCGCGATTTTGCCGAAGTACGCGCCGCCGGAAAAATTACCCGCGCCGTCGCGCAGGAAGCTCTCGCCATGCTCGGCGTGGACGCAAGCGGTCTCGACGAAGTTGACCGCAACTTGATGCTGGCGTTGCTCGATAAATATTCCGGCGGTCCCGTCGGCCTCGGAACTCTTGCCGCCGCGCTCTCCGAAGAAGAAGACGCCATCGAGGAAATCTACGAACCGTACCTCATGCAGATCGGCATGATCGATCGCACACCGCGCGGCCGCGTAGCCACGCCACGCGCCTACGAATATTTCGAAAGGGAACTGCCGCGCCGCCAGCCGCGCCTGTTCTAGAGCCACCGGCTGACTAAATTGCGCGGAACAGTCTTACACTAGTCATTCCGAGAAGCGAAACGACGAGGAATCGCTCTGCTTCCTCGATTCATGCAATAAGATCGATTCCTCGCTCCGCTCGGAATGACGGAACAATGTTTTTTTGCTGCTTGCTCCGAGCCCGGATGGCTCCATGAAAGCCAGAAACATTTATTTATCGCTCGGTTCGAATCTAGGCGATCGCGCTGCGAACTTGCGAGCCGCCATCGCCGCACTGCCTTCCGCAAATTTTCGGGTACAAAAAGTTTCGTCCTTCTACGAAACCGAGCCTGTCGATTACCTCGACCAACCCTGGTTCCTCAATTGTGTCGTCGAAGGCGAAACCGATTCCCAGCCCATCGAACTTTTCCATGCCCTCCGCGCCATCGAATCCCACCTCGGCAGCAAAAAAGCTTTCGCCAAAGGACCGCGCCTCCTCGATATAGACATCCTTCTCTTGGGCGACCTGTCACTCGACACTCCCGAACTGCAAATCCCCCATCCCCGCATGCTCGAACGTAAGTTCGTTCTCGCGCCACTCGCCGAAATCGCGCCTCAACTCCAACATCCATCCTGGCCGGCAACCGCAAGCGATCTTCTCGCAAGCTCCGCGGATCCCAGCGTTGTGCGTCCAATCGGTTAGCTACGTTGTAGTTTTTTGTCAAAATAAAAGCAGATTCAGCTTACAGGATCGCCCAGGTTGGTCCGCAGTTTTCCCCGCTTGTTACGCGAACTCTCCGCCTCTTGTTTCTCATACTCGGCCAACTCTTCCTCCGAGTACGAATACTCATCGCGCGACGCAAACATCGAATTCGTCCGGTTGGCTTCCCGCTTTTTCTTCCGCAGCCCGCCGAACTCGTACCGCACCTGCCGCAGCGGCGCCGCAATCGCGTTCACTTCCACCAGCAGGTCGCTCACTTTTTCCAGAAAGTCGTGCAAGTGATACGGCCGCACCACATAAGGCAGTCGCGCCTTTTCCAGCGTGCCCACAAACTGGCCTCCCGCCATCTCCGGCACCAAAAACAATCCGCGCACTCGCCCGCCCTCTTCCGGCGCCACACTCGCCAGTTCGCGCAACGTCAAATAACCCGGCGAATCCAGTCCCAGCAACGCGATATTCGCAATCACCAGCGACCACTCGCCCGTTTTCAACTCGGTCAGCAACAGCTTAGCGTCCGTGACAATCCGCATCCTCCAGCCTTCAGAGTCCAGCACCTGCCGTAACGCTGTCGCGCTGGGACCTTCGTCGTCCAGCACCAGAATGTTCACCGGCTTCGGTTCTACGGGAAGAGGGGACGCCATACTACAAGTCTAATTCCCGCGTCTTGTGCCAACCGCAACTCACGCCCCGCGGCACCTAAAACGCCACCTGTACCAAAGGGCTACTGTGCTGGGGCTACTAGGGCTACTGCCGGGGTTGCTCGCGGGTTGCTGCTTCGGTCCCTTCGTCTGGCCCTCCACCATTTGCAGCAGGATATCCGCCTTCGCCGGATTGCCTTGCGTAATCACACGATATGCAGTCGTATTCATGAACATGAGTTGGTCAGCTATTGTGATCCGCGCACTCAACGCATAGGTATGTCCCGGATCGATCTTTGCTGCATCGTAGCGCAGTTCGAACGGCAGCGGCACCTGATGCCCCGCGAACGTGAATTTCTGCTCCGCAATCACTTCAGCCCTATCGGTCTCGTTGGATTCCGACATATCCCGCAGTTGCATTGTCAGCACCGCATTCTCCGGCATCGCAATACGCTCGCGGTAAGCCACCGTACCACTGACCACCGCCATAGCCGCGGGCGGCTTCTCGAATTTGCAGTTCTCCGCCAGCCGCACCGCCTGACCTGCTTTCGACTCGTCTTCCAGAAATCCTTCTTCGCCCTTGCTCCACCAAACCGTTTTGCCGTCTGAATATTTTGTTCCCGACGCCGCTTCCACCTGTTTCATGGAATACGACTTGCCACCAAATACCACCCGCGCGTTCCGTTCGCGCAAATACACCATCACTTTCGCCCCGCTGTCGCAGCTGTATGAAAACTTATGCATCATCGGCATGCGATGCGATTTTGGAGCTGAAGACGTCACAGGTGGCATCTCCTGCGCCTTCATCATTGGCGCTGTCCACCGCACTCCGCCGCAAAGCAGCGCCGCCATCGTTAACAATGTCCGTTTCCGCACGGCCCTACTCCCCCACCACCAGATCGCTTCCCGCGCGCATCCGCTTATATCCCGACCCATCCCAGAAAACCCTGCAAATCACAGGCGCTTTCTCCCGGTTCGTGAAAAAAATCTGAATCGCGTCGCGCGACCACTCCGCATCCTGCGCAAAGACGTTCGCTGGCGTCACGTCCACGCGCCGTTTGGATTTCAGCTCATATAAAAACGCCGCGCCGCCCATCCCCGTTTTTGCATCCGTCGGCATCCCCGCTTTCGGATGCGAAACATACGCCGTCACCATCAACAAATCCGGATTCGCGGGATTCGCCCGAATCGTGTCCGAACTCATCACTTCATATCCGTCGCCGTATACCTCGCGAATCGCCATTGCCGTCGGCGGGCTCTCCAACTTTAAAAAATAAAGTTTCGTATCGTCAGATGCCAGCACCGTCTGCGCGTCCAGCCATCCATGCAGCTCCCAAACCCCACCCGTACTTAATTGCAACGCTTTGTCCGGCGATCCCGCAGGCATCGTCCACACTGTCCAATCCTGCCCGGTGGATCTCATAAACGCGATCCGCGAATCATCCGGCGACCAAAACGCTCGCTGCACCAGTCCCCGCATCACGTCGGTGCTCTTTCCACTCCCCGCGTCGTACATCACAAGCGTCCGGTCTTTCCCTTGTTCATCGCGTGTGAACAGCAGCCGCTTCCCATCGTGCGAAAGCGAAAGCTGGTCTCCTACCGGAGCCACGATCTTCGTCACACCGCCGCGCACCAGCACCACCTTCCCCGTCGCATCAATAAACGCCATCGCCCCCGGCGCCTTGAATCCCGTAATCGGCGGCGGCACCACTTTCTTTTTCTCCGGATCATCTTCGTCCAGATTCTTCTGTTTGAACTCCGGAAACTCTTCCGCAGCAATTTTCGCGCAGCCGTTCAATGCGCCGATCTGCGCGTGCGTCACCATAGCGCGAAATGAATATTTGGTTCCCGCCGATCCTTCCGTACACGCTTCCCGCGACAATCGCACCGTCACATCCGCCCCGGTTCCCGTGTCCTTCGCGCGATACGTCCAGGCCGTTCCCGAATCGTCCGCCGCTATTTCTCCCGGCTCCAGCGTGATCGGCGGATATCCCGCCCGCTCCAGCCGCTCCGCTCCTTTCATCCCGATGCGCACACTCCAGCCCGGTTCCACTCCCGACGCGATCAGCAAAATCGGAAAGTGCTTCGATTGCGGAGCAGCAGGCGCAGGAGCCGCCTGCCCGACGCCTGGTTTCCTCGCCGCCGCGCCGTTAGCTGGCGCTTGCGCGGCCGGCTTCGCAGGCGTTTGCCCCATCGCAGGCACTGTGATCGTCATCACAAATGTCCACAGCCAGTTAAATCCTCGAATTTTCTTGCGGAACCAGGTTTTCTTGTGGGGCCGAATTTTCTTGTGGGGCATCGTCGTCTCAGGCCGGACTCACGACGAATTACAGCAGATGCCACAATTGAACGCAAGAACCGCGTCCGAATTGAAATTCTCCACTCCGCCGATATCTGTCGGCGCTTTGTAATGATTTGTAAGGATTCTCATTTGAAGCCGGCGCGCTCTTCTCCCGCAATTTTTTCCAGATTTCAGTCTTTTTTTGCAACCTTCTCCGCAGCAAATCGCATCTTTGTAGACGAACGGTGCCTTTCCTGAATTCCGGCTCGCTTGCGCCAGTCATTCAGACCCCACTGGCTTTTCTGTAGGTGCCTTCTGTTAGGTAATAACGCCGACGACCGCGGCCCTGGCGCGCGGAAAGGCGTCGTGTGTCGAAAGGTGCCTTCCTGCAAATTCCACGGACGTCGGTCAAAGACTATTTGTTACTCGCCGGTTTCACTCTCGCAGCCATCGCTGTGCAGGGCTATCATCCCGCTGTCGAGGACGCGGAGATCTACGCCCCCGGCATCCTGAAAGCTCTGCATCCCTCTCTTTTTCCCTACAACTCTCAATTCTTTCAGTCGCACGCCAGCATGACCATCTTTCCCAATCTCATCGCGGGTTCCATCCGCCTCACTCATCTCCCGCTCTGGTGGGCTTTCTTCGCCTGGCAAATCGTCACCTCATTTCTCTTGCTTTGGGCCTGCCTGCGCATCGCGCGTTTGTGTTTCGCCGAAAATTTCGCTGCGTGGTGTGGTGTTGCCTTAACCGCAAGCCTGTTTGCTCTGCCGGTGGCGGGGACTGCTCTGCTTATTGTGGATCCGTATCTCACCACCCGCTCGTTCTCCACGCCTGGCGCCCTGCTCGCCATCGCTTGCGTTCTTGAACGCCGCTACTTTTCCGCGATTTTCCTAATCTTGTTTACCGCTGCAATCCACCCGCTCATGGCCGTCTATGCCGCCACTTTTTTGGCCGTCCTCATCACGTTAAAATTGTTTCCCTCCCCCATCCGTCTCCCTGAATGGATTCCGAACCTCTCGCGAGGCTTGTTCCCCCCAGTGACCTCGCAATATCACGCTATTCTCCAGACCCGCCCCTATTTTTTCCTCAGCAATTGGGCCTGGTATGAATGGCTGGGCCTGCTCGCCCCGTTCGCAGTTCTCATGGCTTTCGCGCGGCTCGCGCGCCGTCACTGCCTCGGTTCTATGGGGCTGCTTTGCCAGTCCCTTGCCATCTACGGGGGCTTATTCACGGCCGTGGCGGCGCTCATCGCGCGCCAGGAAAATCTTGCCGAAATCCAGCCACTCCGCTTTCTCCATCTTCTCTATGTGATGATGTTTCTCTTTGCTGGCGGGCTCATCGGCAAGTTCCTCCTCAAAAAATCTGCCTGGCGCTGGACTCTTCTTTTCGTTCCACTCTGCACGGGAATGGCCTATGCGCAGGACCGTCTCACCCCTTCTTCCCCACATTTCGAGCTGCCTGGCCGGCACTCCAGAAACACTTGGGTACAGGCCTTCAAATGGGTGCGCCGCAACACTCCAGAGAGCGCTTATTTCGCTCTTGATCCCCGCTACATGGCTCTGCCGGGAGAAGATCAGCACGGCTTCCGCGCCATCGCGCAACGCAGTGCCCTTGCCGACGCCGTGAAGGACAGTGGCGCCGCCAGCATGTTCCCAGCGCTGGCCTCGCCTTGGACCGATCAACTCAACGCTCAAAAAGGCTGGGAAACATTCCACCGCGATGACTTTCTTCGCCTTAAGAAAAACTATGGTGTGGACTGGATCGTCATACAGAGCCCCGGTGTGCCCGGCCTGCCCTGCCCCTACGCCACCAGCCAGCTACTGGTCTGCCGCATCGAATAATCCGGCCCGGTCATCATCTCGATCTAAACAAACCGTCATTCTGAACGGAGCGGGCCGAGTTTATTCTTTCGCTTTCGCTTCCTGCGAAAGCGGCGGCCCGCGTAGTGAAGAATCTCTCTTCGTAATACCAACTGGCGCTGGCCGGCACACGCCCTACGGGAGAAACAACTCGAAGGCGAACAAAATACGAAAACACTTGACAAGGCGAACAGAAAGCGAAATACTTCCACCGTATCGAGGTGGGCTATGTCTCCAGCGAAATACTTCCACCGTATCGAGGTGGGCTATGTCTCCAGTTCTTTCCTCATCCAAACCGGCGGGCTTTCCTATCCGCCGCCGCGCTCCATTCTCCTCGGATTCTCTCTTTCCTGTTTGCCCTGATCATAGCCCGAACACACGGACCAGCGAGCGTGCCCCGCTCCACAGTCCGGGCAGCATCGTTCCGGATAGTATTTCAAACAGTGGCGGCTCGGATTGCCCTCCGTCCGCCATGCCTGCCTCTTGCGGCGGTTCACTCCGCAATGCGCAGGATTTCCGGAAGGATACTGCTTTTGTAACCGACGCTGTACCAGGCGCTGCACGTAACACCACGGCGCCGCTGGTCGGCATCGCCCGCCTCGCTTCCATTTCTCCCGCTGCACCCACGCGCCGCACTTCGGACGAACGTCCCGAATACTTCCTGCTGCCAGTGAAATCCATTCTCAATAAATGCGAATCCGGCCGCGTTCCCTTCGATTGGACTATTAACCCCTATCGGGGCTGCGAATTTGCCTGCAAATACTGCTATGCGCGCTACACCCACGAGTTTATGGAACTGGACGGCCTGGCCTTTGAAAAGAAAATCTTCGTAAAGAAAGATGCAGCTGCTTTGCTCACGCGCGAGATCGCTACTAAATATTCCTTCGCTGCTGGCCGCGAAGGCGCTCCCGAGCACATCTGCATCGGCAGCGCCACCGATCCTTATCAGCCTGCTGAAAAAGAATACGGCGTCACCCGCGCCTGCCTGGAAGAACTAGCCCGGCACACCGGCCTGAGCGTTTCCATCACCACAAAATCCAATCTAGTTACTCGCGATATAGACGTGCTGCAGGAAATTGCCAAGCGCTCCCGGCTCTACGTGGACATAACCGTCACCACGTTGCGGCCCCGCCTCGCGCGCCTGCTCGAACCCCGCGCTCCTCGCCCGGATCTTCGCCTCGCCGCTATCCGAAAACTCCGCGACGCTGGCATCCCCGTTGGCGCACTGGCCTCGCCATTAATTCCTGGCATCACCGACCGCGAAGGCGAACTCGAATCCTTGGCCGCAGCCGCAAAAGGTGCTGGCGCGCTGTGGATATCTTCCGGCGTTCTCTTCCTTATGCCCTGTGCCGCCAAACAGTTCCTTCCATTCCTCCGCGAAAAATTTCCCCGCCTCACCCGCCAATACCAGTCCTGGTATTCGCAAAACGCCTACGCCCCCGAACCCTACCGCCAAAGAGTCGCCGCCCGCCTCGCCCGCATCAAATCCCAACTAGGCTTCTCCTTCCGCCCCTGGGAACAACTCAGCCACCCCATCGCCCCAGCCCCCCAACTCTCTTTGGCCTTGTGATTCGCGTGCAACGCGTTGCCGCCCGACCTTTCAAAGTGCGACCCGTCAGGGAACGATGATTCGTGGCTCTTCGGGCTTCGGCCGTTCCGATTGCGGGAATTGTCCGCGCAAAAATTCAATAAACCTTCGCGATCGCGGACGGCCATTCGACCGCAACGTTCCCATCCGAAACAGAAAAACGGCCACATGAAACACGCTCGAATCCTTCACCGCGCTGGAATTTCCTTTTTCGGCCGCTTCTCTCTTGATCTCATCCAGAAACTTCGTCAGCGCCAAATACAAATCGCGCTGCACCGGAATTTCCGGAATTCTTTCGTACAGCAACCCGCTCTGCAATGTCTTGTAAGTTGCGGCCAGCGCTGCGATCGCCGCCAGCGCATCCGGGTCCGTCGCAGTCGATTCGACGCTCGCGAATTTAGCGATCTGGAATGCCAGCAGGCTCATCAGTTGCTGTTGCGAATGCAAAATATCCTGCGGCAAGCGTTCTTCGATGAACGGTGCGTCGGCAGGCATCGCACGCTTGTGTTCATCCTCGTAGCGATGCGCCGCAATCAGGTACGTACAGTCCGCCGGGCAACTAATAGTGACTTCGCGCTCGGTTCCGCAACACACGGGACAAATCTTCTCGCCTTTCGCCGGGCAATACCGCGTGGCTTTGCGCTTCCCGCAAATCGGACAGGTCACAATTTCTCCTCTGACTTTTTCTCCGCGGAATACTTGCAGCGACTCGGCAGCATACTCCGCGCTCGAACGAAACACAAAACAGGCGCAAGTGTACGCGGTATCGGTTAATGTGCGCGGACTCTATGTCCGCGTGTTTCTTCCGGGTTTTTCATTGTGGGTGCGCGTCTTCGTACGCGAAGTGAACTACGCCATGATGACTTTGTTTTGGAATCGTCGCGCGGCGATCAACAGCAGGAACGTTCCCATTGTGAAAAGAGCCAACGCATCGGGCCACAAATGGACAATCGTGGCGCCGCGCAGGATCACCCCGCGAGTAATATCGATAAAATATCGCGCCGGAACCAAATAGCTCAACGCGAAGAAAAACTTGGGCATGGTTTCCAGCGGGAAAATGTAACCGGAGAAAAAGATACTTGGCAGAATCGTCAAAAACGCCAGCTGCATGGCTTCCGATTGCGAGTTGGCCTTGCTGGAAATCAGAATTCCCAGCGACAACGAAACAAAAATGTAAGGCAGCGACAGGATGGCCAGCAAGATTACGTTGCCGTGAATCGGCACGCGAAATGCGAAGCGCATGAACGTCAGAATCATGCACAATTCAAAAAATCCGATGCCCAGATATGGCAACAGTTTGCCCAGCAGCAATCCCATCGGCCGAACCGGCGTGACGAACAATTGCTCCAGCGTCCCACGCTCTTTTTCCCGCACGATCGAAAATGCCGTCAGGAACGTGGTCACATTCAACAGCAGAATCGCCGTAAGTCCAGGCAGAAAAAAATTCGGCGAACGCGAATCCGGGTTGAACAGCAATTTTGGCCGCATGTCCACGGCGAAGGTTTCATTGTTCACGAGCGCGCGCCGCAGCGATTCATCCAAACCGATCGAGGTGGTCACGTTAATCGCCTGCCCTGCGACCGACGAATCGGAACCGTCAATCAACACCAAAACCTGCGCGCTCATCTTATGCAACAATTTATCGGAATAATCGACGGGGATCTTGATGCCGACGTGAGCCTTTCCCGCGATGATCATGTTGTTCATTTCCGCATCGCTGCTCACGTACCGGATCACATGAAACGTGTCCGAGTTTTTCAAGCGGTCCAGCAGTTCGCGGCTTTCTTGGCGACCATCGGCGTTGAAGACGACGGTATTGATTTGCCGGATGTTGGTGTCGATGCCGTATCCCAGCAGCAACATTTGCAACAACGGAATAATCAGAGAAAAAAACAGCGTGCCGAAATCGCGCCGCACATGCAGCGTTTCCTTATAAAAAACGGCGCGGAATCCGCGGAACATGTCACGCACGATTGGCCTCGGTGTCTTTCGCGCCGTTGGCCTGATTTTTGTAGGTCAGCTCGACGAAAACATCTTCCAGACTGGGCGCCAGCGGACGAATTTCCGCAACGACGATTCTTTGCTTCTGCAATTGCTCGCGCAAATCGTTCAGGTCAAAGTGCTCTTCAATCAAAGCATGAATCGATTGCCCGAAAATCGTAGCGCTGCGGATGCCGGTAATTTGCCGGGCAATTTTCAGCGCGCGTGTCACCTCCGGCGTGGTGATTTCCACGCGAATGGTTCCGGCCGGCGTCACGTCGGGAAGTTCGCGGAGCGAATTGGGCGTGCCATCGGCAATCAATTTCGCAAAATAAATATATGCGACGTGGCTGCAGCGTTCCGCTTCATCCATGTAATGCGTGGTCACAAAAAAAGTGATGCCATGTCCGGAAAGATCAAACAGCAGATCCCATAGTTGCCGCCGCGCCACGGGATCGATTCCGGCAGTTGGCTCGTCGAGAAAAAGCAATTTCGGTTCGTGCAGCATCGCACAACCCAGCGCCAATCGCTGTTTCCATCCGCCGGAAAGTTGCGCCGCAAGACGATTCAAGTACGGAGCGAGGCCGTTCATCTGGATGATATCGTCCATGCGTTTTTTCAGCCGCTCCGGACTCAATCCGTAAATCCGGCCATAAAAAGTGAGATTTTCCGTGACGGTCAAATCGGGATACAAACTGAAATTCTGCGACATGTAGCCGATACGTTCGCGCACCCGCTCCGCATCGGTGCGGACGTTCAGACCTTCCACGCTGGCTTGGCCGCCGCTCAGTGGGAGCAGGCCAGTCAACATTTTGATGACGGTGGTTTTGCCGCTGCCGTTCGGTCCGAGAAAACCGAAAATTTCTCCTCGTCTGACGGTAAAACTCACGTCGCTCACGGCGGTAAAGTTTCCGAATTTTCTTACCAGGCCGCGCGCGGAGATCGCGGGATCCGGCGCATCCGCTGCGCCGGTTGCGCCCGTTCCGCTATTCGATTTGGCGTCGTTTGCGGGCATGGTTATTTTTCGCCTAAAAGTTTTACGTCCGCGGCCATTCCGGGCAATACGTGGTGCGACGAATCATCAATACGAATCTTCACACCGAAAACCTGGTGCACTCTTTCCTCCCGCGTCTGCACATTGCGAGGAAGGAATTCCGCTTGCTGGTTGATCTGTTCAACCGCGCCGTCGAAGACCCGTTTGCCGACGGAATCAACAGTGACCTGAGCCTTCTGTCCGACGTGCACGCGGTAGATTTCAGTTTCCGGAATGTAGATGCGCACATAAATTTCATTGCGCTCCAGTAGAGTCGCGACGGGAGTATTGGGCGCAATCAAATCGCCGGGCCGCACGTCGAGAACTTCCACCGACGCAGCGCTCGGCGCGAGAACCTGACGTTCGCGAAAACGCGCTTCGTCGTACGCCATTGCCGCTTTCGCCGCGTCGATGTCTTCAGGGCGGTTGCCGCGCACATATTTATCGAGCGTGGCTTGGGTCTGCCGATAGCGCGCCTCCGCGCTGGCGATTTCTTCGGGACGGTAGCCGCGCTGCAGTTCGTCGAGTTTGTGTTGCGCATTATTTTTTTGCGCGACCGCCATTTTCCAGTTGGCTTCGGCGGTATCGAGCTGCTGTTTGGAAACAAGATCCTTTTTGGCGAGCGCGTCGTAGCGCTGAAAATCAAGACTGCTGCGGATCTCGTCCGCGGCGGCGCGATCGACGTCGGCTTGCGCCGCGGCGATATCTTCCTTGCGATAGCCGTTTTTGCGCATCTCGTAATCCGCTTTTGCCTGCATCGCAGCGGCGCGAGCTTCTTCGATATCCTCGCGGCGGTATCCACGTTTCGCTTTTTCCGCATTGGCGCGCGATTGCGAGAGGGAAGCAAGCAGTTCCTTTTCGTCGAAAGTCATCAAGACCTGTCCGGCCGCGACGATGTCGCCTTCGCGCACCAGAACTTTGTCGATGCGTCCGCCAACTTCGGAACCAACGCGGATGTTGCGCGCTTCCACGGTGCCGGAACCCTGCAAGCCGGGGTCGTGATGAAACCATCCGCCGAAGAAAAATCCTGCGGCGATAACGATTGCGATCAGGACAATCACGATGATGACCGGCTTCAATTTCATTCTTGGTCTCCGGCTTTTTTGCGGCGCTTTACATTCTTCGCGGATGGACGAAAAGCAATTCCGGTCCACAGCACACTCAGAGATTGCTCTATGCGCTCGGTGAGAGAGGCGTCGCCAGCGAGCGACCAGAAAAGCAGCGTGCCAAAAATCGTTTGCCGCCAGACCTGTGCAATCTCTTCCGGCGGCAGATCAGTGCGAATCTCGCTGCGTTCCTGGCCATGGCGGATCAATTGGCCCAGCAAGGCGCGATTGCGATCGTGAATACGCAACATATTCCCGCGGACGCGCAGCGAAGAAAGATTGGCCTGCAACAGCGCGCGAACGATGGCCGGATTGCGGATGGGCTCTTCCGTCATGCGGAGGACGAGCATGCGCAGAACATCCCGCATGGGCAGGTCAGATTGCTTGGCGTCGCGGACGATGGCCTCCAGCTTTCCCAGCTGCATTTCGCCAAATGCCATGAGGATGTGTTCCTTGGTTGGGAAGTAATTGAAGAAAGTTCCCTTGCCGACATCGGCGGCTTCGGTAATGTCCTCGACGGTGGTTTCGGCATAGCCTTTTTTGCCGAACAGGACCAGCGCCGCGCGGAACAGGCGTTCGCGGAGTTCGGCACTGCGGCGAACGCGCCGAGATTCGACGGAGCGTTTGCGCGAGGGAAAAGTAGGAAAAGAGCGGCGTTTCATGACTGGTGCTCATTAATGACTATAAGTCATCTTGAGGCAATTTGCTATTGAAAATGAAAAAGCGCGTTCTGCCCGTAGGCAGAACGCGGCTTTTGTTTGGTGTGCCGAGCAGGTCCGACAGCTAGGAGGTGCAAGTCCTCTTCACAACCAGATGGAGGTGAAGTGATAGCGAAGCGCAAGACCGAACCGTGAGGGGAGGTCTGAAAGAAGCGTGGAGCAAAGACGCGAGCCGATGAACAAGAACTGGATGTGAGGCAGGCAGTGCTCGGGCGAGCTGGCAAATGGCAGCGAAGCCCCTATCCATCAAGGGCACTGAATGTAGATCCAGCGTAAGCCTCGTCCGCATGGTCCGTGACTTAGCGGAATATCTCCGCGGACGGATCGGCTACTTCGGGCGATGCGAAACACCGGAAGTGCTCGACAAGCTGGAGAAATGGCTCCGACGACGACTTCGGTCGATGGTCTGGAAGCAGTGGAAACGGGGAACCACGAGATATCGGGAGCTCCGCGAGCGGCATCGCCGCGCAGGACCCGCGCAAACGGCGGGTAGCTCCGATGGACCATGCACCTTGCGAACACACCAGCGTTGGAAAATCGCTCTGTCCAACGCTTACTTCACCTCGCTCGGGCTTCCCGAGCTCACGGCTCATGGTTAGTTCAACCGCCGAACCGTCGGATGTGTCCGGTCGTGTGGCAGGGGAGAGTGGGCGACCACTCCCCTATGCCGATCGTAAACCGGAATGCAAATAATATTGATAGTTACTTAAGCGACTCGGGGTCGGAGAGATTCTTGGGACTTTTCTTGTTCAGATAGTCGGCAAGGGCTCGAGCGGGGGGTGGAACGCGGACCGCGCCCTTGAAGACGATGTCTTGCGCTTCCACTTTCTTGCCATAAACTCTTTCGTTAGCGCTATTGTCCGGACGAACCGTGGAGCCTGCGAGAGAGATGCCAGCGAAAAGGCCGCGAGCACGCGAATAGGTGAGGACTTCAGCGCGCAGGGTCACGTCGGTAGAAGCTTCCGCGTTGCGACCCTTGGGACCGGCCGCAGCGGACGCATCCGCGCCAAGCTTAACCTTGCTGGAAAGAATGGAGCGCGCACCGCGCGGGTTCATCACCAGCAAAACGAAATCAGTGGCCTGGCCACCAAGCTGGAAGCCGACGCTCGCACCTTCCAGGGCCATCATGGTTGGAGCGCTCCAGGGACCAGTGAAATGTTGGCCGGTGCGGCAGGTCATTGCGCCGCGGCCGTAGCTGCCTCCCACGATGAACGCAGCCTTCAGGACCGACGGATAAATAATAATGCACTCCGCTTTGTCTATGAGGTCTTGCGGAATGTCATCAGGAATGTCCATGATTTCCTTGATGACGGTGCCGCAATTTTCCAGGCGTTCCGCTTCCTTACTGTCCGACTTGTCCTGAGCGCCCAGCGGGAGCCCGAGAGCTAAAACTAGGAAGGTAGCCATTGTCTTTTTCATTTTGCTTCTCCTTTGCAAGTTAAGAGCCCGCAGGCGTGGGATTTTGGCAATATCGTGCGAGCTGCGGAACGCCGAATCCGGTATCGAAGCTGGGCGGGTGTCGCCGTTGCCCGCTTCGAGGAAGTGTCCCGTGGCGTATGGAATATACTTGGCTTGACGAGAATATTCCAGCAGGGGAAGAGCGGGGCTTATGTTCAGTGCGCGAAGCGTTCGAATGTGGTTGATTTGCGTGGTAATTGCGAATTGTTTCGCGATAAACGGCCAAGCCCAGGATATAGGGCAAACGCCGGAAGCGACGCGACCCGGCCCAAGCAGCGCGAAAGACCAGGATAAATGCTGCGCGACCAGCACTGCGCGCGACAGCAAGCCGGGAGGTGAGAAAACAGCGCCGAAGCTGTCAGCGGAGGAGCTTTTTGCAGCGCGGGCGCGAATGATTCTGGCAAGCGGTCAGCCGGCAAAAGGCGATTGGGGATTGCTGATTGCGGATGGCGGCAGCGGGCATGTGCTGTTCGAGGAAAATGCGGACAAATATTTTGTACCGGCTTCGAACATGAAATTGTTTACGACGGCGTTGGCGTTGGCGAAGCTGAGCCCGGACTTCCGGTTTCGAACCACGCTCGAAGCGACAGCCGAGCCAACCGCAAATGGAAAGCTGGAAGGGCCGCTTTATCTGGTGGGGCGGGGAGATCCGAACCTTTCGAACCGCAAGTTCCCGTATATGTCGAAAGAGGAATTCGACGGCCCATCGGAAAAAGTGATCGCCGAAATGGCGGATGCGTTGGTGGCGAAAGGAATTAAAGAAATTTCCGGCGATGTGGTTGGGGACGAAAGTTACTTTCCGCGGGACCGCTATCCGAATGGCTGGGAAATTGACGACATGGTGTGGGAGTACGGGGCGGCGATATCGGCGATCGTGGTGGACGACAACACGGTGCAACTAACGTTGACGCCAGGCGAAAAGGCCGGCGATCACGCGGATGCGGTGGTGGCGCCGAGCGCGCCGGAATTTACCGTGGACAATCAGGTGATTACGTCGGCGGCGGGCGTGAAGCCTGATCTGACGCTGAAGCGCGAACCCGGTTCGAACGTGGTGACGGTGCTGGGCACGCTGCCCGCAAAGAGCAATCCACGGAAGTTAACTTTGGCGATTCAGGAGCCCGCGCTGCACGCGGCAGCGATGCTCAAGCGTCTGCTGCAAGATCGCGGCATTAAAGTGGATGGAACGGTGCGAAAGCTTTCTCTGCCGCCGGGCGCGCCGGAGGGGGAGAGACGGGTGGTGCTGGCGGAACACCGGTCGATTCCGCTGGGAGATTCCATAAAGCTGGTGAACAAAATCAGCCAGAATCTGCACACGGAAATGTTGCTGCGGACTGCGGCGAGGCAAGATGGCGCATGGACGACTCCGGAAGATCTGGCGAATTATCCGGCGTCGTTTTACGCGACGGCGGGAATTCCGTCAGGCGACGTTGTGCAGACGGATGGATCGGGCCTCTCACGGCACGATCTGGTGACAGCGCGCGCGTTGGTGACGCTGCTGCTGTATGCGCAAAAACAGCCGTGGTTTGAAGTATATTTCGCATCGCTGCCGGTGGCGGGAATTGATGGGACGCTGGAAGACCGCATGAAGAACAGTATTGCCGACGGAAGGCTGCATGCGAAGTCGGGATCGGTGGAGCATGTGCGCACGCGTTCGGGCTATGCGGATTTGTCTAACGGCCGGCGGCTGGTGTTTGCGTTTTTGAGCAACAACATGGGTTCGAAAGGACATGAGGCGACCGATGCGCTGGATGCGTTGAGTATCGCGATGATGGAGGAGTTTGATGCGTCGGGGGCGGCTTGTTGCGTGAAGGCGCAATGAACATGGACCGGAAAAATGAATGAGCGGGTCATCTCGGTATTCGGAAGTTCGCGTCCGGGCGAGGATGACGCAGATTATAAGGAAGCGTTCTTGTTGGGCGTAGCGCTGGGCAAAGCCGGATTTGCTGTTTGCACGGGCGGATATGGCGGCGTGATGGAAGCCGTTTCACGCGGGGCAAAAACGGTCGGCGCAATGACATACGGAGTGACGGCGGAATTTTTCACGGCGCGCGTGAACGCCTGGATCGACCGGGAAATTCGCATGGATGACTGGCAACAGCGCTTATTTGAGTTGATTCGCATTGGCGATGGCTTCGTGGCTTGTAAAGGCGGAACGGGAACGCTCGCGGAGATTGCGGTGGTCTGGGAAATGTTGAACAAATCGGTGATTGCGGGGAAACCGTTTGTGGTGCTAGGCGATTTTTGGGTGCCGATTCTGGAGCGGGTGCGGGAAGTGGAATTGCGGCACGCGGCGCCATGGGGAGAAGCGAACGACAAATTGGCGCATGCCGTGGCGACGCCAATGGAGGCGGTGGAGTTTTTGCGGCGCGCGTTGATGCAATAGAAAATAGAAATCGAAAAGAGATGAGTCGAAGCGCGCAAGAGGTCTTGGAGTTTGACAAGCTGCGGGAGTTGCTGCGGCTGCGGGCGACGTGTGCGCCGGGGCGGCGCGCGGTGGAGGGGCTGGCGTTTTCGCGGAATGCGGAGTTTTTGCAGGCGCAGTTTGCGTTGATACGCGAGGCGCGGGAGTGGCTGCGGACCGGAAATGAATTGGGATTTGGCGGGTTGGCGGACCCCGAGAGCTGGTTGGAGAAAATTTCAGGAATTGGAGTGGCGCTGGAGTCGGGGGAATTTCTGGATGCGGCGTCGTTGCTGGAAACTTCGGCGTGGTTGCGCGGGCAATTTCGTGAAGAGGCGGCGAAATTTCCTTTGTTGAGCGCGGCTGCGGCGGGGGTCGGTGATTTTCGCGAGGCGCTGGCAGCGATCCGGCGGAGCGTGCTGCCGAACGGAGATATCAGCGATGACGCGTCGCCGGCCTTGCGGCGAATTCGCTTGAGCATGGTGCAGACGCGGGAGTCGATTCAGAAAACGCTGCGGCAGATTTTGCGCTCGCGGAATGCGGAGGCGGGGGAAGACTACGTCACGCTGCGTAATGAACGGTATGTGATCCCGGTGCGCGCCGAGACGCGGCGGAGTACGCCGGGAGTGGTGCACGGAGCGAGCGGAACCGGGCAGACGGTATTTCTGGAGCCGTTCGAAACGGTGGAGGCGAATAATCAGCTGGTGCAGCTTTCCGAGAATGAAGCAGCGGAAATTTTGCGTGTGCTGCGGGAGTTGACGGAGCGACTGCAGGCGGTGCGGCCTGCTTTAGTGGTGGCGGCGGAAACCATCGCGCTGTTGGACGGCGTGTTTGCGCGGGGAAGATTTGCGCGGGATTTTGATGCGGCTTTGCCGGAATTTTCTGAAAACGGCGAGTTGCGGCTGGAAGCAGCGCGGCATCCGGTGCTGGAAGATAAGTTGAAGCGGGAGAACCGCGCGATTGTGGCGATGAATCTTTCGTTGAATCGCGAGGAAAGATTGCTGGTGATCAGCGGGCCGAATACGGGCGGAAAAACCGTGGCGCTGAAAACTACCGGATTGGCGGCGCTGGCGGCGCAATCGGGAATTCCGGTTGCGGCGCAGAACGCGGTGCTGCCGCTATTCGATCGCGTGTTGGTGGATATTGGGGATGAGCAGTCGATCGCTGCGGATTTATCCACATTTTCGGCGCACATGCTGAACTTGAAATCGATTCTGGCTACGGCAACGCCCGAATCGCTGGTGCTGGTGGATGAAATGGGAACGGGAACGGCGCCCGAGGAAGGAGCAGCGCTGGCGGTGGCGTTGCTGGAACAGTTTCGTGCGAAAGGATATTTCGTGTTAGCGACGACGCACCACGACCGGCTGAAAGCGTATGCTTCGACAGCGCAGGGGGTGTTGAACGGCGCCGTGGAATTTGACGACGTAAATTTGCGGCCGACGTACCGGTTGATGGTGGGAGTGCCGGGCGGGTCGAGCGGAATTGCGATTGCGCGGCGGCTGGGATTGTCAGAGGAAATCATCGAGCGCGCAAGGGCGCTGCTCTCTCCGGAATCGCGCGAGGCGGCGGACTTGATTGCGTATTTGCACCGCAGCCGCGAAGAGTTGGATCGCATGCAAAAGCAGATGGCGGAAGAGCGACATGCGTTGGAAGAAGAGCGCACTAAGTTGCGGACCGAGTGGGTGGGGCGTCAGCAGAAGCGAATTCAGGAATTGGAAGCGCAGTTTGCGGAGATGCAAAAGCGATTTGAGGAAAATGTTGCGCGTGTAGTGGAGACGGTGAAAGAGCGCGAACAGCGTGGGCAGATCGAGAAGAATTCGCGGCGAAAATTGGGCGAGGTGCGAAGCGGTGCGCGGGAAGAATTGAATGCCGCTGTGGTACAGACGATTTCCGAGTCGCAGGCGGACTTGGGAGCGGCTTCGAATGCTGCCGGACCTGTGAGTGCGGAATTGCAGCCGGGGGCGAAAATTCGGGTACGCGGATTTTCGAAGCCGGTGATTCTGCGGCGGCTGGACGGTCGGAATGCCGAGATTGAGGCGGGGCCGCTGCGGATGAAGATCGCGGTGGAGGAAATTGTTGGCGTGGAGCCCGCGCCCGGCGGCAAAGTGCAGAGTTCGAGTGCCGGGATTGCGAGTGGGTCAGTGAGTTCGCCATCGCGGTTTGGCGTGGCGAACGAAATTAATGTGATTGGACAGACGGTGGAGCAGGCTACGGAGCAGGTGGATAAATTTTTGGATGATGCCGCGATGGCCCATTTGCCGAGTGTGCGGGTCATTCATGGGCACGGGACAGGAGCTTTGCGTCGTGGTCTCTCTGAGTTCCTTCGCACGCATCCACTCGTTGCGAATCATGGAAGTGAATCGGAAGAGCGGGGCGGGAAGGCCGTAACCCTCGTGCAATTGAGAAGCTGAAGGGAAGAAAGCGGCGTCGAGCCGCCGCACTCCATAGAGGACGCAGCACCAAAAATATGGCGGAAGCGGGATCATTTGCGGAGAAAGTGAAGCAGCAGGCGGACATCGTCCGGGTCATCGGGGAATACGTGCCGCTGAAAAAGGCGGGCCAGAATTTTCGCGGGTTGTGCCCGTTCCATGCGGAGAAAACGCCGTCGTTCAATGTGCATCCGACAAAGCAGATTTACCACTGTTTTGGGTGCGGACAGGGCGGAGACGTCTTCAAGTTTGTGATGGAGATGGAGAAATGCGCGTTTCCGGAGGCGATTCGCATCGTCGCGGAGAAATGCGGGATCGCGGTACCGCGACCGAAAGAGCGTTCGCCGGAAGAGCGGAAGGAAAATCAATTACGCGCGGTACTGGTGGAGATGCATCGCGAGGCGCAGACATTTTTTGTGAAGCAACTGGAAGGGACGTTGGAGGGAAAGGCGGCGCGGGCGTACCTGGAGGATCGCGGATTAGACAAGGACACGATTGCGCGATTTGGGATTGGCTATGCGCCGAGCGGCGGAGATTTATTGCTGCGGCATTTTCGCGGGAAGTATCCGGAGAAAACTTTGGCGGAGTCGGGACTGATTTCGCGGGATCAAAGCGGACGGCACTTTGACCGGTTTCGGCGGCGGATTACGTTTCCCATTGCGAATGAGAGCGCGAAGATAGTGGCGTTTGGTGCGCGTGCGCTGGGCGACGAACAGCCGAAATATTTGAATTCGCCGGAGACGCCGATTTATTCGAAGAGCAACGTGTTGTATCACCTGGATCGCGCGAAGGACGCGCTGCGGCGCTCGGACTTTGCGATTCTGGTGGAAGGATATATGGACGCGATTGCAGTGGCGCGAGCGGGAATCAGCAACGTGGTGGCGAGTTGCGGAACGGCGCTGGCGGAATCGCAGATTAAGTTGCTGGGCCGATTTACCAGGCGTGTGATTGTGAATTACGACCCGGACACCGCGGGGCAAGCGGCGACGGAACGATCGCTGGTGGCGCTGCTGGAGCAGGATTTTGAGGTACGCGTGCTGGCGCTGCCACCGGTGGGCGACAAGAAAGCCGATCCGGATTTATATATTCGCGAAAAGGGTGCGGAAGCTTATTTGAAGCAGGTGAAGGAAGCGCCGCCGTACGTGGATTATTTGATTCGAAGGGCGAGCCAGATGGATCTGACTACGGGGGAAGGGAAGAGGCGGGCGGTGAATTTTCTTTTGCCGTATGTGCAAAAAATCCCCAACAATATTTTGCGGTCAGAGTGGGCGACGCGAATTGCGCAGCAGTTAAGGCTGGAGGAGCCGGTATTGCGGGCGGCGTTGAGCAAAGCGGCAGCGGAGCGACGCAGCGAAGTGAAAGTGCAACCGGAGCTGGTGCGGCAATCGGCGCTGCCGGCGGAGCGGCGATTGATTCGAATGCTGGCGGAGGCGGAGGGATTTCGGAAGGAGTTGGCGCAGCATTTGCAGGCTTCGCAGCAATATGTGGGCCTGGAGACGGAAAAAATTTTTGCGGTGTTGGTTAGCGCAAGCCTTTCCGGAGAGCCATTTCACGCGTCGGAAGTTGGAGCGCAGCTTGCGGATCGCGAGCGGCGGCTGTTTTTTGAGATTTTGTTTGAAGAGGCGCAGGATCCGGCGTGGGAAGAGGCACAGAGTTGTTTGGATACGCTGGCACGGAAGCAAATTGAGCGGGAGCTGACTGATGTGCAACGCGGAATTGAAGCGAATCCCCAGGGGACGGCAATGACGGAGTTGCTGACGCGGAAGCAGGAACTGATGAGGCGGCTGGCGGCTTCGGGTTGAGGCGAGGGAAAGGCGTCTTGAGTCCTGCGTCCGGGCAAGCTGGGGTGGAGCATGCTGCACTCCCATATGAGGTTCCGGAGATGCCCGTGGAGAACGTTCCGCGAGGTGTTGACAACTTCCACAGAAACTCACAAGTAAAATATTGACGTACTGAGACTTAACTATGTAGGGTAGGAGGGCTTTTCGGGTAACGATTTTCGGCCTAACTGCATCTATACTAATGCAGTTAGCGGCGGGGATCGGCCCCCCCGGGGCGCGAAACGGGCAGCGCGTTGGATCAAGAGGGCGAGCGAAAAGCGACGACGGCGCAGCGAGCTTCACAACAATTTATATCGCAAGGGTTAAATTGGTGAACAGGGGCGGAGTCCCCGAACGTGCGGTTGCGCGTCCCGCCTAAGGTGTCTTACTACGAGATTGCAAGCCGGTTTGCGGCGACAGTTGCTTTGAGCGTTTTTGCGGTCACGATGGAAATTCTCGCCGACGCCCGGCGGAGAGCCTGAAGAGCGGATACGAAGCCTTCGGGACGATGCACAAAGATTTTTGGAGGAGTTTGTGGCGCAGGGTCTTGAAGAAAAATACGAAGCAGTACGCGCGCTGATTGCGGTCGGCAAAGAGCGCGGCTATTTGCTTTATGACGAGGTAAACGATTCGCTGCCCGCCGAAGTACATTCCTCGGAAGAGATTGATGATCTGCTGACGACGTTCGAGCGGAATGGTATCGAGATTTACGAGGATCAAGCGGCGGCGAAAGCGGCGCGCGCGGTGGAGTTGTCTGTCGAACAAGCCGATCGCGACGGGGCGGCTAAGGACGACGGCCACGCGGACGAAGGCGGCAGCGACCTGGATTTGACTCCGGGTTCGATGGAAAAGACGAACGATCCCGTGCGCATGTATTTGCGTGAAATGGGAACGGTGCCGCTGTTGACGCGCGAAGGCGAAGTCACGATTGCCAAGCGCATCGAGCGCGGGCAACTGGTGGTAATGAAGTCGATCACGCGGTCGCCGATCGTGATTAAAGAGCTGATCGCGGTTGGCGAGGATTTGCGCAAGGGCGCGCGGTCGATCAAAGAAATCGTGCAGTTCGACGATGAGGAATTGACCGAAGAAAAAATCGCCAACAAAACCAAGCAGACGCTGAAGTACATTGAAAAGATCGCAAAGCTTTATGACACGGCGCTGAAGCAGGCCGTGAAACTTGATAAAACGCCAAAAGCGAAAAAGCGCTCGTACGTCCGCGCGAAGTGGGATGTGGCGCGGACGCGCGTGGGAATTTCGCTGGAAATTCGCGGAATCGATTTCAATCCGTTCGAAAAGAAGCGGCTGATCGACAAGATGCGCGGGACCGTGGAGCGGCTGCAGTCGCTGGAACGCGAAGCGGGACGGCTGGAACGGCGCGCGGACGTGGCCAAAGGCGATGTGGCGGCGGAAGCGCGCAAGGAATTGCGCACCCGGCGCTCCGAACTGAAGGACATCGAGGACGCCAGCGAAGTCGGATTGACGGAGCTGAAGCGCACGCTGACGTTTATTCACCGCGGCGAAGCGGAAGCGGAACAAGCGAAGAAAGAATTGATCGAGGCTAACCTGCGATTGGTGGTTTCGATTGCGAAAAAATATACCAACCGCGGATTGCAGTTCCTGGATTTGATTCAGGAAGGCAACATCGGCTTGATGAAAGCGGTGGATAAGTTCGAATGGCGCCGTGGATATAAGTTTTCCACCTATGCGACATGGTGGATTCGTCAGGCCATCACGCGCGCCATTGCGGATCAGGCACGCACCATCCGCATTCCGGTGCACATGATCGAGACGATCAACAAACTGGTGCGGACGAGCCGGCAACTGGTGCAGGAACTTGGCCGCGAGCCGACCAGCGAAGAAATCGCCAAACGAATGGACATTCCTGTGTCCAAGGTGCGCAAGATTTTGAAGATTGCGCAGGAGCCGATTTCTCTTGAGACGCCGATCGGCGAGGAAGAGGATTCGCACCTGGGCGACTTCATCGAGGATAAAGCGGTAGTTTCGCCGTCCGATGCGGTCATCAACCTCAACTTGAAGGAACAGACTTCTTCGGTGTTGAAGACGTTGACGCCGCGCGAGGAAAAAGTCATCAAGATGCGGTTTGGGTTGGACGATGGCAGCGAGCATACGCTTGAAGAAGTCGGACAGTCGTTTGCGGTGACGCGCGAACGTATACGCCAGATTGAAGCCAAAGCGCTGCGCAAGCTGCGGCATCCTTCGCGTTCGCGAAAGTTGCGTGCGTTTCTGGAAGGGCCTTCGCGCGATTATCTATAAGAACGAGAAGATCGAAAATCGAAATTGGAACATCGAAACGCCTCCGCCCTTGGAGGCGTTTTCATTCAAGTGGCAGTACAAGACGAATGGGCGAAAAACTGGGTCAATCTTTAGTGAGTTCAAGAGTACGGGCTGCGTATTAGAATAGTGCCACCAGCGAGTGAGGGTTATGCGGACGGCACAGAAAATTGCGGCGGGCGGACTAGTCGTGGCTTTGGCGGCGGCGACTTTCGAAATTTTTGAGCTGGGGCGGCCGTCAACGGTGTCCGCGAAGAAGAAAGCCGCGGCGGCGCAGGCGGCGCTGGTGGACGAGACGCCGTTGAAGACCGCACAACAACTGGTACAACTGGCTGATACGCCGGACGAGCAAGCGTTCGCAAAGGACGTGTTGCGGCTGAGCGATTACGAGCTGGATTTATCTTTCAACATTGCGCTTCAGGACGCGGAAGCACATCCGCCCGACCTTTCCGCCGAAGCCAAAGAGATTCATGGGCGGGTTCAGAAAGCACAAAAGCTGCAGCAGGCGCTGCAGACGCAAGTAGATCAACTCACGGCCGAAACCGCCAAAGCCAGCGGAGACAAGAAGGATGCGCTGCAGGACCAGCTGGACCTGGCGAAGGCCAGCTTGGACGTCGCTACCAACGACGTGGAGGACGCGAAGCGCGATTTGGCAGACGCGGGCGGAAATCCCCACGACCGCATTGAGAAGATGAAACAGCAGCACGAAGCAGCGGATAAGGCACGTGCCGCGGTTGAACAAAAGTTCCCGGCCGAAGCGCCGGAACAACTTGGCCTTGTACATCGCGTGCAACGGTGGATGGCACTGAACGAAAAGAAAAAACTGCTGCAGCAGGGAAAAGCGGATGCAGACAATTTAGTCGCGGCGTTGACCGAACAGCACAACGCCTTATCGGCGCAAATCGACGCGGAGAAATTCAACTCACCGGATTTGGCGGCCCACTCGAAACTGTCTGATACAACGAATGGCCCAGCTCCTGTGGAGGCCGCCGCAAATTCAGCGACGCAGAGCGTGCGCAAGGAACGCAGCTCGGCTGATGCCAAAGCTGCCCTTGCCACAACCAGGGCCATCACGGCCGACCAGCGCAATCTGTCCAGCCTGGATAAGCGAGTAGACGACGAAAAAGAACTTTCGGAAACGTACGGACAGTGGATGGACATGGTTTCGGAGCGGCAGCGTGGAGTGGTGCGCCGCATTCTCGTCGGAGTGACAATTGTTCTGGGCATCGCTCTGATTGGACTCTTCTTCAATACATGGCTGGAGAAATTGCTGGGCAAGACGCACCTGGAGCAGCGGCAAGTGCAAACACTTAAAGCCACTGCGCGGGTGACCGTGCAGATTGCTGCGGTGCTGCTGATTCTGCTGGTGATTTTTGGTCCGCCCAATCAGTTGGGCACGTTCCTGGGGCTGGCCGGAGCAGGCCTGACTGTGGCGCTGAAGGATTTCATCGTGGGTTTCCTGGGTTGGTTTGTGCTGATGCGCAAGAATGGAATTCGGCTGGGAGACTGGGTGGAGATCAATGGCGTCACCGGAGAAGTGATCGAAATCGGATTGTTCCACACGGTGCTGCTGGAAACGGGGAACTGGACCGACTCAGGACATCCGACAGGCCGTCGCGTGACATTTACGAACAGCTACGCGATCGAAGGACATTATTTTAACTTCTCCACTTCCGGGCAGTGGTTATGGGATGAATTGCAAGTGGTGCTGCCGACGGGCGAAGATCCGTATCCGATCATCGACGCGATTCAGAAACGCGTGGTGGAGGCAACCGAAGCCAGCGCAAAAGAAGCCGCGAAGGAGTTGAAGAGCGCAGCCGGAAACCGCGACATCGGATCGTTCAGCGCGGAGCCGTCCATCAATCTACGGCCGGTGCTGGGTGGAATAGAATTGTCCGTTCGGTATATCACACAAGCCAATCAGCGTTCGCAATTGCGAACTAAGCTGAACCAGGCCGCGGTGGATTTGCTGGGGAAACGGAATGTGAGGAGCGCTGCGACGCCTGAAACAGCGCCGACTACGGCGCCTTGAGAAGTGTGCGGTTCAACCCGCGATTGAACGTTGTTGCAAGAGTCTAACGCTGAGATCCTTCGGCGATCCTTGTCGGATCGCCTCAGGATGACAAGGTATTGCCAGTTTTAGACGACGCATAAAACGGACGATGCGCAAAACGCTGGTTGAGGAAGTTCGATGTTACTGCGTTGGATGGGAAGCGAAGTACTGCGCGAGGCTGGCGGTGAGTTGCTCTAGCCCCGCGTTTACACTTTTCTGTAACGATTCAACCACGGCGGTGACGGATTTCTTTTCGACCGGGTCGTCGTGCGAATAGCTGCCGGTCCAGACCACGCTGCCGGACTTCTGCTCAAACAGTTCCAGCTGGACGTTGAAGCGCGCCTTGATTCCGGCGGGATCGTCAACTTCGTTCAGCGAAGAAAGGTGACCGCGCAAAAGATAGTCGCCACGGGCGGTACTGGAAATGCGCTGCACCGATTTGTATTGACCGGAGTGGCGAAGCTGCTGAACGAGAAGGTCTTCGATCATTTCGGTAGGGGGCTCGGTCCAGCGATGGTATTCGTCCACGCCCATTTCCACATCGCTCATGCCGTAAACGACCCTGTCGTCACGCAGAATGCGGGGAGCAGTCAAACGGCCGACGAGAATCGAAACCTGGAACGGTGCAGTGCTGGATTGCGTTGCGACAGGAGCGAGGTTCAGACGGTAGTAGCGCGGTGACCTTGCGGATACGCAGCCTGCGGCAAGGCAAGCGAGAAAAATTGTGCACGAAGCGAGACGTCTCATTCCGGTTCCCCTCAATCCGGTTTCGAAGCTTTTCCAGGTACATGCGGCGGCGGCAAAGCGGATCGCAGCAGCGTGTACGGCCGCTGCTTGAGCGTTTCCGTAAACTGGCGCAAATTCTGCGACGCTTGCCGGAAGTTGCTCAGGATGTCGTCGATATTTTCGCCATTGGCGTTCAGGGTGCGGTCCAGTTGGTCGGTCACGTTGTTTGCGGTATCCAACATGTGGCGGAGTTCTTCGATGGACTGGCGAAGGTCGGAACGATTTTCCGCGATGGTGCCTTCCAGAGTGTTGATCGTTTTCTGCGCGTCGGCGTTGGTTTTCTTCAAATCATCCAACAGAGGCGCGATGCGCGCGCTGGCATCATCGAAATGCGCGATGGTTGAGTGAAGCGGCTGGCGATTTTCGTCAAGCACGCCGCGAACGGTTCCGAGGCTGGCGCTCAGATTAGCGCGGTTCTTATCGTTAAGAACATCGTTAACGCGCGCGACTGTCGCCTGCAATTCAACGACGCGTCGGTTAAGGTTGTCCAGCAGCACGCGCGCTTGCGGTGCCAGATCGGCGAGTTCCGCTTCCAGGTCGCCGAAGCCCACATACTGATTGGAACTTAAGGTGGAACCCGCGGGCGCGCGTTGCGCGGCCTTGCTGCCTGGAACAATGCCCAGAAAATTGTCGCTGAGCGGGCTGTTGCTGCTGATGACGATGACGCTGTCCGTTTTTACCGGAATGTCCGGCTTGACGCGAAAAACGATTTCCATGCGCGTGGTGTCGTGCTGGTCGTAACGGACATCCTCGATGCGGCCTATAGGAGGGCCGCCTGCATAACGTACTTCCGAGCCTGGACGCAGACCGCCGGCGTTCTTAAAAAACGCGCGATACAAAACGTCACCGCGATTGAAAAACCCGGTGAGCGAGAAAACCGTAATAATCAAGAGTGCGGCAGCGATCAAGACAAATAGTCCGACGATGGCTTCCTGGCGGCGAGTCGAGGAGGAGTTCATGGACGTTCGGACCTGTTTAATTCAACGCTTTCAAGTACTGGAATTTTCCCATTTCAGGGTTCGTAAGTACAAACCCTGAGACCTTTCCCATGTCAGGGGTTTGCAAGTACAAACCCTGAGGCCCGGCACACAATTCGACTTGCGAATCGCGCGGAAAGTTTGGGGAGTATAGCACGACGGCAAAGCGAAAATTGAGCTGGGCGGACAATGTCATGAATGGCGGAAGCGTTGGCAGGTTTCACTGGCGCTCCCGGGGAACTTCGCCAGTCAGCATTTGCAGATAATCGATTTCCTGGCTGATCTCGGGCTCCGCGACGCGATCGAGGAATTGGCGGACGCGCGGTTGCGTGCTGGCCTGAAGTTCGGCGGGAGTGCCGTTGGCGACGATGCGGCCTTTGTCCAGTAGAACCATGCGATCGGCGATAAGGAAAGCGCTAGCGAGTTCATGCGTCACGACGATGATGGTGATGCCGAAAGCTTCTTTCAATTTGAGCAAGAGCTGGTCGATTCCCGCGGCGATGATGGGATCGAGGCCAGCGGAGGGTTCGTCGAAAAAAAGAATTTCCGGATCCATGGCCATGGCGCGAGCGACGGCAGCCCGTTTTTTCATTCCGCCGCTGAGCTGCGCCGGCATATAGTTTTCGTAGCCATCGAGGCCGACTTCGTTCAATTTCAAGCGAACCATGATTTCGATGGTGGCGGGGTCGAGATCAGTGTGTTCGTTGAGTGGCAGAGCGACATTTTCGCCGACGGTCATGGAGCCGAAGAGCGCACCGCTCTGGAACGAAATGCCGATGCGCTGGCGAAGTTCGCGCCACTCAGCGGGAGAGAGATTCTGTAGATTCATTCCGCGAACGATAATTTCGCCGCTGGTTGGCGCTTCAAGGCCGACTAGAGTGCGCAACAAAGTGCTTTTGCCGGAACCGGAGCCGCCGAGGATCACGACGGTTTCTCCCGCCGGAACGTCAAACGTAACGCCGTGAAGAATTTCGCGTTCTCCATAGGCAACGTGGAGATTGCGAATGGAAATGGCGGGGCCCTGCGTAACGCTGGGTGGAGTCGCTTTGAGTTTGGGATCGTTGGGCATCGCCATTACGGTTTTGCGTTGATATAGAAGAGCGCAGTAAACACCAGATCCACCATAACGACCAGAAAAATCGATTTCACCACGGCCGAAGTTGTGGAGCGGCCGACTTCCTCTGCGCCCAGTCCGGTGCGCAGACCCTCCTGGCAGCCGACAGTAGTGATCACCAGTCCGAACATGACGCTCTTAACGAGTCCAGTGACCACATCGCGGAGAACCAGCGCATCCATGGTCGCAATGAAGTAGGTCTTCAGAGTAAATCCTGCGGCAATAATGCCGAAAACCGAACCGCCGAGAAAGCCCATAAAGTCGGCCCAAATTGCGAGACACGGCATCATCAAGAGCATCGCGAAAAGTTTTGGAGCGACCAGAAAGCGGATGGGATCGAGGGCCATGGTTTCCATGGCGTCGATTTCTTCATTGACCTTCATCGTACCGAGCTCGGCGGCGAAGGACGAGCCGGAGCGTCCGATGACGAGAATTGCAGTCATGAGCGGGCCCAGCTCGCGCGAGACAGAAATCGCAACGGCGCTGGCAACAAATTGCAATGCGCCGAATTTTCGCAACTCATACGCCGCTTGCAGAGCCAGAATGGTGCCGATAAAAAATGAAATCAGCGAAAGGATCGGCAAAGCGCCGATCCCGACGGCCATGGACTGATGGACCGCGCGGCCATAGGCCAGGCGGCGGGGAGAAAACATGTCCATGAACAAGGCGCGCGTGGCGTAGGCGGCAAGACGCGCGAGGCCGCCGATGTACGAGAGTGCGTCGATGGTGGCTGAGCCGATCGTTTGAGTGGACAGCATTTTGAGCTTTGCTGAAAACCGTCTTTCAGAACCGCAAATCAGGAGCTGGCTACGTTATTTGCCTTCGCCGTGGTTAGTTGCGTTAAACGGCGGAGGCGGCGGTGCGTCCAGAGCCTCCTGCTCCGTCTGGTGAACTTCGAAAATGCGGAGCAAGTGTGTCAACTCGAGAACCGTTCTCGCTGATTTGGAAAGACCGTAGAGCGCAAAACGTGACTTGAGATCGCGAGAAATCTTTAGACCTTCCACCAGCGAGGCCACTCCGGAGCTGTCAACATAAGGAACATCCAGCATGTTCACAATGAGGTGCGAGACGCGCTGTTCCCTCAACTGGTCGATGAGCGCTTTGCGTATCTCCGGCGAGTTGAACAGTGTGATGTCGCCGGTGAGATCGAGAATGACGGCATCGCCCACTTGGCGAGCGGAAATCTTTAAGGGTGGTCGTTGTGGCATGAGGCCCATGTTTTGCCAGAGTTTGCGGCTGGATGCAATGGGATTCAACGCGCGGCGTGCCTCCGAAGCGGTAAAGCGCAAGTTTTCCGGGCAAATGACGTTTTTCATTGAAAGTTGGATTCGCGGACGCGGCAAACCGATGCAGCTTTTTTACGCCCGGCAGTTCGAAGCATAGTTCAAGGATTTTGTCCGCGAAGCAGGTTACGGGCGTGGAATGCTGAGAGTGTACCAAGCGCGTAGATCAACGCCAGCAGGGCAAATCCAGCAAAAATGCTCAGCTGCTGGGAGATCCAGCCGAGCGCGAAGCTCATCACCAATTGGAGGATGGTGGTGAGAATGGCCATGGCGGATTGTGTGCGGCCCATGAAATGGCGGGGAACAATCTGCATGAGCGCGGCTTGCGCTACTACACCCGACAGCGCGCGGAAAAAGCCGAACAGCACCTGGAAAAATACAGCTGCGGCTACAAATGTGATGAACGGCATCGTCAGATGACCTAACGCCAGACCGGCGATGGAAAACGCGTAAAGCGTCAGACGGAGGCTGTGAGGCAGTTGCGAAGCCAACAGCCCACCGATGATCGCGCCAAGTCCCCAGCCGGCTTCCAGGAAGCCAAATCCGCGCGCGCCGGCATGAAGAATAGCCGCAGCTAGCGCCACCACCAGCACATTGGCGCTGACGACTCCCGCCATCAGAATGGAATGTGTGGTACCGAGTGCGCGGACCGTGGGCTGGTCGCGCAGATATGCGAAGCCTTCTTTCAGATCGGAATAAACGGCCAACGAGAGTCCAGCTTCCGCTACCTCGGGCATTCCGGCTGTTTCCAGAGCCTCCGCAGTAGCTTCGGTCGTGGTGGAAAATTCGCGCGGATATTTTGTCAGGTGATCACGGGGAGACACGTAGCCGCGCCGTAATTTGTAGAGGCACCACGCGGACACAAAATACGTCAAGCCGTCTATGCCAAGTATTCCGGCGATGCCTGCGCTGTCGTAGATGAAACCGACCAGCGCTCCCGCGAAGAGCATTCCGGTCTGCACGCCAATCAGCACGGCCGCGTTTGCTCCGGTAAACTGGCTTGCGGGCATCACTTCCTGCACCAGCGCGTTGACGTTGGCCCAATACATGGCGGAGCCGGCGCCGGTGATGAACGTAATGAGATAGAGATGCCACAATTCGAGATGTCCGCGCCAGGCGACGTAAGCTGTAGCGAGAACGGCGACTCCGCGCGCGAAATCAAGAACGATTCCTAAATAGCGGCGATCGTAGCGGTCAATCAGTACGCCGCCGATAAAGGGAATCAGAAGCCCAGGAGCGGTCGCAACGACTACCTGATAGCTGACCTTGACGGTGGAATGTGTCAGCGCGAGGATGTGCCAGCTGACGCCGGCGAAGTTCATTCCGCTGCCAAAAAGGGAAATGAACATCGCGAAGAAAAAATAACGGAACCCGGGCGCCGCCCAGATCAACGACCAATCAGTGCGAGCGGGAGCTGTGGCGGAAGGCATGGACATGGGGACGTTATAGTTTACAATTTTCGCGAATCAGTTTTCAGTTGCGGGTTTGCAGAATTGTTCCGGGCAGCTGCTGCTACCGAGGTGATTTATGGGAAATGAATTAAAAGGCGCGGTGCGCGCGGGAAAAGAACGCCACGAAGGGAAAATCCTGCTGGAAACAAGCGAGCTGATTTTCCGCGGGACGGATTACCGCTTGAAGATTGCTTTTGGCGAAATGCGGGATGTGAAAGCCGAGAACGGAGAATTGGTTGTCGAAACGAAAGACGGCGTAAACGCTTTCGAGGTCGGGGCGCATGCAGAAAAGTGGCGCGACAAGATCTTGCATCCCAAATCACGCGCGGAAAAGCTTGGCGTGAAAGCGGGAACCAGGGTGCGACTGCTGGGAGAGTTCGAAGCGGATTTTGTCAAGGAGGTGCGAGCCGCTAAGGCGCAGCTCATTCAGACCGCCAATTCAGCAGACGTTGCCAACACTTTTTTCGCACTGGGCTGCAAGAGCGCGCTGGCTGCGTTCGGAAAATACGCCAAGAAGATGAAAGGCGCCGAGGCGCTGTGGATTGTGTATCCCAAAGGAAAGAAAGAACTGACTGAAATTGAAGTGATTGGCGCGGGACGTAAAGCGGGACTCAAGGACGTGAAAGTGGTCGGATTTTCGTCCACTCACACCGCGTTGAAATTTGTGATTCCGGTCGAGGAGCGTTAGCGCCCGTGTTCTTTTGGATTGTTACTTCGCCAAACTGATTCCAACTCTGGCTGCACACTCCTAAGATGATCGAGTGAAAGAATTGCTGGAAATCCGTGGATTAACCGTGGAACTCCCGACGGCGCAGGGATGGGTGCGTCCGGTGAATGATGTGTCGCTGCGGATTGGCGCAGGCCAATGTTTGGGATTGGTGGGTGAATCGGGCAGCGGCAAGACTATGTTGTCGTTGGCGTTGATGGGATTGCTGCCGGTTGGTGCGCGAATCAGCGGCGAGGCGTGGCTGCAGGGCGTTCCCCCGGCTTTATGGAATGAATCCGCCACAAAACAGCAGACCGCGAAGAACGGGCGGAAAAATCTGGTGACCTTAAGCGATCAGGAATTTCGCACAGTGCGCGGACGCGAAGCGGCCATGATATTTCAGGAACCCATGACCTCGCTGAATCCTGTAATGCGCGTCGGGAAGCAGATTGAAGAGGCGATCCAAGCTCATTACCCAAAGATGCCTGCGAAACAGGTTGAAAATTCGGCCATGGAATCCCTGCGGCTGGCCGCGCTATCGGAACCAAGGGTGAGAGCTCAGCAGTATCCGCACCAACTTTCCGGCGGCCTGCGGCAGCGGGTGATGATCGCGATGGCAATCGCTGCCGGACTTGCCGATCCCGGATTGGAGATGAGCACGATCGAGAAGCGCCAGCCGGGCGAAGCGTTGAACGGGCCACGTCTGCTGATTGCGGATGAACCAACAACCGCTCTGGACGTCACGGTGCAGAAAGAGATTCTGCAACTGCTGCAAAAATTGCGCCGTGAGCTCGGACTAGGACTTCTTTTTATCACGCACGATTTGGGAGTGGTAGCGCAGGTTGCCGACCGCGTGGCGGTGATGTATGCCGGCCGCATTGTGGAAGAAGGGCCAGTTGCTGACGTGCTTGTGAGGCCCAAGCATCCTTACACGCAAGGTTTGCTGGCAGCTTCGCCGCGGCTGGAGCGTGGCAAGCTCACGCCCATTCCAGGAACTGTGCCGCAATTGACGGCGCTGCCGCCGGGATGCGCGTTCGAACCGAGATGCCCTCTGCGCCGCAGCGATTGCAGCGTTGCCGTGCCGGAGTTGCGCAAGGCTTCAGCGGGGCAGTCGGCTCGATGCGTGCTGATTTGACGCGCGAGAGGCGAAAGAAAGAGAAAAGATAACGCAGAGTGCGCACAGGAAACGCTGAGAAGAGGTTAGGAGTACCAGTGAACACAGAAAAATTATTAGTGGCGCACGGGCTTACGAAGAGCTACGCGCGTAGCGGAGCAGAAGACGTTGCCGGCGGAGCGCGGTTTGCCGCCGTGGATGGCGTCGATTTGGACGTTTACGGCGGCGAAACGCTGGCGATTGTCGGCGAGAGCGGCTGTGGCAAGACCACGCTGGCGCGAATGCTGCTGCGCTTGATCGAGCCGGATGCGGGACAAATTCAATTCGGCGGGCGAGACCTTCTGCAATTGAACGGCGAAGAATTGCGCGCGGCGCGACGCGGAATGCAGATGATCTTTCAGGATCCGTTCGCTTCGCTGAATCCGAGAATGCGCGTGGGCGAAATTGTCGCGGAGCCGCTGGCGATTCACGAGCCGAAACTTGCTAAGAGCGAGCGTTTCGAGCGCGCGGTCAACATGCTGCGCCGCGTGGGCCTCGATTCGTCCGCCATGCTGCGTTATCCACACGAATTTTCCGGCGGCCAGCGCCAGCGAATCGGAATTGCGCGCGCCTTGATCCTGCGGCCGAAGCTGGTGGTTGCGGATGAACCGGTCTCCGCGCTGGACGTATCCGTCGGCGCGCAGGTACTGCTGCTCCTGCAGGAACTACAGCGCGAATTCGGCCTCACATATGTTTTTATTTCCCACAGTTTGCCGGTAGTCGCGCAGATCGCGACACGCATAGCCGTGATGCGAGCGGGAAAACTGGTTGAACTTGCCGAGGCGGAACACCTTCTTCGCCAGCCCACACAGCAGTACACGAAGGATCTGCTTGCCGCTGTGCCGGAGATCGTCGTCCGGTAGGGCTGCCGGGCTCGCGAATCCTTTCATTCACTTCCCGCCCGTTCGATGATATTTTCCCTCCGTCAACCGCGTAATACCGGGCAATGCGGCGTGTTCAAACTTAGTGGTGAAGGAGTGGATGATGGTGACTACACCTGTTATTGCGCCGGAGGCGCCTGAAGCGGACGGTCCGATCAATCATTTTGCACGGATCATCGGCGTGTTTTTCTCGCCTAAAGAAACTTTTGCAGACATCGCCAAGCGACCCAGCTGGATTCTGCCTGTCGTTTTGATGACCCTCCTTGGAGGGACAGTCGCGTTTGTAATGAACCAGAAGGTGGACTGGAGAGACGTGGCCAGCAAACGTATTGAAGAGAGCCCACGAGCAGCAAGTCTAAGCCCAGAACAGAAAGAACAGCAATTGGCGATGAGCGCAAAAATCTCTCCGGGGATTGCCTACGGATTTGGAATCGCATGGCCGATTCTTCAAGCGTTGATTGTCGGAGGCGTTCTGCTGCTTGCCTACAATCTGATTGGCGGGGCAGGCGCGCGATTTAACTCCGCTCTTGCAATCACTGCGCACGCCTATTTCCCGTGGATTCTGTATTCGCTTCTGTTCATCCTGATTCTTTACTTGAAAGCTCCGGGTACCGTCGATCTGGATAACCCGATCGCTACCAACGTTGGCGCTTTTCTGCCGGAAAGCACGCCCAAGGCGATCATGTCGTTGGCCAAATCCATCGACCTCTTTAGCATCTGGACGTTGCTGCTGATTTCCATTGGCTTCACGGCCGTAAATCCCAAAAAATTAAAAGGGAGATCGTTGAGCATTGCCATCGGCGTTTGGGCAATCTATGTGGCGATCAAGATGGGCGGAGCGTGGATTTTCTCCTGATACACTGTTAGGAGTGAGCTTCTCTTTTGAAATTGCCAGAACCGATGCAAGCGGAGCCCGGCGCGGAGTCCTGAACACTCCCCATGGCCCGGTCGATACTCCTTTCTTCATGCCGGTGGGGACACAGGGGGCAGTGAAGGCGCTGCGCAACGAAGCGCTGGAAGAACTCGGCGCGCAAATCATTCTGGGCAATACCTACCATCTTTATCTTCGGCCGGGACATGAATTGATCCGCAAACTCGGCGGATTGCACAAATTCATGTCGTGGAACGGCGCGATCCTCACCGATTCCGGTGGTTACCAAGTTTTCAGCTTGTCCGAGCTTCGCAAGATTACGCACGACGGAGTGCTCTTCCGTTCGCATCTCGACGGATCGGAGCACCTGCTCACACCGGAGAAGGCAGTAGAGATTCAGCTTGCGCTTGGTTCCGATATCGCGATGGTGCTGGACGAATGTATTGAGACGCCAGCTCCGCGCGACAAAGCCGAGGCCGCGCTCAAGCGCACCACCGAGTGGGCCAGGCGTGCGCGAAATTATTTTCAACAACGCGCTCAACAAAACGGCGAGTTAGCGCAATGGCAATTCGGAATTGTGCAGGGTGCGACATTTGCGGACCTGCGCCGCGAGAGCGCACGGCAGTTGCTCGAGATCGATTTCCCCGGTTACGCGCTCGGCGGTCTCGCCGTGGGCGAACCACACGAAGTGACGTGCGAGATGGCAGCCGAAGTAACGGCGCTTCTGCCGAAAGAAAAGCCGCGTTACCTGATGGGCGTAGGTCGGCCCGAACAAATTGCCGATTACGTCGCTCTCGGCATAGACATGATGGATTGCGTGCTGCCCACGCGCGCAGCGCGTCATGCGTGCATCTATACCAGTGAGGGCCGCGTGCTCATCAGGAATGCCCGTTACGCGCAGGACCAGAAACCACTCGACTCGAATTGTGCTTGCAGCGTGTGCCGCCGCTACACGCGCGCGTATCTTCGGCATCTCTTCGCCGCGGGAGAACTGACAGCAGCCATCCTGGCCACCCACCACAATGTCCACTTTTACCTTGACTTAATGAGGCAAATCCGCGAGGCTATCGGGTTTGGGAATCTAGTGAAATTCTCGTCCGAGGTGCGGGCGCGCTACGCGGCAGGTCCGGCATAAATACGCGCGGTCAGCGTATGGCCGTCCTCGGAGAATCGCGCAGAGAATCCAGCTGGTAGTGATCGCGAGGGCGCAAGTCTCGCCCTTCGCGAGTGGTGAGTTTTCTTAGCTGACAGCCTGGTCCGGCGGCTTTGTTGGTGGACCGGCTGATCTTAACGGGAAGAGTTAAAACGATCCGATGACGGCAGCGCTTTTGTTACAGGCAGGCGGGGGAGCCGGGATTCTTGGCAGTCCGCTGGTGATGATGATAATCGTGATGGGCATTTTTTACGTGATGCTCATCCTTCCGCAGCAGCGCCAACGAAAAAAGACACAAGCTATGCTGCAGCAATTGAAGAACGGCGACAAAGTGGTCACCAGCAGCGGAATTTATGGAACCGTGAGCGGTATTGACGGCGATACGGTGATTCTAAAAATCGCCGACCAGGTAAAGATTCGCATCTTGCGATCGGCAATCGCACAGGTAGAGGCGGAAGAAAATGCCAGCTAACGCCGCCTGGCCCGTGTCGGCGCAATCGTTTCGCGACTCCACAGCGGTCGTTTCGATTCGCGATCGCAAAGCGGTCGACTCCATTCGCGGCGAACTTCCAGCCGTCTATCCCGATCATGAATCCTAATTTGAAGTGGAAAGCGCTGTTTATCCTGGTGGTGATCCTTCTCTGCATCTATGGATTGCTCGGCCTGCCGACATTTCCAACGTCGCTCGCGCAGGTAAAGGACAATTTCAGCAAGCAGATCCATCTCGGCCTGGACTTGCAGGGCGGCACGCACTTGGTGCTGCAGGTGCAAGTGCAGGAAGCCATCGCACAGGAAACCGACCAGATGGTGGACCGGCTGACCAAACAGTTGCGCGACAAGAATATCCACTACGACGAAATCCGCCGCGTGGATGATACCCACATTCTGGTGCGTAACGTGGATTCGAATCAGGCCGCCACATTCCGCGATTTCGTGCAACAGCAATACGGCGCCCAATGGGAAGTGGCTCCCGCGGCCGGCGAAAGTTCCGGTTACGTGCTGACGCTACGTCCCACCGCTCTCGCCGATATCCAGAATTCCACGATGACCCAATCCGTCGAAACCATTTCGCGGCGCGTCAATGAATTGGGGTTGACGGAACCGACGATTCAACTGCGCGGCCGCAACGAAAACGAAATCCTGGTCCAGTTGCCGGGCGAAGGTGATCCCGCGCGCGCCAAGGCCGTCATTCAGGCTGGCGGACAGCTCGAACTGAGGCTGGTCGAGGATCCCCGCACTTACGCTTCACAATCCGAAGGGTTGGCGGCGCATAACGGAATTCTTCCACCAGGCACGGAATTGCTGCCAGGGCGAAACGAAGCCCGCACGGCCAGCGGCGCTCCCGAGTCGGGCGAAGTGTGGTACCTGGTCAGCCGCGCGCCGATTGTTACCGGCCGTGATCTTAAGAACGCTACTGAATCGCGCAACACAAATAACCCCGGGCAATGGCAGGTTAATTTTGTGCTGACCGCCGAGGCCGCGAACCGCTTTGGCCCTTTCACCGAGCAGAACAAAGGCAGCCAATTAGCAATCGTCCTCGAGCACCGCGTGTATTCAGCTCCAGTCATCAACGGAAGAATCGACGACAACGGAATGATCGAGGGTAACTTTGGCCAGGAATCGGCGCACGATCTGGCGTTGGTGTTGCGTGCCGGCGCGTTGCCTGCTTCCATCAAGTATCTGGAAGAGCGCACTGTGGGTCCTTCCCTCGGCGCGGACTCGATTCGCCACGGCGTACAGGCTTCGGCGCTCAGCTTGATCGTGGTCATGTTGTTCATGGTGGTTTACTACCGGATTTCCGGCGCCAATGCCGTCGTGGCGTTGCTCTTCAACCTGCTGATTTTGCTGGCGTTCATGGCGATGTCGGGTGCGGTCCTGACACTGCCTGGAATCGCGGGCGTGATTCTTACCATCGGCATGGGCGTTGACTCCAACGTGCTGGTCTTCGAACGCATACGCGAGGAATTGCGCAACGGAAAGTCGGCGGCTTCCGCAGTAGACGCTGGTTTCGACAAAGCATTTTTGACCATCATCGACACCCACGTGACGACGGTGGTGTCAGCGGCATTTTTGGGATTTTTCGGAACCGGTCCCATCCGCGGTTTCGCGATTACCCTAGTGGTTGGTTTGGTCGCAAATATCTTCACCGCGGTTTACGTCTCGAAAACGATTTTTCAGTATCACCTGGCGAAGATGGACCGTCAGGCCGAATTAAGTATCTGAGTCCGACGAGCTTTTGAGTTTGTACTAGGACGTATAACCCCTCTTTCCTACTTAAATTTAGGTGAAATGTGGGATTGGTCCTAGATTGCTTTCAGGAGACGATGGCGGACTACCGCCTTCGCTCACTGCCGCGAACCGGGAACAAACCGGCACTCGCTGGAGTCTAAGGAAGGGAAGCAGAACCCGCATGATAGAGTTCTTCAAAGAGCCCAATATTGATTGGATGGGCAAAGCGAAATATTTCTACGCCCTGAGCGCCTTGCTTCTGCTCGCCGGATGGAGTTCGATTTTCCTCAAGGGCATCTACTACGGCATTGATTTCAAAGGCGGCACCAATGTGGACGTAAAGTTCGCGCAGCCTCCCAACATTGAACAGCTGCGCAGCGCCCTAAGCAAGCAGGGTTTGGGCAATAGCGAAATTCAGACCATACGCGACATCGGCGGCAACTCCAACGAAGTGTTGATCTTCGTAGGCCAGAACGGCACAAACCAAGAAGCGGAGGACGCCAGCAAGGCTCAGGTTTTGGCTGCCCTCAACGCCGCGTATGGTGCCAGCACGGGCGGCAAGCCAGACTTCAACGCCGCGACGCCTTCCACCCTGGCCGCTTACCTCACGCGGAAAGATCCGCTGAACCTTTCTGCATCTGCGGGCGACCGTTATCAGCAGTTGGCGAAACAGATTCTGGACTATCGCGACAAGACGGTGAACGGTTTGGTTTCAAACTTTGACGATTTCGGCAAAGTTCCCGGCGTTACGCCTGCGGTCCTAGCATCGCTCAAAGACGGCTACGCGCTCGGACCGTTCTCGGTGGGCCAGACGGAAATTGTCGGCGCGAAAGTTGGCGCCGAACTTCGTAGCCAGGCAGTTTTCGTTACCCTCTATGCTTTAGGCGGCATGCTGTTATATATTGCCTTCAGATTCGAGTGGGTTTTTGGGGCAGCCGCCGTCCTGGCAGTATTCCACGACGTTCTGATTACGCTGGGATTTTTTTCACTGTTGCATTATGAAATTTCTCTCACCGTGATCGCAGCGCTGCTCACGTTGGTTGGTTATTCAATGAACGACACTATCGTCATTTTCGACCGCATTCGCGAAAACAATCGTTTACTGCGCAAAGAAGATTTTGCCGTCGTTGTGAACAAGTCCATCAATCAAACGTTGTCGCGGACGATACTTACCAGCGGTTTGACCTTCCTCACTGTGCTCGTACTTTTCTTGATGGGCGGCCAGGTGCTTCGCGCTTTCTCCTTTGCCCTGGTAGTGGGGATTGTGGTAGGAACGTACTCCAGTTTTGGCATTGCTGCTCCGCTGGTGGTCTGGTGGCATCGCTGGAAGGACCAGCAAGCGACGGCAGGAACCGGACCCGCAGCCGGAAACAAACCCCGAAATGGTGATGGCGCCGCAAGGCGCCTGGCGCCAGCCGGGAGGAGGTAGTTACCATGTTTGAGGAAATGGTTGTTTCCAGTCCGAAATCAAAGAAGACTAACAAGCCGTGGACGGTCGTCTTGTCCATGACCGTGCAGGCGGCATTTCTAGCGATACTGATTTTGATCCCGTTGATTTATACGGAAGCGCTGCCGAAGGCGAGCCTTGCGACGTTGCTTATCGCGCCGCCGCCTCCGCCGCCCCCGCCGCCTCCGCCAGCCGCCGCTCCGGTCGTGCGCGTAAAGCCTCAAGTGCACTTGATGGATGCCGGCAAGCTGGTTGCTCCCAAGGTGATCCCCAAAGACATCAAAATTATTAAGGAAGAGGCTGAACCCGATCCCATGGGCGTTTCGGGCGGCGTTCCTGGAGGCGTTCCGGGCGGCCAGATGGGCGGCGTCATCGGCGGTGTAATTGGTGGAGTGGGCGGTGCGCCTCCTCCTCCCAAGCCGACGCAAACCCGCATTCGTCAGGGCGGCGCGGTGACCGCGGCATCTCTCATCAACAAAGTTCAACCGGTATATCCGCCGCTGGCGCGCCAGACGCGTATTTCCGGCACCGTGCGTTTGCACGCCATTATTTCCAAGAGCGGCGGCGTCCAGCAACTTGAAGTAATTTCCGGGCATCCACTGTTGGTGCAGGCTGCACTTGACGCGGTGAAGCAGTGGAGATATCGCCCGACCACCCTCAACGGGGAACCGGTGGAAGTCGACACCACGATCGACGTGATTTTCTCTTTGAACCAATAGCAACAACGGAGCGCCACGCGGGTCGTGGGACATGCGTGGCACTTCGAGTAACACAGATTGAGCAGTAACTCGTTGGCAAACGGCGCGAACAGCGCCGCAAGTCACGCGGAACTTATAAGGTATGCCGCCTAGCGGCCCGCCTACAGGAGCAAAACGAATGGTAGCCACTTTGTACGTTTACGCCGCCATGTTCCTTCAGACCACTGGTTCAACCTGGGATCTGAGGACCATGTGGGGACAGATGAGCCTGCTGCCCCGGTTGGTTGTGATCACTCTCTTCGTGCTTTCCGTATATTCGTTCGGCGTGATGATTGATCGCGCGCTGATGTATAGCGCCGCGCGCAAGCAATCGCGCATTTTCGTGCAGCAGGTTGCCGGTGCTTTGAAGGACGGCAAACTGGACGAAGCCATTGCGATTGCAGAGCGCAACAAGAAGAGCCACATCGCCAAGGTTGTGGCGACTGGCCTCTCCGAATTTCAGTCTGCTTCTCAGCAGGTTTCTGATGCTGACGTCGTTGAAGCCGCCAAGCGCGGTCTCGAACGCTCCGTCGCCATCGTGCACGCGGAAATGAAGCGCGGTCTGTCGGCCCTCGCAACGATCGGATCGACGGCGCCGTTCGTTGGACTGTTCGGCACGGTCGTCGGTATTTTGAACGCCTTCAAGGGCATCGAACAGAGCCATGCGACCGGTCTGTCGGCTGTCGCTGGCGGTATCGCGGAAGCCCTGGTAACCACCGCGTTCGGTTTGATCGTCGCCGTGCCCGCCGTGTGGGCGTACAACTATTTCACCAACAAAGTTGAAGCCTTCGACGTCGAGATGGATAACTCTTCGATGGAGCTGATCAACTACTTCATCCTTCGTCGCGGCGCAAAGAAGTAATTGACCGCTTCGCGGTCATCGGTGAATTTGACCGGTTCGCGGTCGGCTCTCAAAAAGGAGGTCTGCTATGGCCCGAGGATCAATCCAATCAAGTGGCGGCCGCTATAAGCCGCAGGTGGGCAGCCAGATGTCTTCGCCCAACGTTATTCCAATGGCGGACATCATGCTTGTGCTTCTGATCATCTTCATGGTCGTCACGCCCATGTTGCAGAAGAACAAGCCAGTGGACATGGCGCGCACCAACACCGCCCGGGACATGCAGGACGCCGATAAGGAAGACGCCGTCGTTGTGGCTGTCACTCGCGACGGAAACATCTTTCTGGGCAACACCCAGGTACAAAAGGCCGACCTGTCCGGACAAGTGAAAGACCGCATTTCCAACAAACTGGACAAGACGGTGTACCTCAAAAGCGATGCGCGCGCCAAGTATGGCGACGTGGTTGCCATCGTGGATGAGATTCGCTCTGCCGGTGTCGACCAGTTAGGTTTGCTTACCGAACGCAATGAGAAAGGTGGCGCGCCGACGCCTCCGCGACCGCCAAGCCAGAATCCAAACGGTGACTGAGGTTGTTTTTCGCAAAGCTGTGCTGCACCATTCGTTGATGGGAGTCGTTTAGAGAAGTTCCGATGCAGAAGTTCCGAGGCCGCGCTGGCTCCCACCCGGCGCGGCACAATGGCTTAAGTCCTTAGCAGGGATGAGCCGATAGGAGACTCGCAATGGGAATGAGCGTAGGAGAAAACAAGGGCGGCGCGATGGCGGAAATGAACGTCGTTCCGCTGATCGACATTTTGCTGGTTCTGCTGATCATTTTCATGGTCATTACGCCGTTGACGCCCAAGGGCATGGACACTCTTGTTCCGCAGCCCAATCCGAATCAGCAGCAGAATCAGGACCTCGAGAACAAGACCGTCGTCGTGCAGATCGATAAGAACGGCAAAGTCAAGATCAACAATGAAGATTCCACCTGGGATCGCCTCGGTCCACGCATAGAAGAAATCTTTAAAGATCGTGCGGAAAAGGTCGCATTCGTAAAGGGCGATAATGCGGTGCTTTTTGAAGAAGTGGCCCGCGCCATTGACATCATGCGCGGCGCTGGAATCGATAAGGTTGGCTTGATCACCGCCAAGCTCGAAGCCGGGCAGTAATTCCCGCGGAATCTCGCGGCCAATGTTTATTCGCAGGGTTGTGAGAGTCCTCCTCGCCGGGCACATCTTTTGCGAGGTGGATAATGGGAATGCAATTAGGCGGTGCGAACCGCGGAACGTACACCGAAATGAATGTCGTTCCGCTGATTGATATTCTGCTGGTATTGCTCGTGATTTTTATGAGCGCGCCGCATCAGCAGAAGGGCCTCGACGCGATGGTGCCCCAGCCGGCTATCGACGGGCCTAATGATCCGGTGGACAGCATCATCGTTTTGCAAGTACTTTCTGACGGTGGGCTCCGAATCAATCAGGAACCCGTTGCCTGGGATCATCTGGCGGACCGGATGGCAGCCATCTACAAAGAGCGCGCACGAAAAGTTGCTTTCATTCGCGGCGAGGCTCCTGTAGAGTTCGCTCTTGTTGCCCGGGTGATTGACGTGCACGGCTCGGGAATTTCTGTCGGCTTGTTGACTCCAGGACTGGAACAACAGCGCTGATTGTGATGGAATAGCCCGCGCAGGGCGGATCTGAATTCTCGCGCAGCCCGTTTAACGGCCGCGCATCGTAGGGATGGACGCTTCGATGACTCATGCATCGCTTGCACGCACGGACGCTTGCCCGTCCGCATCTTCGTTCCGCCGGGCCGCGGCTCTCCTGGCGCTGGTCGTCTTTGCCGCCGGTTTTTCCGGTTGCAACAAACTCAAGGCTCGCGACCTTCTCAACAAGGGCGTCGCGGCTTTTAAGAACGGCCAGTATGACGCCGCGGTCGAGGACTTTAAACAGGCCAAGGATCTCGATCCTTCGCTCCTCAACGCGCGCCTCTATCTCGCCACAGCCTATGCCAGCCAATACATTCCCGGCGCTCCTTCCGAACAGAATAAAAATATCGGCAAACAAGCCATCGCTGAATTCAAGGAGATTCTCCAGACCAACCCCGATAACCTCAGTGCTATCGACGGCATTGGCTCCATTCTTTTTCAGATGGCCGGAACGCCCTTCGATCCCAAGCTTTTCGAAGAGTCCAAGAGTTACCATCAGAAACACATCCAGCTGAAGCCCGAAGATCCGGAACCTTATTACTGGATCGGCGTAATTGATTGGACTCTAGCCTTCCGCGCGAACGCCGAAGTGCGCAAGGATTACAACGAAAAAAATATTCGCAAACAGGTGAAAGATACGGATCCGCTTCCTGCGGCTGTTCGCGGCGAATATCTCGCGAAGTACGGTCCTTTGATCGATGAAGGCGTTACGGACCTGCAAAAGGCCATTTCTTTGCGTCCCGACTACGACGACGCCATGGCCTACCTCAACCTTCTCTATCGCCGCAAGGCTGACACCGTGGAGAGCGCTGACGAGCGCGCCGCTCTGCAGAAGCAGGCCGACGATCTGGTGGACAAGGTGAAAGAAGTGAAGCAGCGGCGCGCCGCCCAACCCGCACCTACGACCTGAACCGGGGCAATCCACACCAACAAATCGGTTTACCTTGGGGCGCCACGCAGCGCCCCTTTTGCTTTACGCGCTGGCCTCGCCCCGCTCGCCCTTCCGCTCCTTCAGGCGTAATATTAAAAGATGTCCGGCTCTGCCAATCTTCCGTTGCAATTCAATCGTGACCGCACTGAGCGCTTGCTGGACGCTCGTCTGGACGAACTTCTCGAAAAGCTTAAGAAGAATCGCCCCTCCGACGATCCTTGGCTCGTACGCCGCGCTTACGAAATTGCTGCGGAACGCCATCGCGATCAGCTGCGACGTTCCGGCGATCCCTATCTCACTCATCTTCTCGAAGTCGCGCACATTCTCGCCGACATGCGCATGGACGCGACCACTCTTTCCGCCGCTCTTCTCCACGACGTGATTGAGGACACCGAATTTCCCGTCTCCCGCATTCAGGAACGCTTCGGCGAAGAAACCGCACGCCTCGTCGAAGGCGTAACCAAAATTGGACGTCTCAACATGCTGGCCCCTGAAGCGCGCCAAGCCGAAAACGTTCGCAAGATGGTTCTGGCTATGGTCAACGACGTTCGCGTGGTCGTCGTGAAGCTTGCCGATCGCCTCCATAATATGCGCACCATCGAGTATCTGGAGCCGGAGAAGCAGCAACGTATCGCGCGCGAGACTCTGGAAATCTATGCGCCCATCGCGCACCGTTTGGGCATGGGAATCATTCGCAATGAGTTGGAAGATCTTTCTTTCCGCGTCCTGGAGCCTGACTCTTTCCTCGCTCTGCAGAAGGAAGTCAGCGATAACCAGCCGCTACACCAAAAATTTCTGGAAGAAGTGCAGGCGGAGATTCGCACCAAGCTGGTGGAAAGCGGCATCCCAGCGGAGCTGGAAGCTCGCGTTAAGGGTTTGTGTTCGTTACATCGCAAGCTGGAGCGGCAGCAGCGCGGTCTTGAACAGGTTTACGATTTGCTCGCCGTTCGCGTTATCACGGACTCGGAGCGCAGTTGCTACGCGGCGCTTGGCGTCGTACACCACATTTGGCGCCCGGTGCCAGGCCGCTTCAAGGACTACATCGCGATGCCGCGGCCCAATCTCTATCAGTCTCTCCATACCACGGTCATTCATGCGGGCCAACCGTTTGAAGTGCAAATCCGCACCCAGGAAATGCATCGCATTGCGGAAGAAGGCGTTGCCGCTCATTGGAAGTACAAGGACGGCAAACCTTCCAGCGACGACGACCAGCGCATCATCTGGATGCGTCAGTTGATTGAGTGGTCGCAGGAGCTCCAGGAACCGGGCGAATTCCTCACCACTTTGAAGGTCGACCTCGCGCCAAACGAAGTTTACGCATTCACGCCAAAGGGCCGCGTTCTGGAACTTCCTGCCGGTGCTACTCCCGTTGATTTCGCGTACGCCGTCCATACCGAAGTCGGTCACCAGTGTGTCGGCGCAAAAGTAAACGGCCACATGGTCCCTCTGCGCCACGAAATTTCCAGCGGTGATGTCGTCGAAATTCTCACCCAGAAAGGCCATCGTCCCAGCCGCGATTGGCTCAGCTTCGTAAAGTCCTCTCATGCCAAAAGCAAAATCCGCCATTGGATCAATCTTCACGAACGCGAAGAAGCCACCGAAATGGGGCGGAAGCTGCTCGAAAAGGAATCGCGCGCTTTTGGCCGCAGCCTGAAGAAAATACCGGAAGGCGATTTGCAAAAAGCTGCTTCGGAATGGGGCCTTTCCAAGATTGAGGATTTATACGCCGCAGTGGGCTTTGGAAAATATTCCGCACGGCAAGTTCTCACCAAAGTTCTGGGTGAGTCGGCCCGGCCAGCGCAAACCGACGTTGACGACACCAAGCCTACATTGGTACGCACCGTCAAGCGCATGCTGGGATTCGGCGAAGCGCCACTGGTCGTAAAGGGTCACGACGATTTGCTGGTTTTTCGCGCCAAATGCTGCAATCCCATTCCGGGCGACGAAATTGTGGGTTACATCACGCGCGGCCGCGGCGTGGCCGTGCACACGCGCACTTGTCCTAACGTGCAAAATCTCATGTATCAGGCGGAGCGCCGCATCGCAGTCGAATGGGGCGGCGACAGCGCCGCTACTTTCCCGGTGCAACTCGCCATCCGCGCGAAAGATCGCGCCGGCCTGCTTGCCGAAATCACTGCCGTCATCAGCGGCGCCGGCTCCAACATTCGCAACCTGGAAAGCCGTCCCGATCGTCTGAATGCCCGCATCGAGGCCAGTCTCGAAATTGCCGACCGCCGCCAGCTGGAAAGCATTCTTGCCAACATCCGCAAAATCTCCGGTGTCCACGGCGTGGAACGCGTTTACCAGCCTTCCGGCGATTAGACCTACCCCTGTCCTTTCAGCCGGTATCTGCAAAAGCACACTCGGCGCCTGGGCCACGTCAAGCCCTTACACTAAAGACATGCGGAATTCCCCGCCCCTTGCGATGCTGGTGCTGCTGCCTGCGCTTTTAGCCGGTTGCAATTCTCATCCTCTTACCGACTACCGGCAGCTGGACAAAGCTGGCATGTGGTCGAGTGGCCTTGAAGACCTGAAGAAACTCAACGTCAGCGATGCCGAAGTGAATCAACTCGTCGCTCTGAAAAATTCCGGCGTCAGCGACGAGGTGTGCGTGCAATTGATCTCCGCGGCGCATGCGCATCACCATCCATTCAACAGCGCCCCGGCTGCAAAAAGCCTGAATAGTGCCGGCTTCACCGACGATCAGATTCTTGCCATCGCAAAAAACGACCAGCTCGATTCTCTCAGCGGAGATGCCGTCATGCTCCGCTTGATTGGCCTGTCTGATTCCACCGTGCAGCTGCTTCTGCAACGCCGCATGAAGGGCCTTCCCACAATGTCCAGCGCGGAAATCGGCCGCTTGAAAAATACTGAACTTTCGGAAAAGGAAATTGTCGCTCGCATTGAAAACGGTATGACCGATGCCCAGGCTGATGCCGAAGCTGCGGCCCGCGAAAAAGCATTCGCTCATAGCGGTAATGGCTTCGTCCACGCGCGTGCGCGTCGCCGCTGAACTCTGTTAATCGCTCGCTTTTAATTCAGTTCGAACCTCCATCTTTGCAGGTCTGCTACACCCCCGGTACAATCTTCAAGTCGTGACGCGCTCTTTTACAGATGGTTTTCTATCCTGCTCTCTGCTGTTCTTCGCGGCGTGTTGCCTTGCTGGCTGCGCTGCTTCTCTGGGTCCCGGATACATCGTCGAAAAGCAGGAAATTCAAGTCTCCTTCCTCACCCAGCCGGATCCCCACGTTCACGTGGTCGCCGAATACCATCTAAGAAACACCGGCATCCGCGAACTTGATTTCCTCGATGTTCGTCTCCCGGGCCGCCGTTTTCGCCCGGCGGAATATTCAATCCTGTGGGACGGCGCCGAACTTCCTCTGGCAACTTCGGCCGCCAATGCGCGCGATACGATTCTTCGCTTTCCGAAACCTTGGTCCATGGGCGACTCTCGTACTATCCAGTTCGCCTACGATCTGCGTTCTGCCACGATCCAACAAAGCGCGTCTGGATTTTCTCCGGATGCTTTCCATCTTGCCGCCGAAGGCTGGACGCCGTCGCTTCCTCAGGCTCGCGGCCCATTCGGTTTCGGGGGTGTGCCGCCGAATAAATGGCAGCTAATCGTCCGCGTTCCCAATGGATTTCTCGTTCACGCAAGCGGCGGCAGGGAAAAACATACCTCGAAAAACGTTGAAATGGAATTTCGCTTCGAACAGACAGCTGCGGACTTAAATCCTTTTGTGGTGGCAGGCCGCTACCACCAGACCCATCAGGACCTTTCGGGCAATCAGAAACTGCGCATCTGGAGCCGCACCGATGTCAGCCCGGAACAGCTTCAACAGGCCACCGAAGCCCTCTCCAAAACGCTGGCTACTTACGATTCGCTTTTTGCGACTCGCGACAAATCCAGGCCCAGGCCTCCGCTGTGGATTGTCGAGTGCCCGGAAAAGGCGGGCTGCCTTTCGCAACGGGGTACGGCCTATGGAGCAGTGCTGTATGGAGAATCATCCGACGAGTCTGCGGAAATGATTTCGCGCGATACCATTCTGTTCGATCCTCGCGCCGCCTCCGCCAAGCCCGAGGCCCTTGCCGGCCCGGCTTTGGCCTCCGGCTGGCTCGGCTACGGCCAGAATCCGGGCTTCTACGAACAGCAGCCGCCCATGTCCGTGCTCCCCGCGTTTGCTGCGGCGCTGGCTCTGGAAAGTTCCGCCGGCGCGCAAGTTCGCCAGAAGATTATCCGTCGTGCGCTTGCGCAAGTTCCGGCCCCCGCCGCTCCTGAATCCAACAATGATCCCGCTGTTACACGCGCGAAAAGTCTTCTCCTTTTCTATGCGCTCAGCGATCGCGTCGGCGCTGACCCATTCCAGAAAGCCCTGCGGCACATGCTCTACGCCCGCCGCCAGCGCGGTTTTGATCTCAGCGACCTGATCTCCGCGGTCGAGGAAGAATCTCACCAGGACATCGGGCCCTTCGTTCGCAAGTGGATCAAGCGTCCTGGCGTTCCCGATGATTTTCGTGCAACGTATTCGCAGTCAACCGCAAGGCAGGAAACTAGCGCTCAGGAGGCTACACCATGAAAGACATCGTGCTTACCGACAAAGGCCCAAAACCCATCGGCCCTTACTCTCAGGCCGTCAAGTCCAACGGCTTCTTGTTTGCTTCCGGGCAGGTCGCGCTCGATCCACGCAACAACGAATTCCTCGGCGGCGATATTCGCCAGCAAACCGAACGCGCAATGGAAAACATCAAGGCCGTGGTGGAAGCGGCCGGCTCAAATCTTCACCACGTCGTAAAAACCACGGTGTTCCTCAAAGACATGAACGATTTCGCCGCCATGAACGAAGCCTACGGAAAGTATTTCACCGCCGCTCCGCCCGCCCGCTCCACCGTCCAAGTGGCCCGCCTACCCAAAGACGCATTGGTCGAAATTGAAGTGATCGCCGCCCTGTAGGCGCTCCCAATAAAAAAGGGGCACGATGTATCGTGCCCCGACTCGAAGACTGGATGCTTGCTTTCTAGTCGCCAGCGACAGCCTCGGCTTCCGTCACCGGAGTTGCGGGCGCAATGTTCACTGGCTTATTCGCATTCGCGAAGTTTGCCGGTGTGGCTTGCTTGATGTCAGTGAGCGAACCGATCTGCACCACGGTCGGTTGCGGCTTCTTGAGAACCAGCTCTTCATAGATAGCGCGAACCTTGGCTTGTTCTGCATACGCCTTCTTGCGGCGCGCGCGCTCTTCTTCGGCTGCCGTGAGAGGCACATCGTGTTCGAGGTGGCGAACGCGGGCAGCGTCATTGGCGTCAATCACCAGCGAGTGTTCAAAACTCTCAAGATTGACAGCCTTGCCCTTGGCGTAGATTTCGTGTTTGCCGTGGTTCTTGTACCACTCGGCCACAGTCGCATTCTTGTGCATGTTTTCGATGATCTGACGCCAGCCCACGCCGGTGTTGTACGCGCAAAACGAAATCTCGCCTTGCTGCGTGGCGTAGGGAATAATGCACATTTCAGTGCGGCGGAAATCGTAGTTGAAAAGATCCTGGAACCACATGCCGGCGATGAACAGGAAGTTCCACGGGTCAGTCTGGCGGCGCTTCATGGCGTCTTCATACGTACGCTCTGGTGAAGTCCGTCCATACTTTGTCGTCGATTTCTTGGTCAGCGCCCAGGTCTTGTCAAACTTCTTGAAAAGATCGTAGAGCTTAAGGCCCTTGGGTCCCTGGAACGGGTGATAGTTCTTCAGCAGCGCCATGGCCATCATGAAATTGGAAAAGGTCTTTCCGCGAGCCGCGTCGGTGATCGCAGTAACGTCCTTGGTCAGCTGCTCGGCATCCAGGAAGCGCGGAACCGGCGCCCATTCCTTGGTTTCTTTGTTGATCATCAGCGCGGTGCCCACGCCACAATTCGGGTGGCAGCCGCAGGAGAGCGAACCCCACTGCGATTCGTTGCCCTTCACCATGTCCGCGAAGCCCGCGAACGTCGAAATAAACGAAATGGGGAACCAGTCGCGTGTCGGTTCAACTTTTCCAACCTGATTGCTGACGTCTTTCGCCAAGTGCGAAAGCGTGTAGCGCTGCCGCAAACGCCGCTCCGGAGTGATGTCCTCGTCGCGCCCAGTAAACGAAACCGGCTGGAAGCTGACGAATGAAATTTTCTTGGGATTTTCCATCGCGAACTTCACGACCGTGCCGACCTGATCGTTGTTCACGTTATTGACGATGGTGACGACCAGCACGATTTCGATGCCGGCTTCGTGCATGTTTTCAATGGCGCGAAGCTTTACGTCGAACAGGTTGCCAATCTGGCGGTGGCCGTTCGCGTCGTTTCCGATGCCGTCGAATTGCAGATACGCGTAACGCATGCCCGCTTCGAACGCCTTCTTGCAGAATTCCTTGCTCTTGGCGAACTCAATTCCGTTCGTCGCCGCCTGCACCGAGTTGTAACCGATTTTCCGCGCGTAAGCGACCGCGTTCAGGAAGTTCGGGCTCATCGTCGGCTCGCCGCCGGAGAATTGCACGGACATCTGGCGGCGCGGCTTAATCTTCAGCGCGTTGTCGAGAATTTCCTTGATTTCGTCCCAGCCAAGTTCGTGTACGTAGCCAACCTGGTTAGCGTCCATGAAGCATGGATCGCACATCATGTTGCAACGGTTCGTGAGGTCCACTGTGAGAACCGACCCGCGGCCATACAGAACGGTCGATGAACCGTGCTTGTGCAGGTCTTCGTCGTTGTGGGCAGGAATATCGCGGCCCGGATACTGCTTTTCGATCCAGCTAAGCCATTTCGAATCAACGGCCATCATGTCTTCATAGTGGCCGTGCAACGGGCAATCTTTCACCATCCACACTTGACCGTCGCGCTCGATGATCTGAGCCTTAATTTCGCCGACTTTTTCGCTCATCAAATCGCGCCAGTCTTTTTTCCCGGCGATGATGGCTTCGCGGGCTTCTTTCACACAGCCTGGACAGAGCGAATCTGTCTGGCGCGGAAAGCCCAGCGTTGGCTTGGACTTTTCCCATGATTTCAGGAGGGGCTTGTCAGACCACTGTGGGGTAACGGACGGATTCGGATTGCGCTTGTTGAAATATTGAATGCTGTTGAAGGTGACAGCTGCTGTCTTACAAAGGACCCAATCGATCGACCTTGCGATTTGCGTGCCTACTGAGTTCGGCATAAACCTCCACCCTCACTTTCAAAGATGCGAGACTCCAAAAGAGTTCGCAGAAGCCTTGACGCGGCAAACATTAAGGCTGACGTTGAGACGTTGTTTTGATGCTATTCGGCCTCTTTGAACTACCCCCAGAGGCCACTTTCCCGGGTTTCAGGGTTCGTACTTACCAACCCTGACATGAAACCGTAACACGCCCTGCGTTACGGGCCTAAGTCTCTCGGCACCAGCAGTTTGCCAGACACCAGGGGCCCAGGCTAGAAAGTTGCATTGAACGGGGAAAAACAGGGGTTGAACGGGGATTAGAGACATTAAACGGGGATTGACCTGAATCCGGTATAGGGTAACGAATAGGGCGCAAATTGACGAAAATTTCCCGATTCGGGAAGCGCGCCCGCACTCTCCGCCCAATTTTGCTATTCGTTTAGAGTTGGCCGTAGTACCGCAATCGCGAAGTGACAAAAGTTCAGCGCACCCTCGTCAAGCTGCAACCAGCGCACCACGCAGTGCTCACTTAAGTATTTGGTCGCGCGTGTTTCAGGAATTCCCAAATGCTCGGCCAGCAAAGCCTTCAGATTCGTATTGCCGCGCCGCGACATTCCGGACCGCGCCAGGCTTCCAATCGCGATGCGCAACGTATCGCAGGCTTCGACGTAATAATATGTCGTCATATCGTCGTCCGTCAGGACGAACACGCCGGGACCCGCAGGAGCATGCGCAGCCTCGTCGAGCTTAACCGCGGGACACGTAAGCAGCCGGCGAAGCTGCATCTCCAGCAGCGAAAGGCGTGACGCCAGTCCGGGATCTCCGAAGCGCCCTTTAACGCCAGGCGCGCCGCTTTCTGGAACTTGTTCAACCGGAATGCGCGGGATCGCGCGACTATCTACAACCCGTGGTGGAAGAATTTCAGTTGGCTCGGATTCAGATGGCGTCTCTACGCCGCGTATACGTCCCGAAGGCTTGGCGCTACTGCGAGACTCATTCGATGTCTGCGGCGGCGCGACTTTACGGCGGTTGCGACCGCCCCGGCGGCCGCGACGCCGGTGTTTTTTGTCGCTGCTGGTCAAGTCGTCTGAAGAAGCAGGAGTGGGTGCCCCGTCAGCGCCGGCCGCGACCAGGGACTCAAAAGCGGTGGCAGTTTCTTCGAATGGAACTGTTGGCTCGGGAATTAAAATAGCAGGCGATCCCGCCGCTGCTTCTGTTTCCGCGGTCCGCAGGGAAGGGAGTTCAAGGGCAGGATCGGAATCGGGCGGCAGCTCACCACCCATTCGAACTACGGCTTCGCGCGCCTTCGTTTTCCAATCGCCCCGGCGAAACTTGCTTGCGGAAGTCAGGTACCACTGCAGCGCCTGTGCCGAATCTTTCGCTATCTCGAAATGACGACCAAGTTCGAACGCCACCATCGCGTCGTTGGTTTTTTCGTAGAGTAAAAGAAGCTGCCCAGCAGGGTCTCTGCTGCCGCGTGCGCGCCGAATCCGGGCCGTGATTTGTTTCCAATCTGCCATAAGGGTGCGGGCTGTACTTGCAGCCCGCCAAGAATAACAGTGCGGGCTGTACTTGCAGCCCGCCAAGAATAACAGTGCGGACTGTATTTGCAGTCCGCCAAGAATAACAGTGCGGACTGTATTTGCAGCCCGCCGAGAACAAGAGTGCGGACCGTACTTGCAGCCCCGCCAAAAATTTGTCAACGCATTGTAACAGTCACAGGCCTCGCGCTGCCAGTAAAGGAAATGTTTACAATTGAAAATACCGCACAACCAGTATGCGAATAGCGTTGACGCTTAGCAATGTCGTGAGTATTCTCTTACCAGCCCTCCGGGAGGGGAAATGCTTCGCCCACGAGCAGTTCTTGCGGTGGTGGTGTCTTACTCGTTATTTTTATTACCGGTGTTTGGCGCGACGCCTGCCGCGATTGGTACGATCACGTCGGCGACCAGCGCGCGCGTTGGGGCATCGGCCGCATCCAGTGGTTCCACCGTTTTTGGCGGCGATCATCTCAGCACCGAAAAGTTTGGCAGCCTTCAAGTGCGCGCAGGCGCCGCCCGCTTCATGCTCTCTAGCGCCAGCGCCGCGGCTTTGGACGGCAGCGCCGCCACTCCCTCGGCAAGATTGTTGAGCGGCACGATGGTGTTTTCTACTGCGAACGCGAAAGCCTTTCTGCTCCGCGCCTCCACTGCGGAGATCCGGCCTCAGAGCGACCAACCCACCGTTGCACAAGTGACTTATATTAGCGATAAGGAATTACAGGTACGAAGCACCCGCGGTTCGCTGGCCATTACCGTTGACGGTGAAACGCAGATCGTTCCCGAGGCCATGGCATACCGCGTGATTCTCGATCCCAGTTCCTACTACGCCGCGGAAAATGCGCAGGGCCCGCGTGGCGTTGGGACCCGGCAAGGAGGCCCGCCGCTCAAAGCCGGCAAGAGCCACTTTCTGCTGATCGCGATTATTGTGACCGGCATCGTAACCGGTGTGGCTCTTTACGAAGCCATGCAAAGCTCCGACAGGCCGCGCTGATTCGCGCGAACCACCGAGGTTCACCCACCATTCGGCTCCTCTTCGAAAAACTCTCATGAATGTAAGCAGCGTCCTCGTTCGACAGACGATCTATTCCGTGGAAGATTGACGATTCAATCTTGCTCAGCCAGTGCGTCAGGTAATTGTCGTGCGGCGGGCAATTGTCATCCCGAGCGAAGCAGCTCGGCTTTCTCCTGCCTTCGTTTTAGCGATATCAAAATCCGGCCTTCTCTTGTCTATACTCTCTTCGGGAGGACTCCGCGTGCCCCTGCTGCAAAACCACATCACGCTCATCACCGGCGCCAGTCGCGGCATCGGCAAAGCCATCGCTCTCGCCCTCGCCGAAGCCGGCGCTGAGGTCGCCATAAACTATCGTCGGCAAAACCAAGCTGCGGAATCGGTCGCCTTCAACATTCGCAAACTCGGCCGTCGTTGCGTCACTGTCCAGGCAGACGTCTCCGAATCCGGCGAAGTCGATCGCCTCTTCAGCGAAGTCGAAAAAAATCTTGGCGCAGTTGACATCCTGGTGAACAACGCTGGTATCGCCAGCGCGCTTTCTCCCGCGCAGGTCAGCGAAGCCCACTGGCATGAAACCATCCGCATCAACCTCACTTCCGTCTTTCTCGTTACCCAGCGTGCTCTTCCTGCCATGCGCGCCAAAAAATGGGGGCGCATTATCAATCTCTCATCCGTCGCCGCTCAGTATGGCGGCATCGTCGGCCCGCACTATTCGGCGTCCAAGGCAGGCATCCTCGGCCTTACCCGTTCTTATGCTTCCTTTCTCGCGAAAGAGGGAATTACCGTCAACGCCATCGCCCCTGCCTTAATCGAAACCGACATGATCGCCAATCTCCCGGCTCTTACTCCAGACCGCCTACCCGTGGGACATTTCGGCTCAGTGGATGAAGTCGCACGCGTCGCCGTAATGCTAGCCGAAAGCAGTTTCATCACCGGACAAACCATAAATCCCAACGGCGGCCTCTACTTCACCTGATTCCTTTCTTCGGCTTTGCCGTCTCCGCGTCCTCTGTGAACTCTGCGTTAAGTTTTTCCCGTGGTTTCAAGCCTTTCGCCCGCCACGTCGAAAATTGCTATAATCACGTCATCTACAAAAAGGAACCGAGCATGCCAATCTACGAATACATCTGCGACGACTGCAATTCTCAATTCGAAAAAATCGTGATCAATCGCCAGCAGGAAATCTCCTGCCCCAAATGTTCCAGTAAGAAAGCCACTATCCAGCTCTCTGTCTTCAGCTCCGCCGTAGCCGGCGGCTCCGCAAAATCCTCCGGCCCATCCAGCGGAGGCGGCGGTTGTTGCGGAGGCGGTTGCGGCTGCCACTAAACGCTTCCTTCTCTGTCATGACGCTCCGATATACCGTGCCCCGCGTTCTCTGAATCAAACGACGGAGTTCCCATGCTGATCAGCCACTCATCTCTAGCGTTATTCGTAACCGGTGCCGCGGTTCTCCTTATGATTCCCGGCCCGGCGGTGACCTACGTGGTCAGCCGAAGCATTGGCCACGGACGAGCCGCGGGGCTCGTCTCTGTCATGGGCATTGTCGTCGGAACACTCTTTCACGTTGTCGCGGCCACGCTCGGGCTTTCCGCCCTACTCGCTTCTTCTGTGTTCGCATTCCAATCTGTGAAGTATTTGGGTGCCGCTTATTTGATCTATCTCGGCATTCGCACTCTCCTTCGCAACGATTCGCAACTTCTGCAAGCCGCCAACGGCGAGCGCAGGCTTCTCCACATTTTCGGTCAAGGCGTTCTCGTCAATCTACTCAATCCAAAAACCGCGCTGTTCTTTCTCGCTTTTCTTCCGCAGTTCGTTGATTCCTCTCTCGGGCATCCCACCCTGCAAGTTTTCCAATTGGGAGTCTTGTTTGCCCTGATGGGCTGGTGCAGCGACTCTGTCTGGGCCGTGCTTGCAGGCACGGTCGCCGACCGTTTTCGCGGCAGCATTCGTCTCCGCCGCGCTCAACGAAGCGTCTCCGGGGGCGCACTCATCGCCCTCGGCCTGGCCTCTGCCTTCTCCGGTGCCAAAACCAAATAATCGCGACTAGAAAAATAACCCCGCTACATTTGTCATGTTCTTAACGGCTTCGGGCGACCGGTGCCACAGACTTCAGTCACTGTCGATTTGCAATTCTCCAAAACTGTAACTCTGTGGCCCGCCCGTCATTGTTTGCGTAGCTGACCTTTCATGCCGCATTCCTGTATACTCCACCCGATACCTGCAAGGAGGTACCCTTCATGTCCGCCTCCGCCGTAACCTCTCTCGATCAAAACAAACAACTCGTCATCCGCTGGTTCGAAGAGGTTTGGAACCAAGGCAATCGCGATACCATCGCACAACTCTTCGCTCCCGATGGCGTACTTTACGATGGCGACAGAATCATTCGCGGCCCCGCTGAATTCGAAAAATTCTATGACCGCCTGCGCGCGGTATTCTCTAATTTCAAAATCTCTCCCGTTCTCGCCTTGGCCGAAGGCGACCTGGCTTGCGTTCACTGGTTCTCCGAATGCAAACACATCGCCACCGGCAAGACCGCTCAAGTCACTGGCACCTCCATCGTGCGCATCAAGGACGGCCGCTTCGTCGAAGCCTGGCAAAACTGGGACGCCGCCGGCATGGCCGCGCAACTCTCTGACCAACCACCCCAGCCTCTGTTCTGAACAGAAAACATGTTCCGATCAAAAAAAGAGCGAACTTCACCTGTGAAGCAAAGATTTTGGTTGACTTTTCTATTTAATTCTAGTACAGTAGCTCTTGGGTAAACTCGTGCCCGTCCGCTGCTGCGTTTAGCTCCAACGCTAAACTCTTCCGAATGACACTCTTACCAAACCGGCAACTCTAAACCGTTTGTCGCGATGCTCTTCACTTTTCCAAAGATCTTTACCAGGACGACGGCCACTCACTGAACTACGGAAAGGGCGAATCCCTGCGACATCGCCCTGTGTTTTCATGCACTTAGGGACACAGCGTGAGGGGGCTAAACGTTCAGAAATGATATGTTAGAACTGCATACAACGGACGATCACAAGAAGACTCGTTGCCGAATGCTACTGCTCCTAACCCAGTGCCGGGCTTTAGCCCGGCTCCTTCCTTCCTCCAAAAAAACTCAAAACTCTTACGGATTTCCATGATCCAACTACTCACCACTTACTATTCGCTGCTCCGCGAATACCGCACCACGTTCTCAGGAACCGTAAGCCCAGACCTCAGCCGCGCGTCCGCAATCGGCGTCGCAGGCACCACCGGCAACGGCAGCACGCCCGCCCAAATCGGCAGTTCGTAATCCGCTTCTTCATCCACCGGACCGCCCGTGCGCACCTTTGCCGAAACCTCTTCAATCGGCAGCGCCAGCACCGTCGTCCCCTTCAACTCCTGCTCGTTCGGCTGACGAATCTGCTCCCACCGCCCCTTCATAATGTGCTCGGTAAACAATCGCAACGCTGCCATTTTTTCCGCCGGTTCGCTCACCAGCCGCGCCGTTCCCAGAATCACCACCGACCGGTAATTCGCAGAATGATGAAACGCCGACCGCGCCAGCACCAACCCGTCCACCAGTGTCACCGTCACGCAGACCGGAATCCCTTCGCTCAAAGTACGCAGCATCCGGCTGGCAGCCGACCCATGCAAATACAAAGTCTCTCCCGCCCGCCCAAAATTAGTAGGAATCACGTACGGCTGCCCCTCCACCACAAATCCTACATGGCAAACAAACGCCTCATCCAAAATCTTAAAAACAGTTTCGCGGTCGTAAGCCCCGCGCTTAGGCAACCGCTTCACTTGCGTCCGTTCCGTAGGTGTAAATGTGCTCATTCTTTCCCTCACACTAACCCTGCAATTTGGTCTTTGTAGCGGTCGGTCTTCAGACGGCTTCTTGGTTTGCTTTTGTAGCGGCTACCTTCAGTCAGCCATCTTTTCTTCGATGCTAAAGTGCAGCGCGCCCATGCCACAAGAGCCAATCTGGCCCTTCGACTTCGCGTTGCGCCGTCATTCCAAGTCTGCCTGCCGCAGGCAGGCGAAGCGAGGAATCTCTCTTCGATGTTCAGTGTTTCTCAGGCGCCGCCGGCTTCGCCTCGCCTCGCACCACGCGGAAGCCGACATACTCCGGCGCAGGCGCGCAATTCGACTTCGCATCCCCGGGACAATCCGCGCTGCCGCCGATCACTTTGCCTTTGCCGTCGCGCGTCAGCACCCATTCGGCCACGTTTCCTCCTAGATCGTAAATGGGTTCCTCATCGTCCTTGCCTTGTCCGTGAAAGCTGCCGACTTCCTTCAGCAGCGGCGCCGTTCCGCTCAACTTCTTTGCAGCTTCACGGAGCCTCGCAGCGTCCTCAGGGTTCGGCGCATACCCAGCCCAGTAGTCGAGCGTATTTTCGCCTTCGCGATGCTCATACAATTCTTTCACTTCGTCTTCGTACGCTATCCGCCAAGCCTGCCCGGTCTCTTTGCTTAGCCATGCGGCGTAAGCTTGAGCTTGGTCGAGCGTAATGTTGCGAGCGGGCGTATTGGAACCGGTCGGACCGGATGCTGGAGAAAATGTTTCTACAATCCTATATTCGTTTTTCTTGAGACCAGTCCGGTCTAGCCCCTTCGCGCCCTGATAGCTCACGAATTGCATCAGTGTTATCTCAAATTTTCCAATTTCAAGGTCGCCGCGGCGGACCAACTCAGGGATAAGCAACCGCGATCCGCTCTTTGATTTCACGGAAAGTCCATATGCGTTGGGTGCTCCTTTGGCATTGTTGCGCTTGAACGCATCCTCTAGAGGCGAATCCTTTTTCACGGCTTCATTCGTGGTGGGCGTGGTTTTGAAAAAATATTTGTCGAACCACGCGACCTCCTCTTCCACCTTGCGCATCTGGTGCGTCAGTTTGCGTGGGCCGTGCGGTTCGCCAGGAAACACCACGAACTTTACCGGCACCTTATCGTAATATTGCAGCGCGCGAAAAAATGACCAGCTCTGCGCTGGAGGCACCTGGTTATCCGCCGTGCCGTGAAAAATCAACACCGGCGCTTTCACTTTGTCCATTTTGAAAAATGGCGACTTGCGAATGTACAACTCCGGATCTTCCATCGGCGATTTGCCGAAATAATATGAATCGAACGAATCGCCAAATACCACGTTGCCCCAATCGCTGATCCACTCCACATCGCCCGCGCCAACGCTCGCGACTTTGTATCGCTCCGGATAAGTTGTAATCAAACTGATCGATAGGATCGAGCCGTTCGACCAGCCGAGCGTCGCGATTTTATCCGCATCGACAAATCCTTTCGCGATCAGATAGTCCACGCCGGCATTGATGTCCGGCGTTTCCAGGTCATAATATTTTCCGCAGCAAATCGATTCCACCCACTTCAATCCGTAATTGTTGCTCCCGTGATAATTCGGCCGCAAAATAAATGCCCCGCGCTGCGTCAATAGATTGACCGGATACGCCCAGTTGTCTTCCCAGGAATCGCCGTCATGGCCGGTGGGGCCGCCGTGAATCGCGGTAATCAGCGGATATTTTTTCCCCGCTTGATAGTCGTCCGGATAGTAGAGAATCCCCTCGACATCTTCGTCGTTTGCGGCTTTCCAGCGAATCACTTCCGTTTTTGCGAAAGTGCGATTCTTCACCAGACCCTCGTTTAATTTTGTCAGCTGCACCGGCGAAACAACTTTCGTTCCATCCAGCTGCGCGCGATAAATCTGCGGCAGCTTGCTCGCCGTAGAATAGAAATACACAATCGTCTTCCCGTCTTCGCTCACCTCGAAGTACTGAATGTTTTTCGCGTTTTCGCCTTCGAGCGCCGCGCGTTTCCAGCTGAAACCATCGCCGGACCTCGTCCGCGTGTAGCGCGCCGTTTCATAACGCGTTCCCGCCGCAAGCCCAAGTACGAATCCGTCTTGTGTTGCCGCCAGGTCCGACCCAATTCCGTTTTCCCAATCGAGCGGAACCTGAACCCTATTTCCCTTAGCGAGATCGAAAAAATAAAGCAGCTCGATGGTCGCAGTCAGAAATTTTGCATGCGTGGAAAACGGTGCCCAGGCATAAAAACCGGAACTGTCCGGCAGCCATTCAAATCCTCGCGGCTGCACCCGTCCTTCCGTGAAGATTGTCTTCTCGGTTCCATCGCTCAAGTTGTGCAGCATGGTGACCGGCGGAACCTTTTGATCAAACGTGAAGTGCAGGCTCTTTTCATGAATCGCGGCAACGTATTTCCCGTCCTTGGAAACCGACCAGTTGCCGACCCAGTCCGTGTTGTTGGTCAGTCGCGTGATTTTTTTGTCCTTCACGCTGATTTTGTAAAGCCGTACCGGCGGCTCGTGCTCAGAGTCGTCTACAACCTCCGAATCATCCTTCTTGCGCTTCAGTTCCTGTTCATACAGCGCGGGGTCTTCCTGCGCGCTGAAAATAATCGTGTCCTTATCAATCCAATCGATCCGCCTCGGTGGGCGCGCAAGTTCCGTCAACACCCACGGTTCCCCGCCGTGCGCATTGATCAGCCAGATCTGTACCGGCGCAGTCTCCGGCTTGGCGCCAAATCGCGCACGATTGCTCGTGAAGGCGATCAGCTGGGAGTCGGGCGACCATTGCGGCTGGCCATTGTTGTCGCTGCCGCGCGTCAGCGGAATTTCCTTGCTTTCGGTGAGGCTCGACAAAATTAAATTCGACACGCGAGCGTCTTTGTCTTTGTCGCCGGTGGATTTCACCCACGCCAGCCATTTTGCATCAGGAGAAATTCGCGTTTGCGGAGCGGCCGACTCGGCATAGATCACATCTTCCGGCTTCCACGGCTCTTTCTTGCCAGCACTGGTCGTGGGAGTATCCGGTGCCGAAGATTTCCTTTCGTCGGCGTGAGCTGAAGGTATTGCAGAAAATCGAAGTGCACCGAAAAACAGAGATAAGGCCAAAAAAGAAATGGAAAGCCCAGTAAAAGGTCGCATCCGCCTGTCCTTTGCAGAATGAATGAATGTCAATGAAGCGATCCGCAGCAGCCGAAAAGCATAGTCGAATTGACTGCAATTGGGAATGCGCTACTCTGTTGCGCTGGGGACAAGTGACGGCCAATGCCAGCCGCAAAGCCTGTTTTTAAAAACGAAATATTTCAATTCTTCCGCGAACTCGGCCGCCACAACAAAAAAGCGTGGATGGACGCGAATCGGGAACGCTACCGCGAGACGGTGGTGCTGCCATTCCGCCGTCTGTGCGAAGAATTGTCGCCGGCGGTCCTGCAGCTCGATCCGCGTTTCGACGCCATGGGCCGGCGCGGCGCCAACTTTTCCCGCATCAACCGCGACATCCGTTTCGCAAAAGACAAAACGCCTTACCATCCCCACATGTATCTGAAGTTTAGTGTTCCGCTGCCCGCTGAAATGAAGAGCGGCCAACTCTATACGGGAATTTCGGCTGATACGGTGACCGCCGGATTCCGCATTTACGCGGAGCCAAAACGCAAACTATCTTCAATCGCGCTGGTAGCCGAACCGCGCCTCGCGCAAAATCCGAAATGGCTAGCGCAGCAGAAAAAACGCCTGAGCAAAAAATACGAAAGCTATTGGTATGCGACCGTAAAAGGCGAATGGACAAAACACGACGGCTGGCCAACCGCCGCCGACTGGGCAAAACTGCAGGGCTGGATCGTACGCAAAAAACTTTCGCCCACCGCCGCAACCCGCGCTTCGTTTTGCGCTGATCTCGCAAAAATCTTCCGCGATTTATTGCCCCTCCTGAAGTTCACTTCGCTTGGATAGAACCGCGGTGTAACGAGGCATAAAGGTGTCAGAGCGGGGAGGCTTTCGGCCCCGGCGTTGTTTCTGGATGCACCTGTTTGCCGGGGCCGAAAGATTATGTGCGGGGTTCTGCGAGGTTCCTGGGCTTAGTCGCCGTGGCGGGCTGCGTCGGCCTCTGAGGCGAGGTCCTGCAGCAGGGTGAAAAATGCCGGCGACTGACCGATGAAAAGCCCGTCAGCGGTGAGCGCCTTCAGGGCCCCCATGGCGGCGCCGTTCGTTTCCGTGGGGCGAATGATGGAGCACGCCGGGAAGGTCTTGTTCAGGAAAGCGGTTGGCTCCGGCATGATCAGGTTGGACTGGAAATCCTCGGTCTTGAAGCGCGACGCGCTCATCAGATCGAACACAACTTTTACGCCAGTTTCCGGGTCGGTGTCTGTGGTATCGGGGGCGTTGCCTGCTTTATCCTGCCAGGTCTGAAAATGCATGATTTCCGTTCCGCCGATGCTGAGAAGGATGCGCAACACCTCGGGGTGAGTGACTCGTTGCGCCAGCGATGGGTACAGGCTCGAACCGCCTTGCTCGATGGTGGCGAAGTGAAATCCCGCCGTGTTGGCGATGGCTTGCAGATGGCTTGAGCTGCTCAGGTCGGCATCGGAGCGGGGAATGGCGGTGTGCTGTCCAACGGCGAGCGTGGGAAGCGCCTGCGGGAACGTGTCGCCGAGATCCGGATTCTGCGTGCGGCTGCGGTAACGCGTCCACCAGCTGGTGTCCACCGAAAGCTGCGTAAGGTTGGTAAGCCGGCCAAACTGGTTGGCGCCCGTCGCTTTGCTGCTAGGCAGAGTGCGGAATTGATCGAGGCTGATGGTGTCCGCGCCCTTGGAAGCGAGATATGCGTTGATGAAGGTCTCATGGGAAAGTTCGTCTTCGGTATTGTCGTGAATGTACTGCGCCATGTCCGAGTCCAGTTGGGCAACGGCGTTGGTGTAAAGAGGATTGCCACCGGTGGGTTGAGCGGGATAACCGGGAATCAGCTGGCTGGCCAGAGTTGAGACTTCGTTGTCCTGGGTGCCCGCAAGCTCCTGATATTGCAACCAAAGGTCGCTCTCCAGGATTTCTGCTGCTGCCAGAAATCGAAGAATCGCGGCGTCTCCTTTAGTTAGGCCTCCATTCTTTTCACTCTTTTCGACCTGTGCTAGCGCGGAAGAGCTGCCGACAAACAGGCCAGCGCCCACCGTCACCGCACCTGCGACCATTCCTTTTTTGAGGAACGAGCGCCGATTGGAGGCAATATTCTTATCTTTTGACTCGGGGTTTGCAGGCACCAACCCCGTATCTTCTCTTGATCCGAGGTTTGTAGGTACAAACCCCAGACTCCTCTGACTGACTTCTCTCATGGTGACTCTCTCCTTTTTTTCTGGCACAGCATGCTCCGGCCACTTTTTGTGGCGGAGCGTTTGAGCACGTTCGAAGTGACTCTTAAAAATGAGGGTAAGGAAATTCAGGCAACACAGTGTCATGGCGGTATCTCCGATTCGTAGAACGTTTGTCGGATTTGTGTCATGCGGAATGGAATGGCAGGAGAAATCGCTGAGACAAACCTCTGGTTCGAAAGTGGAGGCCGGCGGGAGGAGGCGGTAGGAGTCAAATTGACGCTCCGCCGAGACTCGCATACGATGCGGAGCGCAGTATGTTGTGCACTTAGGGGATGGCCTTGATGCCTCGACTAACTTTGTTGATCGTAGCCGGAATTTTTATGATGTTCACGGCGCCGCACGCCAGCGCACAGAAACCAGAAGAAAAGCCGGCGGAAAAAGCTGGCGACAAGTCAGACAAGGCGAAGGACGAAAAAAAGCCCGAAGAAAAAGTTGTCCAGACCAAGCACACGATTAAAATCGGCGGGCAGGAAATAAAATATACTGCGACTGCCGGAACAATTTTGCTGAAGCTGGAAGATGGTACGCCGAAAGCCAGCGTGTTTTATGTGGCGTACGCCAGAGACGACGTGAGCGATACGGCGAAACGTCCGGTGACATTCACGTTTAATGGCGGGCCGGGATCGGCTTCGATTTGGCTGCACCTTGGCGCGTTCGGACCGCGGCGCGTGGAAATGGGCGATGCGGGCGCGTTGCTCCCGCCTCCGTACAAACTGGTGGACAACGAATTTTCCTTGCTGGACCTAACCGATTTGGTGTTTATCGATCCGGTTTCGACAGGCTACAGCCGCGCCGTTCCGGGCGAAGCGCCGAAACAATTCCATGGCATAGAAGAAGACATACAGTCGGTCGGCGATTTCATTCGTCTTTACGCGACCCGGAACAAAAGATGGACTTCGCCGAAGTTTCTCGCTGGCGAAAGTTATGGCACAACTCGCGCGGCGGGATTGTCTGGATATTTGCAGCAGCGCTACGGAATGTACCTGAACGGAATCATCCTGATTTCTTCGATTTTGAATTTTCAAACCGCGGAGTTCGATACTGGCAACGATCTTCCCTACATCTTGTACCTTCCGACCTACACGGCGATTGCCTGGTATCACAAAAAATTGTCGCCGGATCTGCAAAGCGATTTGCATAAGGCGGTTGACGAGTCGCGCAACTTTGCCGCGCATGAGTATGCGGATGCGCTGATGGGCGGAGACAATTTGCCCCTCGCGCGGAGGGCGGAGGTCGCGCAGAAGCTTTCGCGACTCACCGGACTTTCCGCGGAGTACATTGAACGCAGCAATCTGCGTATTGAAATTCAGCGTTTCGACAAGGAATTGTTGCGCGAACAGCGCCGCACGGTGGGCCGGCTCGATGGCCGCTTTATCGGCATCGATGAAGACGCTGCCGGAGCGCGGCCGGACTACGATCCAAGTCTCGCGGCGATTGTCGGGCCGTACACGGCGACGTTCCACGATTACGTGCGCGGAGATCTGAAGTTTGAGAGCGACCTTTTCTATGAATACTTAACAGGCCGCGTGCAGCCGTGGAGCTTCGATTCTTACCAGAATAAATATGTGAATGTCGCGGAGACGCTGCGCAGCGCTATGACGCAAAATCCGTTCCTGCGCGTGTTTGTTGGCAAGGGTTACTACGATCTGGCCACGCCGTTTTTCGCTGCGGAATATACTTTCGATCATTTGAGTCTCGATGAGTCGCTGCGTTCGCATCTTTCTGGCGGTTACTACGAGGCGGGCCACATGATGTACGTGCATCAGCCATCGCTCGCGAAACTGAAGCAGGACCTGTCGCAATTCATTCAATCCAGCACCGAGCAAAAGTCCGGCCCGCAGAAGGGCGCGGCGAAGTGAAGCGATTGCTCGCGACCGCAGCGTGGGCGGCGATTGCGATTGGCGGCGCGATTGCCCTGGGCAAAATTGCGCTGTATCGCGGCGAATCCATCAGCGCGACGTGGTTTGTTGTGGCGGCGGTTTGTTGCTACCTAGTCGCCTACCGGCTGTATTCTGCTTTCATTTCCGCAAAACTACTGGCGTTGGACGATACGCGCGCCACCCCCGCTGAACGCTTGGATGACGGCCGCGATTTTGTACCAACCAACAAATGGGTTTTGTTCGGCCATCACTTTGCCGCCATTGCCGGACCGGGCCCGCTGGTTGGCCCGACACTCGCCGCGCAATTCGGATATTTGCCGGGAACACTTTGGTTGATTGCCGGCTGCGCGTTCGCGGGATGCGTACAGGATTTTATTATTTTGTTTTGCTCGATCCGGCGGGATGGAAAAACGCTGGGCGAAATGGCGCGCGATGAAGTGAGTAAGCGCGGCGGAGTGATCGCACAAATCGCGGTGCTGGCCATCATGATCATTCTGCTGGGTGTGGTGGCGCTGGTGATTGTCAACGCGTTGAAATCGTCGCCGTGGGCTACGTTCACGCTAGCCATGACGATTCCCATCGCGCTGTTGCTGGGATTGTATTTGCGCTACTTGCGGCCGGGCAGAGTGCTGGAAGCATCGCTGATCGGCGTGGCGTTAGTGATGTTCGCGGTGGTCGCCGGGCAATGGGTCGCTGAATCACCAAGCTGGGCGCATGCATTTACCTTTGGCGGAGTCGCGCTGGCTTTCATTTTGATGGCCTACGGATTCGCCGCGTCCGCTCTGCCGGTCTGGCTGCTGCTTGCGCCGCGCGATTACTTGAGCGCGTTCATCAAAGCCGGTGCGATCTTTTCGCTGGCAGCGGGAATTTTGATCGTACGCCCCGAAGTGCACATGCCGGCTCTGACAAAATTCGTGGACGGCACCGGGCCAGTGTTCGCCGGAAAGATTTTTCCGTTTTGCTTTATCACCATTGCGTGCGGTGCCATCAGCGGCTTTCATTCGCTGATATCGAGCGGAACCACGCCAAAAATGATTCAGCGTGAAGGCCATGCGCGATTCATCGGTTACGGAGCGATGCTACTGGAATCGTTCGTTGGCGTAATGGCCATGGTTGCGGCGTGCGCCATGCCGCCGGGAGTTTATTTCGCGATTAATTCGCCGCCGGCAGTGGTGGGCGCGACCGCCGAAGCGGCGACCGCGACGATTTCCAGTTGGGGCTATCAAGTGAACCCCGCTACCATGACCGCTCTCGCGCACGCCGTCGGCGAACAAACATTATTCAATCGCACCGGCGGCGCACCGTCTCTTGCAGTAGGCATGGCGCAGATTTTTTCCAGCACCATCGGCGGCGAGCGCCTGCTCAGCATCTGGTATCACTTCGCAATCATGTTCGAGGCGCTATTTATTTTGACGGTGCTCGATGCCGGCACGCGCGTGGGCAGATTTATGGTGCAGGAGCTGGGCAGCCGCGTATGGAAGCCGTTTGGACGCACCAGCTGGTTACCTGGAGTTTTGCTTTCGAGTGCGCTGATAGTCGGCGCGTGGGGATATTTTCTTTATCAAGGCGTGATCGATCCGCTGGGCGGAATCAATTCGTTGTGGCCGCTGTTTGGAATTTCGAACCAACTGTTGGCAGCCGTAGCGCTCGTCGTGGCCACGACGATCTTGCTAAAGATGGGCAGGCTTCGCTGGATCTGGGTGACGCTGGCGCCGATGACGTGGCTGGTGATCATTACCATGACCGCGAGCTGGCAGAAAATATTCGCTGTCAATCCGCACATCGGATTTCTTTCCGCTGCGAATGCAATGGCCGCGCAGATCGCCGGCGGAAAAATTCCCGCCGCGAAAATTGTGGAAACGCAGCGACTCATCTTCAATCAACGGCTGGACGCCGTAGTAACTGCGGTACTCGCGATCATGATCCTGGTTTTGTTGGTGGAAGCGGTGGTGCAATGGACCACGCTCTTAATTAGGAAGCGTGAGCCGGTACTGCACGAAAGCCCCTACGTGCGTACCACGTGGATTGCAGCAGCGGAGGGCGACTGATGCCGATTTATTTCCACAATTCAAGTATTCGCGCAAGGGTTCTACTGCTGCGAATCTGGCGCGGGATTCGCGAATGGTGCGGCGATGCAGCCTATGAGCACTACCTGGAATCGCATGCCAGACATTTCTGCGGCGTCGCCGTATTGACGCGCGAGGAATTCTACCTGTCGCAATTACAGAAAAAATATTCGCGCGTAAGCCGCTGTTGCTAGCAGCCTGCACACGCTCTAATCGCTGGACCCTTATCCATCTTGTTTCCAACCAATGCCAGGAATAGAATCAAACATATTTTCCGTCCTGGGTGGGTTCCCAAAAAATCGAGCGCCGAAGGGAGGGTGCCATGCGGCGTAATTCTTTGTACCTCGTTTTAATTTCATTGACGGTCATGGTGTTTCTAGCGTTCGCGATAACCGCAGCGCAGGAGAAGGCGCCGGCAGCAGCTAAGCCGGACTTTGACATCACTGCTTCTTACATCGAAGCGTGCAGTTGCGACATGTTCTGCCCCTGCTATTTCAACAGTCATTCCACGCATCACGGCAGCGATCACTTCTGCCGCGCCAACCTGGTTCTAAAGGTCGACAAGGGTCATTACAAAAACACCAGACTCGATGGTGCGAAAGTTTGGATCGCGACCGATCTGGGAAGCGAATGGAGCACCGGGAAAGATTCCTGGGCGGTCCTTAACTACGATCCTGGCGTCACGCCCGAGCAGAGAACGGCTCTGAACGACATCGTCGGGCAGCTTTACCCGTTCAAATGGCAAAAGTTCGATGTGGACACGCAGGGCTTCACCTGGGATGTCGACGAAAAGACCGGCGTGGCCCGCGCGAAGATGAACAATGGAAAAGGAGAAGTAGTCTTAGAAAAGTACAAGGGTGATGACCCCAACCGCGAAATTGTCGTGCAGAACTTGAAGTATTGGACGGCCCAGTCTAACGACGGATTTCGCATGTGGAAGAGCAAACACGAAGAATTCGAAGGCAAGGACCACAAATTTTCTTACGACGGCAGCAACGGTTTTCTGATCACGATTCATTTTTCGGGGCAGGCGAAGACCGCCCCCCCGGGCAACTGAAACGACACCTAGAATGCCCGGCGTTTGCGCCGGCCTAACATTTGCATTGCATTTGCCAGGGAGCCCGTGTGTCTCTGAGCGTTCTTTTAGACAAAGAGTGCTCTTAGCGCTGCCCCGCGTCCTATGGGCTTGTTTCGCATCGCGTCGTTCCGTAGACTTCAATACATTCGGCGCAAACAGGTCCCAGCCGCTGGATCCAATTTGCTTTGACGGAGGTACCACTGTGGCTATCAACGAGCAAAAACTCCATGAATTATTGGGCAAGGGAATTGTAGACTTTGGTGCGACTTTCCACGCCGCGCTGATCGCCATCGGCGACAAGCTCGGTCTATATAAAGGACTGGCTGCCGGCGGCCATCAGACGTCTGCGGAGCTCGCGAAACGTACCGGCACCACGGAGCGGTACGTGCGCGAGTGGCTGTGCAGCCAGGCAGCAGGCGGCTATGTCAGCTACGACGCAGCGAGCGACAAATTTTATCTAACCGAAGAACAAGCGTTCGCGCTTGCAGACGACAATAGTCCGGCATTTCTGCCAGGCGCATTTCAAGTGGCCCTGGGCGCGATTCAAGCCAAGGATCAACTCGAGGAGCGCTTCAAAACCGGAAAGGGAATGGGCTGGCACGAGCATCATGCAAATGTTTTCGTAGGCACCGAGAGATTTTTCCGCCCCGGTTACGCCGCGAATCTAGTCAGCGCATGGATTCCGTCGCTGCAAGAAGTGGATGCAAAACTGAAAGCCGGAGCACGTGTCGCGGACGTCGGCTGTGGACTCGGCGCCTCCACTATTCTGATGGCCAAGCACTATCCGAAATCGGAATTCGCCGGCTTCGATTACCACGACAAGTCCATCGAAACGGCGAAGCAGCGCGCCAAAGAGGCAGGCGTGGCTGATCGCATAGTATTCGAAGTAGCGATGGCCAAAACATATCCGGGGCGCGACTATGACTTCGTGACTTTTTTCGATTGCCTGCATGACATGGGCGATCCCGCGGGAGCATCCGCGCATGTGCACAGCAGCCTGAAAAAAGATGGCACCTGGATGATTGTCGAACCTTTTGCCGGAGACAAAATAGAGGACAATCTGAATCCCATCGGACGCGCATTTTATGGAGCGTCAACTCTTTTGTGCACACCTGCCTCGCTTTCGCAGGAAGTCGGGCTGGCTCTCGGAGCGCAAGCCGGTGAAAAACGGTTACGTCACGTGGTGACGTCCGGCGGCTTCACACGCTTCCGCAGGGCAACGCAGACTCCGTTCAATCTGGTTTTTGAAGCGCGGCCATAGGAAGAGAATCAGCGGTGCGCGGCTCTGAAAAAGTCTTCGCGCTAGATCTCTTCTTCGTCTTCCGAAGTTTTCAAAATCGTGACTTTGTGCAGAATCTTCAGCCCCTGCGAACGAACGCCGGCAAGAATTTCTCGCCGGATATCCGCTGGCAGCGACTCCGGCGCAAAAACTCCGGAATCGTCCCTCGGAAAATTTTTCACAAATTGCGCCGCAACGTGCGCGGTTGCAAACGCAACCGGCGTTGTGAAAAGTCCCCGCCGGCGGATGGTGTAAAGCGACGGAAAGAGCACGTCGCTCCGAATCAGCACGTGTACATCTTCCTTCGAGCCGCGCTGGACGCCACGAACCAGGACGGCGGCGGCGAACCGCGCATTCTGCAGAATCCCCTGCCGGATTAATTTGGCAATCGCGCGAGGCGACGCCGTCTCCGGAAATCGCCGCCGCGCCATGCCGCGCGACTTGGAGAGTTTGCCCTGCTTGTGCCAGCGGCGCAGACGGTCGATTTCATTCCCGCCGATTTTTGCGTCCAGATCGCGCATGGCAATAAAGCGCGGCAGCGTTGCGATTTCGTCCTGGGCTGCAAGGACAACTCGCGCCGGGCCAACTGGATCCATGAAGCGGAATTTCTCCAGCTCAGAAAAACGTTTTGCCAGTTTGAATCTTCCGTCGCGATAGATGCGCGGATGCGAAATTGCTTCGTCAAATGATACTTCCGGCGACCATTGTGAAATGGGATCGTCGCTTTCAGAGCTTTCATAGAGGCGAATCTGCGCGGAGACAACTTCATCGCAAAGATCGGCTGCGCGATTGACCAGAAGGTTGGTAAGTCCCGGAGCCGCTCCTGCATTGATCACCGCGGCGCGGTTCTTTTCCTCAAAGCGTTTGCTGTAGCGAAACTGTTCGGCGCGGAAGGGATCACGCGTGAGGTGCGAACTCAAATCCAGATAGTGGGATCGCAAGCGCAGCGCGGCCCGCAGTACGATTTCGTTGAAGACCGAAGCCGAAGCGTTGATAAGAAGTTGGCAGCCCTTTGCGGCGCGCACGATGCCGCGCAGGTTTCGCGCATTCACTTGCGAAATGGCAATCGGGCTTTTTTTGCCAAGGAAACGGCGCGCACGGTCGGGATCGCGGTCGCCGCACCACACGTGATGGCCCTGCCGCTGCAGAATTTGTGCCAAAAGCGAGCCAGTCGCCCCGGCTCCCAGGATAAAGATGCGCATGGCGTCGCAAAACTCTATCACAGACTGCCAGCGCGGGCCGCGAGACTGCTACCGCTTGCGTGATCGCTAAGTCTTTGTCGGCATACGAGCGGCCGGCGCGCCTCGCAGTAGTCCTTCTGTGCTTAGATCTTCATCCAAATCTGGCCAATAAATTCCATAACCGCCGCCACTCACCTGCCAGTTATCTCGCGGTTCCACGGAGGCACGAAGAAGTTTGGCATACCAGGCAAGCGGAACCGTGATGGTACGTCAGTTAGGAAGAGACACGGAAAACGTGTCGTCTGCGAAAACAACAGTTACCACTCGTTCGTCAGCGGTCAGCGCCAAAATGCCCATTCCACGCCTCCAGAAACTCGGCTTAATGTTCTTCGACCGCTGATTGTACTCGGCCTAGCTCGGTCACACTAAACCCAAAATTTCTCGCGAGCGGCACTGGATCAAGCCAGAATTTTGCAGAAAGATTGTCGCGATCAACGTGAATATGTGGCGGCTCATTGGGTTCATGACTGTAAAAGTATGCTCCATAGGGCCCGGCTCTCAGGACGGTCGGCACAGCAGAATTGTACGCCTGACCTTGACGAGGACAACGATTTTACTGTGATCACGTTTTACCAGAGCAGCTTCAGCCCGAATTGCACCTGGCGCGAACTGGTGGACGTGCTGGTGATGGCGCCTGCCGTCCCGGACAGGCCGCTTGGATTGGTGGTTGTCGGCGGAGTGAAAACGATAAGGTTCGGCATATTGAAGTTCGTGTGGTTCAGCAAATTAAAAATTTCCGCGCGAAATTGCAGATTCAAACGCTCGCGGATTTTTGTGTCCTTCAACACGGAGAAGTCCCACGTCGTAAGTCCCGGGCCGATGTACGTGTCCCTGCCAACGTTTCCGTAAAAGCCGCCGGTTGCGGGCGGCGCGATAAACGCATTGGGATTAAACCACTGATTCGGATTGCCGAGAACCACCGGGCCGGTGAAATTGGGATTCAGAAATGGCCGCACCGGATTTCGCGTGTCGCCGTTGTTGGAAGGGTTGTAGCTGAGCTGCGGTGTAAACGGAAATCCGGTTTGCGCGGTGATAATGCTGGAAATAGACCAGCCGCTGATCGCCGCACTCGCAAAGCCGCTGCTGCCATTTGCAAAACGCTGTCCGCGGCCAAATGGCAATTCGTAAAGAGCGTTGACGACCCCTACGTGTTCGACGTTGAAAGTCGCCAGTCCTTTGTCCGCAGCCAGATTCAGCGGATTGGAGACCAGTCCGGGAGCGTTTCCCGCGGTAGTCTGATTCAGCGAATCTCCATCGTCCAGAGTCTTCGCAAAAGTGAAAACGCCACGCAGCAAAAGACCGTGACTGAATCGCCGCCGCAGGTCTACTTGCAACGCGTTGTAGGTGCTGGTGCCTTCGGAGAACCAGGTCCAGGTGTTGGCAATCGCAGGATTCGCTTTCGGTGTTCCAGCAGGAATGAAAAAAGATCCAGCCGGAACTGGAGCGCCCGCTAGCGGCGAGCCAACTGGGAATCCCGTGGAAATTGTGACCGGCGGAGTCGCATTTGGATCCACCGTCGGATAAACCGCTGGGCAAGGCGATGCCGGGCAAATCACGGGCTGTGATTCGTTGGCATCTACGCCGATCAATTCGTGATAACCGTGCGAACCGATATAGCCGATCGTCAGCGAAGTGTTCGGAGAAATTTCGCGGTCGACGCGCAGCGACCATGAGATCAGTGTTGGAGTTCGCATGTCCGGTTGAACGCCGCCTGGCACAAGTTTCGCTGTGGCCGGAATCGGCGCCGAAGGATCAATCGGAAGCTTGGAAACCGCGAGCGATGCGATGCTGTACGTTGGATTAAAGGGAGCATTCTGATCGGCGCGATAACCGAGCGCATCCTGCAGATCGTTGTACATGCCGAAATTGGCGCGCAGCACTGTTTTGTTGTTCAGCGGGCTCCAGGCGACGCCGATGCGCGGCTGCGGCAAGAATTTGGCGTGGTTCTCGGTGAAGAAAGAACTTCCGATGCGCGGGTCGGTGGAAATCACGCCATTAGAAAAAGTGTAGTTGGCGGCACGGCCGTGCGCTTCATTCCATCCGGTCGAGAATTCATCGCGGAAGCCAAGCGAGAGCGTCAACTTGGGGCTGACGCGGAAAACGTCCTCCGCATAAAACGCGCCAAACAAAGAACGCCAATTCATCTCCGTCGGTGCGGGGTCGAACAGAAACGAAGAGGTTGTGCCTTGCAAAAAAGTTTGCAAACTGGCAAAGGTCGCCTGTCCATATTGGCTCAGCGCGATGATTTCGTTCGATTGGAATTGCTGAAACCATACGCCAAAACCCAACTGATGCCGGCCCTTTATCAAGGTTACGCGATCTTCGTACGTAAATAGATTCCGCGCGATGTGCAGGTTGCTGCCGTTATTGCTTCCGGCCAAGCCGATGGACGCTTGCGGATTCGATGCCGCGCTTCCTCCCACAACTGCTGCGCCAACGGGGAGCCCAAGAAGAAAACCGGGAACGCTGGCCGCGGGTGTTCCGGGCGTCGGCTCTCCGGTGAAGAAGTAGCCCGCACGTGAAAACCCAACGCGCGCCAGATTCAGCAGCGAAGGCGAGAAAACATGAGTTTCCTCAAGGCTGAATACCTGAGCCCGCAAATTGAGGAGGTCGGAACTATAGGGATTGACTGGTGTGGCGGTGACGTCGGCGCCGTCATCGATGGTGTAAATTCCTGCGAGCGAATCTTTTCCTGAGAAAGTGTGATCGACGCGGACGGTGCTAAAATTTTCTCGAATGGTTTGCAGCGGGCTGCTGAAGATTTCGGCGATCCCGTCTGGATTTTTTGGCGTACTGAAGTCTGGGTCAGTGGCGGAAGGAGTCGGCCACAGATTCAATAGCGGCTGTACGCTTGGCGCGGCGT